>Ga0306922_10005354_pt1 | contig 12261 bp, 10 predicted proteins | sample sta12Cox44000082_FD_203758 | JGI IMG/M metagenome (GOLD analysis project Ga0306922, IMG submission 203758) | Lab enrichment of tropical soil microbial communities from Luquillo Experimental Forest, Puerto Rico - statoxic.12C.oxic.44.000.082 (v2)... | ecosystem: Environmental > Terrestrial >... | reverse complement strand
CAATAATCCCCAGGGGCAGGATCAGCAGACTGAAGAGCCACGGTGCGGGCCGTCGGCGCGGCGCGGACATTGTCAGCTCACGATGCCTCGTTTTCTGCTGATCATTGGGCTCTCGTCTGAACTTTGGGCCCGCGATGCAGCCTCTGCTGAATAAACTGACGGAGATTCTCGGGTAATGCCAGCTTTGGTTTTGCGCCGCCAGCGCTGCCATTGTCTGGAGTTGCAAGGAAAGCGTGAGCTTCGCCGGCGCTGGTTATTCCCAGGCCTGAGATCTCGCGGCTGGAATTGATGCCGAAGGCGATCACCAGAAACAGCGGGGAGCCCGCGAGAGTGAGAGTGTTGAGGTCGGTCATCACGCCGTTCTCCCAGAAAAATGCGCGGCAGTTAAAGTTCGCATCGCATGACTGGCCGACCACTTGGCTGTTGTTGTTGATGCTGCCGGCGTAGCTGGAAAAGTCTCCGGGAAGTGTGCCGAGGTCGCGGATTATCCCACTCTGCCAGAGGAAGGCGTGAGAGGTTAAATCACCGGGCAGGTTGGAAGCGCCGACCACTTGAGATTGGTTATTGATGTCTTGAGGGTTGTTGCCTGTCGTGCCTCCGAGATTGCCGAGGTCGGTCACCGTGCCGTTTTGCCAGAGCACAGCGTGAAGAAACTCATTTGCGCAAACGCCTGTACCGGAGAAGCCGACAGCCTGGCCCAGGTCATTGATCGCGTTGACGGCTCCGTCCAGATCTCCCGGAAGTGTAGGGAGCCCGTGGACTTCGCCCTTCTCCCATAGGACGGGTTTCAGCTGGAGTGTAGAGCTCTGGCATGTTGGGTCGAGCAAGGTATTCTCCGCCGCCCCCACTGCCTGCCCCTGGTTGTTAATCTCGTTGGCGACTCCGTTATTTCCCCCCAGCGTGGGCAGCGGGGTCATAACGCCGGTATGCCAAATGAACGGGAGGCATATGAGGTGGTCGGTGAAACCGAGGAAATCACAGAACTCTTCCCCCAACGGATCTGGAGTGGAAGTTTCTGCAGCACCTGGCAACTCCCCGCTCTCATTGAGAGGGAAAGTTGCAGAACTGTTCGCCCCTCCAAAGGTACCGAGGTCGGTCATCACCCCGTTCTGCCAGACGAAGGCGTGCTGCACCTGGCCGCCAGGCAGAGCCGAGGTGCCCGCCACCCAGTCTTTGTTGTTGACGGAAAAGCCCACGCTAAACGTACCACCCAACGTACCAAGATCGGTGACGACATAGCTTTGCGCTTGAGCCGGTTGTTGTTGCCCTGAAAGAGTAGAGGCTGCGAGCGCGGCTGACGCTACTATGCCACCGAGACTTCCCAATATTCTCGATTTCATGTGGTCCTCCTTGTGACGACGTGCGATCGTGCGCGCGGTGGACGTGAAATGTCTTAAAAAGAGGCCTGAAAACTTCTAAAATCCTCCAAAAGGCAGATATGACCGGAGCAGGCAAGCAGTTGTACGAGTTCGGTTCCTACCGGATGGACCCAGAACGAGGCCTGCTCTTTCGCGGGAGCGAACAAATCGCCCTGACGGCGAAGGCGTTTGAGACGCTATTGATTCTGGTTCGGAACGCCGAGCAAGTCGTTTCTAAAGACGAGTTCATGAGGGCACTTTGGCCGGACACGTTCGTGGAAGAGGCCAACCTCATGCAGCACATCTCGATGGTGCGCAAGGCGTTGGGCGAATCGCCCCAGGACCACCGCTACATCGTGACCCTTCCAGGCCGGGGGTATCGCTTCGCAGAGCGGGTACGCATTATTGCGCAAGAAATGGGGACACCCGCCCAAGGCGTGAATTTAGAGTCAGGAACAGCAGTTGCCCCAAGGAAGCGGCTCTCTTGGCGACCGGCAACAGCCGGTCTCTTGCTGGCTATAGCTCTTGTTGCTGGACTGGTGGTAGCCGGCTACTTTGGCCGACATCCTCTTAAGGCTGTTCCTACGCAAGGCAGGGGCAGAGTCATGTTGGCGGTGCTGCCGTTTCAAAATCTCAGCAACGATCCGGAGCGGGAATATTTCAGCGATGGCCTTACGGAGGAGACCATTACTGACCTGGGAGAACTTAATCCTGAAAAACTCGGCGTAATCGCCCGAGCGTCGGCGATGGCCTATAAACACACCAACAAAACGGCGGGCCAGATTGGGCAAGAGCTGGGAGTGGACTACATCCTGGAGGGCAGCGTGCGTCGCGAGGGAGAGCGCGCCCGCATCAGTGCTCAACTTATACGGGTCCGAGACCAAACGCATATTTGGGCACAAAACTACGATTACGAGATCCGAGACTCTCTCCAATTGCAAATGGAGCTGGGTGAATCAATTTCCCAGCAAGTGCGGGTGAGTCTCAAACCGGAGCAGAAGCTGGAATCAGCAAAGGCCCGTCAGATCAATCCCGACGCTTACGATGATTATGTCAAGGGTCTCTATTTTTGGAATCGGTTTACTCCCGACGACCTGAGAAAGAGCATCCAGTACTTCGAACAGGCAATCGCGAGGGACCCTGAATACGCTCAACCCTATGCAGGCCTGGCGGAATCCTACGGAGGCCTCATGGATTTGAACCAGGTGCCGCCAGCCGAAGCCTACGTCAAAAGTGAAGCGGCCGCTCGCAAGGCTGTGAAGCTGGACGGCGGCAGTAGCGATGCCCACGCCGCGTTAGGATGGCAGCTCCTTTCGTACGACCGCGACTACTCGGGTGCAGAAAGGGAATTCCAGCGGGCGATTGAACTAAATGCAAGCAAGGCCGATGCGCACGATGGCCTGGCCAATTATCTTGCCGTCCGGGGCCAATTCAATCAGTCTGTTGAAGAGGTGAGAAGGGCTCGCGATTTGGATCCACTTTCACTTGTTATCAACTATGATCTCGGGAAGATGCTCTTCTATGCGCGTCAGTACGATGAGGCTATCCAACAGCTCCGCTTCACCCTCGCCTTGCGCCCGGATTGGTTCCCTCCCCATTACGTTCTCTGGCTGATTTACCAAGCCGAGGGACGTTCCGAGGAAGCCGACAAGGAATTTTTCAAGATGACCGCGGAAGGGTTCAACCCGGCCGTGGCGGAAATCCAAAAGACTCACGCAAAACTCGGCTGGAAAGGTGCTTGGAAGAAACTTGCTGCGAGAAACCTGGTGTCTAGCTGGGACCTCGCAGGAGTCTCCCTGGCCCTCGGTGACAAGCATCAAACCATCGACTTGCTGCAAAAGGCTGCGGATGAACGCTTGAGCCAGGTGATTTTTCTCAAGGTAGATCCCAGATTTGACACGCTCCGCGACGATCCGAAATTCCAAGGCTTGCTTCGGCAGCTCAGGCTGTAGTCGTGGCCAAAAGCGGAATTGCGAAATACCCCCGTTGGCGCATACTGAGCGAGTGACGCTAGTGTTTTATCGGAAGCGCGCACTCGAGCATGAGTGCGTGTGACGGCAATGCTCTACGCGCTTTCGATAAAACCGTTAGAAGGAAGCCGTTTGCGTTTGCGGTGGACGCGGTCTATGGGAATTCAATCGATTTGGAGCTGGAAGTCATTGCAAAGAAGGGGGTTGCGCGAAAACCTTGATTATTAATGCTCGTCAATGTACTGCTCCCAGCGTTAACCCCGGTGATAGTACGCCGCGGCTGTTCTTCTTTCAAGCGCAAGATACTCTTTGTGCAAGATACTCTTTGCACCCATATACGCGGCAGCGTCCGCCGCGCAAGCGGCTTCGTTCTAACGGGCAATCCGGAAGTTGAACCACAAGAGCGAGACGGTCAGAATTAGGCTTCGGGGACTCGAGGCATTCATGAGATGGGTTGTACCCGGTTTACGCTGACGAGACCATCGGGTTGTGGGATGTGATCTCAATATCCGCTGGCGTGCGCGGCGCGCAGATCCTGATCGCGCCCGCAAGCTATTTGCGGATCACGCACGCAACAGTGGCCGGGATCGCGCGAGAGAGAGCACTGCACACATGAGCGCCTTGCTGAAATTCATCGTCGTCCTGCACAAGCGCCACGATCAGAGTGACGCGCAGTTTCGGGATTACTTGCGCAACGTGCATGGCCCGATAGCAAAACGACTTCCGGGTCTCCGGAAGTATGTTCAGAACTATCCCGCCGCCGATCCAACTCGCAAGCCACCCGCCTGGAGCGCGGTTATTGAGCTCTATTGGGATGACTGGGAGGCGATGGAAGCGGCGTGGAAATCGCCTGAGGGCCAGCGCGCCACCGCCGACCTGGAGCCGTTCGCTGATCTCAACCTCAGCTCGTGGGCTGTGGTCGATGCGGTGGAATGATTCTTGCGCGCGCTGGCCGCTTCCGATCACTTCATCGGTGGCATGTACACCATGTAGCGCGCGAACAGCCAGCATAGGAAGAACACGATGGGGATATGAACCGCCAGTTGCAAGACGCCATACCCTACCAGGTCACGCGCCTTGAGTCGCAGGATTCCCAACAGCGGCAACATCCAGAAGGGATTGATCAGGTTGGGCAGCGCCTCGGCGGCATTGTAGATCTGTACTACCCAGCCCAGGTGTACCTGATGGAGATTCGCCGCCTGCAGCACGTAGGGGGCCTCGATCACCCACTTGCTTCCGCCTGAAGGAACAAAAACGCCGAGTACCGCCGAATAAATTGCCACCAGCAGCGGAAATGTGTTGTGTGTCGTGATGGAGGCAAACAGCTTGGCCAGCCACTCCGAAATGCCCGTCCCGACGATCATGCCGAAGATCACCGCATAAAACGGAAACTGGATTAGTACGCCCCCGGTGGCTGGAATACAGTCGGCTACCGCCTTCATGAAGCACTTGGGCCGCCAGTGCAGCAGCAGCCCCACGGTGATGAACATCAGGTTGTAGGTATTCAGGTCGAGCGCAGCCAGCGCGCCTTGCGGTGAGGTGCGGAAAACATCGATGAGGTACCAGCCGAGCAAGGCCGCTACCAGGACATTCAGCAGTGGACTGTACTCCAGCCACTCACCCGGCTTAGTTCTGGCCTCGGGTGGTTGCAAAATCGGCTCATGCTGAATGCCGTAGTCCTCCGCTGTCCTGGCGTGCTCCGCTGAGGGTGTCGAGAAGTAGGCCACTAGTACAGACGCGATGATCAGGATCACGGTCAATGCAATGCTCTGCCACAGGAACACTGTTTGCGTCAGCGGAATCAGGCCGCTGATAGTGAACAGCGAAGCCGGAATCGAACTCTTTGTCGCCATCAGCATAGCGGCAGATGATGACAGTCCCATGGCCCATACCGCACCCAAGCCAAGGTAGGCGGCTGCGCCAGCGGCGCGATAATCCATACCCCTTACGCGTTGCGACAGCTCGCGCACGTATAGGCCGCTGAAGATCAGGCTCAGGCCCCACGAAATCAGCGAGGTTAGCATCGAAAACAGCGCCACCAGGGCCACCGCACTCTTCGGTGTCTTGGGCACCCCCGCCAGCCAGCGGATCGCGCGATACACCACCGGAGTCGACGCCACCACATAACCGCCGATGATGATCATCACCATCTGCATAGTGAATGGCACCAGCGCCCAGAAGCTCTTCCCACCCTGAATCGCAAGCTTCGCCGGGCTTTGCCGCAGCAAGAGTCCCGTGACAAACACGCAGACAATGCCGACGAATGCAAAAACCAGCGGGTCGGGAAACCATCGCTCGCTCCAGTTAGCCAGGGCGAGACCAAATCGCACCAGACTTCCCTGGCTGGCGACACTTTCAGCTTTACCGCTGGTTGAGGTGGACGACTGCGCTCGGCTCATGAGCTCACCTTTCGCAGATGATGCAGGTAATCATGGAGCATTTTGCCGATTTTGCAAGCAAATCGTCGCTCCGAAGCGATGGCCGCCTCCCTCCGCCGCAACTTTGTTTCCTAATCCGGAGACGCAAGATTCAAGCGAAGAGCCATGAGGATCGACAAGATTCCACAGCGGTTACTACTTTGTTACTCCCGCTTCCTCAATGTTCCGATTATGCTCGCGTCTATGGCAGTGTCGGTGACGGTGCTGGCAAGTGGAAGCCAAGGCAATTGCACTCTCGTATCCAGCTCGGGAACAAGGCTGCTGATCGATGCCGGCCTCTCCTGCCGCGAGCTGCTGCGCCGTCTGCTGCTGTGCGGCGAAAACCCACGCACAATTGACGCGATCCTGATCACCCACGAGCACACCGACCACATTGCGGGAGTGCGCGTACTGACGCGCAGGCTCAAAGTTCCCGTGTACATGACTGGAGCCACCCACGAGGCGTACCGGCGTTCGGCGCGCGACAGCGCCGGGAACCGCGTCAAGCTTGATCGGCTCGAGCTCTTCGACTCTGGCCGCGCCTTCGACATTGGTGACATCACCGTCACGCCCTTCACCATTCCGCATGACGCCATCGATCCTGTCGGCTTCACCTTCCGCAGCGAAGGCATCAAGGTTGGCCTCTGCACCGATCTCGGCTACATGCCGGCCAGCGTTCGGAATCATCTCCACGGGTGCTACGTGCTGATGATCGAATCCAACCACGATCTGGAGCTATTGCGGGGCGGCCCGTATCCCTGGAGCGTGAAGCAGCGTGTCATGAGCCGCGTTGGTCATCTCTCCAACGACGCTCTCGCGGATTTCTTGACGACCGACTATGATGGGGCTGCCGAGTTCCTCATCCTAGCGCATCTGTCGGAGCAGAACAACCATCCGGAGATCGCCCGGATGACGGCCGAGCGCGCCCTGGGGGCACAACGCAGTCTGCTCAGCAATCAGCTTCTGCTCGCGGCACAGCACGAGCCTCTGGCGGCGGTCCGGCTCTAGATCGCATCCACAAATGCTTTCCTCGTTCTGCGGGAAGCTAGCTTGATCGATGAAACCATGTACTGACCCCGTGGTGGGCAAAATCCTCGCAGGATGGCGATACGACATCTCTGGCATAGCGCCGGAAATGCGTGGGGATTACGAGGCTCACTTCGCCGAATGCGAGTTCTGCCGCTCGCGCCAGCGACTCCACCGCGGCATCGACATCGGATTGATGGCGCTGGCTTCCGTTTCCATGGGGGTATTTCTTCTGGCTTACGGTGTGATCCGTCACTTTGGACCAAGACACGCCTTCCTTCTGGAGCTCGGCGCACTTGGCGGATTTCTCCTCTCCATGCTGCTGTGGTTGTTGGTCGCCATTGCTACCCCGGCTCCTACGGTGGTAAAAGACGCCGCCCTGATCGGCGCACGGCGAGTTCACGACAAGCTGCCGGAACAGATCCGTGGCCGCATCCCCGAAGATCTGCGCGTGAAAATCTCAGGGCAGGAGTGAGATCGGACCAACAACAGCCACACCGCGGTCAACCGGCAACGGCTTTCTTGCTCGCACCGACCCATGCCAAGAGTGGGCTGGTCAGGAACTCCACCCTCGCGTAACCTACCTTCTTATGCTCGATCTGGCTTTTGTCCGCGATCATCTCCCGCTTGTCGAAGAAAAGCTTCGTCAGCGCGGCATGGACCCGTTCGCTGTCTTGAGGGATTTCGAGACCATTGATGGCGACCGGCGCTCTGCCATCACCGAAGCCGAAACCATGAAGGCCCGGCGCAACAAGGCCACCGAAGAAATTGCCCGGCTGAAAAAAGAGAAAAGTGACGCCACCACGCTTATCGACGAGACGAAGGAGCTGCGCGAGAAGATCGCCATCGCCGAAAAGCGCGCTGAAGCGCTCGATGCTCAACTGCGTGAGGTGTTGACCGGCATCCCCAACCTGCCGGATGCAAGCGTCCCCGTTGGCAAAGATGAGCACGACAACGCCGAGGTGCGCCGTTGGGGTTCGCCACCGAAATTCGATTTTCTCCCCAAGCCGCACTGGGAGCTTGGCGAAGAACTGGGTGTGCTTGATCTGGAACGCGCCGCGAAGATCAGCGGCGCGCGCTTTGCAGTGTACTGGGACCTTGGTGCCAAGCTGGAACGCGCGCTCATCAACTTCATGCTCGACCTGCACACACGCGAGCATGGCTACACTGAAGTTTTGCCGCCGTTTCTCGTCAACCCTGAATCGCTGTATGGCACGGGGAATCTTCCTAAGTTCGAAGCTGACCTCTTCAAGGTGCCGCACGGCGACAAGAATCTTTACCTGATCCCCACTGCCGAAGTTCCGGTGACTAACCTCTATCGCGACGAGACGCTCGACGGCGCGCGCCTGCCGATCTCACTCACGGCCTACACACCGTGTTTCCGCAGCGAGGCGGGATCGTACGGCAAAGACGTGCGCGGCATCATTCGACAGCACCAGTTCCAGAAGGTTGAGCTGGTGAAGTTCGCTCGGCCCGACCAATCATGGGAAGAACACGGGAAGCTCACCCGCGACGCCGAGCGAGTGCTGCAGAAGCTGGGCCTGCACTATCGCGTGGTCGCGCTCTGTACCGCGGACCTGGGTTTTTCGTCGGCCAAGACCTACGACATCGAAGTGTGGCTGCCGGGGCAAGGACTCTTTCGCGAGATCTCCTCGTGCTCGAATTTCACTGACTTCCAGGCCCGCCGCGCCAACATTCGCTATCGCGCGGTAGGTGCGAAGAAATCCGAATTGGTCCATACGCTGAATGGCAGCGGCCTGGCTGTCGGACGCACCTGGGTCGCGATTGTCGAGAACTACCAGCAAGCCGACGGCAGCGTGATCATTCCGGAAGTCTTGCGCCCGTATGTGGGCGCCGATCGCATCACGCCGAAGAGGAATTGAGAGTCATCATGCAGGGCCGAGGCAGAGCCGGAGCCAGCGCTTTCAACCACGAGATTCGACGATCCTCCGACTGTCGTCCAGGCAGTCTGTAGCAATGACCTAAACCATAGGAGATTAATCCCTCAAAGAGAGGGAGCAGGAAGAGGCTGGGCGTTTGCATCGTCGAGCAGGCCAGCGGTGGCACCCGCGGAGCAATCTCTCTCAGGCCTGCCTCACTCCCCCATCGCCAACTGCCAGAACAGAAACGTATAGATATCCGTCCATTCCTCTACCAGCTTGGAAATCGGTTTCCCAGCCCCGTGTCCGGCTTTCGGTTCAATGCGCAGCAGAATCGGATTCGGCCCGCCGTTCGCCGTCTGCAGCCTGGCCGCCATCTTCTTGGCGTGCATGGGATCGACACGCGTGTCGCTGTCAGCCGTCATAAACAGTATCGCAGGATAGTCCGCGCCGTTTTTCACATGGTGATAGGGCGAATAAGCGTACAGCCATTCGAACTGCTTGGCATCGTCGGACGTGCCATACTCCGGAATCCATAGTTTCGCAATCTGAAAATTCTGATATCGCAGCATGTCAAGCAACGGCACTTGGCAGACGACGGCGCGAAACAGGTCGGGCCTCTGCGTCAGTGCCGCGCCCATCAGCAGTCCGCCATTGCTGCCGCCGCGAATCGCAAGGCGCTGCTTGTCGGTATATCCCTCTTTCTCCAGGAACTCCGCCGCAGCGATGAAGTCGTCAAAGACGTTCTGCTTCTTGTCGAGCATTCCGGCCCGATGCCAGTCTTCGCCAAACTCGCTGCCACCCCGCAGATTCGCCATCGCGAAGACTCCGTCGCGATCGAGCCAGGGAAAGAGCGTCTTTCCGAACTCTGGAGTCAGGCTAACGTTGAACCCACCGTATGCCGTGAGCAGCACGGGATTACGCCCTGTCAACTTCAATCCCTTGCGCATCACGAGGAACATTGGCACTCGCGTGCCATCTTTCGATGAATACCACACCTGCTTCGTATCGTACTGATTGGTGTCGAAGCCAGTCTCCACCGAGGCCCACAACGTGCTTTTTGCCGTCTGGATATCGAATCGATAGATCGTCGTCGGCACGGTGAACGAATTGAACAGATAGAAGGCACTCGTGCTGTCATACTCACCGGCAATATACTCCACCGTGCCTAGCGTCGGCAGCGCGATATCGCCGAGCGGCTGGCCTGCACTGGTAAAGCGCCTCAACAGCGAGTGCGCCTCCTTCTCGTACTTCGCGAAGAGTTGACCACCAACGATGTGCAGCTCCGACAAAACTGCGTCGCCCTGGGGGATGATTTCGCGCCAGTGCTCGCGCTCCGGCTTGGTGACCGGGCTTTTGAAGACGCGGTAGCGCGGTGCATCCTCGTTTGTAACGATGTAGAGATCGCCGTCGTAAGGTTCAGCGCTATACAGGAAATTCTTGCCGGCAGCGACCGCCACGGGCGGCGCGTTCGTTTGTAGATCTTTGAGATATACCTCGCTCTTCGACCATCCCTGCGACACGATGATGCTCAGCCAGCGGCCGTCATTCGACAGCACGACGGAAGGCCAATCTTCAGGATCACGGCCTTCCCCGAAAACCAGGGGGTCCCTCGTGGGGTCGTCACCGAGCGCGTGATAAAAGACGTGCCGGTTGTACATCTCCTGGCCGGCGGGCACCGCACCAGGCTTGGGATAGCGCGTGTAATAGAAGCCGCTATCGTCCGGTTTCCACGCGATGCTTGCAGCGCGCGTTCGCTCGATCATATCGGGCAGCAGCTTGTGCGTGGCGCTCTCGATGATACGCAGCGTGCTCATTTCCGAGCCGCTCTCGGATGTGCCGTACGCTACATACTTGCCGTCATGCGAGGGCTGCCACCAGTCGAGCGCGACTGTGCCGTCTTTGGAGAGCTGATTTACGTCTACGAGCACGTCGTCTTTGCCATCAAATCCCTTTCGGACATAGAGCACGGGCTGGTTCTGCTGGCCATCGCGTCGAGTATGGAAATAAGAGGCGCCACCGACAGCGGTCTGGCCGAGGTTATCGATCTGCAGCAGTTGTTCAAGGCGCGCGTGGAGCTTGTCGCGCCCCGGCAGCCGGTCAAGAATGCTCCGCGTGTAGGCTAGCTGCTCACTGACCCACTGCTGCGTCTCCGGACTGGTGCTGTCCTCCAGCCACTGATACGGATCAACAACCTTATGACCGAAGTAGTCGTGGGTTACCGGTTGTTGCGGCGTTGTGGGTGGTTTTGGGATTGTCATTGTGGAAGCTGCATTCACAGAGGCCGAGACAGCAGTCTGATTGCCGTTCTGGGCTGCCCCAGCCCCGCCGAGCCCGAAAATGCCGCACACAGCCACGGCGTAACGCATGAAAGTAAGCAGGTTCATTGCAGGCAAGCCCCTCTGAGCGTAGAAAGCCAGGGTGCACGGCCGCTTACGAGCCTAGCAGTTTCCTGTTGCCGCCGCCAAGGAGCTTCGCGGGTGTAACTCTGCTGTGGCCTGGTTGAGCGATTTAGAAGGACCCCACAAAATAACTTTCGCTGGAGGACAGAGCTGTGGTGTCTAATTGTTTTGGTCGGACGGTACGTAACATGCGTTCGCTGGCGATCCTATTACTCCTTTTGCCTGGAGGCGCAGCTTGTTCCGCGCAACCGATCCCGGACGGCGACCCTGCCGTAGTCCTTCGAATTTCCATTGTCGGCGACCAGCGGGAATTCCATATCGGCGAAACGATTCCTCTGCGGCTGGCTTTCAGCAGTGATGCAAAGAACCATTACCAGGTCGACACTGCCCAGTATGATCGCAGCGGACGGATGACCTCCGAGCACTTCAACATCACGCCAGCAAGTGGCGCAGTCGACCCACTGGCGGACTACTCGCCAGGTATTGGCGGAGGTTTGAGGGGATTTCAGTTTCTCACAACAAAGCCCTGGACCATTACGCTGAACCTCAATGAGTGGGTGCGCTTCACACGGCCAGGAGAGTACCGGCTGGTGGTCTCGAGCACTCGTGTCAGTGTGCGGGATCCTTCCAGTCCGTTTGGCGCCTCTCAAGTTACGTCGCGTTCCAACGAAATCCCGCTCACGATTGTGCCAGCCAGCCGCAAGTGGCAGATAGAGGTTCTTAAGCAGGCCGTCATCGACCTCAACGTTGCGGAACCCATCAGCCCGCAGGACCTGGAACAGTACGCCAGGAAACGCAAGCAGGCCTTGGAGACTCTCAGGTTCTTGGGCACTCCGGAGGCAACGCGAGAGCTGGCAAAGTGGATGCGCGCCGATGCCAACGGCGCTTTCGACTACATTTGCATGCTGGGCCTGATCTCTTCGCCGTACCCTGACACAGCCCGCGGCGCGCTAGAAGAGGAATTGGCCAAGCGAGATCACCCAATTGATGGAAACTTTCTTGCCGCGCTCAAAGCCGTTTCATCCGCTTCGAATGGTCCAGGTCCCAACTGGCGTGAGCAACAAAGGAAGGCAGTTGAGGAACTTCTAGCGGTTCTTCCCAACAAGCAGGGTAAGGCCCTTTCCGTCAGTCTGCGCACTGCGGCGTATGAAGCCTGGAACGCCGGAACTCTGCCAAAGCAAACCACCGACGCCCTTGCCCAGGCCTTA
>Ga0306922_10005353_pt1 | contig 12261 bp, 10 predicted proteins | sample sta12Cox44000082_FD_203758 | JGI IMG/M metagenome (GOLD analysis project Ga0306922, IMG submission 203758) | Lab enrichment of tropical soil microbial communities from Luquillo Experimental Forest, Puerto Rico - statoxic.12C.oxic.44.000.082 (v2)... | ecosystem: Environmental > Terrestrial >... | reverse complement strand
TGCGGCCGGGCCGGAGCGTTCCTGCCGGAACGCGGGGCCTGTTTCCCTCAGACCGACCCGGCACTCTTCCTTCTCATCTGTATAAGTGCAAATCCGAGGCAAATTGGCTCACGCCTTTTTCGAGAATTTTCGCAGAGAACACCGCAAAGGACGGCTACGCCAAGCGGCCGGCCTTGGCTTTTTTCTCAGTGAATTGACGGACGTATTCTAAGTAGTTAATCTTTGCCCTAATAAATCGGGTCCTTGGCGGAGTCTTGTGCCGCACGACCTCTCCCAGTCGGTCGACGCGCTACTGGCCACGTGGCAGGCCGGTGATGAGGAATCCCTGCGCCGACTGATACCTCTCATCTATAACGAACTTCGCAGGTTGGCGCGCTCTAACCTCCGCAAGGAGCGCCCCGATCACACCTTGCAGAGCGGTGCTCTCGTGCACGAGGCATATCTGCGCCTCGTCAAACAGCAACCGATGCATTTTGAAAATCGCGCGCACTTCCTGGCCGTGTGCGCGCAGTTGATGCGGCAGATTTTGGTGCAGTATGCGCGCCGCCGCAACGCCGCCAAACGAAACCCGGGCTACAAGCTAACTTTGGACGATGCGGCCACCCCGGCTAGAGCGCGAACCCTCGACCTGACGGTACTCGATGACGCTCTCGAGGAACTCGCCAAGCTTGATCCCGAGCAAAGCCAGATCGTGGAGCTGAGATATTTTGGCGGCCTTTCCATCGAGGAGACGGCTCATGTCGTGGGCGTTTCGCCGGCGACTGTGAAGCGGCACTGGATGACAGCGCGAGTGTGGTTGCACCACCAAATCATCAGGGATGAACGCGATGACCCCTAAAGAGTGGCAGAAAGTCAGGGACCTGCTGGCCGAGGCGCTCGTGCTCAAGCCGGAACACCGCGCGGTGTTTTTGGACCGGGCCTGCGCACCAGATCATGCACTGCGTCGGGAAGTGGAAGTGCTACTTTCCTCGGACGAGCAGGCCAGGTCGCAATTTCTGAAATCGGGCGCGGGGGGAGAGGCGCTGACAGCCGCGCCCGACCTGGGTGCCTTGACACTTCTGCCGTCGGATAACGCAATTGCTTACGGAAGCACTCTTGAAGTTATCTCTCCGGATTATTCGCATCGCTCTGTCCAAATCAGTGAGCTGCCATTCCTCATCGGCCGCGCCAGCGAGAACCATCTTCAGCTTTCCGACCGTCGCATCTCGCGCCAGTGCGCAGCCATTATCCGCGCAGCGGACGGCTTCTATCTTGAAGATCGCGGCCACCGCAAGGGAATCTTCGTCAACGGCAAAAAAATCGAACAAGTCGCTCTCAGCGACGGCGACACGATCACATTCGGATTCGACGATTGCTATGCGCTCATCTATCGATCATCTGCCGACGACATCCCGCTTCAGAATCTCCTGGAGAAGATTGGGAATCTCGCTGGCGACGAATCTTCATCCGCTGGGCTTCAAAAACTGAATGTGCTCCTGCAGGCTACCTCGCTGCTGCACTCGCGGTTGCCGCTTGATTCCGTCCTCGGCAGCATGCTCGATCATACAGTTGCGGTCACTAATGCCGATCGCGGGTTGCTGCTCGGTGCGGATTCTTCGGGCTCGCTTCGCGTCCGCCTGGCCCGGGGCAGCGGAGGTGTTCGGTTGCCGCTGGAGAGCGTTGCTCCCAGTCAGACCGCCTTGCGGCAAGCACTTGAACAGAGGACGAGCATCGTCACCGAAGATCTGAGTCGCGCCGAGGCTGCTCTTCAGATGGCGCAAAGCATCATCGCTCAATCCTTGCGAGCTGTTATCGCCATACCTCTATACGCCAACGCATATGCCGTCTCTTCGGCATCGGACAGCCGAGCAGAACGCGAGCAGTTACTCGGTGTTATCTATCTCGATTCCCGTCGGCCAGCGGCTTTTTCAAAACTCGACCGCGAAATCCTAGACGCTCTGGCCGTGCAGGCCGCCAGCATTATCGAAAACGCGCGACTGGTTGAGCGGGAGCGCGAGCGCCAGCTCTTGGAGCAGCAACTGAACGTCGCGCGCCAAATTCAGGAAGCGCTCATACCCCGCGGATTTCGCGATTTTCCGCACTTCATCGTCACCGGGGTTCACGCGCCTTGCCACGCTGTGGGTGGCGACTACCTCGACGTATTTCCGCTGGACGCGGATCGTGCGGCGATTCTCGTTGCCGACGTTTCCGGGAAGGGCCTCGGCTCAGCGCTGCTTGCCACCATGCTCCAGGGAGCACTGACGGGAATGACCATTGGCGCCGATCCTGTCCGGGTCGTGCAACAAATCAATCGCTTCCTCTGCGAACACGAGCAAGTGGAGCGTTACGCCACAATGTTCTTCGGCATCCTCCACGCCAATGGCGAGCTCTTTTATATCTGCGCAGGACACCCTTCGCCACTGATTCTGCATTGCGGCGAAATCGCCGAGGTTGTGACTCATCGGTGTCGTCCGATCGGTCTGATGCTCGATGCGGAATTTACCGCTGCGACCACGAAACTCGAACCTGGCGACACTCTTGTTCTATTTACCGACGGCGTCACCGAGGCCATGAATCCCGAAGAAGAAGCGTTTGGTGTAGCTCGCCTCCAAGACGCGCTTGCCGGGAAGGACAATCGACCACTGGAGGAGCTCCAGAACGCGGTTCTTCAATCTGTGGAGAACTTTACCCGCGGCGCCCGCCAGTCGGACGACATCACGCTGTTACTTGTGCGTTATCGCGCGACCGTGCCAGCGCTGGTTGTCTCGAAATAAACGAAGAGGGCGTTTCTAGCCGATGGAAACCGTAATTGGTGTTTTCGCTACGCGTGAACGGGGATCGCCAGGGGCAGCTAACCACCTCGAACGTTCTGTTACGCTGAAATCTCTGTTCCTGGGTCCGCGAAAGGTGAGTACGTTAGCGCCGCTAAGTCCGTTATAGGGAAACTGTGTTGGACGACATCAATTCGAATCGTCCTCTGAAACTGGGGTCCACGAAAGGTCCGGATTGAAACGATCCATCTTGGTGAATTCATTCAAGGTCGCTGGCCCGAAGTCCCTTTGGTAGACCACCCCGTCCTGGCTGACCATGAAGGTTTTTATCCCCGTTTCACCGTACTCAGCGGGGGCGGCTACCAGGGCAAAGCCTCCAATCATCACGCCCTTTATGACGTAGTCCATCTCTCCGAGAGGCGCTGCAGGGCCCTGGCCCCTCAGAATTTTGAAGAAATATCCGTGATAGGGCTGCGCATCGGGGGAGTAACCTTGCTCGATTGCTTGAGCGATTTTTTCTCCGATGGGACCGCCCCAAGTTCCATCCGCGTTTTGCCACGCCAGCCCATCCTGCTTGCCGGGAGTGCTGATGATGCGCTGAGCGTACTGACTCACGTCGTAGCCTTCGCGGGGTTTGAGCGCATATTCATATTGCGCCTCGACGTAGCCGTCGCAGATATCGATGGCATCCAACTCGTTGCTACCGATACGGCGATAGAAGAGCTCTTGCCTGCCTGCTTGGGCATCGAAGGACCACTTATCACCGACCTTTACAATGGGCACAGGGAGTGGCCAGTCTTCGTTACCTACGAGAAGGAACGCTCGGTTCGCTCTTTTCGGATCCAGCGAAACACTCTTCTTTTCACGCGCCTCCGCAGCGAAGTCGAAAGCCCGCTGCCGGTCTTGCGGATATTCCCCTGAAAGAACGATGTCGTCACCTTCAGGCCCGAAAATTTCTTCGAGGGCATTGATATCAAAGTTCTCGGCTGCGTTGACCAGTGCATCGGCAGCCTGCTCGGGCGTGTCGAACGTTTTGGCACCTGTGCCAGTAGCTGTCGGAGTCCCTTTCGGGGCGGCTTGTTGGGCAAAGAGCAGGGCGCCCGTCAGCACGAGCGAGCATGCAATTGTGAGCGTGAAGCAAAGCACGACTCGTCTTCGAGATACGGATTTCATCGGGGTGCTCCCCAAGTCTCTTTTAGGGCGGCTCATCTACGCCTTCCTCCGCCGCCACGACTGAAACCTCCACCGCCGGCCCCTCCGCCACCCCGAGATCCCATACTCGAGGCGCCGCGGCTACTGCTGGCGAGGGCGCTCGATCCGTTGTATCCCCTCGAACCCCTAGAACCGCCTCCGAACGCATCCCTATTTCCCCCTCCGCCGCGCGAGAGATCTCGGCCGCCGATGCGATTCGCCCCTCCTGCAGCGCGATTACTCACGCCTGCTCCTCCGCCAGTTCGGTTGCCGAGGCCACCACCGCCAGCTCGATTGCTGGCCAGATTGCCACCCTGTCGACCGAGCTGTTGGCGGGCGCTAGCCTGCCGGTTTGCAAGAGAATCGCCGCGAGTCGTGCCCCCAAACCTGTCTGCAGTCGCACGATCCCGATAGGGGGCACCGCCGCGATGTGTAGGATTGTGCTGCCACCGGTTGCCACCGCCCGCGATTGGGTTGGAGGGCCGGTTGCCACCGCCGATGCTGGTGTTGCGGTTGAAATTGTTATTACGGTTGATGGTGATGTTATTGTTACCACCCCAGCCGCAGCCCCATCCCCAGCCGCCACTCCAGAACGCTCCCATCATCACGCCAACGCCGAAGGAGATCGCCATCCCCGCGGGGTAATACCACGCCGGCGGGTAGTAAATCGGCGGATAGGGATACACCGGCGGACCGTACACGACGACAGGGTCATAGGAAGGCACATACACGACCTGAGGATTGGCCTGTTCGACAACGATTACGGTCTTGTTCTCGACCACTTTGGTTTCCACTTTTTGTTGTTCGTTGGACTTCAGATTGCCCTTGTCCTGAGCCTTCTTGCGCATGCGCTGCACGGCATCCATGACATCGCTTTGCTGGGCCAGGAAGGCGTTTCCTAAATCCGTGGTCCACTGGATATCGTCTGTCAAACGCTTTACCAAATCGGGCAAGGCAGCCATGGCTTGCACGCTCGGGTCCCACGGCTGCTTCGCAACAGCATCAGCAAGAGCCTTGTCTTTCAAACCCGGATTTTTCTCCAGCCACTGCTTGAGTTGGATCAATTCGAGTGGATACGTAGATGCCGCCAGAGTCTGAGCCAATACCGGATCAGGATAGAGAGCTATCGGCGCCACAAGAGAATCGAGTTGGTCTGGGGGAATCTTCGAACTCGTTTCCTGTGACGAGGATGACTGCGAAGAGGGAGGAAGCGGCAGATACGCCAGGGTGTCGCCTGGAATGAGAGCCACACTGGAGAGAAGCGTAACCAGGCAGCGAGACACTGAACCTAGAAGACGCCGTTTTGAAATCATGGCTGCCACCTTCATTAAGAAATCACCGCTTGGACCCAGGGATCGATTCCTTAGTCGCAGAGTATAGTACCTAAAGCTGACGGTAGTGCAAGGATGTGCGTCTGGCGAGGACTCGGGGGCGGATTTGCGTCGCCGAGGGGGGGCGCGACAAGTCCAGGCGATAGTCGGCTCAGGTCAGATCATGCTATCCTGGCCAAATCATTCTGTCGAACCACCTTCTACAGGAGCGGATTTGTAACTTGCTATCCCAACAGTTCCGGCCCTTTTTTCGGCTGTTGTTGCTGATTCCCGTCCTGCTACCGGCGATCTCTCTGCCGCCAGCAGGTGCGGATACCATATCATCGGAATCTCGGCTCACCCTCTTTCACACGCACACCCGCGAGCGACTGGACATCGTGTATCGCAGAGACGGTCAGTATTTGCCCGAGGCACTGAATCGTCTCGATTACTTCCTGCGAGATCATCGCACGGGCGACGTCCATCACTATGATCCCCGCGTGTTCGATCTTTTGCACGATCTGCTTACCAGCCTGGGCCGGCCCGATTCCGAGATCGACATCATCTGTGGCTACAGGACGCCGTGGAGCAATGAATATCTGAGGACTCACGGCCACGGCGTTGCCCTCCACAGCTTGCACATGCAGGCAATGGCGATCGATATTCGTATTCCCGGAGTAACTACCGCAGCACTTCGCGATGCGGCTCTCGGCCTTCATGATGGTGGAGTTGGCTATTACCCCGCTTCCGAGTTTGTCCATGTCGACGTAGGCCGCGTGCGTCGCTGGTGACAGAGACGCTCTGCGCCCGGCGCGCGTCTAAGCGAAACAAGTGCTCTCTAGCCAGGATACGGGTAGCCTTTAGCTAGGATCGCCTTCAGGTCCGCGTCATAGCCATATAGATCATCGAAGAAATGCACGGTACCGTGCTCATCGACAATCACTGTGCCATACAGGATGAGAACGGAAATCGGTCTGCGAAGATTTACCTGAACGTTATCCTCGCCGCTCTGCATCGCTGCGCGGACCTTCTCAAGTGTCCATTCCGGCTCACCCGCCAGCGCCCAGGCAGCCAATTCGGCCGGCTTTTCGACGCGAATGCAACCGTGACTGAAATCGCGCCGGGATTGCGAAAACAGCTGTTGCGAGGGAGTGCTGTGCAAGTAGACGTTGTTCTCGTTAGGGAAAATTAGTTTGACCAAACCCAGTGCATTCGTGGGCCCGGGCTTCTGTCGAATCGCGAGCTTTCCGGCCCGCAACTGCTGCAGAACGTCATCGCTGATCGTTCCTGAGGTTACAACCGTCCCGTTGGACGTAATCACTTCATAGTTCTTCTTAGCCACATAGTCGCGGTCTCGGCCAATGGCAGGCACGATTTCCGACCGTTGAATACTCGGAGGCACGTTCCAGTAAGGACGAAACACAACGTACTGCATGTCCTCTTCGAACACCGGCGTCTCATGGTGGTATGCCTTCCCAACAATTACATTCATCTCGAGCGTGGTCTTGCCGCTCGCGTTATAGGCGCGTAGGCGGAATTCTGGAATATTCACGACGACCAGTGGCTGCACGAACTCATTCGGAATCCATCGCCAGCGCTCCAAAGTCAGCTCCAACTGTTCGATTCTGCTGGTCAGCGGTGTATTGACCTGTTCCAGAGTTTGTCGGCCAAGGCGGCCGTCGGGAGTGAGTCCATGCCGCTCTTGAAATCTCTTCACCGCGGATACGAGCGGCTCCTTATAGCTATTCCCGGGTTGTACTTCCGCTGATGAGGGTAAATCACCAAGCAACCGAAGCAGGCGAGCAAGGCGGGGAACTCCAGCATACTCGTTTCCCGGAGCAATAGTGCTCGTGATCTCGGGCAGCTTTTCGCCATCGTCCTGCTTGGAAATTTCTTCGTAGCGCTGCAAAGCAGCCTCAGTGCGTTTGTACCCGGCGAACGGAAGCTCAATCTCCTCCAAAGCTTCCTTCACATCGTTGCCGTTCGCCAGACGCGTGCGAACGAACTCGGGGAGGTTGTATTTTTTGCTTTCTACGCTGATTCCAAAGTTGAAGTGGCGAGGGTTCACTCTTCCGATACGCAAATCCGAGACATAACGCATTGCGGAGACCGTCAGAGCGACGTCAAAGCGGGCTGCGGATGACTGATCGAGTTGCTGAATCCGGGCGTTCCATCTGTCACCATCGTAGTCCGTAGAATTCAGCCCCTTGTTGTCGGCTTGTTGTAAAACTTCAATGACCGCTCGCGCCTGCGGTGTGAACTGATTTTCGCGAATCCATGCAAGGTTGTAACCGGAAGCGCCGTAGAAGTCATTGAGGTGCCGTCGGTAATCGGCGAAGTCTGGCCAGCGCAAATCGGTGAGCTGCCCTGCGTTGACGATATTGCGCATCTCGCTTTGAGCGTTCTGAACTGAACTTTGAGCCTCTGCTACGTTGTCACCACGCGGAAGCAGTAGGCGGTCGTTTGCACCTGGAGTCCAGATCAAGCCCCCGAGCAAAACGGAAAGGATGAGGCGTTGGGCGGTCACAGTGAGCGTGGTGGAACAACCTAAGAGCTTCTTCATATGTTTTTCCTTTTCGGTATGATGCAAACGCCCGAACATAACACGAGACAAGTCACATCCGTGCGTACGGCCCGAGCGGTTTTTGGCGTGCAATGGCCCGGTAAACGGGGGATAACCGGTAAAGTGGATACTGATAAACACCCGTCCCATTGCCCGCTTCGAACGCGGCAACCTATGATTTAAGACAAATGGCTCCTGCTTCTAAATCGGCCAGCGGACCGATTGGAACCGCGCTCCTAATTATCATTGGGAGAATGGCTCTGGTCATCGCTCTAGCGATGGTTGGGACATCAGTTTCGTTTGGATGGCCAAACACTTGGCTGAGATTGGCTGTGGGTACAGCCGTCGGGCTCGCAGCTGTTGGGCTAGGAGCGAAAATGGCGGGGGGCAGCTGGGTTCAGACGTTCACTGGGGTGATTCATCAAAGCGCTGCCATTGCAGGCTTAATCTTTCTTGTCGGAACGCTCCGTCGATTTGCGATGACTCGACACGCCCCCAGTATCTCGCTCTACACCTGTATCCTTCTATCGCTTGCTGCCTTGTTCACTTGGTGGCTTCGCGCGGGGAAGCATTCGCCCCTACGTAACCGGCGAGCAAAACACGCTTCGTAACTTGGACAGTGCCCGATTAACGCTGCCGGTTCAAACGGTCAAGTCAAGTACTATTGCGGAACTTTTCCGATTCCCCGACTTCTCGGGAGTTGACATCAGGGGGATGTGCCTTCGGCTTGCAGGAGCCCCTTCAGGAATAACCAGGAGTGACCTGCCGCCTGTGAGTGTATCAGGCAAACGCAGCGGTCAAGCCGACCTTCACCACTACGTACACCAGCCACATGATGAAGACCCACGCGAAGGATTTGGCCGTGGTGAGCTGCTTCGGCGCGGCAGTTGTGAAGCCAATTGCGAGCAGGATCATATTCCACAACGAAAATATGTCGAGAGAGCCGAGCAGCGCCGCTAGCCACTTTGGCGCGTCGCTTGAAAGGAAAGTTCCGGCATTGGATGCCACGATGTTTTGCAAGTCGATTGTCGCTGGGTCTTTCAAGGAGACAATGACGATTCCGAGGATTCCCGAGACGAGTCCCGTCATCGAGGCGTGTGCGACAATGCCAAGCGATGTCTTGAACTTCAGTTTGGTCCCGCTCAAGCCGTTGAATACCCCGAAAAGAATTGCTGAAGTGATCACAATGGCGCCGAAGATCACGATTACCACCTCGAAATAGGCAAAGCGAGGCGCAAACTTGAGGGTCTGCTCAAGCGCGCGCTGCTGCTGGTCGGCCGGCAGCTGCTCAAACCGCGAGCTCGCTGCCATTTGCTTTTGCAAATACGCAGGCCATCCGCCCCGTTGGCCAAAAATGCCCAGCACTCCGAGCGAAAGCACGGTGAGGAGCAACACAGGCAAAAGCCAAGTGGGCCGGCGCGCGATCGATTCAAACGTTGCTTTGGGGCTGAACAGGACACCGAAAATGCGACTGAGCGCATTATCGCTCTTCGGCGCTTCGGGAGCTTGCACGGTGGCATCGGCCATCTTTCATCTCCTCTAGAACAGGGTGCAAACCGGTTTCTTCCGGTGTGTACGCGCGGGCATGCGAAAAGTTACATTGAAACGCGATCGCCATCGCGTCAGTGCGCGTGACATTCGGAGAGACAAGCTCGTAGCGAATGACACGTCGAGTCATATGGTACCTGACATGTCCGTAAGCCGACTTCCATGAGACTTCAAGAAAACCGGCGGGATCGGGACGAGCACTAACGAACGTCGAGTTAGTCACACGGGCTTACCAGAAAGGTTGGCAGATCGAGGTTGACGCCCAATCAGCCGCGCTCAATGTACTCTCATTGTCCCCTGGATTCTCGGCGGTTCTCCCGGATGTGGCTTCGGCTCTTTTTCTTCCCCTTCTCTCACTGGCCGTGACGGCAGGAAAATGGTTTCCCGATTCTTCGTTCTGCCTTTTCCCTTTAGTTTTTCAGCGAGGGGGGTCCAGCATTCGGAGCAAATATCATATTCCTTGCTCTCAATTTCCTTCTGCCGACAATCCTTTGATTGACCGCAGAGATCACAAACGATCATCGCGATGTCCTCCCAAGACGCAGGCAATTGTCTCTGTGCCTATGCCGCGCGCATGATTCGCACGCGTACGCCCATTCTACGCCTCGCGTATGCGTCTGCTGGACCACACTGAACCCGACGGAGCGCCGCGGATCTCGCGCTTCCAGTCGATCTCTCGATTCGTGGCCGGCGCGGTGTTCCTGGTTTGGCTTCGGGTCGTAACGCATTCCCCAATGTGGATGTTCGGCGCGGCCGTCGGTGCATTTCGCATCGAGCCCGTCTGGCACCGCATTTATATGCCGTTTGTGCTGGTGGTTTTTGCCGGCATGATTCAAGCGGCCATCAGCTTCATCCGTCCAGACTGGGTGCGGTTCGAGGTGCTCGTGCGGGCAGTGCTGAGCCTCGCTGGTCTTGGGATTCTAGCCATGCTCGCCACGGGCGGTCCACTGCTGACCGTTCGCGATGCAGTTCCGACTCAGGCGCAGCTTCGCGTGGTTCATACCGTGAATGAGTGGTTCCTTTTCTACTTCACTATGCTGGCAATCGCCGTGGCGTGCGTCGTTATCTTCACGCTCGGGCCGAGCGTACTCCGAACTCTGGGCGGCGAGCGTGCAAGCCGGCAAAGGCAATACCCGTGACATCAACTCCGCGCTGAACCGGGCCTCGAAAAGAACCGTCACCACCCAAGTGACTAGAGCAGGATCGTTGTACTGAGCAAAGTCTGATTAGCGAGGTTACTGGAGATGTTGAATCGGCGAAAAGCAAGATGCTCCCTAACCGATTTACCAGGCACGTAGAATGCAGCCAGTAAGTGGCAGAGATTCAAACAAACGCCGCCGGGATTTTGCGAGTTGCTTCAAAGTAGGCTTTCACGTTGCTTCGCGTAAAGTAGATCACACATAGGGCCCCAAGTCCGGTTGGGATGAGAGCAAACAAGAAGGAAAACCACTTCAATAAGACAAGACTCCAACTGGACACGTCTCCGTTCGGCATGAAGACAAACGTAGCCACACACAACGTTCCAAAAGTAGCGAGTAAACAGCTGAAGGCCAGCATCGAAATGCGAGCCCAACGCCGCGCTCGCAACAATCCGATCCCGGTTCCTATTCCCCACACCCCGCAACAGATGAATGAGATGGCGCTTGCGTGCAGGAACGGCCCCATCTCACCCATCACCGGAGTTCCTAATTGAAGGCAACTTCCGATCATCGTGAGTGCACTCATTACGATCACTACTCGGCCGACATTCTTAACCCGGTTGGAACAGTCCGGTACCGGCTGTGGCCGGTTCTTGCTATCCATGTTTCGAATTTACGGCCAGAGGGAGTCATGTGAGCCCGCCGAGTTTGACGGCCGTTCGCAAGGGTAACTCTGAAGAGCCTCCGTTTAAGCCGACCAGTCGGTTGTATGTCAACGCGAACCAGCTGACGATGACTCGAAGTGGAAGATTCTGCGACCAAGACCAACTCGTTCACTCGGAGCGGAGTTCGGTGTATAAGTGTGCCGATCTCGGAGGCCAAAACCTAGATCCCTGTTGAGAGTCTATGTAGCGCCATGGAACGCCATTTCGTACACGATCTCGAGGGATTGAAGCAGCGTCTGGTGTGGATGGGGAATCTTGCGGAGCGAGCCGTCCATCAGGCCGTGCGCTCCGTGCTAGATGCCGATGAGCATCTCGCAGAAACCCTGCTTTCCGGGAAAAACGCGATCAACGAGATGCAGATCGAGATCGACGATGGCGTGCAGCGTCTGCTCGCTCTGCAGGCGCCGATGGCAGTCGATTTGCGGTTTCTACTCGCCGTTTCGCGCATCAACGGCGAGCTTGAGCGCATCGGCGATCAGGCAGTGAACATCGTGCAGTCAGCCAAGCGGATCCTGCGGCACCCGCAGATCAAACCCTACGTGGATCTTCCGGCAATGACCGAACTGGCCGAAGGACGGCTTGAGTCGTTGAGGGACTCGGAGCCGCGAACGAAAGAATGAAACAGCAAGCCGGGGAAGAACCCGGCCCCTACTTTGTTTTTTCTACCGATACATCCAACTGTCGCGCCCATTGATACCTCGATCCGGTGCGACATCAAAGATCGCCGAGAATCCGCCTAACGCACGTTCCGCGCACTTTGCACTGAACCCCGATAATCGTTCAGGTAAGCCGTAAACCCGTTCTGTCGTACCGCATGTGCCGTCTGACAGTTTGTGCCTGCGGGAAGGAGCAGGCCGGAGTGCAGGATTTAAGGTATGGGTGAGGACACAGGATTCAGTAGGCTTTGCTTAAGTAAGGCCGATCTAGTGTTGTGTCCCAGAAATACGTTCACATAGTCGCTGGATTTTTTCCAGGATCGAATCGGGAGTTGCCGTCCAGGAGAAGGGGCGGGCATCGGCATTGTAGCGATCGACG
>Ga0306922_10005352_pt1 | contig 12261 bp, 6 predicted proteins | sample sta12Cox44000082_FD_203758 | JGI IMG/M metagenome (GOLD analysis project Ga0306922, IMG submission 203758) | Lab enrichment of tropical soil microbial communities from Luquillo Experimental Forest, Puerto Rico - statoxic.12C.oxic.44.000.082 (v2)... | ecosystem: Environmental > Terrestrial > Soil... | reverse complement strand
GCGCGTACCTGCTGTTCGATCGCCGCTTCGGCACCGGTGCCGAGCGCGATCATCGTCAGCACGGTGGCGACGCCGATCGTCATGCCGATTGTGGTCAGCGCCGTCTGCAGCTTGTTGCGTGACAGCGCACGGAGGGCAATCGTGAGGCTCGACCCGACTGTCATGAGGAACTACCCCGCGGGAAGCATGGCCAGCTCGCCCATCGCGAGCCGCTGCCGATCGTTGGCTCGGTCCGAGACGATCTGACCGTCCTTGAAGGCGATGATGCGGGAGCCGTACTCGGCCACCTGCTGTTCGTGCGTGATGAGAACGATCGTGATGCCGCGTTCGTCCTTGAGGCGCTGAAAGATATCCATCACCTCGACGCTGGTGCGGCTGTCGAGATTGCCGGTCGGTTCGTCCGCGAAGAGGATTGAGGGGTTGTTGAGCAGCGCCCGCGCAATCGCGACGCGCTGCTGCTGCCCGCCTGAGAGCTGGTTGGGATGATGTTCGGCGCGGTCCGCGAGGCCGACCGCCTGGAGGGCGGCTGACGCCCGCTTGCGCCGCTCGGCGGCGCCGACCTTCGCCGGACCGTACAGCAGCGGCAGCTCCACATTCTCGACGGCGGACGTGCGCGCGAGCAGGTTGAATCCCTGGAACACGAAGCCGATCTGTCGATTGCGGATGGCCGACAGCTCGTCGTCGTTCAACCGCGAGACGTCGCGGTCCTCGAGCCAGTACTCACCGGACGTCGGCCGGTCGAGACAGCCGAGAATGTGCATGAACGTCGACTTGCCGGACCCCGATGGTCCCACAACCGCGACGAACTCGCCCTTTTCGACTTCGAGCGTGACGCCGCGCAGCGCGCGCACGGCCACGTCGCCGACCTGGTACGTCTTGACGAGATCCTTGACCCGGAGCAGCGGCATCAGTTCGTCTTGACCGGCGCGGTGATCTTGTTCTTGCCGGCGAAGTTGTAGATGATCGTCGCCGCCACTTTCTCCGCGCCCGCCATGCCGTACACCTTCCCCGCGCCTTCGATAATGTAGTACTCGTTGGCCGCGTGGGCGTTGCCGCCGTGCCCGGCGCCGCCCATACCGATCGGCATCGACACCGGCGCGACCTTCTGCCCGACTTCCTGGTTCGAGAAGAGGTACGCCGGCCAGTACCCGCCGAGGATCGACGCGTAGTGCGCCGGCTCGCCGTGCGGGATGTTGAACTGCGTGTACGCGTCGGTCATCGCGCGCGCGATGTCGGTGTCGTAGGACATCTTCGACCACGGCACGTCGCCGATCACTTTCATCTCGACGTCCTTGTAGCCGTTGCGATCGAGCTGCTCGCGGATCCGCTTCACCATCTCGAGGCCGTTCATCTTCGGCACGTAGCGCATGTTGTGCTTCGACGTGATCTTGTTCGGCAGGATCGCGCCCGCGCCGCCCGCGTACATGTTGCCGCTCCAGATGCCGTCCATGTTGAACGAGATGCCGTAGCGCTGCATCTTCAGCATCGTGAACGGATCGTCGGAGATGAAGCGCGCGACGCCGATGTTCTCCGCCGCGACCTTCAGGTCGGTTTTCTCGGCGGCCTTCTTCAACGCCTCGGTCTCTTCCTTCGACATCGGCTCCATGCCCTGCGTGAAGCCCTGGATGAGCGGCGTGTTGCCGTCGGGCGAGATGAGCGACGAGAGCATCTTGATGTGACGCCAGGCGGGGCTGTCGACGCCGCGCTTATTTGATCCGTGAATATCCGACTGGACCGGCCCGCGTCCCCACGACTTGCCGCTCGTGGTGAGCTCGATATAGACGCAGCCTTCAGAGCCGCCGCCGACACCTGCGCCGCCGCTCGGGCTCTGCCCGCCGCCTTCGCCGATCAACGCGTCGGCGCCGGCAAACAGATCCGGATGATCCTTGACGAACTTGCGGAGACCGATGTCCATGCGCTCTTCGTCACCTTCCGCGACGAAGATCAGGTTGACCGGCATCGTGCCGGTGACCGCCTTGATCGACATGAGCGCGTTCCAGTAGGCGATCTCCGGACCCTTGGAGTTGGTGGCGCCGCGGCCGATCAGCACCTTCTTATAGGGTCCCTGCTCGATCAGTTTGCCCTCGAACGGCGGCTCCTTCCACGCATCGGGCTGCGTGACGGGCATGGTGTCGTACTGCCAGTAGATTGCGATGGTTCGCGGCGCGCCGTAGTCGCACTTCGCGTAGACCACCGGATTGCCCGGTGCACCCCACTCGGTGATGCCGACGTCGTACACGCGCGCCGTCTGGCAGCCAAGCTGCTCGAAAAATCCCTTCACCATTTCCGCTGATTCCGGGATGCCCTCGCCGCTGTTGGAAATGCTGGGCTGCCGAATCCACTTCTGAAGGTTCTCCACGTGATCGTCGATGTGCTCGTCGATGTACGTGTAGACCTTCTTCAGCTCGTCAGACGAGATCTTCGTCATGTCGGGCTGGATTTCGGTGTCGCCGGCCGGCCGGATGCCAAGCTTCGGCTTGGGCTGTGCCTTCGGCGCCGGGGAACTCTGCGCCGTGGCGGATGGAGACGAGCAGCCGGCCGCGGCAACAATCGCGGCCGCACAAGCGAGGAGCAGAGGGCCTTTGATCATGATGGGAACCTTTTATCACTTTCCCCAGCGCGCGCCAACGATGTCATCGCTTGTGTACGCCTGCGGCCAACGACGCGCCGGCCCAAGACAGAAGGAACCGCGAAGACCGCCGAGGGCGCTGAGCCCATCTGCTCTGCGATCTTTGCGTTCTCCGCGGTTTCATCCTGGTCGTCAACAGGAAGCCGTACGCACATAAGGCGCTGGCGGAGCAGCGCCTTTTGTGTTCGAACGAGAGGACGATCCTAGAAGTTGACCGAGAATCCGATCTTCATGATTCGCGGCGACACGATGCTGTTCGGCACCAGGTAGGTGGAGCCGACACCGAGTGTCGTGCCGACGACGGTCGACGCGTTGCCGAGGTTGAAGATGTCGAACGTCGGTTCGATACGACGTGAGCCGAACCGGAAGGCACGCGAGATCCGGAGGTCGATGAGCGTCACCGCCGGATAGCGCTCGTCACCGCGCTGGCTCAGGAAGATCGTCTGCGACGCCCGCGTCAGCGTGACGCCGGCCGCCGCCGCCGCCGCGCGCGTCACCGAGTAGGTCGACATGTACGGATAGCCGGTGTTCGACACGAGAGTGCCGGCGACCTGGATTTCGTACGGCGCGCGATAGCTGCCCGACAGACGGAACGCGTAGAGCGAGTCGCTGCCGACGATGCCCTTGGTGTAGGCGGCGACGTTGGGATCGTTGAGATCGGCCGTTCCCGACTGGCCGCCCGCCGCGTTGATGCCGCCGGTGTTCTTGCCTGCGGTGAACCCGGCGACCATCTGCCACCGGTTCGAGAAGCGCTTCTGCGCGGTGATCTCGACGCCGTCGTAGTTGGTATCGAGGAACGGATCGTTGTCGACGATGTTGGCCTGCTGGCCGTTGAAGGCTGGCAGCAGGTTGTAGACGGTCGCCGTCATCGGCTTCGGGCTCGCCACCGTACCGCCAGGCCCGTTGGGCACCGTAATCGTGAAGGGCACATAGGCGGCGCTCGTCGTCGCGGCCGTGTTGCGCGTGCCGATCTGATCGCGGTTGGTGCGGTGGTAGTACATCACACCGACGCGCATGTTCTTCATCAGCTCGCGCTCGACGCCGGCCGTGATCTCGTCGGAGTACGGCCATCGCGGACCGTTGGCGCCGGCGTAGCGGATGGTCGTCGTCGGGAAGCCGCTGCACCCGGTGCCGTACTCGTTCGGCTCCGCGATGCCGTCCTTGTTCGGATCGGTCCACGGGCAGGTCTGCGAAGTCGCCTGCAGCGGGTTGACGTTGAGCACGCGATCGATGCCGACCTGGAGCCCGTATCGGCTCGCGCTCGCCTTGATCGCGGTCTTGCCGTCGTTGAACGGATCGTAGGACAGGCCCGTTCGCCATACGAACAGGTTCTGCGAGATCGGCGTCGACTCGGCAATGCTGCGCGCCGCGATGAACGGCCCGCCGGGGGTCGACTGCGCCGGCAGGGTGCCGGTGTTGTGGTCGAAGCGCACGCCGAGGTTCAGCGTCAGGTTGCGGCCGACCGTCCAGGAATCCTGACCGAACACGCCAAGCACTTTGTCAACGTTGACCGCCTCGGTCGGAGTGTTCCACTCCTGCACGTTGATCGGCACGTTGTTCGAGTAGTTCAGGAACATGTTGTTCAGCACCTGGTACCGATCGTCGTAGTAGAGGCGCGCGAACTGGACGCCGCCCTTGAACAGGTGATCCCCTGCCATGCCCGGCTTGCTGTACGACAGGATGTTGTCGAACTGCAGGCGCGAGTTCGGCTGCTGCTCGGCGCGCTGCGCGGCGTTCTTCGCCGTGTCGAGCGTGCTGTCGACGACGCGAATCGCGGTCGACGGCGTGTTGGGCTGATAGTCGTAGTCGGTCTCACCCTTCATGAGGCTGAACGACGACTCGAACACCGCCTTGTTGCGGATGCCGGTGTACTTCGCCTGCGTCGACGATGCCGGGTTGGTCTGCACCAGCGAGGCGATGTCGGGCACGAGGTTGGGCGGCGTGTCGCGGCGGTGGCCGCGGATTTTATTGTTCCAGTTATACGAGAACGACATCTTCTGGTTCGACGAGGCGGAGAACACGCCTTTGCCCGAGTAGTTCTTCAGCGTGTTGTCGTCGATCGCCTGCGTGCCGTCGTCGTTCTTCGCGTTCACGAGCTTGTTGATGATCCAGCGGCGCACGGCGCCGTTGACCCAGAGGCGGTCGTGCACCAGCGCGCCGCCGCCGGCGAAGTTGAGGTCGTAACCGGACTGGGTCGGGTTGCCGAGGGCCAGACCAGGCGCCCCGCTCAAGTTGTCGCTTTCGAGGCAGCCCGGCTTCGGATCCTGGGGCGTGAGGCAGCCCGTCGTGTAGTTGTAGCGGAGGTCGCCCTTCCACTTGTTGCCCGCATCCTTGGTGACCATGTTGATCGAAACGCCTCCAGCCATCACTTCGGCCGGAATCGCGGAGGTCATGTAGTTGACCTCTTCGAACATGCCCTGGTCGTAATACATCATCGTCGCGCCGCCGCCGCCGCCCGGCCAGTTCACCGTGGCGCCGTCGATGTTGTAGCTGACGTCGTTGGTGCTCGAGCCGTGCGCGGAGAGCGAGCTCTGCTGGAACGACTGCGTGCCGCCGACGTCGTAGGTGGACACCTGCACGCCGGGGATGACCTTGGCCACCGACCACGGGTCGCGGCCTGACGGAATGCCTTCCAGCACTTCCTGGTTCATCACCGTCTGCTGAAGATTCGACCTCGTGTCGACTGTCGGCGATTCACCGGTCACCGTGATCGTCTCGGTGACGCTGCCGACTTCCAGCTTCGCGTTGACGGTCGCGACGAACGCGGCGCTGATCGCGATCGCGTTGCGATCGATGGAACGGAACCCCTGCAGTTCGAACTTGACGTTATATGAACCGGGCGGCAGTCGATCGAAACGATAGGCGCCTGACGAATCGGTTGTCTGAGTCTGCACGCCGCCGATGAGTTTGTCGCCGGACACCGAGACGGTGACGCCTGGCATCACGGCGTTGCTGCTGTCGGTCACGACACCGGCGATGGAACCAGTCTGAACTTGCGCGTGCGCCGCCGCGGCTGTCAGCAGACAGCACACGCCAAATACGACGCGTCGAACGAACTTCATTGAGGCCTCGCTTTCACTGATGTGGGATTCGTGTGCCCGGAATTGTAAAGCAATGTCTGAGGCGAGTCTGAGGCGATTTGGCCCAAAGAATGTGAAAGTTCGTCTCTAAACCAAGATTATGGAGATCCGATTTCTTCAACGCTCGTATACTCGGTGACGCATGAAACGCAGCGCCATTTTGGCGGGGATCGGACTCCTTGGAGTCACGGTGTTCGCTGCCGAACAAGCCCCGTCCTCGACTGCTCACACACCCGATCCACAGACCACTCTCGCCAGGCCGTCCGATCCGCAAACCGCGCTCGTTAAGCAGTACTGTGCAGGCTGTCACAGCGAACGCGGGAAATCGGGCGGACTATCACTGGCGTCGTTCGACGCGACCACCGCACCGCAGCACGCGGACGTCGCGGAGAAGATGATCCGCAAGCTGCGCGCCGGCATGATGCCGCCGCCCGGCGCGCGGCGTCCTGACGAGGCCGCGCTGATCGCGCTGGCCAGCTCGCTCGAAACCCGGATCGATCAAGCGGCAGCGGCCGCGCCCAATCCGGGGCATCGTCCCTTTCAGCGGTTGAACCGCGTCGAGTACGCGCGCGCGGTCAAGGATCTGCTCGCGCTCGACGTCGACGTGAACGGGCTGCTGCCGCCGGATTCGATCAGCCAGGGCTTCGACAACGTTGCCGATTCGCAGCCGTTGTCGCCGGCGCTGATGGAAGGCTACCTGCGCGCGGCGAGCACCGTGACCGCGCTCGCCGTCGGCAACCCGGAAGCGGAGTCGAGCGAAGCGCACTATCGCGTGCCGAAGACGTCGTCGCAGCTCAGACGCGTCGACGGCGCGCCGTTCGGCACGCGCGGCGGCATCTCTGTCGTGCACACGTTTCCAGCCGACGGCGACTACGAGTTCCGCATCGAGCTCCACGGCAACGCCGACGGCTTCCTGTTCGGCGGCCCGTCGAAAGGCGAGCAGATAGACGTCTCGATCAACGGCGAGCGAAAGGCGCTGCTCGACGTCGATCCGAACATGGCGGAGGTGACGACCAGCCTGTTCCTCAAGACGCCACCGATCCACGTCACGGCCGGCCCGCAGCATCTCGTCGCGGCGTTCATCCAGCGCTTCGAGGGGCCGGTCAACGATCTGATCGCGCCGATCGATCACACGCTCGCCGACACCCAGATCGGTGTGGCGTACGGCATCACGACGCTCCCGCACCTCAAAGACCTCACGATTGTCGGACCGCAGCGCGTGACGGGCGTGTCGTCGACGCCGAGCCGCGACCGCATCTTCACGTGCCGTCCGACAGCGGCTACGGAGGAAAGCGCGTGCGCGACGACGATCATCACGCGGCTCGCGTCGCAGGCCTTCCGCCAACCGCCGAAGCGGCGCGACCTCGACGCGCTGATGCGCTTCTACGCCGAGGGACGCAAGGAGCGCGATTTCGAGAGCGGCATCGCGTCGGCGCTCGAGGCGATTCTCGCGAGCCCGCAGTTCGTGTTCCGCGTCGAGCCCGCCTCCGCCCACGTAGAGGCGACCGGAGCGAAGCGGCCTCAGCCGGGCGCCCGACCGGCGAAGAGTGCCGCGCCCGCGTCAACCGAGCGCGTGAGCGATCTCGCGTTGGCGTCGCGGTTGTCGTTCTTCCTCTGGGCCACGGGTCCCGACGCCGAGCTCACGCGCATCGCCGAGCAGGGACACCTCTCCTCGCCCGGCGTGCTCGAACACCAGGTCGCCCGGCTGCTCGCGGATCCGCGCGCCGAATCGCTGTCGACGCGCTTCGCGGCACAGTGGCTGCGGCTGGCGGACGTCGACGGCATGCTCCCGGACGCCGTCGCGTATCCGTACTACGATCACACGCTCGGCGAAGCGTTCGTCCGCGAGACGGAGCTCTTCTTTCAGAGCATCGTGCGCGAAGACCACAGCGTGCTCGACCTGATCACGGCCGACTACTCGTATGTGAACGAACGGATCGCGAGGCACTACGGCATCCCGAACGTCACGGGCCCGGTGTTCCGTCGCGTCACACTGCCCGAAACGCGCCGCGGACTCCTCGGCCAGGGCAGCATGCTCGTCCTGACGTCGGTAGCCGATCGGACGTCCCCGGTCATGCGCGGCAAGTGGATCATGGAAGTGTTGCTCGGATCGCCGCCGCCGCCGCCGCCGCCAAACGTGCCGGCGCTCGAGGCGACCAACGCCACGTCGGGCGGCAAGGTCCTCTCGACCCGGGAGCGCATGGAAGAACACCGGAAGAGCCCGGCGTGCGTCTCGTGTCACCGTGTGATCGATCCGCTCGGCCTGGCGCTCGATAACTTCGACGTCACCGGCAAGTGGCGCATCAAGGACAACGGCGTGCCGGTGGATGCCGCGGGCGTGATGTACGACGGCACGAAACTCGACGGACCGGCTGCGCTGCGCGATGCGCTGCTGAAGCACCAGGACGTGTTCCTGCAGACGTTCACGGAAAATCTCATGACCTACGCGCTCGGCCGGAGGGTCGAGTACTACGACATGCCGGTCGTCCGCGCGATCATCCGGCAGGCGGCAAAAACCGATCTCCATTTCTCGTCGTTCGTGCTCGGCATCGTCAACAGCGCAGCGTTCCAGCGGCGCGCTGCGGAACCGGCCGAGACGACGGCTCGCGCGCGCTAAGGAGCGCTCACAGATGTTTCTCACACGAACACACATTCCGCGACGAGCCGTGCTGAAGGGCCTCGGCGTGTCGATCGCCCTGCCGTGGCTCGACGCGATGACCCCGGCCCTCTCGGCGCTCGGGCGTGACGGCGTCGCCGCCAAGCCACAACGGCTTGTGGCGATGGAAATGGTCCATGGCGTGGCGGGTGCGACGACGTTCGGCGCGAAGAAGAACCTGTGGTCGCCCGCCGACGCCGGATCGGCGTTCGATCTGTCGCCCACGGCGATGGCCCCGCTCGAACCGTGGCGTGACTATCTGACCATCGTCAGCAACACCGACTGCCGCAACGCCGAGGCGTTCACGGCGCCGGAGATCGGCGGGGATCACTTCCGGTCCGCGGCAGTGTTCCTCACGCAGTCGCACCCGCATCAGACGCAGGGCTCGGATGTGTTCGCGGGCACCTCGCTGGATCAGATCTACGCGCAGGCGGCCGGTCAGGACACGCCGGTCCCGTCGATGCAGCTGTGCATCGAGAGCATCGACCAGTCGGGCGGCTGCTTCTACGGCTACTCGTGCGCGTACACCGACTCGATCAGCTGGGGATCGCCGAAGGAACCGCTGCCGATGATCCGCGATCCCCGGGCGGTATTCGATCAGCTGTTCGGCGTCGGCGCGACACCCGAGGCACGCGCCCGCCGCCGGCGCAAGGACAAGAGTCTGCTCGACTGGGTGATGGCGTCCGCGGCCGAAATGAAAGCGGACGTTGGAAACGGCGACCGCGCGCGGCTCGACGACTACCTGGATCACGTGCGGGAGATTGAGCGCCGCATCCAGAAAGTCGAGGCGCACAACAGCAGCGGCGAGGCGCGCGAGCTGCCGTCGGCGCCGGTGGGCGTTCCCGACTCGTATGCCGATCACGTCCGCCTGATGTTCGATCTGCAGGCGCTCGCGTTCGCCGGCGACATCACGCGCGTGTTCGCGCTGAAACTGAGCCGCGACGTTTCGAATCGCGTGTTCACGGAAGCCGGCGCGACCACCGGCTTTCACATCGCGTCGCATCACAACGAGCGCGAGGATCGGATTCTCGACTTCGCCAAGATCAACCGCTACCACGTGAGCCTGATTCCGTACTTCCTCGAGAAGTTGAAGCAGATTCCCGACGGCGACGGCTCGGTGCTCGACAACTCGCTCATCGTCTACGGATCGCCGATGGGCAATCCCAACGTGCACAACCACAAACGGTGCCCGTTGTTCTTCGCCGGGCACGCGGGCGGACGACTGAAGGGCAACCTGCACATCAAGGCGCCGGACGCCACGCCCATGGCCAACGCGATGCTGGCGGCGTTGCAAAGCGTCGGCATGAACGTCGACACCTTCGGCGACTCCACAGGGCCGCTCGATCTGAATACGGTGGCGCCATGAAGAAGGTTCGCGGGGTTCGCAGGGTGCTCAGGGTTCGCGAGGTTCTCGCGATGGCCGGATTGATCCTCTGTCTGATCGCGGGGCTTTCCGCCGGACCCGACGAGGCGGCGCCGGTCGCGGCAGCCGCCATGCGGAGCGATGCCGCGGCGGTGCGGACGCTCGTGAAAGACGGCAAGGACGTGAACGCGGCGCAGGGCGACGGCATGACCGCGCTGCACTGGGCCGCCATGCACGGCGACGCCGACCTCACCTCGTCGCTCCTCTACGCGGGCGCAAACGTCCGCGCGACGACACGGCTCGGCGGCTACACCGCGCTCCACCTCGCGGCGCAGGCCGGCGAGGCCGGAGCCATGGGACGCCTGATCGCCGGCGGCGCCAACGTCGGCGCCGTCACGGCCACGGGCGCAACCGCGCTGATGCTCGCGTCAGCGTCGGGCAAGGCCGAAGCGGTTCGACTCCTCCTCGAGCAGTCGTCGGATCCGAACGCCGCCGAAACGGCCAACGGCGAGACGGCGTTGATGTTCGCCGCGGCGCTCGACCGCGCTGATGCCGTGCGCGAGCTGCTCGCACACGGCGCCGATGCGGCGCGCACCTCCAAGGTCGTCGACCTGACGGCGGTGACCGCACCCGAGGAGATGCTTCAGAACAAGATTCGCGACGAGCAGAATGCCAAGAGCGCGAGCGTGAGCGGCGCGCCACGGCCCGCGGCGCCTCCCGCCGCCGCTCCGGCCGGCCGCGGCGTTGCCGGCGTGACGCGATCGTTTGCGTTCAACGAGCTGATCGGCACCCAGGGGGGCCTGACGGCGTTGCACTTCGCGGCGCGGCAAGGCAGCGCGCGCTCGGTCGAAGCGCTCGTCGAACATGGCGCCAACATCAACGAACTGAGCCCGGGTGACCGCGTCAGCCCGTTGCTGATCGCCGCGGTCAACGGCCAGTACGACATCGCGAAGTACCTGCTGGCGCACGGCGCCGATCCGAACCTGGCAAACGCCGGCGGCGTGACACCTCTCTATGCGGTCCTCAACATCGAGTGGGCGCCGCGCATGTTCTATCCTCAGCCGCGCGCGCAGTTGCAGCAGCAGACCTCGTATCTCGACCTAATGACGGCGCTGCTCGACAAGAACGCCGACCCCAACGTGCGGCTCTCGCGCAAGACCTGGTTCACTCAGTACAACTTCGACCTCCTGCGTGTCGACGATGGCGGCGCCACGCCCTTCTGGCGCGCCGCGTACGCGAGCGACATCGCCGCGATGAAGCTGCTGCTGAAGTACGGCGCGGATCCAACAATCGCCACCACGAAGCCGTTCGCCAGGCCGCGCGGCACCGACGCGGATCGCGACGCGCCGGCGGTCGATGTCTCCGGACGGCCGCTGCCGACCGGCGGCCCGGGCATTCCGCCGCTGCTCGCCGCAGCAGGGGCCGGCTACGGCGAAGGCTTCGCCGCCAATGCCCACCGCTTCGCCCCGACCGGCATGCTGGCCGCGGTGAAATTCCTCGTCGAAGAGCTGCACGTCGACGTGAACGCGCGCGATCACGAAGGCAACACGGCGCTGCACAACGCGGCCTCGCGCGGAGACAACGAGATGATCGAGTATCTCGTCTCGAAAGGGGCCGATCCGAAGGCCGTCAATCGCGCCGGCCAGACCACGGTCGACATGGCAAACGGTCCGGTCCAGCGGACGCAGCCCTATCCCGACACCATCAAGCTGCTCGAAGGACTCGGTGCGAAGAACAATCACAAGTGCGTGTCGTGCTGAGGCGCGATCACGCGGAGGATCAAGTCAGACCATGAAGAAGACGCTTGCACTCGCCGCGTTCTCGACGCTGGTGTCCTCGGCGGCCCTCGCCCAGGTCAACGTCGCGAACATCGTCGACATGGAACTACTCACCCACACTGAGCTGTCGGCCAAGATCAAGGACGGCTGGACGTCGGTCCTGCTCGCCGCCGGCGGCACCGAAGAGCGTGGTCCCCAGGACGTGCTCGGCGGCCACACCTTCATGGCGAAGAGCCACGCCGACATGATCGCGCGAAAGCTGGGCAAGACGCTGGTCGCGCCGGTCCTTCCGATCGCGGTCAACGCCACGGGCCTCAATCCGAATCGCGAGATGGCCGATCAGGCCGGCGCCATGCAGATGCCTGCCGAGGTCTTCAAACAGGTGCAGCTCGCCCAGATCGACAGCCTGGCGCGCAGCGGTTTCAAGGACATCTACGTGATGGGCGATCACGGCGGCGGACAGAACGAGATGAAGGAAGCCGCCGAGGAGATGGACAAGAAGTGGTCGGCCAAAGGCACGCGCGTCTACTACGTCAGCGACTTCTACAACAAGACGCACGACGATGTAGACATGTACTTCTACGAGCACAAGCTGCCGATCGGTGGTCACGGCGCGATGCTGGAAACCTCGATCATGCTGTATCTCGAACCGTCGCCCGGCGCCTGGGTGCGGCCGATGTACAAGACGATGCCGTTCGATCCGACCGGCCAGACACCGGAGCAGTGGAAGGCGGCGCGTGACGCGCGCATGGCCA
>Ga0306922_10005350_pt1 | contig 12264 bp, 13 predicted proteins | sample sta12Cox44000082_FD_203758 | JGI IMG/M metagenome (GOLD analysis project Ga0306922, IMG submission 203758) | Lab enrichment of tropical soil microbial communities from Luquillo Experimental Forest, Puerto Rico - statoxic.12C.oxic.44.000.082 (v2)... | ecosystem: Environmental > Terrestrial >... | reverse complement strand
ACGAACCTGAGCCCATCCTTCATGACACCCTCCTCGCTTGGCTGTCCACTCCTCGCGCCCCGCTCCCCTGCACGCCACGTCCGAGCGGAATTCTACTCGGGCGACGGCTCCTCCGCTACGCTCGGTGCCGCGCTTCGAGCGCGGGCTTTGCCCGCGCAATCCCGCCGTTGGGGGGAGGTTCGGAAGGGGGGCAAAGCCCCCTCCGAGCTTAATCTCGCCCCAGCTCGCAGTAGTCTGCATTGGGATCGTAGTAGCCGCCCTCTTCCTGGCAGATCGCCCCTGCGTGCTTCGAGCTCCGCTCGAAGGTGCAGGTGTGCGCCGAGGCATCGTAGGTTCCTCCGTGAGCCTGGCACGATTTGGTCGACGCGAGGCGAACCTTGCCGGTGGCGCAGCCCGTTGCCGCGAGCGCCACCGCCAGCGCGATCCCGAAGAGCCGATGACCTTGATGCATATCGTGCCTCCGTGATCCAGCATGACGTTCGGAAGCGTTCGACGTATCTTACCCCCACGGGGCCGAAGGCGGGCGCGCGATCATCATTCGGCACGAGAGGAGCAAGCCATGGCGGAGATCCTCGGCACGGGCACATATCGCTACGAGGTGGTCGACGACTGGGCGAAGCTGCCACCCGGCCAGGAGTTCAACGCCGACGTGGCCGCGGTGGGCGTCGACGCCCAGGACCGCGTGTACGCCTTCAATCGCGGGCGGCATCCCATAGTGGTGCTCGACCGCGAGGGCAACTTCCTCCGCTCCTGGGGCGAGGGCGTCTTCCATCGTGCCCACGGCCTCCACATGGCCCCCGACGACACGCTCTGGCTCACCGACGATGGCGACCACTCCGTGCGCCACTGCACGCTGGACGGCCGCGTCCTTCTCACCATTGGCATCCCGGGGAAGCCCGCGCCCTACATGAGCGGCACGCCCTTCCATCGCTGCACGCACACCGCCCTGTCGCCCCAGGGCGATCTCTACATCTCGGACGGCTACGGCAACGCGCGCGTCCACAAATACTCGCCCGACGGACGGCTGCTCCTCTCGTGGGGCGAGCCCGGCACGGATCCCGGCCAGTTCAACATCCCGCACAACATCTGCTGTGACGCCGACGGCTGGGTATACGTGGCCGACCGCGAGAACCACCGCGTCCAGGTCTTCGACGGCCAGGGTCGCTACCAGACCCAGTGGAACAACATGCACCGCCCCTCCGGGCTGCACCTGGAGCGAGGAGCAGAGCGGCGTTTCTACGTGGGAGAGATCGGCGGCGGCCTCGGCGTCAACTACGACATGCCGAACATCGGGCCACGGGTGAGCATCTACAGCGCCAAGGGAGAGATGCTGGTGAGGCTCGGCCACCGGCCCGCGGGCCTCGAGCCGGGCCGGTTCGTCTCGCCCCATGGCCTCGGCGTGGACTCCCGTGGCGACATCTACGTGGGTGAGGTCTCGTACACGAACTGGGGCAATCGGTACAAGGGTCAGCCGCCGCCGCCCGCCGGCCTGCGCAGCCTGCGGAAGCTCGTCAAGCTGCGCTGAAGACCACTGCGGCCCGGGCGACGCGGCTATCGCGGCATGCAGCACGTGCGATAGCGAACGCCGCTGCCGCATGGATAGGGCGCCGTAGGATCGGGAGCGGGTGATCCGGGCGTCCCTGTCCAACGCTTGCTCGTCCGAGTGGGCGGCGCCGCCGACGCCGTCTGGAGGTCGGCGGACCACGTGCTTTGGGTTCACACCTGACGACCGCCGGGCTCCGCGTCAGACGAGGTTCGTCTTGAAGAAGGCGATGGTGCGATTCCATGCGAGCTTGGCCGCGGCTTCCTGGTAGCGTGGGGTCGAGTTGTTGTGGAAGCCGTGCTGGGTCCCCGGATACATGTACATCTCGTAGCGGACTCCGCTCGCCTTGAGGGCCGCCTCGAAGGCCGGCCACATCGCGTTGATCCGCTCGTCGGTTTCCGCGTACTGGATGAGAAGCGGCGCCTTGATGTCGGACACGCGCGCCGTTTCGGCGGCCGCGCCGTAGAAGGGCACGCCCGCCTGCAGGTCGGAACCGAGCGCGACGGCGAGGTAGTTGGTGGTGCTGCCGCCCCAGCAGAATCCCGTCACGCCGAGCTTGCCCGTGGAGAGCGCGTGCGTCTTCAGGAAGCGCGCGCCGTTGAGGATGTCCGTGCGCAGCTTGGCCTGATCGAGGCCGGCCTGCAGGGTGCGCCCATCGTCATCGTTGCCGGGGTAGCCGCCCACCGGTGAGAGCCCGTCGGGGGCGAGGGCCACGAAGCCCTCGATGGCGACCCGGCGCGCCACGTCCTCGATGTAAGGGTTGAGCCCGCGATTCTCATGGATGACGAGGACGGCGGGGAACGGGCCCTGCCCAGCCGGCTGCACGAGGTAGCCGCGTATGGTGCCTGAGTTGCCGCCCGGCGAGGGATACGTCACGTAGCGCGCCTTGATACGCTGGTCGGTGAAGGAGATGGTCTGGGCGAGCGCATAGCGCGGCAGGAGCGACTGCGCCATGATCAGTGCTGACACCCCGCCCACCGTCAAGGCGGCGGCGCGCTCGAGGAACTCTCGCCGGTCGATGCCCCCATGGCAGTACTCGTCGTAGAGATCGAACACGCGCTGATCGATCTCGCTCTGGGTCAGCGTGGGCGCAGCCAACGCCGTGTCGTCCATCTTCCTCTTCTCGGTCATCGCGGGATCTCCTCGTGATCTGAGGCATGACTCTCTTCGCGCCGTGCCCGCCCGACTCTACGGTCCGATCGACGATAGTGTCAAGGCAACGGCAGCCCTACACTTGGCCGCGCAGCCGCGGATCGAGCGCGTCCCGAAGGCCGTCACCCAGGAGATTGAAGCCGAGGACGGCGACCATGATGGCGAGGCCGGGAATAGTCGCGATGTGGGGGGCGACGAGCAGGAAATCGCGGCCGCTCGAGACCATGAGCCCCCACGAGGGTGTGGGCGGGGGCACTCCGAGGCCGAGGAAGGACAGCGCGGCCTCCACGAGGATGGCGTTGGCCATGAAGAGCGTGGAGTAGACGATGACAGTGGGCAGGATGTTCCGCAGCACGTGCCGGGTGAGCACGCGGGCCGGCGTCGCCCCGAGCGCCTGGGCCGCTCGCACGTACTCGCTGTCCCGCGCTGCGAGCACGGCGCCGCGCACGAGACGGGTCACGGTGGGCGTGCCCCAGATGCCGACGGCAATCGTGGTATTGAGCACGCCGGGACCGAGAGCGGAGACGACCGCGATGGCGAGGAGCAGGTAGGGGAAGGCGAGGAGGATCTCCACCCCGCGCATGATCACCACGTCGAGCCACCCTCCCGCGAAGCCGGCGAGGCAGCCCAGTGCGAGGCCCAGGCCGAGGGCGATGGCCACGGAGAGCAGACCAACGAGAAGGGCAACCCGGCTGCCGTAGATGATGCGGGAGAGGATGTCCCGCCCGAACTCGTCGGCGCCGAGGAGGAACTTCTCGCTCGGCCGCGCGCGCTTCTCGATGAGGCTCTGCCTGGCAGGGTCGGCGGGCGCGAGCCAGGGGGCTCCCACCGCAGCCACGGCGAGGAGAGCGACCACGACGAGGCCGATGAGGGCGAGACGGTTCCGCCGGAACCGCTGCCAGGTGTCAGCGGCGAGCGTAGCGGGCGCTTCAGCAGCCACGATTCAACTTCCCCTCTCCCTCATGAGGGAAAGGGTTGGGGTGGAGGGTGATCCCGCTGCGGCGATCATCGACGGGCGCTCATCCATGGTGCGCGATGCGCGGATCGAGGACGCCGTAGGCCAGATCCACCGCGAGATTGATCAGCACGAAGGCAAGAGCAAAGACGAGCACGGCTCCCTGCAGCAGCACGTAGTCACGCGCGAAGATGGCCTTGACCATGAGGCGGCCGAGGCCGGGCCACGAGAACACCGTCTCGGTGAGCACGGCCCCGCCCATGAGCTGGCCTGCCTGCAGGCCGAGGAGCGTCAGGATGGGAATGGCCGCGTTCCGCAGGGCGTGCTTGGCGACGACCAGCCGCTCCGCCACCCCCTTGGCGCGCGCCGTGCGCACGTAGTCCTCGCGTAGTACCTCGAGCACGCTCGAGCGTGTCATGCGCGCGACCATGGCGAGCGACGGCAGGGCGAGGGTCACGGCGGGCAGCACGAGATGCGGGAGCGAGCCCATGCCGCCCACGGGCAGCCAGGGCAGCCACAGGGCGAAGACGACGATCAGCACGAGGCCGGTCCAGAACACGGGCATGGAGAGGCCGAAGAGCGAGCCCACGCGCGCGACACCGTCGAAGAGGGAGTTGGGCCACACCGCGGAGACCACGCCGGCCGCCACTCCAGCCAGCGCCGAGATGACCAGCGCCGCGCAGGTCAGCTCGAGAGTGGCGGGCCAGGCATCCGCGAGCTCGTCGACCACGGGGCGATTCTGCTGGATGGAGCGCCCGAGATCGCCGCGCGCCACGCGTCCTACGTAACCCACGTAGCGGACGAGAAGCGGCTTGTCGAGGCCCAAGTAGTCGCGGAGCCTGGCCACCGCCTCGGGCGTGGCATGCTCGCCCAGCATGAGGGCGACGGCGTCACCGGGAATGAGCTCCACGGTGAGCATCACCACGAACACCACGCCCAGGAGCACGGGCACGGCGAGAACCAGCCGGCGGGCGATGAAGGTCAGCACGGCCGGCGCCCGGCGTCCATCACGCGGGCGTTGCGACTACTTGTCGAGCCAGGTTTTCCCCAGCCAGAGGTTGTACTCGACGGGATGCACGGTGAAGCCCTTCACGTTGGCCCGCGTGACCACGATTTCCTTGGTGTTGTAGACGGGGATCCACACCATCTCCTTGGCCAGGATGTCCTGCGTCTCCCCGTAGAGCTTCTCGCGCTCCGCCTGGTTCATGCTCCGCCGCGCCTGCTCGACCAGCGCGTCGACTTTCGGATTGGCGTAGCGCGAGGTGTTCCAGCCCGTGGGCGGGACCTGCTTGGAGTGGAAGAGAGCGTAGAGCGAGTAGTCCGCGTCCGCGTTCGAGGTGACCCAGCCCAGGGTGAACATCTGATGGTTGAAGCTCGCCGAGCGGAACTGGGTAAACACCGTCGCCCACTCCAGGAACTGCACCTTGGCCTCCACGCCCACTTCCTTGAACATGGCCTGGATCGCCTCGGTGATTTCGCCGTCCTTGGGATAGCGCCCGCGCGCGGCCAGCCACGAGAGCGAGAGCCTCTGTCCGCCCTTCTGGAGGATGCCCTCGGGCCCCGGCGTCCAGCCCGCCTGGGCGAGGAGAGCCTTGGCCTTGGCGCGGTCGAAGGGATAGAGGCGATCGAGCTGCATGTCTTTGAAGCCGAACACGCTGGGGGCGAGCACTCCACGCGCGGGCACCGCGGAGCCCTCGAGGATGTTGTCGAGGATGGCCTTGCGATCCACCGCGTATAGCAGCGCCGTGCGCACGCGCACGTCGTCGAGCGGCGGGGTGGCCGCGTTCATCCCCGCGAAGACCACGCGCCCGCCCACCACCTCGTGCACCACGTACTTGGGATCGCGGCTGAGCGCGGGCAGCTGGGCCGGCGCGGGCAGGAGCACCATGTCCGCATCACCGGTCTGCAGCGCGATCATGCGCGCGCCTTCCTCGGGCACCACCTTGAAGACGACGCGATCGAGCAGCGCCTTGCCGCCCCAGTAGTCGGGATTTCGCTCGAGGATGACGTGAGTGTTGGTCTTCCACTCCACGAACTTGAAGGGCCCGGTGCCCACGGGGGCGCGGCTGAACCCCTCACCCATCTTCTGCACGGCCGTGGGCGACACGATGCCCGTGCAGTACATGGCCAGCGTGCGGAGGATGGGTCCGTACGGCTCGCGCGTCGTCACGTCCACCGTGAGATCGTCCACCACCTCCGCGCCGCTCAGCGATCCGGCGAGGCTCGCCCAGCGCGCGGGCGGGTTGCCCCGCAGCGCGCGATCGAAGGTGAACTTTACCGCGGCCGCGTTGAGGGGGGTGCCGTCGTGGAACTTCACGCCGGGGCGGAGTTTGAAGCGCACCTTGGTCGGCGAGAGCACCTCGTAGCCCGTGGCGAGGGCAGGACGGATCTGCATCTTCTCGTCCATGGTGAGCAGCGGCTCGAGCATGTTGAAGTACACCCAGGCGCCGGGCGCGGTGGTCTCGAGCTGTGGGTCGAGCGAGACGGGATCGGTGGGCCGCACGATGGTGAGGGTGCCGCCGCGCTTCTGCGCCTCGGCGGGGCCGCAGGGGCCGAGGAGGATCGGGGCAGCGAGGACGACGGCCAGCACCATGCCGAAAGCGAGGCGAGCTCGTGTCATCGAACGTTCTCCCGTGGCGTCAGGACGTGGCCAGCGCCACCAGCGGATCGAAGTTCTTCCAGCCCATCTGCCGGCGTCCCGCCTCCAGATCCTCGATGATCGCGGCGAGCGCGCGGGTGAGCGGCATGGGCACTCCGAGGGAGTCGCCCTTGCGCGCGAGGACGCCCAGCTGACCATCCGCCTCCGTCTTCCGCCGCCGCACGGCGAGGTCGCGCCAGATCCCCGTCTTCGTCTTGGTGTGCGCGCGGTAGTGGGCTGCGATGGCGGTCATGGCGCGCTCGCGCGCCGCGCTGTCGCCGCGGAGGGCGGCGCGGTACCACGCGGGATCGAACTCGTCGAAGGGCTCGACGCGGATGCCCCCCTTGTCCGCCACGGCCAGCCCCTCGCCCACGATGCCGACGAGCACGCGCTGGATTGCTTCCGGTGCCTCCACCACCTCGTACACGTGGGCGTCCACGATGGCGGTGCCGAAGAGGAGGGAGCCGTAGATCAGCTTCGCCCACTTGTAGCCCCAGATGTTGTCGGTGACGGGCGTCTCCACGAAAGCGCTCAGGAGGCCTGCCAACTCGCGCACGCGGGGCGTGATCCGCCCATCGAGCTCGCCCAGGATGAAGGCGCCGTGGCCGCCGTGGAGGATGCGCCCCGGCTCGAGCCAGTCCGCCGCCCAGTTCACGAGGCAACCCACGGTGCGCGATGCCCCCACCGCTTCCGCGATCAGCTCCTCGCTGAGCCCGTTCTGGAGCGACACGATGGTACCGGAGGCGGCGAGGCGGGAGACCACGTCGGGCAGCACGGCCGCCGTGTGATGGCTCTTTACGGCGAGGAGAACGAGGGGCAGGTCGTGTCCAAGTGCAGAGGGCAGCACGGCGGGCACGCGGGTGGTGGTGCTCTGGCCGTCACGCTCGATGGTCAGCCCCCGCGCGTTGATCGCCTCGACGTGGGGCGCGTGGCTGTCCACCAGAAGCACGTCGTGCCCGGCGCGAGCGAGGGCGGCGCCGGTCGTGCCGCCGATCGCGCCCGCGCCGTAAACGGTGACCTTCATGGGCCCCTCAAGTACCACAGGGACCCGAGAGCGTCAACGCCAGAGGCGTTCCGTAGCGAGGTCGGCGCCCTCGCGCAGCGCGCGCAGCTTCGCCCACACCACGCTCTCCGCCACGTTCTCGGAGCCTGCGAAAGTGCCGAAGCCGCAGTCGGTGGACGCGATGACGCGCGTGCGGTCGCCCACCGCGTCCACCGCTTGGCAGATACGGTCCGCCACCACCTCGGGATGCTCCACGTAGTTGGTGGTGCTGTCGATCACGCCGGGCAAGAGGAGCATGGGCGCGGGCGGCGGCTTCCGTTTGAGCACCTTGTACTCGTGCTGATGGCGCGGATTGGCGAGCGGCAGCGACAGCGCGCCCACCCGCGCCCGGTAGAGGCGCGGCAGGAGCGGCTCGAGGGGCACATCGTGAGTGTGAGGGCCGTCGTAGTTGCCCCAGCACACGTGGAGACGGATCCTATCGGCAGGAATGCCTTCGGTCGCCTGGTTGATGGCGTCCACGTGCAGGTCGACCATGGCGAGGAAGCGCTCAAGGGGATCGTCCTGGAAGAAGCGCGAGCGCTCCATGGCGAGGTCGGGGCAGTCGACCTGGAGGACGAGTCCCCGCGCGTGGATGAGCGCGTACTCCTTGCGCATTTCGCGGGCGAGGACACTGATGTACTCCTCGTGGGTCCGGTAGTGCTCGGAGAGCAGGATGGTGGCGATGACGCCTGGCGAGGCGGCGGTCATGAAACGCTCGGCGAAGGAGGGCGATCGCCCATCGGTGGCGCCGAGGAAGAGATCGCACTCACGCTCGGCCGCCGCGAGATCCGTATACTCGATCTCCCCTACGCACTGCGGCGCGTCGCTGATGCGGGCCGCACCGCGCCGCCGCTGGGCGAGCATGGCCTCGAAGTCGGGATGCTCCCGGAGATCGCGCGCGAGGCGCCGCTTGCTCGCTCCCCCGAAGCCGCGCATGCGGCCGGCCACGTAGGTCGAGAATCCCGGACGCGGCATCTCGCCGTCGTTGCCCACGTCGATGCCCGCGGCGAGCTGGCGAGAGACCACGTGGCGTACCGACGCCTCCGCCTCGCGCGTCAGCGCCGCCTCCTCGATCGCCTCGCCGCGATCCTGCCTGACGAGGAGATCACGCAGCGGCGCAGGTCGCGGCAGGCTGCCCACGTGAGTGACGAGGATCTTCCGCTCGCTCCTGATCACGGCCCGGTATCTTAGCCCAGAAGTCGCCTCGCCGGGGGACGGCCTGTATATGCTGGACAGTCATGGACGCGATGGGACCGTTTCTCGGCTGGCTCCAGGAGTATCTGTTCCCCGTGGTCTTCGTGACCAGCCTCATCGACGCCACGGGCTTGCCTTTTCCCGGACGGGCCATGCTGGTGGCGGCAGGGATCGCGGCGGGCGGACCTCGCGACGTCGCTCTCCTCGTGCTGACGGGTGTCGCGGGAGCGCTGCTGGGCGATCACCTTCTGTATGCGCTGGGCATGCGGCGCGGCCCACGCCTCCTCGCCCTCTACTGCCGGCTCTCCCTCGGCTCGGTGCGCTGCGTGGAGAACACGCTCGCGTACTTTCGGCGATTCGGCGCTTTCGCCGTGCTCATCGGCCGCTTCTCCGCGAGCGTGCGCCTCTTCGGCGCCGTGCTCGCGGGCACGGGCGAGATCGGCTACCGGCGCTTCCTCCTCCTCGATCTGGTCGGATCCATCGCCTACATGACCTTGTGGATCGTGCTCGGCGCCACCGTGGGCGCCGTGGCGCTCGAGCGAGTAGGCCGTCCCCTCCAGGCAGTACTGCTCATCGGTCCCGTCGCGCTCGTCGCCATCCTCCTCTACCGATTGTTCCGCCGATGGAGATACGGGGCGGCCTCGCGTGACCTGATCGAATTCACCGAGTAATTTCTATATGGAGGCAAGCTTCCCCCGGTCCGTCCGTGCTCTCCGTGGTCTTTTCTACCCGTCTCTCGGGAAAGAGAAACGTCCCCCGGGCCCGAAAGCCCTCGTGGCATAGCCGATGCACACCTCGGCGCACAAGGAGGTGACGACCATGAAGACACTTCAGAGCATCTCTCGTGCAGGGTTCGCCACAGTGTTCGCGTTGTTGGCCATGGTCGAAGTTGCCTGGGCCCAGACCACGTTCTCGGGTCAGGTCAACACTCCGGGAAGTGGAACTCCGGGAGGCGGACACTACGGCTTCCTTGCCTTCCTCTTCGTCGTGGGCCTGCTCGTGCTCGTGGGCGTCGCGGTGAAGCTGTTCGACGTGAAGCGGAAGCGCGAGGATGAAGGCGTGGCTCTCCAGTCCCGGCTCTCCGACGCGCTTCTCACCGACCCTTCCTTCGCGGGCCTGCCCATCACGCCGACCGTACACGTACCCTTTTCGCGCTCGGCCCCCGCCGTGATCCGGCTGACGGGTACCGTGCCGTCGCCCTGGACTCGCGAGGCGGCCCTCGAGCTCATCCGTCGCGAGGCGGCGTCGCTCATGGGCAATACCCGCATAGAGGATCGGCTCGTGGTGGACCCGCTGATCATGCGGCGGGCGGCCTAGGGAAGGAGGACGGTCCCATGCGCATACTGAGCATCGGGTTGGTGGCGGGCTGGTTCGCGGTGGCCGCGGTCGGCGCGCTCGCCGTGGAGAGGCACTCGGGAGTGGTCACGGAGGTGAGCGACACCCAGATCGCCATCGACGAGATGGGTCCGTGGCTGGGGCCGGAGACGAAGCCGGCCCGCCGCACCTTCGAGGTGACCTCGTCCACCAGGATCGCTCGCGTGCAACGCGCAGCGATGGGAGATGACGGCTGGCCGGGGGGCTGGGCGAGCGAGCCGACGAAACTGTCCAACGTGCACGTCGGAGATTTCGTGACGGTGAGCGTGGAGCTTCATGGGCGGCGCAATGTGGCGATCGAGGTCGACGCCCTGCGTGCCGGGCCCAATGCGCTGAACTGACGCGCTACTTGACGACCTCGACCTTCACTCGAGCGTGTCCGGTTTTGGCAAAGCCCAGGGTGGAGGCCACGCGCGGCGTCACTTCGATGACGCTCTTGGCTGACCGGTTCATCCGGTCGTTGACGGTGACTACGGCGCTCTTGCCGTTGGCGAGGTTCGTGACGCGGAGCTTGGTTCCGTAAGCGTAGGTCTTGTGGGCGGCGGTGAGGCCGGCCTTGTCGTAGGCCTCACCGCTCGCCGTCTTCTTCCCCTCGAACTTCGAGCTGTAGAAGGTGGCTGTGCCTTCCTCTTCGGTGGGCTGGGCGGCGGCCAAGACCGGCGTGAGGACGACGACCACGAGACACAGCCAGATACCCAGGCCGCGACGATGCCCTGGCGCCTTCGATGCGATCATGGCCGACCCCTTCCAGTGACACTGCGTGTCAAGCTCCATGTTGGAGACTGCGGACGCTCAATCTGTTACCGCCCGCGGCCACCCGCGGTCAACCGGGAATTCACGGGTCACCACCGCCGCTTTTCGTGGTCGTGTCCGTGCGGTACCATGCCCGCTGGCGGCCCCCCTTGCCAGGAGACAGCTCATGAAGGCGGTGGTGCTACACGAAGCCGATGACATGCGCGTGGAATCGCGCCCGCTGCCCGAGCCTGCTCCCGGCGAGGTCCTCCTCAAGGTCAATGTCACCTCGATCTGCGGCACCGACGTGAAGGTCCTCCATCGCAAGCTCATGGGCCAGCCTGCGGGCGAATTCATCATGGGCCACGAGTACGCCGGCACGGTGGCGGCGCTCGGCCCCGGGGTCGACGAATTCCGCGTGGGCGATCGCGTCGCCGTTGAGGTGCACAAGGGGTGCGAGCGCTGCGAGAACTGCGTCAAGGGCTGGTACACCTCCTGCCTCAACTACGGCAACCTCGCCAAGGGCCACCGCGCCAAGGGGCTGACGTGTGACGGCGGCTTCGCCGAGTACGCGGTGAACCACGTCAACACGCTGTACCGGCTCCCCGACAACTTGAGCTTCGAGCAGGCCTGTATGGTCACCACCGCCGCTTCGCCTCTTTGGGCCATCGATCTGATGGGCGGCTACCTCGCCGGAGAGACCGTGCTCGTCCAGGGCCCCGGCCCCATCGGTCTCCTCGCCGTGCAGCTCTGCAAGGCGCTGGGAGCGGAACGCGTGATCCTCTCCGGCACGCGTCCGGAACGCCTGCAGATCGGCGGACGGCTCGGCGCCGACGTGCTCGTGAACGTGAGGGAAGAAAGCCTGCCCCGACGGGTGGCGGAGGTCACGGGGGGCAAGGGCGCCGACTCCGTGCTCGAGTGCGCGGGGGGGCCGACCTCGATGCAGGAGGCCCTCGAAAGCGTGAAGCGCGGCGGACGCATCGGGGTGGTCGCCTGGTACGCGGGGCCCGTCGAGATGGATATGAACCTCGCCGTCCGCAGCAACGTGCGCATCTACGCCGCGCGCGGCGAAGGGGGCATGAACTCCGGCCGCTCGCTCGCTCTCATGAGCGCGGGCAAGCTCGACGCCCACGTCCTCATCACCCACCGGTTCGCCCTCGACGATGTGCACGAGGCCTTCCGGACCTACGTCGATCGCGTGGGCAATGCGCTCAAGGTCGTCATGCACGTGTAGTCGGCTCGGGCGCGTCGCCGGCGCCCTCCTCCTCGTCTTGGCCGGCGCTCTTCCCGTCCGGGCGCAAGGCACGCCGCGGTCCGGAGGCGAGCTCGTGTTCGTGGTGCCGGCCGAGCCGCCCTCCTACGACGCGCATCGTGAGGAAACCTTCGCCCTCGTGCATCCGGCCGCTCCCCACTACAGCACGCTCCTCCGCGTCGACCCCACGGACCGCACGGCAACCCGCATCGTGGGGGACCTCGCCGAGTCGTGGACGGTGGCGAAAGACGGGCGCACCTACACGTTCAAGCTCCGCCGCGGCGTCCGCTTCCACGACGGGACGGAGCTGACGTCACGCGACGTCAAGGCGAGCTACGACAAGATCGTGTTCCCTCCTCCGGGCACGCGGTCGAACCGGCAG
>Ga0306922_10005349_pt1 | contig 12264 bp, 10 predicted proteins | sample sta12Cox44000082_FD_203758 | JGI IMG/M metagenome (GOLD analysis project Ga0306922, IMG submission 203758) | Lab enrichment of tropical soil microbial communities from Luquillo Experimental Forest, Puerto Rico - statoxic.12C.oxic.44.000.082 (v2)... | ecosystem: Environmental > Terrestrial >... | reverse complement strand
AGGCGGCAGGATCACCCTCGAGGAAGCCTGCCGCCGCTACCAGCTTACCGAGGAAGAGTTCCACGCCTGGCAGCGCGCCTATGACGCCCATGGTCTGCCCGGTTTGCGCGCTACCCGGCTGCAGCAGTACCGCGCCCCGCGGTCCTCTCGCCCGCGGCGGCCGCGGCGCTGATTGCCTCTTCGGCCGATTTAATTCCTTGTTCGGCCGAAATAATTCCCTGTTCGGCGGATTTATTTCCCTGTTCGCCCGCTTAGGGAATTTGTCCTACAGTTTGCAGCAATATCAACGGATTGACGGCGCCGATTTCGTACTTCAACGGCGCCAAATCGATGCTTTCCCGGTATTTTCCCGGTGAGCAGGGTAATTGGATCGCGATGAACGCACGATCGGTGCGTCGCAGCAAAAACTGGCAAGCACGGCCGGCATCACCCTGTCGGCCCGCTAGCAGCTCGCCTCTTCGGAAGATCGTCTGCTTCGCGCTTTGTCGAGATGATCCGTGTGGCTCATTTAAGCCTTCCATTTTCGCAGCTGGGGCTGCCCATCATCGCATCGCAGACCACGAACGGGGAGGGCGAAGCAAAATATCATAATCGACATTTTCATAGGCGAGCTGATAGCCGAGCGCCAGAAGCTTCCCTCTTGCTTCGCGAGCCTCTTGCCGTTCCACGATCGCGATCATCTTACGGCAGCACCAGTCGCCGAAATCTTGACCATCTTGGAATAACGCATCGAGCTCAGCGAGCCGCTCTTCCGGATGAGGCGTATAAGCCCAGTGCGAGTACCAGGCCCGTAGTGGTGTGTACACGATTGCCTGATAGGAAAGTGCCCGGGCGTTCGAGACGACAAGCCCACCCGCAAATACTTCGTCGTTCAGGCGTTGGAGCACGTCCCCTGCGCTGCGTCCGACGTAGATCGGATTGGGCAAGAAGGAAACGGAGTTGCCGTTTCTGAGAAGATCTAGGCCCGCACCCCCAAACCAGCCGGCATTATCGAGAAATATGACGCCGGAAAGTGCGATCAGCCCGGGAAGGCCGATCCGCCGGGGGATCGCCAGCAATCGCTCCGCGATCTCAACCATCATAGGCGCTCCAATAAGAAAGAGCGGCACCCAAAGATATCCGCGTGTGAAGTGGATCGGCTGACGGGGGCTGATAAACAAATCGTGATTGGCGAGCAAGAACGCGCCGACAAACCAGGCAAGCAAAAGGCGAAGAGTGCGGTCCGTCAACGCTGCTGCGAAGCGCTGCCTGCCACGGAGATGCCACAGGGCTGCAAGGCCCACGATCGCATACTCCGGGATTTCATTATACCAATGGAGAACCCACGGGAGCTCCAAGCCTGGCGCCAGCGCGGCGAACTCCGGCGAGAGCCAAGGCAAAAGCATAAGCCAATAGCCGAGATGAAGCAGCAGCAGAAGCGCGATCCCGGTCCCAAACCAGAGCGGAGGCGCAGTGCTGCGATCCACCAAGATTTCGAGAGTGACCCAGCCAACGAGGATCGAAACGAGTTCCAGCCCCGTTACTGGGTGGCTCGCGCAGGTCAACGCCACCAGAAAGAGCGCAGTCGCATAGCGCCGCCGCAGCAGCGCCAGAACTGCTCCGAAGAATAGTGCGTGATAATAGGCTTCGACGCCGTAGATGACGCCGCGTCCCAGATTTGCTCCCCAGTCTCCGGTATCGAACGTCAGTAACCGGCCTCCGGCGGTCACGTTGAACAAGATGCCGCATAAGAGAGCGAGCCCCCCTCCCCACAAGAAAGCCGGCAGGACAAGCAACTGGGCACCGAAGCGGAGCCCGACGACGAATTCGTAGAGGCCGATTGCAAGCCGAAAAAACATAAGTGTCGCGACAAGTCCGAACGCCGAATAGATCCAACCGGGCTCGACGCCTGTAAATTTCACCAGGGCGCCCAACAAGAGCGTCTGCGGACGAAAATAGACGCGCGGCGTATCATAATCGGAGCTCGCGGGCAATCCGTAGAAGAGATGGAAGCCACCGGCAAAGTGCTGGCGAGCCTCCGCCATGTAGTAGGCCTGGTCGTACTGAATGAAGCCCGTAGGGCGGGTATCCTGCGGTGCACCGAGCAAGTAACAGCCTATAAGCCAGGCGATTGGCAACATCGCTAAGACTGCGAGGAGCCAACGGTTCGCCGCAAGCGCCCGAATGCACATTTGGTCGCTAGATCCTGTTTAGCGCGGACCGAACCGCGAAGAATCCGAGAACGCGGTGAAAATCTGCTCCGTATCCATGCACCAGACCTCCTGCATCTTCCGGTGTGTTCGCGAGATATGCTCGGGTCATCCGGTCCGTGGGACCAAGCGACCGAATACAGGAGGCACCCTTCGCACGACCGGAGAGTCCCAGAGAAAGTCGGCACGCACGACCAGCATTACGTTGACGGCCCACCACCATCCGAGCTCCCGGACGAGGCAGAAGTAGACGCGGAACTGCCCAGGGATGATCTCTGGCACACCTGGGACTTCAAGAGCCCGATAAAGCGCGACGCGAAAGCATTCACCCCACATCAGCAGCACAATAACCACGCTGGTGGCCATGCCCAAAGTGCGCAACTTGCGACTGGCCGGGCGACGCGAGATCGCGAGCAATCCGATATGACCTGGAGAAAGAACAGTCAGCGGTATCCAATATTTGTCCGGCAAAGACGCAACCGACTATCACTGCACTGCCGATCGAGACGCGATTATTCACGGCGTCGGCGAGATCTTTATCGTGGTTTGGTGAGATGAGAGCTCGCACCAGACCGGGGAAGTCAGCACGAAGCACAGGAGAATGCCTCCAAGCACCCCGATGATGCGCCACCAGATAATTTCCCGCGCCAGCCAGAACGATGCTGCGATGATATCCCAACCTGGAAGGTCGAGCGGTTGGGTGGCGAATATGGCGTGTCGGAGGGCGTCGCTCCACATGACAAAGAGGATCAACCACACCGTCGCGCGACAAAAACTGCTGGCCTCATCCCCCAGGGTTCGGCGCGCCAGCGTTAAAAGGCCCGGCAGGATCAGAAGAAAGAAAATGCCCCGATACCCGATACTCTGCCCGGCAAAGAAACACCCCACGAGCATGCCGGCGCCGAGCATCAGCAATATCTTTTCCCGCTCTTTCAGGCCGAGCAGGGCGTTCTGTAACGCCGAGCGCCGGGCGAGCGCGGTTGTGAGCCAGAGCGAGCGCGAGCATAGAACAACCATTAGCACCGACGGCAGGAAACGGATCCTCGGGTCCCCAGACGGGATGTCAATCAGCTGGGCGATGCCATAAGGCAGGTTCTTCGCGCCGAAAAAATCAGTGTAATAAGGTCCGGATGGGGCCATCGCCAACACGCGGGCCAGCTCGTTCCTTTCGGCCCCAACAAAAATGAGAACAGCACACAGCATCACCAGGTTTACGGTAATAAAAGTCACTCGTCGCTCGCGGAACGACACGATCAGCCCTGAGATCGGATAAAATTTGAGCATCGCGGCTAATATAATCAGCGGATAGGCGCTTAGGCGCCATGCGGTCGCCGCTACGCCGGTGGATGGCCGAGCAAGCGCGACGCCGGCTAGGAGTATCAGCAGAAAGATGACGACATCGTTGTTCGCACGCTCGACCGCGTATACCGACATCGTCGATAAGGCAGCGGCGAGCATGAGCCACTGATTGCGCCTTTCCGCCGGCACCGGCACCGCGGCGAGCGACAACAGGAAGGCGAGGTCGAGGCCGAGGCCGACGGGCGTGGTCCACGCCCTCGTAATCGGCAGCACGGCAGCTGCAAGCCACAGCGGGGAGTAGACATGAGGGCGGCCGAGAACGTCGCAGGGGTGGACGGCATAGACGTCGAAGCCTCGCCGAAGACATTCCACCGCCGCAGTGATCGCGTCCAAGTCGAGAAACGGGAACTCGAAAGGGTGGATACCATACCAACTGAGCGCGGTATCGTAGACCGGGCGCGCCCAGTGGTAGAGGCCGGCGAAGAGGGCAAAGACGCCGATCGCGGCTGCCGAAATTCTGAAATCGCCGCATCTCATGGCGTACCGACGCCCACGGGCGCCGACGGCACCTTGCTCCACAAGACGACGACGCTCTTGCCGAAGCGGTAACCGAGGCACCGATCGAGCCGGCATGAGACCGGCACCAGGGTCTTGTCCCAAAATGCGATCTGTGCTGGCGAAGGCGCCGTGGACCGGAGCAGGAGGCGGTTGGCGAGCGAGGCAAAAAACCCTATCGAATCGAGCATCCGGCAAAACACGAGACGGCACCGCGGCGGCGCGAGCGCTTGCAGACCGGCAACGCTGTAACGCCGGTGATGGCCAATTGCACGGTCGAACGGGCTGAACAGAAAGCGGTGAGCCGGCGCCAGCACGATCAGCGAGCCGCCCTCTGCCAGACGGCTGGCCGCTTTTTCCAGCTCCTCCCGGTCCTCGGCGATGTGCTCGAGCACGTCGAGGTAGAGGATCGCGTCAAATAGCGCGTCGGCATCGATGGATGCGATCGTGCCCGTGACCACACCGCAGTTCGCCGGTAATTCGCGCCTCGCCAACCGCTCTTCGATACACCGGGCAAGACTTCCATCAGGCTCGAGGCAGGTCCATCCGCGGACGAGGCCATTGTGCAGGTAAGGGATGTTGCTACCGATGCCCGCGCCAACTTCGAGCACTCGGCCAACCACAAGCGGGCGAAGGAGCGTGGCCAGATAGGACTTCCAATTAGTCGCCGCTGAGAACAGCTCCAGTTCCGAGCCAACGTATTGGTAGCTCATTCGGCCGCCAAAGCAGGCGCGAGCGCAACCATTTGCCGGTGGAGCCGGCAGCGCTCGCGATGCGAGACAAAGGATTGACAATCGACGATCGGGACAAACGGACGACGGCTCCGACCTGCGAGGAAGGTTAAAGTCACGGCAACTACGATGACCAGCGTCTGCAGCAGGATGATTAGCAGGTCGCCAGCAACGACGCTCGCCCAGCCGGGGATGGCGAGGTCGGTCGCGATCCGAATGCAGGTGACACCGGCGATGCCGACCCCCGCTATGGCTGCGACAAAGGCGGCGGCAAGCAAAATACGGACGAAAATAGTGTCGGTATGAACAGACATAGCGCTGAGCCCATGTAGGATCAGCGACACGAGGTTCATTCTAGAGCGGCCGGCAAAGCGGTCGCCGCGCATTGTCGGCACCGTAGTGTAGGCGAGCCGAGAGCGCATGATCGACGCCGCTAGGTTGTTCCACAGTTCGGGCATGTGGGCCAACCGGCGAACCGCGGCCATCGGAATTACACAATAGTTGCCGAAATTGATCGGCTGCCCGGTGAGCGTATAGAAAAGCAGCCTGTAGACGCCGTACCAGATCCTAAATGTGTACGATTCAGAGCGCCTCGCGCGTTTGGCAAGCACGACATGTCGGGGTTGTCGAAAGCTCGTTGCCAGCAGAAGGGCGATATCCACCGGCCGATCCTGGCCATCGCTGTCCATCACCAGTACCGCGTCTATCTCGGCGCTCTCGGCAATCGCACACAAGCCGACCGCAATGGCCCGTTGGTGGCCAAGGTTGGCAGCAAGGCCGATAACCTCGATCGAGAGAATGCAGGAGGCCTCGGGAAGTATGACGGCGTCGGCGTCGAATGCGACAGTCGAACCGTCATCTACCGCGTAGACGCGGAAGGCGAATTCGGAGCCGGAAAACAGATTGGATATCTCGGCAACGAGCATTTCGAACGACACCCAGTCGTCGAGGACCGGGATCACAATCGCTATTGTCCTGGTCATGCTCGTCCTTGTCCGGTTGCCCGGCTGCCATCTTGGATGAAATGAAATTAACAAGTAATGAACCCTGCGCGGACGAATATGCGCTGATCAGCCTGTCTTTACCGCCGGTTTAAGCTCTGAGATTAGGCTGGCGCCGGCTCGACAGCCCACGAGGGGACATGATTTCCGCCGATCCCGTACTCTCCCCGCCGGCGGTCGGCCGTCAATTGGCTTACCGGCTGGTGATCCCGGCGGCGATGTTGTGCGCCTATGGCGCGCTGGCGATGCTCTGGCATTGGGGGCCGCGCTCAGTTTATTTCGACGTTCTGCGATCTGTCGGTGTCGAACCGTTCCGATTTCCGTTTCTCGATATTCATGCGGTGCTCGCCGCCGCCGAATGCCAGCGGCAGGGTGTGGACGTTTACCTGTCCAATTCCTGCGACGCAATCGGCCGCCCGCATGTTTACTCGCCGCTCTGGCTCGCGGTTATGCCGGCTTTCGTCGGCACACACGGGACGCTTTGGGCGGGTCTGGGTGTCGATCTGCTGTTCATTCTATCCTTATCGGCGGTGTTACGGCCCCGCACTTCATGGGATATTTTGGTTCTGGGTGTGGCAGTGTTTTCGCCAATGACCGTCTTCGCTATCGAGCGCGCCAACAACGATCTCGTCGTGTTCCTTCTGATCCTATGCGCGAGTATATTGTTCACAGGTTCCCGGTCATACCGGGTGTGCTCTTACACGCTGTTTCTCGCCGCTGGCTTGCTTAAATACTATCCGCTCGCGCTGCTGACGCTCCTCGCACGCGAACGCCGGCGGGATGCCGTTGCCATTGTAATCGTCATCGCTGTGACGCTGGTCTTCTTCGGCGTCTGCTTCCGCCCCGAATTGGGAAAAGCGCTAGCGAACATCCCTGCCGCATCGTACTTTACCGACAGTTTCTCTGCCGAGAACCTGCCTTTCGGGTTCGGTGAAGCCTTCGGCAACGGTGTCTCCCGCAGCGTAATCGACGTCTCGCTCTTGGGCGCGCTCTTGGCGGTCGCAGGTGCCCGAGCGCTACGCAAGATCCGCCTGCTCGACCGGGGAGAACTCGGGTGGAACGGAAAGGAGATGCAGTGGCTCGCGATGGGCGGCATGCTGCTCACCGCCTGCTTCTTTGCCGGCCAGAACATAAATTATCGGGGAATTTATTTTTTGCTGGTGGTACCGGGCCTCGTTCATCTCCACCGATCCGTCAGTGAGATGGCGCTCCGACGATTTTGCGCGCAAATGATTGCGACTGTGCTGTTCATCATGTGGGAGGAATTCTTCCGCCGTGCCCTCCACGCCATCGCCACGCCAGTCCCGAGCGACGGGCTCAGCCAGGCGGAAGTGTTCTTTTGGATCGGCCGGGAGCTCGTGTGGTGGTGGCTGATTGGCGGGCTAACCGCGATTGTTCTATCGTACCTACGGCAATTGCCTCTGGCCAAGGATAGCATCGCCCGATTCCGCCATTGCCTACCACGCTCGAAGAAAATTGCCAAACAGGGATTGCCGCGATATTCGCCAAGCCAATTTCGCTAATGGCTTTTAGGATTTCGGGTGCTTACGTGTTGGGCAATATTGACGGCGAGTTCAGCTCTGCATCCTCGGTCCTCCCGCCCGGCGAAGATCATTAGTGCCTTGCTCGTGGCGACGAACCGGCAGGTGCACACGTGTTCGCCAACTACTCGGTTTCTATTGGCCGGCCAGTTAGAGGCTGTTGCTGGTGATGCTGATCTCGCGCAAGACCAGCACTATCGTTGGGCGATTCTGAGAGAGTCGTGTTTGCCGCGACGTCGATTAACGGCTTGGGAACAGGCATGGGCATCAGGGGGATCGATTGGCAACTACCCCGACGGTGCGCTACACATACTTGGCCAAAGCACCGCTGCCGAGCAAAACCCAGCCCTTCGGGCGGCGCTTTTGTGTAGACGAGCGTGTCGAATCCGGCGGCGAAGGCGGCCAGTGCGGTTTCGTCCTTGGGCCAGTACATCGGCACCGGACGGTGGAAATAGGTATATCCGCCGTAGTTTCCCCAATCCTCCCCATCGAGCCCATAAAGACCGAGCCCGCAAGCGGCTGGACCGTGTGCGATGAAAGACACGGCCGCCAGATTGTCGTGGCCCCGATAACGGTGGGCGGACAGAGTCGCCCCGGTCCACACCTCGAACGAGACGAGGCTCCACCAACCCATGGCGACAGCGATGGGGCCGAGCGTGGCGATGCTTCCCCGATTACCGCGGTCCCGTAACCAGTCTTGTCCCCAACTCGCCGCCTGCGCGAGCCCGATGCCGGCCAGAACCATAAGGAGTAGGACCGCCGGGTAGATGAAGCGGTATTCCTTGTGGGAAATGCTCGAGTGAACGGCGAGGATGGTGACGGCAGCCACGAACGGCAACGGCATTCGCCGCGCCCCGAGGACCGCCAGCAACAGCAGCGCAGCGGCGGCACCGCCCCAGACTCCGAGCTCACCCCGAAGGTAAAAATGCCAGGATTCGACACCGAATGTCGAACTCGCCCCGTAATAGACATTGTAAATGAAGTATCGCCAAACGGAGGCCAGAGGATAGCCGAGCGTCAGGGTATCGAGAATGCCGGCGGATGTCAGAACGGCAGCCGCCCCGGCAAACACCGCCGGACTGCGCTCGCGGACAGCGCGCCAATTCGTCCATAGCGCCACGACGGCAAGCGCTGGCGCCAGTTGGATCCGCAAGACGAAAACCAGGCCGAGCAAGGCGCCGCCACCGAAAAGGCGCCGGCGCGAGGTTACCCGAGAGCCCGGTTCGAGGACATAGAGGGCGGCGACAAGCAGATGGCCGGCGACGATCTCACATAGAGTGCGGGCACCGAAATACACGAGCTCGGGCGCCACCGCGACGACGGCTCCGGCGATCAACCCGCCCGAAGGGCCGAACAGCCGGCGACCCCAAAAAAAGCAGCAAACGACCGGTGCAGCCGCCAACGCTGCAAAACTGCTCGCAATCAAAGGTATGTAATAATCCGGTCCGTCACCAGCGATGCGCGACAGTTCCATCAGACCGGCGATGACGCCGGGCAATAGCCAGGACCGCATCCCAAGCTGGAATTCCCACGGTACTAGACCACTGCCATAGACCAGGCGATGCGCCTGCTCGGATGTCTGAAAGATCTCATCAGCCCAGACCATGCTGGGCACGCACACGATAGGGATCAGCCGCAGCCCAATCGCCAGCAGCGCAAGGCTCGCCACCCCCGCTCCGACGAACCATCGCTCGGCGGCGGAGGGCTGGGGAGGGGTGTCTGTTGACAAGTGCGGCCTCGATGGCTCTGTTGAGATGACGATTTCTCTAAGAGCATCAGCCGGTTGTAGTTGCCGAACCCTTAAACCTGGTACTGCAGGTCGCTAATGGGGCGGCTTCGTCGGAGTTAACAGGGCAGCCAGCGGCGATGACGGGCCCGCCGAGCGGTCGGTCGCGAGGCGGATCGAGGTGCCGGGAACGAGATAGTGATGGTCGAGGCCGGCGGTCGCGGCTTTCGCCCGAGCCGCCCCAGCCTCGTAGCCATCGGCGAAGTAGATCACTGTGTTCGGGTGATTGGTTCGGCCTCCCCACACCGTCTCGCTGTAGGCGTAGCCGTCCGGCGCAAGCGCGAGCATGCTGCCATCGACCAGAACCATCCCCAGTTCCGCCTTCGACCGTGAAAGCCGTTCGACAGCCCGGTCGGTCATCGCCTGACGGGCGAGAGACGGCGGCGACAGGAAGCTCTCTGGCAACTCGAGGTGCCCGGGGTTGGCTTGACGCGACAAGGCGGTGAAGGAGCCGGCGATCATCGCCGAGAAGGCCAGGACCGAGACCACGGCGGACCTGCGGCACCCCCACAGCCGCCGTTCGAGCAAAGCGCCTGCGAGCGGCCAGAAGCTCGCGATCATGAACGGATACGCATAGTAGCCCGACAGCGTCCCGGCGATGTCGCTTTGCGCGGCGAGGTGCAATATGGCCCACGGCAGGAAGGCGACATAGCCGAGGACGATGTAGGGGTTGCGGGCATGCCTTGCCCAGAGGACAGCGATGACCGCTGGCAGGACGATGTATGTGCGATATGCGAGCCAGCCCAGGAGCCGTTCAGTAACGACTGCGAACGTGAGGGTGCCGAACGGTGGATCACCGAGGTAGATCCGCGCGAAGGAAGACTGTCCCGTCGTCAGCGTCAGCTGCAGCCCCAGTACGACTGCACTGTAGACCAGAGCAACCGCGGCAAACGTGATCTCCAGCCTTTGTGCCCGCCACCGGACGCCATGCCAGCGGCTGAGCACGATCAAGAGGAAGAGCACGGCGAACAGATGAAATCCGGCATCCTCACGGGTGCCAAGGCAGATCGCGAAAAAGATGCCGGCGACAACCAGCTGCCGACGGATCAACGCAACGGCGAACAGGATGAAGGTGCCGACAATAAGCATTTCGAAATGCGGATAGCGGGCAATGGCCAAGGCTTGGCCATTGAACGAAAAGGCGATGGCGACGACTGCAGCGGCCGCCATCTCGAGCGGTCGGCGCAAACCAAGACCCGAATGCAGTAGCCAGAAGACGCCAAGTCCGGGCAAGGCGTGACAAACTCCGATGAACCCGGCAAAAAATTGTGGGTTCGTAACCGGCAACAGGCGCCTGATCAGCGCTGCGAGTACGAATACCGGCGTGACGTGTGTCGCAAAAAAACTCTCACCGCCAAAAATAGGCGGGGTCAGCAAGCGTGGGTCTTGCTCGGAGAGCAGGAACGCCAACAAGCCGGAGTCGTAAAAGAACCCCCCTCTGACATAAAAATGGTGGAGGACCAGAACGGCGAAGGCGGCAAAGGGGACGCCGGCGACCACGAGCGTCGCGGCCGGCGCCAAGGTTATTCGCCAAAGGACGCGGATGGTTGCCGCGCTGGCCGCCAACTCGACCGAGGTTGGGGCCGTGAAGGTGGCGCCGAGGTGGGGAAAGATAGCTGGTCGGCGCTTGACGGCGCGTCCAACGCCGTCGAGCACCGCCGGGTCCTTGCGGAACCTTATAGCTTGCTGGCTACCGAGTTGAAGGTGTTGGTGAGACTGGTGCCGACCGCTGTCATGGCGAGGATGGCGGCGACTGCGATGAGTGCTGCAATCAGCCCATATTCGATTGCCGTTACACCGGCCTCGTCCTGGATCAGCTTCGTAAAAAACGCACGCATTGGTTTCTCCTAGCGGTTCGAACGCGCACACGTTGCCGCGAAAAATTTGACAAACCGTTAAAACGTAAAGAAGCGGCGCGCGAATTCCTCAAATCCAAAAGAGTAACCAAGATTCCACGACATAAGGCTAATGAAATCTGAAGGAGTCCCCGGGATCGTACAAGCAAATCTGTTTGCACAAAGGCGGCGATTGCTGGCCTTTATCAAACAGGAGCCTAACCCGCAGCAGCCGTGTCGCGCGATAAAGCCGCGATCGACCGCGAGGTCGCTCCGTTTGAATGGCTACCGCCGCTGGGCGGTGGTTTAACCCAGCAGCGCCCGCGCGATCGTCTCCCATTCCTCTTGCAACGGCGCGGTCGAGAGCGGGCGGCCAGCACGGCGATACCAGCCGCCGGCATTCGACAGATCGCCTTCGACACGGTGGAGGTAGGCGTGCGCCCAGGCACCTTCCGCGTCAGCCTGCTTCTGCGCGCATTGATGCGCCAGGTGCCAGTCGCCCTTGGCCTCCCACCACAACGCCTGCGCTGCCATGCTGAGGCCGTCGGGTGGGCTATCGTCGGCAAGCGAGCCTTTGTAAGTCTCGAAATCCATGTCTTCTTCTCCTCTCCGGACCGCCTATCGGAATATACGACAGGATCAGGCGAGCAGGCGATCGAGGTTGTCGCGCAGGCGATAATAGCCACCGACCACGGGCAGAAACCAAGGATTCCCGGAATAGAGAGGATGGTCGGGAAATTCCGGTCTATCGAAAGTGCAAGCGTAGTTTGCGACGCGGGCGATCTTGCGCGCGGTCTGGTAGCCGAGATAAGTCATCATCGCGACCCCGCTGCCGTTGCAGCCGAGACAATAATGGAGGTCATCCCAGCGCCCCATATGCGGCAATGCATCGAGGGTAAAGGCGACATTGCCGGTCCAGGCATGGGTGACCCTGACCCCGTGCAGCTGCGGGAAGCGATCGGTCATATAGCGGTGCAGGATCGGCGCGCTGACTGTCGCGTCGACCTGGGTGAAACGCGCGCGGCCGCCGAACACCATGCGCTCGCCATCTGGCGACATCCGGTAGTAGCACAGCACCCGCCTGGTATCGGACAAGGTCCTCGCCCTGGGGATCAGAGACCGCGCAAGATCCGGCGGCAATTCCTCGGTCGCGATGATGTGGCTGGCGATCGGCACGACCCGGCGTCTGAGCGCGGGTGTCAGCCTTCCGGTGTAGCCGTTGGTGGCGATCACAACATCGCCAGCCGCGACCGTCCCGCGGGCCGTTTCGACCCGCCATGCGGTTCCCAACCGACTGATACCGGTCACCGCGGCTTTCGCACAGACC
>Ga0306922_10005343_pt1 | contig 12267 bp, 12 predicted proteins | sample sta12Cox44000082_FD_203758 | JGI IMG/M metagenome (GOLD analysis project Ga0306922, IMG submission 203758) | Lab enrichment of tropical soil microbial communities from Luquillo Experimental Forest, Puerto Rico - statoxic.12C.oxic.44.000.082 (v2)... | ecosystem: Environmental > Terrestrial >... | reverse complement strand
GCCACGACGGTCAGTCCGACCACGCCGGCCTTCGCCGACGCGTAGGGAATCTGACCGATCTGGCCTTCGAACGCCGCCACGGAGGCGGTCAAGATCGCCACGCCCCGGTCGCCGTCGATGGGCTCGTTTTTTGCCATGCTGGCCGCGGCAAGCCGAAGCACGTTGAATGTCCCGATCAGGTTGATCGTGACGACCTCGGTGTAGAGTTCGAGCGATCCCGGATTTCCTTCGCGGTCAACCAGTCTCAGCGCTCCGCCCCGTCCGGCGCAGTGCACGAGGATACGCAGTGGGCCCATTGCCTCGGCCGCATCGACCGCGGCCTGGACCTCGTCGGGGTCACGCACGTCGGCGGCAACGAACCGCACCGCGTCGCCTCGCTCGGCGGCCACTGCGGCGCCGTTGGAGCTCGGCAGGTCGACGATGACGACCCGCGCGCCCTCTTTGAGCAGTCGATCGGCTGTCGCCAGGCCCAGCCCCGAGGCGCCACCGGTGACGATGGCAACGCTGCCGTCAACCTGCATTTGCGTAGTCCTTCCGCGTGGGGGGTTGATCAGAGCCGTTCGATGAGCGTCGCGTTGGCCATGCCGCCGGCCTCGCACATGGTCTGCAGTCCGAACCGGCCGCCCGTGGCCTCTAGGCCGTGCAGCATCGTCGTCAACAGTCGTGCGCCGGAGCAGCCCAACGGATGTCCCAGGGCGATAGCCCCGCCACGCGGGTTCAGTTTCGCCGGGTCAGCATCGAAATGACTTTGCCAGGCCAGCGGTACCGGGGCGAAGGCCTCGTTGACCTCGTAATGGTCGATATCGGCCAGGGCGACACCGGCGCGCCGCAACAGCTTCTCGGTCGCCGGAATTGGACCTGTCAGCATCGAGATCGGGTCATCAGCGGCTAGGGCGAAGGAGTGAAACCGGGCTCGCGGCCGCACGCCGAGCTCCGCTGCCTTCTTCTCGCTCATGATCAGCACAGCCGCTGCTCCGTCGGTCAACTGCGATGAGTTTCCCGCCGTGATCGACCACTTGATGTCGGGGAAGCGCGCGCTGTACTCGGCGGTGTCGAAGACGGGCTTCAGCTCGGCCAGTTTCTCGGCGGTCGTGTTCGGCCGGACGGTCTCGTCGCGGTCGACGACAACCGTGCCACCGTCCGGGCCCGGAACCGAAATCGGCACAATCTCATCCGAGAATTCCGAAGCCCCCGCGCGGACGTGCGAACGGGCGGAATACTCATCGAGGGTCTCGCGGTCCAACTTCCAGCGCGCGGCGACAAGCTCTGCCGATACACCCTGCGGGACCAGACCCGGTGCATACCGCTCCGACACTGCTGGACCGTAGGGGTCTTGTCCGATTCGGGCCGTGAACATCGGGATTCGGCTCATCGACTCGACGCCGGCGGCGATCACGATGTCATACACGCCGGCAATGACGCCCTGCGCGGCGAAGTCGGCCGCCTGCTGACTCGAGCCGCACGCGCGGTTGATGACCACCGATGGCACATTCTCGTCGAGTCCGGCGCTGAGCCAGGCGAAGCGGCCGATACCGCCCGACTGCTCACCGACCTGGCTGACGCATCCGGTGATGACGTCGTCGACCGTTGCCGAATCGATGCCGTTGCGTTCCACCAATGCCCGCAGAACCTGGCCCAGGAGTTCGACCGGGTGAACTGACGAAAGCGCACCCCCGGGCCGGCCGTCCTTGGCCGCCTTGCCCTTTGCCATTGGCGAACGAATCGCATCGACGATCACCGCTGCACTCATGTGCTGTCACCGCTTTCGAGGTAGTAGTTTTGGGATTGCTTCATTCAGAAGGCCGGGGTCAGATCCGACCACACATGTTCTTCGCCGCCGCCGATTGCGGCCTCCCCCAACCGGATCGACCACTCGCGTTCGCTGGTCACGGCGTCCTGCCATGCCCACAGCCGAGTCGTCAGCCGATGCAGGCCGTCTTCTTGGGTCACGCCCATCGCGCCGTGCAGCTGATGAGCCAGCCGAGCCGCTTCCGTTGCCGCTGACGCCGCAACGATTCGGGCCGACGCCACCGAGGTGGTCTGGGCGTACTCGTCGGTGCCGTCAAACGTATCGAGAGCCCTTGCGACCGCGGCTTCCGCGAGCAGCAGCTGAGTCTTGAAGTTGGCCACCGCAGTGGCGACTGCGGGAATCTTGATCAAAGGTGCGCCGAACTGTTCGCGTACCGTGACGTAGTCACGTGTTTTGTTGTAGGCGCCCCGCACCACGCCGGTAAGAGCCGCCGCCCACAACAGTCCCAATCTGGCCCGCACCGCCCCCACGCTGGGCGCCGCGACCAACTGCCGTCCGGTGATATGGCTGATATTGATGACGTCCCTTGGCTCCCCGGCCAGGTTGACGTCGGCGGCCATCTTTACCTTGTCTTTGCTCAATTCATACGAGCAGGGCACGCCGTACTTGGGATACACGATCAAGAGATCAGCGCTTCGTCCCCACGGCACGCCCCGTACAACAAGGGGCTGGTCGTCCTCATCGGTCAAAACAACAATCGGCACCGCCGTGTTAATCGGGGCGCCCGCATGTGCCAGCACCCACCGCGCGGTCGCGACCTCGATAATCGGAAGTCCCAAACCGGCCTCGCCGAGCGCGTCGACGATGACGGCCAAATGCGTGAGCGTCCCGCCGGACCCACCGGATTCCTCGGCAATCCCGATTGAGTCCAGGCCGAGTTCTCGAATGTTGGCCCACGCGCCGGGTAGTTCGCTCCCGGCGGTTTCGTCGGGCTGGCCCGCGGCCAGGTCGGCGATCAGCTCTCGCAATGCTGCCCGCTCGTCGGTCATGGCCTCGCCTCCTGCTTGGCGATGATCGACAGCAACACGTCGGCGGCACCGCCGCGCAAACTGAATCCGGGGGAAGCCAGCAGCGCTTGGCCGTACGGGCTCTGCGGCGATGAGCCCGGCCCGCCCAGCACGTCGCGGGCAACCGAGATGACGTCGCGCTCAAAGACATTGCCCAACATCTTGAGCGTGGCGGCCTGCACAACGGTGGGTGCCCCGTTGTCCATCTGTCGCGCCACGTCCCAGCACAATCGGCGCAACGTCGCCAGTCGTGCGATCAACACCCCGATTTCTCGTCGCAGGCCCAACTCCCGGATCCGATCTGACCGCTCGAGCATCTGTGTCAGCAGCGGATAGGTGGACAACACCCGTTCGGGGCCGCCACGTTCGAAGGACAACTGCTCGACAACTTGTCGCCACCCCTGACCTTCGACCCCGATGAGGTTGCCCTCGGGAACGAAAACATGGTCGAAGACGGTCTCATTGAAGTGATGCTCGTCGGCCATATCGACGATCGGCGTCACCGCGGTGCCCGGCGTGGTCATGTCGACGACGAACTCGCTTAGTCCAACATGCTTCTTGTCGGATTTCTCTGTCCGGGCAAGCACATAGCAGTGGGTCGCGTGGTGCGCACCGCTGGTCCACACCTTCCGGCCCGTGATGAGCCACCCACCGTCGACTCGTTCGGCCGAGGTCCGCACCGCGGCAAGGTCAGATCCGGCCTCGGGCTCGCTGAGACCCAGGCAGAACAGATAGTCGCCACGTGTGATGCCGGGAAGGATGCTGTCGCGTAGCCGCTGAGAACCGTGGCGAAGAATCGCGGGACCGATCTGGCGGTCGGCGATCCAGTGCGCGGATACCGGCGCGCCTGCGCGAAGCAGCTCCTCGGTGACGGCCAGCCGGTCGACATTGGAGTATTCACCACCCCCGTACCGACGTGGCCAGGTCATGCCGATCAGTCCGCGCTTGGCGAGCTCCTTGGTGAAAGCCGGGTCATACGAACGCAGCCAGGAATCGCACCTCGGTGCGAACCGCTCCTCGGCGCGCCATTGGGCCACCAAATCACGAACCTGCGACCTGAGTTGTGCTGTGCTCAAACGGATGACGTCAGGACGCGCGTCAACTGTCATCGGACTGCTCCCCTGCAAGAGTCCGAAGAACGCGTTGGCCACAGACCATTGACCCGTTATATTGCAACATTACATCTCAAAATTAATCGGTGAGGGGTCGTCGTGTCAAGCCGAGGACGATCACCCTCACCGGACCCTTTAGCCGCACAGAGGCCGCCTGGCCACCACCGATGACGATGTAGTCCCAAGTGCTACTGCTGTCATTCTGTCCAGACTCGGGATGTGTTTCGTTCAGGAGAGCGGCGCCGGCCCGGGTAGTGAGACGGGCATGCGGAATCCGGGAGTGCCGGGGCAGGGCCCGTAACGCGTTCCCGTCGTCTGACCCACGTCGCACATGTCGTTGACCAGCTCGCGCGGGAACTCCTTCGGGTACGGGGCCGCCTTGAACGCGAAAAGATTCACGATGAGCTGCAGGACCAGCAGCAGCGAGCAGCACCAGCCAACCATGGCAAGCACGCTCCCGGTGGGACCCAGGCCACGCTCGGTGAAGGCGCGTCCTTGGTCGTCCTTGAAGTAGCGCACCGCGGCCCAGCCGGCGAACACCATGCCGGTGGTGAGGTACTCCACCGCGGCGTAGCGGTGGCCGTTGTCGAACAACGACAATTGGCGGGGCGCGCCCGGCAGTGACCACAGGTGCAGCAGGAACATCGGCGCCTCGAGGGCTATACCGCCCAGAAATGCCGCCACCGAACCTGCCGCGAGCACCTTGGCGTCGGACCAGCGCGGAAACCTCCTCCGCGCTGCCCTCATCACCGCGTTGCTCATCATCGCAAATGCCAGCAGGCCGAACGGATAGACGAGCATGATGAACAGCGGCTGGGGCATCCGGCTCGCGTCCGGATTGACCACCAGTGGCGCAAAACCGGTCCAGGTGTTGAGGTTCAGCCAATTCGAGCTGTAGAAGAACGCCGGCTGGAGGAAGTTTCCGAAAGGGTCCCAAAACAGTGCGGCCACTCCCCCGATCAGCAGCTGAGCGTCCAGCGTCAGCCGCCGCTGAGCCCGGCACTGGCGGACGACCCGCACCAGCAGCCAGACGCTGACCGCAATGATGAGGATCTCGTATCCCCGGGCGACCGTCCACGATGTGGCTGCCGTGTCACGGTATTGCGTGATCTGCTGCGGTCCGGCGGCGAGCCAGCGTCCCCAGGTGACCGCCTCGTAGGCGGCGACGGCGGCGCCGAAAGCCGCAAGCACCCGGGCGAACGCCAGCCTGCCGGTCGAGCGGGTCGGCTTGAGGGGGACGGTTCTGACGGCCATGCTAGGCGGCAACGGTAGGCCGTGGGGCATTGTCTTCAGCGGCGCTCACCGTGCGGGTGATGCACGCCGATCTGGCCATCAGCCAGATGTAGTTCTGCGATGGCCGGCTCCACCTCGGCGGAGTACACGTGCCCGCTCGGCCGCCGTTGCTCAGCGCAATTCCCCCTATCGTCGGCACCGGCGACCTACCGGGCCTCGAACACCGGTTCGCGGCGTTGGGACGAGGCCCTGACGCCTTCGGCGAAGTCTTCTGTTGCGCGCAGCCAGGCTTGTTCGGAACGCTCGTGCTCGGTTGCGCGCACGATCTGCTCGGCCAAGTCCCCACGGAGCGTCTTCCTGATGCTCCGCACCGCCAGTGGAGCCGCGACCGCAATTTCTTGCGCCAGATCTATCGCACTGGAGCGAATGGAATCCGCGTCCACCAGCCTGTCGACCAAGCCTATTCGTTCGGCCTCGTGCCCACCGATTCTGCGGCCGGTCATCAGCAATTCGGCGGCGCGCTGATGGCCCACTGCCCGGGGCAACGTGGCGGAGAGCCCGAATCCGTGGTGAAGGCCCAGCCGGGCAAAGTTGGCCGCAAACCGTGACTCCGGGCTCGCGACACGGAAGTCGGCCACCATCGCCAATCCCAGCCCGCCGCCGATCGCGGCGCCCTGGACTGCGGCGACGACCGGCAACTCGTTAGCGAAAAGCCGTGCCGCCGCGGCATACAGCGCACGCGCGCCCTCATCCGCCGATACTTCGGCCGCGTCACTTTCGCCGGCGAAGTCCGCCCCGGCGCAGAAGTGTTTGCCTGCCGCGGCTAACACGATAGCCCGCGCATCGGTGCGCGAGTCAAGATCGTCGAAGACTGCCGCGATCTGTTCAATGAGGTGGGAGTCAAAAAAATTGTTGGGCGGACGGCAAATTTCCACGACCGCCACGCCGCGGTCTAGAATGTACACCCCAACCTGGTTGGCAACTGGGTTTCCCGCAGACACAGTTCTACCTCAATCCGAATGTGGTGGATATGATCTCGCGCTGTACCTCATTGGTTCCGGCGTAGATCGTCGGTGCGATGCTGTGACGTAGATGGCTCTCCATCCCATACTCCGTGGCATAGCCATAGCCACCCATCATCTGGACACCTTCCAGCGCAACCTTCTTGGCCACTTCGGTCATCTTCACCTTCGCCATCGATGTCTTGCGGACGAGTTCGTCTGCTGGGCCACCGTTTTGCACCAAGAACACGGTGTCGTACACGAGGCTTCTTCCCGCCTCGATCTCGATCGCCAGATCGGCGATTCGGTGGCGCAGTGCCTGGAACGTTCCGATGGGCTGGCCGAACTGCTTGCGCTCCTTGACATAGGCGAGCAGGTCGTCGAAGGTGCGTTGCGCGGAGCCCAGCGCTTGCGCGGCGCACACGAGCCGTTCTCCGTTCAGTCCTGACATGATCTGCTTCCAAGCTCCACCCACTTGGCCGACCACGGCGCTTGCGGCGATCTCAACATCTTGGAAATAGAGGTCGTTGACCTCGCGACCACCCATGGTGGAGATGGGTCTGATCGTCAAACCCTGCGTCCCCGTGGGAACCTCGAACATCGTCAAGCCGTTGTGCCGCTTGCCGTCTCGGGACGTGCGGGCGACGAGCAAGATCGCGCCCGCGACGTGGGCGTCCGAGCACCATGTCTTTTGGCCGTTGATGATGAAGCTGTCGCCACGCCGCTCAGCGCGACAAGAGATGTTAGCCGCGTCGGAACCCGCCTCGGGTTCTGAGATGCTGATCGACATCACCGTGCCTGTCGAGATCGCGGATAGCGCGCTCTTCTTCTGTTCCTCGGAGCCGAACTTCTTGTAGATGCCAGCGACGGTGTGCGACGAGCCTGCGCCATGAAGCGGTGCCAATCCACGGTACATCTCCTCGAACATCAAGCATTGCTCGACGAGTCCGCCTCCGCTGCCGCCGTATTCCTCGGGAATTGACACAGCGAGCAGGCCGGCGTCAGCGAATTTCTGATGGAGTTGCTGGTTGTGGAGTTCGGCGCCGTTGTCGGTCAACGCGGCCCGTTGCTCACGCGTCCCCACCTCGCGATCGCAGAAGGCCCTTACCGCCTGCGCATATTCGACTTGTTCGTCGGTGAACCTCGACCACGATTTGGCGCTCACGATGTACTCCTCACTGAAGTTGCAGGTCGAGTCGGCTGCGATCTCGCAGCGCAGCGCAAGTGTCACCTGACACCGGCACTCTTTTGAGTCAGTTAGTCTCAAATTGTAGGGCAGCGGGAACGTCGACGTCAACGCGCGGCAAGCCGGTGTCTGTTAACCGTCCGGGAAAATCAAGGCGATCGCTGACGCGGCGATGTCGGCGGTATCGATACCTTCGCCGGGCCGGTACCAGCGCGACACCCATATGCACATGCCCAGGATCAGCCGGGTGGCGACGACGGGGTCCGAACGTGGCAGCACACCCTCGTCCATCGCCTCTTGCACGCAGCGGGTCCACATTCCCTCGTATTCGCGACTCCATGGGTGCCACCGCTCGACCACATCCGCCGGGAGATCGGCGCCGCCGAAGAAAATCGAGAGGTAATGCCGCATCCGGACAGCGCCATCGACCTGAAGCTCAACCATGCGGCGCAGGCGTTCGGCCACCGGGAGGTCGGCCTGGATCGCCGCTGCCGTCGACTCGGTGAGCTCACGGGTGCTTCGCTCGAACAGAATTCCGAGCAGGTCTTCCTTCGTCGGAACGGCCCGATACAGGGTCGCGCGTGACACATCGAGCTCCCGCGCGGCGCTGACTATCGATACGGCTTCCATCCCGCCTTCCACAAAAAGCTTTGCGACGACGTCGGCGACCGCATCGGGGTCAATCTCGGTGCGCGGGCGGCCGCGCGGACGATGGTGATCCCCACCGAAACCGTCGCTTGGTGCCTGGCCGGCGGTTAAACTGCCCGAGGTCGGCTCTTGGCCATTGGGCGCCGATTTGCGCTTTGCCATCGGACCTCTCGCGACCAACGCCTAGAACTGCGTGTGGATGTCAGTCAGCGCTTGGCTGCCGCAAGGATGGCTGCCGTGTCCCAGTAGTACGCCCGTAGCGAGGTAACGTCCTCGCCGGTGAACGTCCACCATTCGATCGCAGTCGTCGCCGTGCCGCCGAGGTTGAGGGCGATTTCAGCGAAGACGCTGACCTCGTTCGACGACGACGACTGATGCACAGATTGCAGCGTCAGACCAGCAACCGCCGAGGCCGCGGCTCGCATGAACTTTGCGATGCCCTTCGCTCCCGTAAGCGAACCACCGCCGGGCAGCGATTCCGGGCGAGTCAACGTCGCGTCGTCGGCGAAGTTGGCCTCGACGAACTTGGCGACGTCATCGCCTCGACCGTGCACCAACAGGTCATAAAACTCCCGTACCCGCGCGACCGCATTGGTGCCCACTGCCGTGTTGTCGATTGCGCTCATCAATGTCCCTTCGTCCGAATAGGCAAGCTGCGAAGTCAATTTCCGGCGAAAGCCGTGAGATGCTGGTCTGGTGTCGTTGGCCCCAACCGGCTGAAGACGACGTCGCGGCGGATATGCGGCCCACAGCTTTCGTTGCGTTACGAAATGGGTTCTTTCCGGTGCTTCGATGTTTTGAACACGTGTGTCTCAAATACTAAGCGCATGGGCATGGCGTCGTCAATCCCCTGCGATCATCGAGCAGCAAAGTCGACGGGCAACGGGGCGAGGTCATGAGCAGGGGTCCCGATCGCCGGCGGTGCACCAGATACAGGGTGGTTGTCCCGAGGGAGAAATATTTTGCGACTGCACGGCTCAGTGCGTCGTACACTAACCCTCACCGTCCCGTACCAGGAAGGGCTACCTTGATGGAACCGAATCAGCAGGCCGAGGCCCAGACCGAGCTCGTCACCGAGACCCTGGTAGAAGAGGTGTCGATCGACGGGATGTGCGGGGTCTACTGACCGTGCACCCGCCGTTTGATCCGGCGCGCGGCTGGCGCCTGCATCCGCAGGTGGCCGTGCGACCGGAGCCGTTCGGTGCACTGCTGTACCACTTCGGTACCCGCAAGCTGTCGTTCGTGAAAAGCCGGACAATGCTTGCGGTGGTCGATGCGCTGGGTGAGTACGCCGACGCCCGCTCGGCTTGCCGGGCGGCCGGAGTGGCCGACGATCAGCAAGGGCCGTATCTGCGGGCGCTTGGCACGCTGGCGGCTTCGAACATGTTGGTGCCGCGATGACCAACACCGTGCAGGTGCCCAGCCTGATCGAGCAGTTCGAGCGCGGCCTAGACGCGCCGATCTGCCTGACGTGGGAGCTGACCTACGCCTGCAACCTGGCCTGCGTGCACTGCCTGTCGTCGTCGGGCAAGCGCGACCCGCGGGAGCTGTCGACGCGCCAGTGCATGGGCATCATCGATGAGCTCGAACGCATGCAGGTGTTCTACGTCAACATCGGCGGCGGCGAACCCGGCCTACGGCCGGACTTTTGGGAACTTGTGGACTACGCGACGGCCCACCACGTCGGCGTGAAATTCTCCACCAACGGCGTGCGCATCACGCCCGAGGTTGCGGCACGGCTGGCAGTCAGCGACTACGTCGACGTGCAGATCTCCCTCGATGGAGCCACCGCCGAAGTCAACGACGCGGTGCGCGGGCCGGGCTCGTTCGCGATGGCCATCGGTGCGCTGGAGAACCTGTCTGCGGCCGGGTTCAAAGACGCCAAGATCTCGGTGGTGATGACCAGGCACAACGTCGATCAGCTCGATGAATTCACCACGCTGGCAGCACGATACGGCGCGACGCTGCGGATTACCCGGCTGCGGCCGTCCGGTCGTGGCGCGGATGTCTGGGAGGAGCTGCACCCGACCGCCGACCAGCAGGTGGCGCTCTACGACTGGCTGGTCGCCCACGGCGAGCGGGTGCTCACCGGCGACTCGTTCTTCCACCTCTCAGCACTCGGCGCGCCGGGGGCGCTGGCCGGGCTGAACATGTGCGGCGCCGGCCGGGTGGTGTGCCTGATCGACCCGGTGGGCGACGTCTACGCCTGCCCGTTTGCGATCCATGACCGATTCCTCGCCGGGAATGTGTTGTCCGACGGCGGATTCGACGACGTTTGGAAGAACGCACCGCTGTTCCGCGAGCTTCGCCAACCGCAGTCGGCGGGAGCCTGCGCAAGTTGCGGGCACTTCGATAGCTGTCGCGGCGGCTGCATGGCGGCCAAGTTCTTCACCGGCCTGCCGCTGGCCGGCCCCGACCCGGAGTGCGTGCAGGGCTACGGCGCTGCCGCACTGTCGCGGCACCGAGACAGGCCGCGGCCCAGCGGGGACCATTCCCGCAAGGGCCCTGTTCCGTTGAAGCTGACCACCAAGCCGCCCCTGCGGCCCTGCAACGAAAGCCCGGTATAGCGATGGCCCGAGATAGCTGGTTTGAAACCGTCGCGATCGCTCAACAGCGCGCCAAGAGGCGCCTGCCCAAATCGGTGTATTCGTCCTTGATATCGGCAAGTGAAAAAGGTGTGACGGTCGGTGCCAATGTCGAGGCGTTCGGCGAGCTGGGTTTCGCCCCGCATGTCATCGGTGCACAAGGTAAGCGTGATCTGTCGACCACCGTTATGGGCCAAGAGATCTCGTTGCCGGTGATGATTTCGCCGACCGGTGTGCAAGCCGTGCACCCCGACGGCGAGGTGGCGGTCGCGCGGGCCGCGGCGGCACGCGGCACTGCGATGGGATTGTCGTCGTTCGCCAGCAAGCCGATCGAAGAGGTCATCGCTGCCAACCCCAAGCTGTTCTTCCAGACGTACTGGCTGGGCGAGCGCGAGACCATCGCAGGGCGCGTTCAGCGGGCACGAGAGGCCGGGGCGGTCGGGCTGATCTTGACCACAGACTGGAGCTTCTCCCACGGGCGCGACTGGGGCAGCCCAAAGATCCCCGAGTCCATGAACATGCGGACGATGCTGCGACTATCCCCGGAAGTGATCACTAAGCCGAGCTGGCTGTGGGACTTCGGCAAGACGTTCGTCGTGCCAGACCTGAGGGTTCCCAACCAGGGCGCGCGCGGCGAACCGGGGCCGACGTTCTTCGCCGCGTACGGGGAATGGATGCAGACCGCGCCACCGACCTGGGAGGACGTGGCATGGCTGCGTGAGCTGTGGGGCGGTCCCTTCATGCTCAAGGGTGTGATGCGGGTCGACGACGCCAAACGCGCTGTCGATGCCGGTGTTTCGGCGATATCGGTGTCCAATCACGGAGGCAACAATCTCGACACCACCCCCGCCGCGATTCGGGCGCTCCCCGCCGTCGTGGCTGCCGTAGGTGATCAGGTTGAGGTCGTTTTCGACAGCGGCATCCGCCGTGGCAGCGACGTCGTCAAAGCACTCGCCCTGGGCGCACGCGCGGTGATGATCGGCCGCGCATACCTATGGGGCCTGGCCGCAGCGGGCCAAGCCGGCGTCGAGAACGTGCTCGACATCCTGCAGAGCGGCATCGACTCGGCACTCATGGGACTCGGTAAAGCCTCGGTCCATGACCTCACCCCCGACGACATCGTTATCCCCCCGGGCTTCACCCGCGCCCTTGGCATCCCGCCGGAGCTGAGCACCTGAGCCCGCCGATCGCGTAGCAGGCGGCGATGCCCGACGCGAGCGCCCTTGCTGCGAACCGCCATGCCCGGGGACGGGTGCTCCGAAGGAAGCCGAAGGGTCCAGGCGAGAAGCGCGTTCTCGTGATGCAGCACACAGGGGAGTTGTTTTTAAAGTCGTGCTGTCTCATAATCGTCGTATCGGCCGTCCTGTCACCGCTTACTGCCTCATGACGGGACGACCGCACCAATCAATAACCATCGTTAACGGCCATAGTGGTCTTACAGCATGACGATTGACGGGAGGTACCGTGACCACTGCTGGAAGAGCCCCGTCCGCCCTGTCGACGTCTTCCAAGGCAGCAGGCCCGGCGTGGAGCAGGACGGATCGCCTTACCTTGTGTAGGGGACGATCAGCTTCACTATCGTACTTTCGGTCCAACTCTGAGCGGATGTCGCGCTCTGCAGCTCTACCGGCGACACGGGGGCACGGTGGTCTGCGATGACTGAGGTCGATACACGATTGCCAGCC
>Ga0306922_10005338_pt1 | contig 12269 bp, 9 predicted proteins | sample sta12Cox44000082_FD_203758 | JGI IMG/M metagenome (GOLD analysis project Ga0306922, IMG submission 203758) | Lab enrichment of tropical soil microbial communities from Luquillo Experimental Forest, Puerto Rico - statoxic.12C.oxic.44.000.082 (v2)... | ecosystem: Environmental > Terrestrial > Soil... | reverse complement strand
AGTTCGTGGATACCGTGATGACCAAAATAACCAATACTCACGGAAGTACCCGTTCCGATGGCCTGCTGTAATTGCAAGCTCCATCTCTGAAACTGGGGCGCGTGAACCGTTCGCGAGGAAGTCGACATACCCGGAGGAGAGAAGCCCGGGGGATATAAACTGGAAATTGCCGCCTGAATCTGTGCAAGAGTCTGGCCGGAGGCAAACCCGTTCATAAATGCTGCATTTGAAGCCGACGCATCTTTGAAGAGACTAGTCGTTTCATTAGGTGTCAGGTTGTCGCCCACAATAGTGTAAGAGTTGAGGAGTGGCGCATTCTTGTCGAAAGAATCAGCGACCCAGCCGGGCACTGGATCATAGAAGAAGCCGACGCCGCCACGAAGAACCGTATTGTGCGACACCCCCAGAGGTTGCCACGCGAAGCTCAACCGCGGCGCCCACAAAATGCTGTCCACCGTTTGCAGGGCATGTTTCTGGTTGATGAGGATCGCCTGATTATAAGGCTGGTTGGGATCGTGGCTAACGGCTTCAAACGGCCCGGCGAGACGTGCAAAGCAGAGATTGCGGCAAACCGGATTCGAGTAGTGTTCGGCGCGAAGCGCTGCGGAAAGCGTCAGGGTTGGCAGCGGGTGCCACTCATCTTGGCCGTACAGAGAGAAGCTGAGAAAAGATAGTTTCAAGTCACCTTGTGAGGTGAAAGATTGTTGGAGCTGGGTAAAGTCAACATTTGGAGAGGTCGGGTCCACCCCACCTTGGTAAAAGGCATCAAGCGTCTGAGCGAACAGCATGCCAGGGGTTTCCCATTTGGCAGGCAGCTCACTCCAAAAGACCTGTGCGAACTGTCCACCAAACCCCAACTTGTGTTTCCCTACGCTCTTCATGACATCTTCAGAGACCTGATACTGCGTGTTGTATCTGCCCCCTCCAAAGGCGGCCCAAGCTTGGCCCAGATTAGTGAATGTTCCGGATACGTAAAACAAAGTGGTCGGGAAAGTGGCAAGCGTTTGTGCCGGATTTTTCACACGGGAAATCGGGGCAAAATAGGAACCCGCCAGCAGGAATTGGCTCGCGGCCGAGGTTCCGAACGTGTGTGTTTCGACTACCTGCGCCTGCCACCAAGGTTGCGTGAGATCCACATCAAATACCGGGTTGATGGCGTCGGTATAGAGCGCGCCACGGCCCTGATCGTACTGCAATCGGAAGAATACGCGGTCATTCTTGCCAATGTTCCAATCGATACGGCCGGCGACAAGTGCATCATAGCTGGGGCGCCCACGGTCCACTAGAAAGTAGTCTGTGCATGGCGCCGTCGTGCCTAATCCGTCGGGACCGGTGAAGGGCCCACACCCTATAGGATCTGTGGGGGTGCCAGGGATCGCCGAACTTGCTACCGCCGCTGAGTTGTAAAGGTTGAAGATTTTCCGGTAAAAGGCGGCGGAGGCTGAACCTACGCCAAACTTCGCGTCAATGTTCGCAAGGGTCGCCACCTGAAACTGAGGGCTCGGGATTTGTACGAGGTTAATGGGGGCAATCTGAACCCGCAGCCCTTCGGTATCCAAGAAAAAGAACACCTTGTCCTTCCTGATCGGTCCGCCTACAGAGCCCGCCCACTGATTTGCGATGTCGAATGGACGCGGCTTACCAAACGCATTCAGGATCCAGTTGTTGGCGTTCAGTGCCCGCCCGTTCCAATAATATTGTGCGTTGCCGTGCAACTCATTCCCGCCCGACTTGGTGACGTAATTGATGTTGCCACCAGCGGCGCCGCCGAACTGGCCAGAGTATCCTGTGCTGACAATAGTGGCTTCCTGGATTTGGTTCTGACCTAGCAGAAGATAGAGAGCGCCGGATTGCGAGAGGTTCTCGCCGTTTTCGTTGTCGTTCATTCCGTCGATCGTGTAGAGGTAAGACGCGCCGGACATTCCGAGGATGGAAAAGCTGGCGCCGGGCTGAATGTCCGTCTGCATGATCGCTCCGGGGGCAGTTTGGGCAATGTACGTGAGGTCGTTGCCAGGATTAGGCAGCTCGGAAATTTGCTGCTGGTTCATTGTAGCGGAGACGTCGCCGTTCTCTGCTTGGACTAGCGGCGCGTCGTCCGTCACTTCCACTGTGGTATTTCCGTTGGCGATCGCCAGCGTGACATTGACCGTCACCGGAGGACCCAGCAAAACGTTCACCATTCGGCCTTCGTCTCGAAAGCCCTCACGCTTCACCTTCAGCGTGTATCTCGATGGCGGAAGGAAGAAAAATCGATAGACACCCTCTCGATCGGTCTTCGTCGCCTGGATTGTCCCCTTGGCGTCATCTCGGATCTCGACATTTGCATCCGGCACCAGGGCGCTGCTTAGATCAGTAACAACCCCCATCAAACCACCAGAGGTTGTTGTTTGGGCGTGCAGTCTGCTGACGACACCACTGGCGATTAGCAGAACGGAAAAGAGAAGACTGGTCGGTCGCAATCTCATCGAATCACCCAACCGATGCGATCGAGCAGGACCCGGGAAAACAGGGCGCCATCATACCCCCTATGGGTGCGATTGTCTTCGAGAAGCAGGACGATTAGTTGCCAATGCTATACGGTAGGAGTTATTTGATTTGAATGCTCGACTCGATTGCAACCTGCAGCTTAGGTTCGAGACAGGGCTGACGAGAATCGAGCAAGCAAGCAGCGCCAATTCAAGAGGACGAAAGGCGCCTGACTCGTCTAACTGACTTTGCGGCGGGCTTTCGCGTGCCCAAAAATCTCAATTCTGCATTCTCTGTAGTTAACTTATAACGCAGACCGACAAAACCCTCGGTTAATTATCCTGCCCGCGCTGAAGCGCGCCTTGTTTGCGCTACGTGGGCTACAAAATGAGGAAAACGTAATTGCAGCGTCACACCACTTAACTCCAATTTGCAGAAGGAAATGGCAGTGCTTGGGCGAGCGCAGTTGAACCACCGACTTGTTGGCCCACAACCAGGCTGTCGTCGGCACTCCTCTGTATTGTAAGTTATTGCCTCTAAAAGAATTGGTCGGGGCGAGTGGATTTGAACCACCAACCTCCTGGTCCCGAACCAGTGGCTAAATCAATCTAAGTCGCTGTCCTGGCGTCACTTGTAGTTTCTCGGGCCGCTCTCAGTTAGACAAGTTTGGACAAGTTCTCGCGCCAGACTAAAGGCTGCATCGTCAGTTCACGGGAGCGTTTGCGTGACTGATTGCTGGTGATGGCAAAACGCAAAGAGAAAAGAACGCTTAGGAATACGAGCACCAGTATCTGAAACAGTACGGTATCCCATTTTACGAATTGATTGTTTTCCTACTGTTTTGCTGGCCTGCGGTCAACTAGCGCAACGGAATCCGGTACAGATTGCGTTGCACGGTCTGGCGAGAGTAAGTGTACGTTCCTGGTGTAGGGCCGGGTGCCACGTCACCTACATCAATGACACGAACGCCAGGCAGAGCCGCGATTTCAGATTCGGAATGGAAACCGCCCGGCGGGATGGCCGGCAACAGCTTTCCAGGAGCCAAAGGGATCAAGTACGTGTGGCCAACAGCGCGGGCCGTGTTCATCGAGGTAGACACAGATAGATAAAGGACCCTACCGTTTGGTTCCCATGCCAGGCTAGCGAGTTCGTTCGAGATCGGAACCGATGGCCCTCCGGAGATCGATAAAGCGTTAGTTCCTTGACCAGTTTTCCTTGCATTGGCTCGGCTCGAAACGATGACGAACTGGCCATCCGGAGAGACGCCTACCACTTGTGTAACCTCGCCAGCGCCCAGTTTTTGTTTTTCGCTTCCGTCCTCGCGGACAGTATAGGCAGAGGTAGAATTCCCTTCATTGGCATGGAAAACCAACTCGCCGGGCAGGCCAAAATAGGGCATATCCCCTTCGACGTTCGGCACCTGCTGCGGAGCGCTGCTCCGGTCTGTCGGCGCCAGCCACAGACGGGACTTCCCGGCAGAATCAAGGGCAGAAAAAACGACACGACGGCCATCTTGCGAAATGTTGTAACCAGTCACAGAGAAACCGGAGAGTAGCTCTTCATTCTTACCCGAAGCGAGGTCCGCCACCCACAACTCGCTGGCACCCAGGAATGGGGATGTGCCGCCTTTCAAGATCCGATAGTAGATTTTTTGACCGTCCGGAGAAAAGGAAGGCATGTAAGCGTAGCCTTCAAGAGAGATCTGGCGATCCGAGTTTTCGCGGTGTATCGAAACGACCCTCTGACGAAGGCCCACGGACGTAATTAACGAACGACCATCGGCTGCGACGGCAACCCCTTCCTCTTCTGTGGGGCCAAAAGTGATTTGTTCTGGCTGGCCACCCGGAAACTGTTGCCGCCAGATGTGGAAGTTATCCTCGCCATGCAAACTGAGGTAAATCCATTTGCCATCCGGTGACCAAGCACCAGTGGTGCACGGAGCGTTCGCAAGGCCCACGCGGTTGCCTGGGGATCCACCGTCAAAGGGGACTACACGGCAGGGTAGCCACTCGCCATTGTCCATTTCCACCAGCAAAACCCAGTTGCCATCCGGGGAAAGATACGATCGATGGGCCATTCCCCGTTCGCTGGGTGGGACGTAGATATCACGAGACTCCCCGCGCGACTCTGCGGAAGTCACGACGGCCATACGTTCGCCAGATTTGAGCTCGGAAAACATTACGTGGTGCGGACTCGTCCAAACCAAGCCGGAAGCATTAGGCAGCCACCGCTCGGACTTGCCGGACAAAACCGGCACGGCCCAACTGTCCCATTCGAACCCTGCAACGGTCGTATACGCGATGCGAGAGCCGTCGGAGGAGAAAGTAGGGCTCATCTTGGCCAAATTGTCGTGGGTAAGTTGAACCGGATCGCCCGACGGAAGAATCTTCACGTAGATTTCTCCTGGAGCAACAAACGTGCTGAATCCGCGAACGAATGTCAGCATGCGGCCATCCGGGGAGAGGGCCGGCTGGGTAACTGAGTCGGGGAAGTTGGTGAGCTGGACCCAAGCCGAACGATCGACGGCGCCGCCGCGATTTTTCAGCCACGGGGTAATTGCGACGGCCGCCGCGGACACGACAACGAGCGAAGCTACTATCGCCCACTTATATGTGGCCGCCGCTCCTGTCTGGGCGGGGCTAACTATCGCACTGCCGGAATCCGATAACGCCTCCAGCGCGAAGCCCAAGTCCGAAGCGGATTGGAAGCGCTGCTCGGGATTCTTCTCCAAACAACGCTGGACAATTCTTTGTAAAGCAGGGGGAACGGTCTGGACCAATTGCGAAATGCGGGGAGGGTCTTCGTTGAGGATAGCGCTCATCGTCTCGGCCGAGGTGGGCTTCTGGAAAGCGCGTTTTCCGGTCAACATCTCGAACAGAATTGCGCCGAAAGCGAAGACATCCGTACGATGATCCGCCTTTCTTCCGCTCACTTGTTCGGGTGACATGTAGCCGACCGTGCCCATGACCATCCCGGGCTCGGTGCCTTCGGTTAGCGTCGGCCCGCTACTATCCGCAGTCGAACGGCGTTGCGTGAGTTTCGCCAAGCCAAAATCGAGAATTTTCACCCGCCCATCTCTCGTTATGAACAGGTTCTCCGGCTTTAAATCGCGGTGTACGATTCCTTTCTCGTGAGCCGCTGCCAAACCGCGCGCGATTTGTGCGCCATAATCAATCGCTTTGCGAAGCAATACTGGACCGCGCCCGAGTTGCTCGCGCATGGTTCCGCCTTCCAGCAACTCAGAGACTAGATAAGGCGCACCCTCAAAGGTGCCCAACTGGAATACAGCGAGAATGTTGGGGTGGTTCAGCGCCGCGGCGGCCCGTGCTTCCTGCTCGAAACGCCGCAGCCGTTCAGGATCTCTCAAGAAGAGCGCCGGTAACACCTTAATTGCAACGTCACGTCCTAATCGCGCGTCCCGCGCTCGATAGACTTCCCCCATGCCACCAGAGCCGACTAATCTCAATACCTCGTAGTCAGCTAGCTTCGCTCCCGGGGCTAGCGAGATTCGTGACTTGGGAGATTGAAGAAAGCTGGACTGGACTTCTTCGCTGGAGGAAAGCAACGTTTCGACTTCCCGCCTTAGCAGATCATCCGAAGCACAGGCCTTGTCGAGGAACAGTGGCCGGTCTTCCGGCTTGAGCTTTAAAGCTTGGCCAAGCACTTCCCTCACTCGCTGCCACAGTTCAGGTGTCATGGCACTCAGCCCTGCTGATTTGCTTGTGTAGCCAAACTCGTGCCGTCGTCCAGTGCCTCTCCACCGTGGCTGGCGAAATGCTCAAAACATGAGCAGTCTCTTCGATGGAGAGCCCGCCGAAAAATCTCAGCTCAACGATCCGGCTCTGTTGCGCGTCGAGCTTGCCCAGGCTATCGAGGGCGTCATCGAGGGCTATCAGATCTACGCTTCGCCTCTTGGTCAATGCGATTGTATCGTCGAGCGTCACCCTGGCCCCTCCATACCGTTTGGCCGCCTTTTGCCGGCGCGCATACTGGACCAAAATCTGCCGCATCAACTGGGCGCATACCGCGTAAAAATGTGCCCGGTTCTCAAATAGCATTGGCTCCTGCTTCACAAGGCGAAGATAGGCTTCGTGCACGAGAGCTGTGCTCTGCAGTGTGTGGCCGGGGTGTTCTTTTCGAAGCTGGTAGTGCGCTAAGCGGCGGAGTTGGTTGTAAACAAGCGGTACTAGTTGGCGCAGAGACTCTTCGTCGCCCGCGCGCCACCTGGTTAATAGTTCGCTGACGGCCTGGAAAGGCATTTCTGGCACGGGAGCCTACCAGAAGCACGAGTTCTTGGCCGCAAAGGTACCTGCTTGACCGGTTGAAGTCAATTCATTGAAACGCAAATGGTTGCGGCGTTAGCAGATAGTGCGTCCTCACCTCGGGCTCCCGTGCGACTTTTTGTTCAGCCACGTGAGCAGTTTCCCCGCTGAATTGCACTTTAAGTGGTAGGGCACGCCAAATAGGGCAATCTCCGCCAATTGCCAAAATGGCTTAGTGCTCTATATCGCGAGCGAAAGCCAACTTCATTTAGGAGGAGCAGACAATGTCCAAAATCACAATGCGGTTACTACTGAGCGCTCTCAGTCCGATAGCACTCTTTGTCGCCGCCTATGCCTACGCTCAGCAGGCCGGTGGTCCCCCTAAGAGCGTTGTTTTCTATAGCGCGAGGGATGGGCATTCGAATAAGCAAATCTACGTGATGAATCCAGACGGCACGAACCCTATTCGGATTACGTACGACGTTGCCTCTGACGTGGATCCTGATATTTCCCCGGACGGCCAACAGATCCTATTCACGTCAAATCAGACCGAGACTGGAAACAACAACATTTTCGTTCGAGACCAGAACGGCGCAGTACGAAATTTAACAAATGATCCTGCTGTAACCGATGAGTGGGCAAGATGGTCGCCAAACGGCAAACAGATTGTTTTCGATAGCAACCGCGATGGCGGCGTCTTCGAGATCTACGTCATGAATGCAGACGGGAGTGGGACCCCGACACAGTTGACTAATCCTCCCATCCTTGGCCGGTATCCGAGTTGGTCGCCAAACGGCAAGCAGATCGTGTTTCGCCGGGGAATTGACATTTACACGGTCAATGCCGATGGCAGCGGTACGGCGGAGCAACTGACCATTGAGGTCGCACCCAGCTTCGCCCAGATGCCTGCTTGGTCGCCAGATGGGAGACACATAGCCTTTATGAGTTTCCGCGAAGGATACTGTTCGGTGTTCCGGATGAACACCGACGGGAGCCAACAAATCAATCTCACACCGAAGGACCCTGGTGACCCGCCAACAGCTTGGTGCAGCAGAGCTCCGGCGTGGTCAGCCGACGGGAGGGAGATCTTCTTCATGTCCTTCCGACCGAGTACCGGTGGACGCAACGAGATATTCGCCATGAATCTTGACGGGACCGATGTCCGTCAGCTCACAAATGTAGGTACGAACGGCAGCCCCAGAGCACGATAGCCGCCCCCTCATCAGCTTCTTTCTTCCGCGATCCGCTCGCCGCGCGAGGCGGCGAGCGGGATTTCGCATGTTCGAAGTCGCCGAGTCGAGCAGATATCGCAAAGCCACAAGTGGATTCGCAAACCGGTTCATGAGCGGAGAATGTTTCACGTCTTTCTGAATCCGTGCCGCCACAGTTGACCAATCGATTGACCTGAAGACGCCACTTGCCCCTCGCTGGACAAGTATTGACAAGTTCTTGAGAGTGGAGGAACGGAAGCAATCTCGGGCTAAGGCATTACGCGGGCGTGATTTAACGTGGTCGGGCGCAAGCGAAATTGAACTGTTGATCTCCTGGTCTTGTGCCAAACGCTCCTTGGGCTCTTTCGATCCTGTAAGTCGCTGATTATAAAAGAGTGGTCGGGGCGAGTGGATTTGAACCACCGACCTCCTGGTCCCGAACCATCGAAGCAAACAATCTATCGCGTTGAATCGGCGTCGGATAGCTGTGCGACTTCCTCCCTTAATCGGGCTACAAGTTGGGCTACAAAGTATCGATGGCCTGAGTTCAGCCTGTTCGCCGTCGCGCATGTACCAGTAGCGGTAAGCGTTCGGTGAACCCATCCGAGAACTTCGCGGCTGAAGATTTGCCGCTGACCGTGCTATCACCGCCAGTTGGGGTCCTTGCAGTTTTGCTTGGAGCGAAACAAGGTTCGACAAGCTCTTCTCCCAGATCTTTTTTCCTGCACGTCGCGGATTCCTCCTGCGTTGCTGGATTTGCATTGAGAGAGCCCGCTCATGTTCCAGAGCTCAAGTGACGTTTAAGGAGCTACCGAAAGTTCTTCGCCAACATGATGTAAGAATCCACGGACTCGTTCTGCACGTAGAAAATTGAGCGGCCGTCGGGAGAAACGGCCAATCCGTGATAGCTTGCGTCGGGTTTTGGAGCGACAATGGGAGTCGATTCGTGGCTTACAAGATCGAAGAATTCGATGTCCACGTTTTGTGGGTCCCTGACATTCAGGTAATAAATTCCGTTCCGGACAGGTGCCCAGCTGTGCCAGTCGTAGCCCGGAGGCTGATCAAAAATGCGCTTTTCTTCACCTCCACTCACAGGCGTCATCCATAATCCGGGTTGTTCGAGTTTCGAATAATAAAGAAAGCGCCCGTCATCGGATTCACTAGCGTGCACGCCACCGTTTCTTGCTCTTGATGCTTGAGGGTCTTGAGGGTTGCCAGCCAGCCTCCTTTAGAACTGGGCACGGAGGGACGATCAGATAAGTTGGCTGTGCAATCGTACTGATGCTACGGTTGCTACGGTGCGTAATTCATGGCTCTAGGGAATTAGCCCTATGCCAACGGTGAAAAATGGCCGGATATGATTTGCGTCGCCCTTCGCCAGCCAAGGAGGGAGCCAATGTGTAAACTCCTCGTCAATGCGATCTATGGACTTGTCTGCGTTCTCTTCTTAGTTGCGTTCATCAGTTCTGCGCAAGAGAGCAAAGTCTTGGGAGAGGTGCGGTTCGAGGGTGCAACCAAGGTTGAGAAAGATGCCGGAGTATGGATCGACGGGAATTACATGGGATACCTGAAGGAGCTGCATGGAGACAAAAAGGTCATGCTGATTCCCGGTGAACATGAGATCTCCGTGCGCGAATCGGGCTACGACGATTTCTTGAAGAAAGTGGTTGTTGAACCGGGACAAGTGCAAACTATCGACGTGAAATTGCACCCCAGTCCTCATAGCATGACGCCCGACGTTACTGCGGAATTGAAACTTACCGTGAAGCCTGGGCGCGCCGCCGTCTTTCTCGATGGCAGCTACGTCGGCCACGCAAGTGAATTCGGGGGCCTGCATTCCATGTTGGTGAGTCCGGGAAAACATCGCATTAAGGTCGGTTTGCCTGGGTATCGTACCTTCGAGACGGAGATAAATTTGCTCGCGGGGCAAAAGTCTGAAGTTAAGACAGAGCTCGTGCAAGGGAGCATCCAGCAGGCGAGTCCGGAGATCAAGCCGCAATAGACGCAAGGTCCATTTCTTGTCCGTGCGAAAGATTGTTTCTGTCCGCTGTTCACCACAGCCTCACAGTTGGCCGATTGGAATCGAGACGGCAATGTGTGGCCATCGGGCCAGACGGTGTTTTCGAAATCTTGATTCGCGCTGAACCACACAATCGGACGTTCCCCTTTTCCGATGAGCAGCGTCGCCGGTCGAATGCATCGAGTTTCGAGGATAGATGGCAGGTGAGCATGTTTTGTGTAATGCCAACGCAGGGTCGACATAGTAGAGCAAGCGAACCGCTTTCCGGCTGTAGCGGAGGGTCAGAACAAACAATCGTGTCTGGCGATACTTGCCGGTCTTCGGATCGCACACCATCGGACCACTGCCGTAGTCGACTCGTGCCTCTTCACCCGGTGCGGTGAGGATGATGCCCGCGGCCTCCGGACGTTGCGGTCCGCGAAGCTTGCGAACAAAACGCTTCACCGCTTGATAGCTGCCCGCAAAGCCGTGGTCCGACACCAAGTCTTGCCAGATGGCTTTGCCATTGCGCCCACGAGCCAGGCCCTGTTCGATCAGTTCGCGGTACTCTTCGCAGATACCTGCCGATGGAGGGGAAGGGGCAGTCGGAGCGTCCGGCTTTTGTGAAAAAGGCGCAATAAAGTCGGGGGTCACTTGTATGGCCGGTTTTGCCGGCGCTCGGCGTCCCCACCCAGGCAGGCACACCACCACTCCGGCTGTTTTTAGATAGACGCTCGCGGTTTCCCTACGCACACCGGTGGCTTCCTCGATGCGCCGTAAGGACCATCCGAGCTTCCGTAGGGCGATAACTTGTTGTTTCTTTTCGTCGCTCAAGACATTGCTCATGTCGAGGGAGCCTATAAGGGCTCCTCTCGGGGTCAATGTCCGGGGCTTTCCTATGGCCACTTTTCAGCTGACCCTATATGGCCGGATTTGGGTGACCCCAGAGCCCCGCAAAGAATGTATCTCGCGTGCATCGACTGGCTTTCGGGGACGTCCGAGCCGCTTCCCTTTTGAGCGCGCATGGCGGAGCCCAGCCCGAACTCGTTCCACAATTAGATTTCGTTCGAGCTCGGCAACCGCGCCGAGTACAGTGAAAACCATTTTGCCTGTGGGTGTGCTCGTGTCGACTTGTTCCGAGAGGGAAACGAACTGCCGTTCACACAGAATGCGCAGAGGCGTGGAAAAAGGCTCATAGATGACTGTACTGCACGCCTTTGCGATCTGGTCAAAGACGAATTGGCGTGCCGTCTGCATCTAGCTTGAAAAAGCCACCCCAGTCAGGGGCAATCTGCATTGAATGCAAGACGGGGCAACCCGGCACAGCACATCTCAAAACCGTCACGACACCTTGGAACACACTCTCGGCGGGTTTTGCTTCGATTGGCGAAGAAAGCGGAGCGAGTTTTTCCGTTTTATGGATGGGACAGTACACATCGTTCGTCATAGTTCCCCCCGGAACGCGGAGTATAAAGCATCTCCTTTCGTGTGCCTACTGTGCCTAAAGTCTGCTTTTACTTTTCCTTTCAAATAGCCTGAAAACCCGTTGTTTATGCGGGTCATCTCACTCAGGAAAAAAAAACCACTTAACATTTCAGCCCACAACTCTCTTCACAGTGTTGAAATCCCCTTTGTTTTCAACTTCTCTGAAAATTGCCGAGAGTCTCGCCATTATCCGCTCCGTGACCATGCGTAGCACTCGGGGCAGTCAGCATTTGCTGGCATTTCGTCTTCTGGAACGTCTTCCAGACAACACAAACCCTTATCAACGCCCATCGCTCTGATTTCTTTGCGTAGCTGCTCAGTTTGGTGTGAAGTGCTCCCCATTCTTTGGACCGAAAATACGCTGATTTAAGGTGTACCGCTGCCTCTCAAAAAGATGATGGAACTGTTGTTGGGCCTCGTGGGAACTGTGGAAAGCGGTCTTTGCTTTCCAAGCCGCTGTGGGAATCCGCGGTGTGTGCGGATTTCCATCAGTGGCGACAGTTTCCACAGGCCTATCGTTTCTTTCTTTTTTGCTCCTTTTTTCTTTCTTTGTGCCTTTCCCCGGTTTTCCACAAAAGAATTTCGCGCCAGGAACGCCTAGGAACGACGATCGCCAATTCCGGCGACCCACAGCATACCCTCTTTCCTCCCCTCTCTCCTGCGCATTCCCCTCATCGAAAGTAAATCGCCGCTGGCGTCTGGTAGCCCAATGCTTGATGCAGACGTTCGTGATTGTAAAAAAACAAAATACTTTCTCAGATTGGCTACCGTTTCCAGCACGTCCAGATAGTCCTTCAGATAAACCTCTTCGTACTTTACCGTCCGCCACAAGCGTTCGATGAAAAT
>Ga0306922_10005330_pt1 | contig 12274 bp, 18 predicted proteins | sample sta12Cox44000082_FD_203758 | JGI IMG/M metagenome (GOLD analysis project Ga0306922, IMG submission 203758) | Lab enrichment of tropical soil microbial communities from Luquillo Experimental Forest, Puerto Rico - statoxic.12C.oxic.44.000.082 (v2)... | ecosystem: Environmental > Terrestrial >... | reverse complement strand
CAGGCGCAGCAGCTGCCAGCCTCCGACCCGAGAACCGTATTCGAACACGGATTCGACCATCAGGCTGCGCAAGCCCGCCAATGAGGGAAAGCCGATGTCGTTCAGCGCGCCTTCGCTGACGCCGTCGCCGTCCATCACCGAGCGCTCGCCACCGCCCTCGAAATTGAGGTTGATATTAACGGCGATCTTCCCACCGCTGGGCCATTGCGGATCGGGTGGGCCGGCGCCGTAGCCGACATAGTCGCGATTGTCGATCATTCCCGCGCTCCGAAATCCCGCTCTGGTACCACGTGAAGCATCATCGCGTCAGTTTGAACCGAAGTTTCACAGAGACCTCGATCTGGGATTGCGTCATCCCGGCCGGAAAGGGCGGCAGCTGCGCCCCGCGCATCATCTGATCGATGCCGGCGTCGAGGTCGGCGTAGCCGGTGATCTCGAGCAAGCGGTAATCGAGCACCCGGCCAAAGCGGTCGACCCGGAAGCGCAACTTGACTCCCCCCTCCTCGCCGCGCTCACGGGCGGAATCGGGATAGCGTTTGTGCGCCTCGAACCAAGCGCTGATCATTGCGCTGTAATTCGCGCTGTGATCCGGTCCCGGGACAGATGCGGGCATCGCGGCGCCCGCTGCCGATTGCCCCGCCGGGTATTGCGACCCCAGGGTTGCAGTCGGCGGCGCTTCGGCGTGGCGGCTTGGTGCTGGGGTCGGCGCAGAGACAATTGCTCGCGGCAGCTGGTGCGCGACCGGTTTCGGCGGCTGCCTAATCAAAGGCTTGTGCGGCGGTGGCGGCACTGGCTCGGTTTGATCAGGCGGTAGGATTTCCGTTACTGGGATGGACGACGGCTCGGTCATCGTGACTGCGGGCTCGAGTTCTGCAGTCTCCTGCGGCGGCAACGCCGCGATCGTCGACGCATTAGCCGGTTGGCTCGCCGATTCAGGGGCGAGGACAGCCTGCGGTTGTGACAAAGACTGGCCCAAGACGACTTCGACACCGCCTTTGACGGCGGGCTCCGGCGGGCTGGGTTCGACGACCAGTAGGACCAGCAAGGCCAACACGATGGCGTGGCCCGCAGTCGAGAGTGCCAGCGGCAGCCGTATTCCACTCATTACGGCCTATTTTACCACCGAAACTGCAAGCTTCGAAGAGGTAGACGGCCGATCGATGCGCCATGAGCGCTCGGCGCTCCCTGCGCGGCAGTGGATGCATCATTGCAAGCTCGACCGATGAGGCTGCGGACGGCGTAGAGGGGTGTTACCGAATGTATCGGCGCAGAAATTCCGTCGCGCGAACGCGGGCGTCAGCGGTCCCAAAGAGCGGATGAGCGGAAGACCACCCTGGCGAGTTCGCTCATAGCGGCCTCCGAAACTAGAGTTGGCACCCGATAATCAACAACTCAACCACAGTTGCCGTGGGCCGAGTATCTTGGATGGTCCGTCCAGCAGGTCTGACGCCGGCTCCCCGGGCACCCCGCGGATCGCTCACCCGCTTATCGCGAGTTCGTGACCGAACCGTATGTTGTTTGATCGCCGGCCTTTCTCAAATTGCCGGCCCCATCGTAAATCCGGGTTTGCAGCGAACTAAGTACGTAGGCGATGTCCTGGGCTTGCACAGCCGCCGTGTCGGTGCGGCAGATGCTGGCATGCATCATGTAGACGTAGCCGCCGCGCCACACCGGGCCAGGCTTTCGAACGGCGATGCAATTGTGTAGTCCATCCGAGAATTGGATGGACCTCAACCTGTCGCCCCCATACCATTGATTCTGAGAATCATTGACCACCAGATTATGCCAGTTGGTGCCCCGCCGCGTCACCTGGTTCATGTCTAGAAAGTCTTCCTGGTCATAGCCCGTGTAACCGTGAATGTAGCACCATCGCGGTGGCGATCCCGTTGGCATCACCTTGTAGGGATCAAAAACCAATATATCAGCTTCGATAGCCAATTTCCCGGGGGTGTCGATGACCACGTCGAGCGCCATGTCGCAAGGATTTGAATTGTTACCGGCGGCGCCGGAGGGCCCTGGAGGGCCTAGCCGATATCCTTGCAGACATTTGCCACCCGCGCCGAACGCGATACGAGTCTGCGTGCACGGCACCTCGGAAAATTTATCCTCCTCGACGCGATATCTACCGAAATAAGGATTTCGCGCATATGCTTTCCCGGGGTCGCGCATGTAGGGCGGTTCGAACGGGCCAGCCAGCGCAATGACGGCGACATCTGGAAGCGAAAGCTTGCTGTCTTGGGCATGGGCGCCGATCCCCGGCGCGAGCATCGCCGCCATCACGATGACGCCAGTTGCATAGCTCCAAATCGCTCGCATGGTTGTCCCTCTCCGATGGCGGGGCCAGCTGATGTGCGAATTTCTCCCCGACCTCGCACCATCTGGCACGGCATTGCTCTTGTCCTTCCCCGCTTATCGCGAGGTGCCCGTCGGACCATAAATCGGATCGTTGGGTTGTCGCAGATTACCCACCGGGTCGTACGTCCGAGTTTGCAGTGAGGCGAGGACATAGGCAATGTCATTGGGCTGCACGCTTGCCGTGTCAGTGCGGCAGATGCTGGCGTGCATCATGTAGGTATAGCCGCCAAGCCACACCGGCCCGGGCTTTAGAACGGCGATGCAATTGTGCGGGCCATCGGAGAATTCGATGGACCTCGCTTGCCCGTTGATCTGCAGATTATGCCAATTAGTTCCCCGGCGCGTGACCTGGTTCATGTCTTGAAAGTCTTCCTGGTCATAGCCCATGTAACCGTGAACGTAGCACCACCCCGGTGGCGAACCGGTCGCAAAAACTGCGTACGGGTCAAACGCCAGGATATCTGCTTCGATAGACAATCTCCCGGAGGTCGCGCTGACCACGTCCAGCGCCAGGTCGCAGGGATTGCCGCCAGACGACCTGGTGGAAGGTTCCGGGAGAGTGAGCCGGTATCCTTGCAGACATTTGCCGCCCTGAGCAAAAGCAATGCGGGTTGCCGTGCACGGCACCTCGGAGAATTTATCCTCCTCCACGCGATATCTACCGAAATAAGGGTTTCGCGCGTAGGCCTTCCAGGGGTCGCGCATGTACGGCGGCTCGACCGGGGCAGCCTGCGCCATGACGATGACTTTGGGAACCTTAAGCCTCTCTTGGGCAAAGGCGCCGCTCGCCGACACCATGATCGCTGCCGCCGCGATGGCGCACGCATGGCTGGAAACCGCGTGCATGATCATCCTCGTTAATGACGTGGCGGGCGGTAGCGAAAGTACAAGGGTCGAGGCGAAATCTCGTCACACCGGCGCAAGGCCGGTGCCTATGGTAGGCATAGGTCCGGCCCTTCGCCGGAAAGACCGGGAGCAGCGGTCGCACGCGAGGCGTGAGGTGCATGGCGTTGGTCTGTAGCGGAGTCTCCTCGGATTGCTGACGCATCTGAAAGCGCCTGAGCGCTAGTCGCGATCGTCGATCATTGCGGGGTGCGCGGCGCCGACCCGGCGGCGGCGAGACGACGCTTGGCCTCGTCGTAGAGGTCCGGCGGCAGCGGCCCGTGCTCCAGCGCATCGAGGTTGGTTTGCAGATGCGCCGGGTTCACCGTACCGACGATCGTCGTATCGAGATCGGGGTTGGTGAACGTAAAGCGGAGAATGAACTCCATCGGGCTCATGCCCGCGAGCAGGTCGTCGAGCCGCGCTTGCCGCCAGCGTTCCCATTGCAGGCCGCGCTGCTTGCCTTCGGATGGCGCGCCTTTCGCGGCACCGCCGCGGACGACGATGCCCGCTCCCGCCTCAGCGGCGGCGCCGATCGCCGCCTCGTGTTCGCGCTCGACCGCCGAGTAGGGGATCTGAAAGACATCGAACACGCCCGTCGCGATATGATCCAACAGGTGAGGCAACGTTGCGGAGATGCCGACAAATCGCACCTTGCCGGCCTCCTTGAGATCGATCAGCGCGTCGAGAGCGCTGTGCTCCTGCAAGGTCTGTTTCGACGGCGAAGCGTGGAACTGGACGACGTCGAGATGGTCCGTCTTCATCCGAGCGAGGCTTTGCTCAACGCCCTTGAGAATGTTCTCGCGCGTGAAGACATGCTGGCCGCGCTGCCCTGGCGGAGCCGGTGTCGCTCCTACCAAACAGCCGCATTTGCTGGCCAGATAGAATTCCGAGCGCCGATGCGCGATGTAACGGCCTATCCGCTCTTCGCTCAGCCCATAGTCGATCGAGGTGTCGATGTAGTTGATGCCGGCATCGAGCGCGGCGTTCAAAATGGTTTCCGCCTGGGCTTCGGTGACGTCGCGGCCGCGCGGCGCACCGCGAAGTTCCATTGCACCATAGCCGAGCACCGTGACCGGCAGTCCGGTGCGTCCGAGCTCCCGCTTTGGTATCGCCATCCGCGTCCTCCATTCCCAAGATTCGTGCCGGATCTTAGACCGACCGTTGACACTACGTAATACCGGCCGCAAAGGAGAGGTCGGCTGAGCGGTGCGGAGGTCCGGTCATGGTGCAACAGCAAACCCGGTCGCCGGGTGCCAGGCTGCGCGAGCTGATCCACCGTAAGGAGCGGGTGCTCGCAGTATTGCATACACCGAGCGCCGCTTTGGCGCGCATCATGGAGCTCGGCGGGTGCGAGGCCGGATTTGTCGGTACCTCGGGCGTCGTCGGCGCCTATACGGGCCTGGCCGATGTCGGCACGGCAACGTTGACCGAATGTGTTACGATCGCCGGCTGGATCGCCCAGACCGTCAAATTCCCGGTGATCATGGACGGCGACACCGGTCACGGTGGGATCATGGCGGTCCGGCGGATGGTCCGCGAATGCATCCGCGCCGGCATCGCCGGCGTGCGCATCGACGACCAGCCGATCGAAGGAAAACGGCGGACCCAGAGCGCCGGGGTCGAGGTGGTGCCGATCGAGCAGGCGGTCGCCCGCTATCGCGCCGCGGTCGACGTGAAGAACGAGCTCAATCCCGACTTTGTCGTGATGGCCCAGTGCTATGCCCGCGATGCCGCGGGCGGCGGGCTGGTCGATTGCCTGAGGCGGCTGCGTGCTTACGAGAGCGAGGCGGGGGTCGACTGGGTGCAGTTCGAGTCGCCGCACTCGGAGGACGAGATCCGGCGCGCCCGCTCCGTCATCTCCGGCCCGTTCTCGTTCATGAAGGGTCGGCTGCCGCGCTATCTCGGCCTCGACGAGCACTTGGCGCTGGGTGTCACGATCGCCTGGTATCCGGGCTTCACGCATCAGGTGATTTGGGCGGCGCTGTGGGACTTCATGCAGCAGTTCCAGGCCAAGGGCATCGCCGCATGGGAGGAATTCGAGCAGGCGCGCCAGGACCGCCCCTACCCTCGCCCCGAGCCAAGACCTGACGAAGAAGGTCTCGAGAAACAGCGCCAGCTCGAAGAGCGCTATTTCTCCGCCGACGCCCTGGCGAAGTATCGTGGTACTTGAGGCAACTTAATCTATCGTCATGCCCGGACTTGATCCGTGGGCCTTCAGCCCGCGTATGGGTAACCATCGAACACTCGGCATAGCCTAAACCTGAGCAATTCTGCGTCTTCAACTCGACCCGTTGGAGTCCAAAATGGAGTCCAAACTACATGCGGGTCGCCAAGATGGCTTACTCACAACCAGTCACCAAGCGGAACAAGAAGGGTCGGGTCATTTCAACATACCGGCGCGTTCGGATCGTCGTTCCTGACGGCCTGGCGCCATCCCTGCCGCCACCCCACGCCGGCCGCAAGAACCTGACGAAGAAGGTCGGTAGCGATCGAGAACATGCCGAATGGACAGCGCGGTTCCTGGCGATGATCGACGAGGCGCGCGGGTGGACCACGATCCATCGAGAACTGACCGAAATTAACGGTCTGAGCCTTGAGCAGTTCATCGCTCGCGGCTTCATCCCGCCGGTGTTCGGAAAGCTCGACCGAAAAATGGACGAGATCTTGGGCAAGCCCGCCTGGAAGGGGGTTACAGCGGAGCCGGTCACTTTCGAGTCGATCATTGACAAATGGATGCACAAGACCAAGAACGGCAAAAGGAAAGGCAAGAAAGCTCGGGAGGATATGGAGAGACCAGTAAAGCGCTTCACTGCGTGGCTTAAATCAAAGTACCTTCCACATGATGACATGACACAGGTAACGTTCGAGCACTGCCGCGACTACCGCGACCATCTCTACACGACCGATCCCAACCCAGACCACTTCAAGACGCATTCGAACCATCTGGCGATGTTGAAGGCGCTGTTCTCTTGTGCTGCGAAGGACCGCCGTCTCTCAGCCAACCCATTTGCGGACCTCGAATGGGATCATGGCAAAGAGAATACCCGTTCTGACTTCACACCCGACGAACGCGCCCAGATTCTCCGATTAGCACGCGACGCCGATCCGGCGATTTATTGGGGAAACTGGCTCGCCGCGTTTGGTGGTCAGCAGAACGAGGAATTGGCCGATCTCCACGCGCGCGATATCGAGTGCCTCAACGGGATCTGGGTCATCCACATTCGCGAGAACAACCGCACCACCGACCAGCAATTAAAGACCCCTAACCGAACCCGCGTGGTGCCATTGCATTCGGCGCTCCTGCGGGAAGGGTTCCTCAAATTCGTGAAGTCGGTCGGCGACCGTCCACTTTTCCATCACCTCAAACTCGACTCCTACGGTCGTCGCAGCGGCGCGTTCACTGCCATTATCAATGAGTGGCTGCACGAAACGGTCAGGATCAAAAAGACTTTCTATAGCCATCGCCACGTGGTGACCTCCATCCTGCGCAACACCCTTGAGCCGGATGGACACCCGGCCGTCGACGGGGATATTCAACGCTATCTGCTCGGCCACGGCAAAAAGGATGTGCACAGCGGCTATGGCGAGAATTGGGTCAAAACCCTGAAAGCGGCAATCGAAATCATTCTCAACCCGCTCAGCGGTGGCGATGACGCGCTAGGGCCCACCCCCAACCTCGCTCTAACCGCCACTTCGTGATGCTGAAGGCGGCGTAACCGCGGTGTGATCGGTTCGCGCAGGGTGAAATAGGTCACCCTGCCGAAATACTACGATACTGCAACACTGCCAGACCTCCTTCTGCGAAAGGAATCAGTTCCGTTATCCCTTTGCGATAGTGCAGCGCGATTATGCACCCATTTCCCTCGGTACGGCGCCCGAGTGTCCGGAGCATGCTCGACGCCTTCGGCGTTATCGTGCTGCCTGACGGCGCTGGCGGGTTCGTACATAACGCAGCCATTTATCTAGTGGACCCCGAGGGCGGCTCGCGTGCATCTACGACCCGGAGGCGGCACAGCGGGCGATCGCGGAGCTCGGCAGGTGATCCCGGGGCTGCTGCTCTACGTCGTTATCGTTATGCCTCCGGTCGCGGCTTGGCTCGAGGGCAGCGTGGTCGGCCACATGCTCGTTCAGATCCCCTTGCTTGCGCTCGCGGGGGGCTCGTCGCGCGCTGGGCAGCTGGCGGCCGACGTGCGGACTCGCCGGTTTCGACGCCCGCGGCTTTCCCGGACTGCTCATCACAACGTTTGGCGTCTCGGTGTGGATGTTGCCTCGGATGCTTGACGCAGCGTTGGGCAGCCCGCTGATGGAGGTGGCGAAGTTTACCACCGTCCCATTTCTGGTCGGCGTACCTCTGGCGTTGAGCTGGCCGCTGCTGCCACTCGTAACTCGTGGGTTAATGGGCGAACCTGATTTCCCATGCCGCAGTCCTTGGTTGGCTCTATATCGTCGCGCCCAATCGGCTCTGCACCCGCTACCTCTACGATCAGCAAGCGACCGTTGGGGTTGCCCTGTTGATTGTAGCAATGGCGTTGCTGGTCGGGTGGGGTTGGTTTGCGATCGTCGGCAGACCGATGAGACCCTGGTTGTGTAGAGGTCGGCGATCGCGGTCGACGAGTGGTGTTCAGTGTCCGGTGCACAATGCACGTTCTCAACCTGGCGCAGGGCGACCAGAAAAAGCCTGACTACAGGAAAATAAAACCGCCCGCCCGCATCCCGACGTTGATCGATCCCGACGGCCCTGGCGGCAAGCCGTTGACGCTGATTCAACCCTGGGCCATCCTCTACTACCTGGCTAAAAAAACCGGCAGGCTGATCCCGAGCGATCCCCCGGCGCGCGCCCGGACCCACCAATGGCTCGGCGAAACGGCTAGCGCTAGCGACATGGCGCCGACCGCGCAAAACATCTTCTTCCTCGGCAATCGGATTCCTGAGAGGGTGCCGGAATCACCGATCAAGTTCTAGGAGGATCGCCTCGTCGCCCAATTCCGCGCTGCAGGCGAGCAGCTCGGCCACACGTCGTATCTCGCCGGCAGTGAGATCACCGTCGCCGATCTCGGCTTCTATCCGGTCTATGCAGGGCGAAATCATCAACCGTGCGTTCTTCGATGAAGTCTAAGCCTTCATCCTACAGCGCCGCGCCGGTATCATCACCTTTGTATCCATTATGCTCCAATCGCTCCTATATGTCACTGGGCGCCACTGCGGTATCCATACTGATCAAATATCTCTATTTGCCGATGCATCAAGAGCAGCGCCCAGACGAGGAAAAGCTACCGTCGCCGTACACTGGGAAGTCTACAGGGGTGCGGTGCGCGACCTCCGCGATTGGAAGCCTCTGTTATGGGAGCCGGGTCGGCCGGTGGTCGATCTCGATAAGTTGGTGCCGTTGAATGGCTCAGAACCAAGCCTGTGAAATTCCGAATGGCCAAAACGTTCACGACCTCCCTTGTACCGTGGAACGGCGCGTGCGAAGCGGCGACAGGAGCGCGAAGCCGCCGGCTGAATAAAACGGGACGAACCGAAAGTGACAAGAACGGCGCCGGCAACGGCGCCGTTCTTGCTTGAGGCAGTGTCTGGACCATTAAAAACCGCCTCCTGTGTGAAATCGAGCTGCTGTGGCTGTCTAATCGTCTAGCTTTTGAATAAGCTGAAGAAAGAACAAAACCGTTTCGGTCAGCTCGCTGGGACAGGTAGAATTGGTATTGGCGTGGCGGCCGACGGCGATGGTCTCCGCGGGCGGAGGTGATGGCGGCGGTCGGCGACAATGCAGAGAGGCGACTAAACCTTCGTTCATACCCGGTGAGAAGCGAACCTAAAAGGAAATCTCCTGAATGAGACTGGCAACAGAGTGCGAAGCTCTCGATGGAAGAGGGAACGCCTATGGGCAGAGGAGCGCGAAACGGCCGGCTGACAAACGAAAGAACGGAGATCTACAAGAATCGGCGCCGGCAACGGCGCCGTTTCTGCTTGAGGTAATAGCCCGGACGATTGAGCAAGAACTGCTGGATAAAATTAAGCTGCGGTGGCTGGCCGGTCTGCAATGGGATGCTCTACAACAGCCGGCAAAGCAGGGCCCGAGGCCTAAAAGCGATTGAGGTAGTCGACCAAAGGAAAGACGGCACTGGCAAATCGATATTGCCAGCGCCGTGGTCAATTGGTTAGGCGGTCACCTTCGAGCTCTGATCCTCTTCCTCATAAGCTGCAGCCGCCTCGGCTCGCGCCTCTTCGTCATCCTCAGGCGAATTTACCATTCCGCCCCTCAAAAGTAATATACATGTCCATATTCGGTTCTTGTGCCGAACCTTCGAAAATCAGTGTTGGAAAATCCGCCACCAGCTTTTCTAGAATCGGGAACGGAAAACTCCACGCCGTGTCAAATTGGACATGCAGGTTGCCGTCCGCGTTTTCGGTTACTTCGGCATCACAGTTCCACTTCGTACCCCAATGCTCGCAACGCCATTCATACCATGACGGAGCGCCATACTTTTCGATATTCGCCTTATGCTGGTCGGCGGTCGTTCGGTGCTTGGGGTCGGCATCGAAATGTCCGCGCAACTGCTCGACCGTTTCGATCCCAGATCCTTTATCCAACGGTGCGCAAGCATCGGTTTGGCGTTTCCATAGTAGACATCGTAGGCCATCCCGAAATCGGCAGTCGTGTCATTCAGCTGGGATGGCATTGGGATCACGCGATCGAAATCAAACGGCGTTTCGCCGTTATTATCGGAGCCACGGACGGCCTCACGAAAGCGACTAATCTCCTCGACCGGACCAGTGACAATGAAATCTGTACTACACCAGTTTGGCATCTTCAATCCTTAAATGTAATCGGTCTCACTATTGAGCGCCGATAATAGGAAAATAGATCTCTCGTAGGCTTGCATCAATACCTTCTATCGTAGTGTTTGGCAGTTTATTTGTTCAGTGTAGCTCTTGAAAAAACAGGACAAAGAACGACACTGTTTCCGGTCGACCCGCTGAGGAGGTAGGATTGGTATTGGTGGCCGCGGGGCGGAAAATGTCTCTGCATGCGGGGCTGATGGCGGCGGCCGCGGCGATGGTTACGGTCGCCCGAGGTGATGGCCGCGGCCGGCGGCGACGCAGTCAGCTGCGCTGGTGATGGCCGAGGGAGCTAGCTGGTCATCACCAGGCTACACGGGTCTGATAAGCATCGGCGCTTGTCCGCCAGGACCCCCAGGACTTTGTCAATCAGCTGCACCAGCTCGTCCTGGCCAACGCGGTCGCCGGAGCCGACCACTTCACCGCTGCTGTTTATTGCGAACACTGATATGTATGCATGGTTGAAATCTCCCTGTTTGCCTAAGTAATCAGCTGGGAGAGGTTAGAGAATATGGAATTCACGACGCTCAGTCACCAGAGACGGCCGATGATACCAGACGTCTCGCGGTCGGCGAGATCAGAACAACCTCCCGGCTGTTATGGAGGTTTCAGAGTTGTATGCCGGATGGGCGGCCCGGCTTTATGTTGGAATTGATAGCAGCTGAATTTGGCGTTGAAAAATTTCACGATCAGCAGCTGGATTATGCTGACGAAGTGAGAATGTCTGATTTATTTGGCATTCGCAGGCAGCAGACGGTTCGAGTTACTGTCGGGCGTGCCTCGGAAGTTGAGCGATTTGAGCTTTGATAAGATCAAGGTCCGGTGCGTGGGGCATGGAAAGCGATGCGGATCTTGTTGGTAATTGGTTTACATCAGGTGCATGGTCGCCAGTCATGCTATCGTTAGCGTCTGCATGAGGACAGATATTCGGCGACACCGACCGCTCTTTCGGTTCTGTGGGTCGAATCGGTGCCTGCAGCGGAGCCACTGTCGTTGCGGTGTTATCAGGATTTATTGATCGAATAGCGCCGAATACTCGCCGGCCTATGGGTTTCAGTAGCTCTCGAATCTTCATAGCGATCACCTCCTGTCGTATTTAGGCAAGACGCAAAAAATTCCATCGATAGACGCGCAGCCAAACCTGTCCTGGATCTCCCTCAGAGTTAGGCATTGCGGGCTTTTCCGCCGCTGTGCTCGGTACGCTGGTGAGCTTTGATCCTGTCGATGAGCGACTGTACTTCGAAGCCGCGCTTGGCGCATGCCCAGCGCTCGCCGCACCTCCTGGGCGACCCGGGCCCTCCTCCCGGGCGGCAACGCCCCCAAGAGCCTGAGCCCACCCAGAGCGCCTTTTTCGGCTTTCTCGCGGCTCGCCAGCGGACGACCAACCGGCGAGCCTAAGCACAAGCCTGGGATATCCGTCACGATGTCGAATTGCCATTTGTGGTCCGCGGTCTCGCCGATCATGACTGTCAGCAAGTTATCGAGTGGTGCTGCGGCCAGAGATCTGGCGATTTTTGACCCATCAACGAGCTGTAGCGCGCGGCTTCTGTTGCTGGCTTCACCTGCGGGCGCAACCGCTCGAACCCGACGACACCTTCGAGACACCACTTGTAGAGATTGCCGTTCCACGTCGCCATCATCGTCAGAGAGAAACGACGGATCATGTCGACCGCCTTGCGGGCCCGCACTCGCGCCTCGCTCTTCATTTCGGTCTCCTTCTGACATAAGAGTAAGGCGAGTGAGCCTCGTCTTTAGAAGACCCTCCGGCGCTACAAAAGTGTCCATGTATCCGTACTTTTTCTGTCATCAAATTACACTCCATTATCAACCAAAATCTTGTACACTGAGTATCTATATCGACGTAATCGCCTAATCAAGGTTATGTTCGTTTAAATTCTTCTCTAACCCGAGACATTCTACGTTCTCATAATGAAATCACCATTGTTCCATCTGTGGATAATTGAACGGCGGTCTTCTAACTCGCTTATGCCGTGTCCTCGTGAACATTAAAGAACTTGTGTACCATTTGTTCGCTGACACAAAATCAGCTTGCTGCCCTCGGGTGCTGTCGCAAAATGGGTTGGAATTTGATGGCGCGGTCTCCGGCAGGATGAGGATACGGGGTCAGGCAGCCAGGTCAATTGGCTTGGCTGCGAGTTTCTGGTTTAGGGTCTGCCACCCGTCGACTTTGCGC
>Ga0306922_10005329_pt1 | contig 12275 bp, 9 predicted proteins | sample sta12Cox44000082_FD_203758 | JGI IMG/M metagenome (GOLD analysis project Ga0306922, IMG submission 203758) | Lab enrichment of tropical soil microbial communities from Luquillo Experimental Forest, Puerto Rico - statoxic.12C.oxic.44.000.082 (v2)... | ecosystem: Environmental > Terrestrial > Soil... | reverse complement strand
GGTTGACGAACCGTGCCCGCACGACGACCTCGGCATCCTCGAGCGCGCCGGGATCTTCGGCCACGCCATCGACGCGGATGGCGCGGTTGGAGCCGTGGGCCGGAAACAGGATCGGCGCGTCGGGCTCCAGCGCCGCCTCGGGATCGGTCACCGGGGCGAGCGGCTCGTAATCGACGGCGACGGTGTCCGCAGCGTCCGTGGCCTGCGCCCTCGTCCGCGCTACTGCCACGGCTACCGGCTCGCCGACGAAACGGACCCGGTCGATGGCGAGCAGGGGCCTGGCAAACACCCCGGGACTACCCTCAACGGGGGGCAAGCGCAGCCGGCCCAGGTCCCCGGCGGCGAACACCCCGACGACACCGGGCATCGCACGGGCGCCGTCGGCATCGACTGACCGGACGAGCGCGTGCGCCATCGGGGACCGGGCGAACACCGCGTACAGCGCCCCCTCGCAGGGGACATCGTCGGTGTACCGGGCCGCCCCGGTGAGCAGGGCGCGATCCTCGCTGCGGAGTACGGAGCGGCCCAGCACCCGCCCGGATGCGGGCACTTCCAGCAGGTCAGGAGCGTGGGTGGTCATGCCTGCGGATACGGCCCCATTCAGCTGTCGTTGCGGATACCCGCGGGCATCAGCACGCCGTGGGCCTCGATCAGGTCGTCGCACATCGCCACGATCTGCGCGGTCGTCAGCGTCGCGGCCGTGTTCGGGTCGACCAGCGCAGCCTGGTAGACCAGGCTGCGCCGCTCCTCCAGCGCCGCGCGGACCGTGAGTTCCACCACGTTCAGGAAGGTCCGGTTCAGGGCGAGGCACTGCGGGGGGAGGGCGCCGATCCGGGTGGGCTGGACGCCGTTCTTGCCGACCAGGGCAGGCACCTCGACGCAGGCGTTGCCGGGCAGCCCGTCAATCAGGCCGCCGTTTCGCACATTCGTGTAGATCTCACGGGTGGTGCCGGTCTCGAGCGAGTGGATGATCTCGGAAGCAAGCTCGGAGGCGGGCTCGATCTCAAGTTCCTGGCCTGCGTCCAGGGCCGCCTTGGTCCGCTCCCACTCCCGCAGGTTCTCCTCGCTTCGGCGCAGGTACTCGTCGATCTCGCAGCGGAACCACGCGACCTGCTCGTCGTCGTGGAGGAACCAGGGGACATACTCGCTCGAGTGCTCGCTGGACTCGGTGGGGAAGTAGCCGAAGCGCCGGAAGATCTCCACCCGCACGCGCCGGCCCAGCCCGTCCGGATCGGCCTCGATCACCTCCCGAAGCCGCGGGTAGAGGTCCTCGCCGGTGCGGCGGTGGCGGAACCGCAGCACGAAACACTGATGGTTGAAGCCGGCGGTGCGGAAGGCGACATCCTCCTCGGGCACGCCAACGGTCCTGGCGAGGAAGGCGTGGGTATCCCGCACCGAGTGGCACACGCCGACCACGTTCGCGAATGGGGTGCCCTCGTAGACCGCCCACGGCACCATGGCCATCGGGTTGGTGTAGTTCAGCAGCAGGGCGTCCGGCGCGAGTTCATGCAGGTCGTTGCCGATGCCCACCATGACGGGGATGGTGCGGAGCCCGCGGAAGATACCGCCGATCCCGATCGTGTCGCCGATCGTCTGGCGGACCCCATACTTCTTCGGGATCTCGAAGTCCTTGCGGGTATGCCGGTACCCCCCGACCTGGATCTCGTTGATGACGTAGTCTGCGCCCGCCACCGCGGGACGGCGCTCCGCGCTGGCCTCCACCCGGAATCCGGCGCCGGTTCGCCGCACTATCGACGCCGCGGCACGCTCCGAATACGCCAGGCGCTCCCGGTCGATGTCGTGCAGGGCGATGGTCACCTGCCCGGCGAGCTCCGGGAACGAGCACAGGTCGGCCACTACATTGCGGGTGAACTCCACGCTGCCGGCACCGATGATCGCCACTCGGATCATGAGCGAGAGTGTTCCATGTCTGCCTCAAGTGATCAAGTGTGAGCATCTGGGAGCCAACTGGGATGGGGGTGGCGTCGCCGAGCCAGGGTCATCGCCGGTCCGTGGGCAGGCCCAAGGCACCTTCCCGATGCGATCAGGCGGTGGTTACTCTTACGCCGGCGTCGGTTAGGGCGGCGACGATGCGGGGGTTGGCCGCCTGGTCGGTGATCAGTTCGTTGACCCTGCTGAGCTCGCAGATCTGAGCGAAAGCAACGAGGCCGATCTTAGAGCTGTCGGCGACGACGACGATCGAGCGGGAGCGATCGATCAGTGCCCGGTTCGTGTGGGCTTCTACCTCGTGATGGGTGGTGAGGCCGGCCTCGAGGGAGACGCCGTCCGCGCCGACGAAGACGATGTCGAGGTTCAGGCCGGCCAGGCTGGCCTCGGCGATGGGGCCGACCAGCTCATAGGACTCGGACCTGGCCACTCCGCCCGTCACTACGAGCTTGAGATTGGGGCGCACCGCCATCTCGGACGCGATGTTCAGTGCGTTCGTTACCAGTGTGAGGCGCTGCTGGTCGACCAGCGCCCGCGCCACTTCCGTGGTGGTGGTTCCGCCGGTGAGCCCGACCGCGTGACCCGCGGCGACGCGTGTGGCGGCCTCACGGGCGATCCGCAGCTTCTCTTCCTTGTGCCGGCCGCCCTTGTAGCGGAGCGGGAGCTCGTAGAAGACCCCCTGCGCGACCGCACCTCCATGGGTGCGCGCCAGCAGGCGCTGCCGCTCGAGAAGGCCGAGGTCACGACGGATTGTGGCGGCCGACACACCCAGCTCGTCCGAGATGTCGGCGACATTGACGCTGCCGTTCCCGGACAGCCACTCCAGGATTGTTTCCAGCCGCTCGGCCTGGCGCATCGGTACCGTCCTCAGGATCCGGCCAAGTGCCGCGAGGTGAGGGGCTGGGACCACGCCAGCGCCCCGCCCGACGTGGCGTCGAAGAGATGGACGTCTTCCAGAGACATCCCAAGCTTGATCGTCTCGCCCACCGCAGGCTGGCGGCGCGCGTCGAGCCGGGCAATGACGATCGCCCGCTCGGGGGGCAGGGATTCGATCCCGGGAGCGGTGGAGGCGGTCGCGACACGGTGACCGCGAATGCTCCCGTAGACGATCGTCTCGTGGCCGAGCAACTCCACGACTTCCACCCGCACCGGCATGGCGTGCTCTCCGGTGGCGCCCGTCATGAGGCGCAGGGCCTCTGGCCGCACGCCGATGACGAGCTCACCGCTGGGGGCGCCGGGGGCCTCGAGCACGAGATCGCCCGCGTCCACGCGGCCGTCCGCCGCCGAGGCGCTGAGCAGGTTCATCGGCGGGCTTCCGATGAACCCGGCCACGAACACGTTCGTCGGGCGCCGGTAGATCTCCTGCGGTGCGCCGAGCTGAAGCAGCTTCCCGCCGGACATCACGCCAATGCGCTCGCCGAGCGTCATGGCCTCGACCTGATCATGCGTGACGTAGACGGTGGTGGTGGAAAAACGCTGATGCAGCTGCTTGAGGTCGGCGCGGAGCTGGGTCCGCAGCTGTGCGTCGAGGTTCGAGAGTGGCTCGTCGAGGAGGTAGACGCGTGGCCTGCGGGCGAGCGCGCGCCCCATCGCCACGCGCTGCCGCTGACCGCCGGAGAGCTGGGCGGGCTTGCGGTCCAGCAGGTCGTCGAGGGTCAGGAGCGAGCTCACCTCCCTGACCCGTTCCGCGATCTTGTCGGCCGGCATCTTGTGCTGCCGGAGCCCGAAGGCCAGGTTCTCGAGGACGGTCTTGTGCGGATACAGCGCGTAGCTCTGGAACACCATCGCGATGTCGCGATCCCGGGGAGAAACACCGTTCACGACTTCTCCGCCGATCGCGATCGCACCGGAGGTCGGCTCCTCCAGCCCTGCGATCATCCGGAGGGCGGTCGTCTTTCCGCAGCCGGACGGCCCGACCAGAACCATGAACTCGCCGTCGGCGATGGTGCAGGTGAGCTCGTCAACCGCCGTCGTCCCGTTCGGGAAGACCTTCGTGACCTCGTGGAACGAGACCTCGGCCACGATCAGGACCTCCTGTGTGAGCGGTTGCCACTCACGGCAGCACGACCGAGCGAGTCAGGTGCTTCGGGTGATCCGGGTCGAGTCCGTGAGCCTCAGCGAGCTCGACGGCCATCCGCTGGATGAGCACGAGTTCGGCCATCGGATCTGACCCCGCGCTGATGACGGTGGCGCCGGTGTCGGCCGCGTCGGCGAGCACGCCCGGATCGACCGGTCCGATGGCCCACACCAGGGTCGCGCGGCCGGCCACGCTGATAGGGCCGTGGCGGTATTCCATCGCCGGGTACGCCTCGGTCCAGGCGGAGGCCGCTTCCCGCAGCTTGAGCGCCGCCTCATTCGCGAGGCCTACGGTCCAGCCCTGCCCCAGGAACACGAACTGCCTGAACTCCGTGGGCTCTACCGGCAGCGGCTCGGCGAGCGCTGCCTCCCCGTCCACGATCGCGGCTTCGAGCCGGTCACCGATATGTGCGCGCAGCAGGGCGAGCGCCGTGGTCGCAAAGCGCGTCTGAACAACCGACTGCTCGTTCGCGAAATCAAGCACGATCGTGTCGTCGGCGGCCGATGCGACCGGTGAGCCGGGGACTGCCGTGACCGCGACCGTGGCGGTGCTTCCCCTGAGCATCTCGAGCGTGCGCAGGACCTCCGTGGTGGTACCCGAGCGCGAGATGGCGACCACCCGCCCGTAGCTCCGGTGCAGTGACAGCTCGGGGGCGGTCGCCGCGTCGGTCGTGCCCAGGTTCCGTTCCTCGCGGAGCGCGGCGTACGCCCGCGCGACATGATAGGAGGTCCCGCAGCCGATAGCGGCAACTGGTTCGCCGGGCACCGGAAGCGAGGCCGCGGCCGCTGCAGCCATGCCCGCGGCCTTACGCCACAGGGCAGGCTGGCTGGCGATCTCGCTCGTAATGGCACGCACCCAGGAGAATCTACCTTTCTGATCGCTCAGGCAGCAACATTAACGACCAGAAGCAGCCTTGCAGAGCGCACGAGTGTGTTCTAATATCCGCTCATCCGAGCGAGAACGAAAGCAAATGAAACGACGGCGAGTTCTCGGATCGTGTTCCTTGCTGGTCAACGCAGGACGGCGGGCGATCTGCGCGCCGTTAGGGATGGCCCATGAGCGGCCGGAGACCAAGGGCGGACCGCGATGATCCGCACGGCCGGGACGTCGCGCATGGCGGTCAGCCTGGCCTTCGCGACCGCGCTTTTTCTGCTGCTGGCGACGGCATGCAGCGCCGGCGGCGAACCTGCCGCCCCGCACCGGTCCCCTGCCGCCGTCCCCACCGTGATCAGTCCGCCGGTCCCGCAGGGCACGCTGCGGGTGACCGGGGTGCCGCGCGACGGCTCGGCCGTGCAGGCGACTGGGCTGTCCTGGCGGCCGTCGCGGCTGCCCCCCGGTGACAGGCTGCTCAGCTTCGAGGTCGGTTACATATGGGAGGCGTGCACGGCGCTGTCCGGGCGCGGGCATTGCACCGCGGGGGCGGGCAGCACGGCGACGCCGTTCGCGGCGCGCAAGTACGTCGTCGGGCACGCCGACACAGGGGACAACCTGAAGATCACCGAGACGGCCACCGAGGTCGTCGAGACCGACCCGGCCACGTTTGCCTTCAGCGTTCTCCATGCCTCGCGCAGCTACACCACCCCCGCCTCGGTCGGGCATTACCCGAGCGGCCAGCGGCCCTGGAGCGGGTTCCTGAACGGCCTGCCCGAGCAGCGCACCGCCTCCAGCCAGGAGTTCTTCCAGGTGAGCCCGCCGCATTACAGCTCCGCGAACGGGCCGGTGTCACAGCGCTACCGGATGGACGGCGGGCCGTGGCAGCCGATGCCGGGCAGCAGGGTCTTCGAGACCGGAAAGCTCAGCGCGGGCAGGCACAGCGCCGAAGTGCTGACCGCAGACCGGAAGGGGCACACGGTGCTGTCCTTCCGCTGGCAGGTGATCCCGCTCCCAGCCCCGCTGGCCTGCACCAGGCCGTCCGGCGGATCCTGCTGGTACCCGCCGCACCTGGACAGCACCGGCCATCCCATGCGGTGGGACTGGCAGATCGGCCGGGTGACCCCGCTGCAGCGGACTGGCAAGGGTGCCGTTGACATCTACGACATCGACGGCTTCATGAGCAGCCGGGCCGAGGTCCAGCGCATGCACACGACCTGGCCGGCGGTTACGCTGCCGCACCCGAAGGCCGTCTGCTACCTGGACCTGGCGTGGGAGGACTACCGGCCAGACGGCAGCGTGGCGCCGTCCGGGCGTTACTTCCCCGCCGGCACGCTCGGGAAGATCTACTACGGCTACCCAGACGAGCGCTGGGTCGACTTCCGCCAGCTGAATGCCCTCAAGCCGATGCTCAACGAGCGGATCGCCATGTGCGCGCGGAAGGGGTTCGACGCGGTCGAGCTCGACGACATCGACAGCTTCGACCCGGCATCCACCACCGGGTTCTACCTCACCCCGGGCGATGCGCAGAACTACCTTGCCTACGCGGTCAATCAGGTGCACCGGGACGGGATGACCGTGCTGTGGAAGAACACCCCCGGTCTTGCCTGGTGGGGGGTGCGCTACACGGACGGGGCCGTGGTGGAGGAGTGCTACACCTACCACGAATGCTTCGCCGGCTGGCAGAGCGGCACCCATCAAGACGGGATTACCTGCTCCGCGCTGACCGGACCGACCGCGTGCGGCTGGGATGTGTTCACCACCGACCGCACCGGGCACCAGCCGACCGGCAAGTGGGTCGGCGAGGCCGAATACGGCTCCGACCACTACGTGTGCAACCCAGGCCAGAGCTGCCCAGCCAAGCGCATGTTCGCCACCTTCTGCGCCCGTGTGTACGCACCGCCCGACGGCTTCGCCGCGGTCAAGTTCGACGTCAACCTCGACGGCAAGGTTTTCGAGCCGTGCCCGGCGGGCGACTAGTAGCCCGGCGGTGGGCGGCTCCTGGCCGCCTGCGCGGCGCTCAACCAGATCCAGATCGCGGTCCAGCGGCTCACCGTGCTGGCGACGATGACTGGCAGGACGGAATCGAGGTCCCCACGGCCGCGTCAGGCTGGGATGGCGCCGAGTTGCTGCATCATGGCGACCCCGTCGAACTGCGTCCAGATGTCGGTCACGCGACCGTCCCTGAGCCGGTAGAAGTTCATGCCCTCAACCCTGATCATCTGGCCGGAGCCCGGAATCCCCATGAATTCCTGCTGCAGAGAACCGGCCACGACCCACCGGGTGGCGACGGTGTCGCCACTGGCGATGACGTCCTGCAGATGCTCCTCCAGGTCGGGGAAGATCGCCTTGAAGCCCGCGACCTTCTGCTTGAAACCGGCCAGCGTCGGCTCATGGCCGGGCGCTGGATTGTGGTCGACCAGGCCCGGGTCGCAAAGCTCGTCGATTGTCGCCTGGTCGGCCGCGCGAAACGCATGCTCGAAGCGCGTGATGATCTCGATGTTGGCGGGCAAGGCCAGCCTCCTTCCCCGTCGGTGTCGATGGTGTTACCTGCGCGAAGTCGCGCGGCGCGGCTGCCTCCCCACCTATAGCAACTGATTGATTGCAACCATATAGCAACCAATAAGTTGCGTCAACTCGGGCCGGCGCGCCACTCTGCCGCGGCAAGCCCCTCACCGGCCGCTAACCGGATGCATGACCGCTGCTGACCGCCCCTGGCCTGGCCGGGATTTCGGCGTTATTATCTGCTGCGGTTGATGGACCAGCCAGGACCGTTGTTTGCGTGCCCGGCTCGCGTTCCAACCGCGCGAGTTTTTCCGGGCGGCCTGACCCGGTCCTGGCCGGTGCCCGCCTGGCTGGCACGCTGACGACACCCGCGCCCCCAGGCGGACCCGGCCCGCGCCGCGGCGGATCCATTGGGCGCGGGCCGGTCAGCCGCCCAGCCCCGGCCGCCGCACTCCCCGCTCCCGGCCGGGGCTGGACCACCGCCTGCTGGACGTAGCCAGCCCGGCGTGACGGTCACCCAGCCGACCAGCCGCCCGCCTGACTGGTGCACAACTGGTTAACCTGGGCATACGTGCTGGTGAACGACGCATCGGCGCAATCACCCGGTGGGGGTGAAGCCGGCGCCGGCGCCCGCCGGGCAGGCTGGCTGAACGTGAGGGCCCCGCTGTGAGTGACCCGGCTGCCACCGGGCGGGCCCCCGCGGCCGGGGCCGCCAGGGCGATGATCCTGCCGCTGGCGCTGGCCCAGTTCATTGCCAGCTATGCGGCTACGAACATGAACGTGGCCATCAGCGCCATCGCCAGTGACCTGGGCACCACGGTGGCCGGCGTGCAGACCGCGATCACCTTGTTCACGCTGACGATGGCGGCGCTGATGATCCCGGGCAGCAAGCTGACCGACATCTGGGGCCGCAAACGGTGCTTCGTGCTGGGCTTGATTGTCTACGGGGCCGGGGGGCTGCTGGCGCTGCTCGCGCAGGGGCTGCCGCTGCTGATCGTCGGGTACTCGCTGCTGGAGGGCATTGGCTCGGCGCTAATGATCCCGCCGATCTACATCCTGGTCACGGTGGCCTTCCCCGACATCAAGTCGCGGGCCCGGTACTTCGGGGTGGTGAGCGGGGCAGGCGGGCTGGGTGCGGCCGCGGGGCCGCTGATCGGTGGCGTAGTGACCAGTGCAATCAGCTGGCGGGCTTCGTTCGGGTTGCAGGTGCTGGTGGTGGCCTGGATCATCTGGCTCGCCCGCCAGATCAGTGACCCGGCCCGGACCGGGCCGAAGCCGCGGTTCGATCTGACCGGGGCGGTGCTGTCGGCGCTGGGCCTGTTCTTCGTCGTGCTTGGGCTGCTGCAGTCGCGGACCTACGGGTTCGGCAAGTCGCGGGCAGACTTCACCATTGGCGGCACGGTGGTGATACCTAAAGGCTCGATTTCCCCGGTGTGGCTGTTCGTGGCGATCGGCGCACTGTTCTTGCTGTGGTTCTTCCTGCACGTGCGCTCGGCAGAGCACAAGGGCAAGCCGGTGCTGCTGCCGCTGCGCCTGTTCCGCAACAAGATCTCCAACCTGGGGCTGGGCACCCAGGTCATCCAGTGGCTGATCCTGCAGGGGTCATTCTTCGTGGTCTCGGTCTACCTGCAGGAGGTCTGGAAATACAACGCCATCCAGACTGGCCTGGTTCTCACGCCGGGCACCATCGGGATCCTGGCCGCCTCGGCCGGAGCCGACCGGTTCGCCCGGCGGCACCCGCAGCGGTGGCTGATCATCACTGGCTTCCTCACCACCGCGGTCGGCATGGGCCTGCTGCTCGCCCTGGTCCGCCAGCATTCGGCCATCTGGACCTGGATACCAGGGCTCTTCCTGTTCGGCGCCGGGGTGGGGGTCATGCTGACCTCCTCGGTCAACGTGGTCCAGTCCAGCTGGCCCGACACCGACCAGGGGGACATCTCGGGCCTGTCCCGCAGCGTCTCCAACCTGGGGTCGTCGTTTGGCACCGCACTGGTTGGCTCGGTCCTGGTGGCTGCCAAGCTGCCAGCCGGAAAACCGTTCGCCGTTGCCCTGGTGATGATGCTGGTGCTCACCCTGATCGGCCTGGTCCTCGGCATCCTCATCCCCCGCCAGCCCGCCGACGCCAGCGAGCGGGCCGGCAGCCGGGCAGGGGAGTAGCCGCATCATGGTCACGACGGGCTGGCCGGGGCAGCCGGTCATCTACGAGATCAACACTGCGGTCTGGCTCGACAGCCTGTCCCGGGCCGCCGGGCAGCCGGTCACCCTGGCTGACGTGGACGCCGCCGACTGGGACGCGGCCGTCCCGGACGGTGCCGGCGCCGTCTGGCTGATGGGCGTCTGGGAACGCAGCCCGGCCGGGCTGGCCATCGCCAACGGAAACGCGGGCCTGGTGGCGTCGTTCCGTGACGCGCTGCCGGATCTGCGGCCCGCCGACGTGATCGGCTCGCCGTACTGCGTCCGCCGGTATGCCGCCGACGAGCGCTTCGGCGGGCCGGCCGGCCTGGCCCGGGCACGCGCCGCGCTGGCCGCCCGCGGCGCCCGGCTGCTGCTGGATTACGTGCCCAACCATGTCGCCCCGGATCACCCCTGGGTGGCCAGCCATCCGGAGTTCTTCGTGCGCGGCGACGAGCACGTCCTCGCCGCTGACCCGGAAGCCTGGATGATGGCGGGCGGGCAGGTGCTCGCCCATGGGCGGGACCCATACTTCCCGCCCTGGCCCGACGTGGTGCAGCTCAACGCCTTCTCGCCGGAGCTGCGCGCCGCGACCGCCGAGACCCTGTCTGGCATCGCGGACCAGTGTGACGGGATCCGCTGCGACATGGCCATGCTGATGACCAATCCGGTCTTCGCCCGGACCTGGGGTGGCCGGGCCGGGCCCGAGCCGGGCGGGGAGTTCTGGCCGGCCGTGCTCAGCATGCTGCGCAGTGCTCACCCGGAGACGGTGCTGATTGCCGAAACCTACTGGGACCTGGAGTGGGAGCTCCAGCAGCAGGGCTTCGGTTTCTGCTACGACAAGCGGCTGTACGACCGGCTGCTGGGCGAGGACGCCTCCGCGGTCCGTGGCCACCTGCACGCGGACCTGAGCTACCAGTCCCGGCTGCTGCGCTTCCTGGAGAACCACGACGAGCCCCGGGTCGCCAGCCGCGTGGCCGCCGGGCCGGAGCGGGCCGCGGCGGTGGCTATCGCCACCTTGCCCGGCGCCACCATGTGGCACGAGGGGCAGTTCGAGGGCCGGCGGGTGCGGCCTCCGGTCTTCCTGTCCCGCCGCCCGGACGAGCCCCCCGACGAGGACCTGGCCGGCTGGTACCGGCGGCTGCTGGCCTCGGTGGCCGGCCACCGGGTCCGGTCCGGCCGCTGGCGGCTGCTGGAAGCCACCGGGTGGCCGGACAACCAGTCCTGCCAGCAGCTGCTCGCCTGGTCCTGGGACGGCGACGGCGGCGACCGGCACCTGGTGGTGATCAACCAGTCTGGGCAGGCGGCCCAGGGGCGGATCCCGCCGGGCTGGCCGGATCTGCCTGGCCGCAGCTGGCGTCTCACCGACCTGCTAGCCGGGACGGTGTTCGACCGGGACGGCGGCGAGTTGGCCAGCCCCGGCCTGTTCGTCTCGCTGCAGCCCTGGCAGTGCCACCTGCTCGCGCTGCACTGACGCGGGGGCCAGGAGCGGGCTGCCGGGGTCATGGCCGGTGCTGCCACACCCGCGCATAGTCGGCCCCCGGCCGGCCGATTGACAGCCAGCTGACTCGACACCTAGCCTGGCTAGGTATGAACTCCGAGAAGCTCAAGGGCAACCTTGACCTGCTTCTGCTGTCGGTCCTGGCCACCGGCCCCGGTCACGGCTACTCGGTCATCAGCCGGCTCCGGGAGCGCAGTGAGGGCGCCTTCGACCTGCCGGAGGGCACGGTCTACCCCGCCCTGCACCGGCTGGAAGCGGCCGGGCTGCTGGCCAGCACCTGGGACAAGGAGTCCGGGCGCCAGCGGCGCATCTACCGGGTCACCGCGGCAGGGCAGGAGTCTCTGGCCGAGCAGGCCCGGCAGTGGCGGTCGTTCACTGGCTCCATCGCGCTGGTCATCGGTGGCACCGCATGACGGCCAGCCGGTCACCGGAGGCGGCCGCGGCCCAGGCCGGCCAGCCTAGCGAGCCGGTCCAGGACTACCTGGACAAACTGCTGCTCACCCTCACCGGATCCCCCCGGTCCATCCGGCACACCCTGGCCGAGGTCGAGGCGCACCTGCAGGACGCGGTGGCCGAAGGGCTCGCGGCCGGGCTGTCCGCGGCCGACGCGGAGGCCGAGGCGGTGCGGCGGATCGGCCCACCGCGTGCGGTCACCGGCCACACCGCCCAGTTCGCCCAGCCCACCGCGGCCCTGCTGCGCCGGGCGGTGCTGGCCGGCACGCTGATCGGCGGGGTCGGGCTGGTGGCACTGGGGGTGGCGGGCGCGATTTCCTGGGCGCTGGCCAGCCTGGCGGGCGGCAGTTTCGTGACCGCCCCGTTCCCGCCCGGCAGTTACACCGCGGCCGACTGCGCCCGCTGGCTGGCCGGCGACCGGGGCACCCGCAGCTGCGTCACTGCCATGACCGCCGACCACATCGGCGACATCGTGCTGTACGGATGCGCCGCCGGCGTGCTCGGGCTGCTGGCACTGACGGCGTTCGGCGTGCTCCAGTCGCGCTGGCGGGACCACGGCACCCTGACCGCGCTGCCGTCCGGCAGCGCGGAAGTGGCCGGCCTGATCCTGGCCGGCCTGGTCAAGGCCGCCACCCTCGGCATGGCGCTGAACAGCGTCACGGTTACCCATGGCCTCGGCGCCGGGCAGCCGTTCAGCCTGGCGGCGGCCGCCGCGGCCGCGGCCGCCTTCTTCGCTGTCCGCCTACGGCG
>Ga0306922_10005327_pt1 | contig 12276 bp, 13 predicted proteins | sample sta12Cox44000082_FD_203758 | JGI IMG/M metagenome (GOLD analysis project Ga0306922, IMG submission 203758) | Lab enrichment of tropical soil microbial communities from Luquillo Experimental Forest, Puerto Rico - statoxic.12C.oxic.44.000.082 (v2)... | ecosystem: Environmental > Terrestrial >... | reverse complement strand
GGACGGCGCGGCAGCGGCAGGTCCACGGCAACCATCCAGTCAGCCTATGCCGAACCGCGGCGGCCGGGCCGTGGCCCGCGATCCCGGCGGCCTCCCGGGCTCACCCGGGGCCGTGATCTTTGCCTAAATCGGCCCTGCAGAACCGGCGAGTGTCCGCACGCGTCTATGACACTGAGGGGTATGATCAAAAGCGGAAGTGTTACATGAACTCGCCTGCTGCGCGGGGGGCTCAGTGCGGTGCTATCCGGGGATTGCGGCGGCTGAGAGTGCCCCTTTCGAGACTGCCGATGCGGCCTGCATCGCGGTCAATCGAGGAGTGCTCGGATACCGACCGCCATCGCCCTGGCTCCCCGGTAACCTGGCCAAGTTCGCCCCGCGAAGATAACGAAACTGGGCGGTTTACCTGCCTAGTTAGCGCTCACGGACCCACGCCGGCCCCGGCGCCCGCCCGCGCAGCGTGGAGGAGGTCCATCAACTGTGGCCAAGCAGGTCCAGCAACTCGACCGTGTCATAATCCGGTTCGCTGGCGATTCCGGCGATGGGATGCAGCTAGCCGGTGACCGGTTCACCCAGGAAACCGCCGCGTTCGGCAACGACCTTTCTACGCTGCCGAACTTCCCGGCGGAGATCCGGGCGCCGGCAGGCACCCTGCCGGGGGTGTCCAGTTTCCAGTTGCATTTCGCGGATCACGACATTCTCACCCCGGGCGACGCCCCCGACGTCTTGGTGGCGATGAACCCGGCAGCGCTCAAGGCGAACCTGGCTGATGTCCCACGGGGCGCGGACATCATCGCCAACACGGACGAGTTCACCAAGCGGAACCTGACCCGGGTCGGGTACGAGGCCAACCCGCTGGAAGACGGCTCGCTGTCGAACTACAACCTGCACGCCGTCCCGATCACCTCGATGACCGTCAAGGCCCTCGAGGAGTTCGACATCACCCGCAAGGACGCCGAGCGGGCCAAGAACATGTTCGCGCTGGGCCTGCTGTCCTGGCTGTACAACCGGCCGGTCGAGTCCACGATCGCCTTCCTCGAATCCAAGTTCGCGGGCAAGGCGGAGATCATGAAGGCCAACAAGGCGGCCTTCCAGGCCGGCTGGAACTACGGCGAGACCACCGAGGCCTTCTCCGTCCAGTACGAGATCAAGCCCGCGCGGCTGAAGCCGGGTACCTACCGGAACATCACCGGCAACAGCGCGCTCGCCATCGGGCTGGTCGCCGCGTCCCGGCGATCCGGGCTGCCGCTGTTCCTCGGCTCCTACCCGATCACCCCGGCCTCGGACATCCTGCACGAGCTGTCCAAGCTCAAGCGGTTCGGGGTGCGCACGTTCCAGGCCGAAGACGAGATCGGCGGTGTCGGCGCGGCGCTCGGTGCGTCCTTTGGCGGCGCGCTCGGCGTCACCTCCACCTCGGGCCCGGGCATGGCGCTCAAGGGGGAGACGATCGGCCTCGCGGTCTCCGTGGAACTGCCGTTGATCATCTGCGACATCCAGCGGGCCGGCCCGTCGACCGGCATGCCGACCAAGACAGAGCAGGCCGACCTGCTGATGGCCCTCTACGGCCGGAACGGCGAGTCGCCGGTCGCGGTCATCGCGCCGGCCACCCCCTCGGACTGCTTCGATACCGCGCTGGAGGCGGTCCGGATCGCGGTCAAGTACCGCACGCCGGTGATCATCCTGTCCGACGGCTACCTGGCGAACGGCTCGGAGCCCTGGCGCATCCCCGAGGTCGCGGGCCTGCCCAGGCTGCGCGACGAGTTCTCCTTCTCCAGCCCGAAGGAATGGACCGGCGAGGACGGCAAAGCCGACTTTCGCCCGTTCCGCCGTAACCCGCAGACCCTCGCCCGGCCCTGGGCCATCCCGGGCACACCGGGCCTGGAGCACCGGATCGGCGGGATCGAGAAGGCCGACGGCGACGGCACCATCTCCTACGACCCGGACAACCACGACAAGATGGTGCGGCTGCGCCAGGCCAAGATCGACGGGATCGCCACGGACATCGCCCCGCTAGAAGTGGACGACCCGGACGGCCACGCGAAGGTGCTCGTGCTCGGCTGGGGATCCACGTTCGGGTCGATCGGCGCCGCGGTGCGCCGGGTGCGCAACGCGGGCGGGCTGGTCGCGCAGGCCCACCTGCGGCACCTGTCCCCGTTCCCGGCCAACCTGGGCGAGGTGCTGGCCGCCTACGACAAGGTGCTGGTTCCCGAGATCAACCTGGGGCAACTCGCGCTGATACTGCGCGGGCGCTACCTCGCCGATGTCATCTCCTACAACAGAGTCCGGGGGCTGCCGTTCCGCGCCGCGGAACTGGCGGGCGTCATCCAGGACGTGATCAGCAATGTCTGAAGGCCGTCACGAGCACAACGGCGCCGGGACCGGCCCCGCCAACGACGGCGCCGGGGACACCGCGCACCGGCTGCGGTCCCTCACCCTGGTCCCGGTCGCCGACGAGAAGCTGACCACCAAGGACTTCAAGTCCGACCAGGAAGTGCGCTGGTGCCCCGGCTGCGGCGACTACGCCATCTTGGCCGCTTTCCAGTCGTTCCTGCCAGAACTGGAGGTGCCGCGGGAGAACCTCGTCATCATCTCCGGCATCGGGTGCTCCTCACGGCTGCCCTACTACGTGGACAGCTACGGCATGCACTCGATCCACGGCCGCGCCCCCGCGATCGCGACCGGGCTGGCGTCCACGCGCCCGGACCTGTCGGTGTGGGTGATCACCGGGGACGGCGATGCGCTGTCGATCGGCGGGAACCACCTGATCCACGCGCTGCGGCGCAACGTCAATATCAAGATCCTGCTGTTCAACAACCGGATCTACGGGCTGACCAAGGGCCAGTACTCGCCCACCTCCGAGCAGGGCAAGGTCACCAAATCGACCCCGTTCGGCTCCCTGGACACCCCGTTCAACCCGGTTTCGCTGGCGCTCGGCGCGGAGGCCAGCTTCGTGGCCCGCACGATCGACTCCGACCGCAAGCACCTCACGAGCGTGCTCCGGGCCGCCGCGGACCACAAGGGTGCCGCGTTCGTCGAGATCTATCAGAACTGCCCGATCTTTAACGACGACGCGTTCGCGCCGCTGAAGGAGCCGGACTCGCGCGATGAGCGGCTGATCCGGCTGGAGCACGGTGAGCCGATCCGATTCGGCCCGGGCCGCGCCCAGGGGCTGCGGTTCACCCGGTACGGGTCGCTGGAGGCGGTCGATGCCGAGGCGGTCGATGCCGAGGCGGCCGACCCGGACTCGCTGCTGGTGCACGACGCGCACGCCGCCGACCCGTCGTACGCGTTCGCGCTGTCCCGGCTGGACAGCTCGGACTTCGCGCACGCCCCGATCGGAGTGTTCCGCCAGGTGCCACGGGACTCCTACGACGAACTCATGGCCGGCCAGCTCGCCGACGCCCGCGCGCGGCAAGGCGACGGCGATCTGGGCGCGCTACTGGCCGGCCCGGACACCTGGGAAGTCGGCTAGGGCGTTCCTCGTTTCTCATGAGCGTGCTCGCGGAACGGTCGGGGCCGGTCACCACCGTCATCCTGGACCGGCCGGAGGCGCGCAACGCGGTCGACGGGCCCACCGCCGCGGCCCTGGCCGACGCGTTCCGCGACTTCGACGCCGACGAGACCGCGCACGTGGCCGTGCTCTGGGGTGCGGGCGGGACGTTCTGCGCGGGCGCCGACCTCAAGGCGGTCGGCGGCCCGGACGGCAACCGGGCCAGCCCGGACGGCGACGGGCCGATGGGGCCCACCCGGATGCGGCTCGGCAAGCCGGTGATCGCCGCGATCAGCGGGTACGCGGTCGCCGGTGGCCTGGAACTGGCCGCCTGGTGTGACCTGCGGGTGGCCGACGAGGACGCGGTGCTCGGGGTCTTCTGCCGCCGGTTCGGGGTGCCGCTGATCGACGGCGGCACGGTGCGGCTGCCGAGGCTGATCGGCCTGGGCCGGGCGCTGGACCTGATCCTCACCGGCCGGGCGGTGCCCGCCGGCGAGGCGCTGGCGATCGGCCTCGTTGACCGCGTCGTCCCGCCCGGCCAGGCCCGGGCCGCCGCGGAGGGCCTGGCCCGCGAGCTGGCCGCACTGCCGCAGGCCTGCCTGCGCAGCGACCGTGCGGCCACCCTGGAAGGGATCTCGCTGCCCGCCGGAGATGCGCTGGCCAACGAGTTCTCCCGCGGTCTCGCGGTGCTGTCGGCACCTGGTTTCGCGGCGGGCGTCCAGCGCTTCCGGGATGGCGCCGGCCGCGGTGGGGCCTCGGCGTGATCCGGGTCAGGCCGGACGGCCACCGCTGACCGGGCCGACGTCTTCAGCTTTGTCTGTTGTCTAGGTACAGTAGACACATGCCGCTGGACGCCGGCCTGCTGGAGCAGGCGAAGGCAGCCGAGGGACGGGTCATCGACGCCGAGCATGCGGCCGAGGTCGCCCGCGCCGACTTTCACCGGACGGTCCGGCGGCTCCAGCTCGCCGGTGCCTCGCTGCGCGAGATCGCGGACGCGCTTGGCCTCAGTCACCAGCGCGTCCATCAGATCGTGGAATCAGCGGGCGGCAGCCGGCGCTGGCGGTCCCGCCGGCCCGGCCCCGAACAACTCCTGTCCTGCTCGTTCTGCGGACGGGACCAGAAGCACACAAAGGCGCTGATCACCGGGCCCGGGGGCGTGGGCATCTGCGACCGGTGCATTCACCAGGCCGACGCGGCGGTCGCCGCCGGGAAACCGGTCGCCGGGGAGAAGGCCACGTTCCGGTTCGAGCGCATCTACCCGGTCCCCGCGGAGGCCAAGGCGGAGCGGTGCAGTTTCTGCGGGAAGCGCCGGCATCGGGTGGCCGGCATGGCGGCGGCGGGGCAGGCTCAGGCCCGGATCTGCGACGAGTGCCTCGGCCTGTGCCGCGAGATTCGCGACGAGATCAAGACCTGACCTGGCGCGGCCCGGACCGGGGCCGGCGAGTGCCCGGCCGCGGTCCGCGGCGGAGCGCTAAGCCGAGGTAGCGGCCTTCCAGAGGTGGCCGTCCGGGTCGCTGAAGTACCCGTAGTAACCGGCCCACTGTGAGGGCGCCGCTTCCTTCACGATGGCGCCGCCGGCCGCGACCGCGCTGGCCATGATCTCGTCCACGGCCTCGGTGGAGTCGACGATGTAGTGGAACGAGACACCGCGGAACCCGGACCCCTCCGGGGACACGCCCGCGTCCTGCGCCGCCGCGGACCACTCGTACAGGGCCAGCGACGACGAGCCGTCGCCAAGGTCGAGGTACACGAAGCCGGGATAGTCCTTGTCGATCTTGCAGCCGAGGCCCTCGGCGTAGAATTTCTTGGACCGGGCCAGGTCCGCGACACCGAGCATGATGGCGGTCACTTGCAAAGGCATGGCTGTCTCCCTTGGACGTTGCGTTGCTTACCCCCGCCTGTCTGACCGGGCGGAGCGGCAAAGTGTGACAGGGCCACCGCCGGTGTGGTCAGGAGCGGGGCGGCACGACGGGCGGCGGGAAGGCGCGGGTCTGGTTCGCGGCTGACGGGTCGGTGAGTTCCGCCGGCTGCCCGTCCGCAACCAGGTGCCGGTGGCTGGTCGGCCAGTCCGGCAGGTCCGGGCTGTCCTGTTCCCAGTCGACGAACGTCGCTTCGTCGCAGTAGTGGTCCAGGCGGTCCATGATGCTCCGGTGCGGCAGATTAGCCACGAAGGCGCGCATCCGGCCGCGGTCCTGCCAAGAGCTGACGGTCCACCATGCGTTGTTCGCGTCGCCGAGCGCGTCCGCGCCGAGGTTGCCCTCCGACTTCTGCGCCTGCTCGATCGCGGCGACCGCATCGGTGAAGAACTCGTCCAGCAGCGCCGGATCACGCAGCCGGAGCCTGGTCACCACGATGACCGCCACGGCAGTCCCCTGTCTGTGCGTCGTTGACAGCAACCCAGGACCAGCATGCCAGCCAGGAAGACGGCTAACCGGGCCGGGGCCGGCGCGGGATCCAGCGCGGGACGGTACGCCGGTACTCGAGATAGCTGTCGCCGAACTGGCGGGCCAGCCTCCGCTCTTCGTAGAGGGTGACGAACAGGTGGCAGAACGCCGCCACGGCGGCCGCGTAAACCAGCAGCCGCAGCGACCAGAACAGCCACGCCTCGCCCAGGATCACCAGGAGCGCGGCCAGGTAGATGGGGTTGCGCACCCAGCGGTAGGGCCCGGTGGCGACAACGCGCCGCGGCGCGTCCCACAGGCCCGGGGTGCCGTCTCCCACGGCCGCGAAGTTCCAGACGCACCACGCGTACAGGGCGGCCCCGGCCGCGATGACCGGGACCGCCTCCCAGGCGGCCACGGTGGCGGTGCCTCCGTGCGAGGTGAGAATCCACCAGGGGGCCAAGACCGCCCCGAGCCCCGGCACCACGATCGTGAACATGACGTTGCGGACGACAAGGCTGAGCGTGTGGCCCATCCTCGTTCACGCTCCTCCCACGCGGGCGAGCCCCGCCGTGCGGGCCGCTCCTCTGACACCGCCCGGCGACGGAATGTGACCTCACTCCCGCTGGGTGATGCACCACCCCGGGAAGTACCTGACGGTTGTCAGCTGCGGCCGCCGTCATAGTCTTAGGGCCGCCAAGCCAGCACGCAACCTGAGGGGTTCGCCGTGTCAATCATGGAACGGATGCTGACCGCGGCCGGCCACCGCCCCTGCGGCGGGCTGGAGTCATGACCAGCGCCGTCGGGCGGCAAGCTCCGGCTGCGTCGCTGCGGAGGATGCTGGTGCCGCTGGCCCTGGCCCAGTTCATCTGCAGCTTCGCGGGCTCGAACATGAACGTCATGATCAATGACATCAAGGACGACCTGCACACCACGGTCCAGGGCGTGCAAGTGTGCATCACCCTGTTCCTGCTGGTCATGGCCGCCCTGATGATCCCTTGCGGCAAGCTGACCGACCGCTGGGGCCGCAAACGGTGCTTCACGCTCGGGCTGTCGGTCTACGGGGTCGGCGCCGTGCTCAGCGCCGTCGCGCCCGGGCTCGGCCTGCTCATTCTGGGCAACTCGATCTTCGAGGGAGTCGGCACCGCCCTGCTGATCCCGCCGGTCTACATCCTCACTACCATCCTCTTCACCGATATGAAGTCCCGCGCACGGGCGTTCGGGGTGATCAGCGGGATGGGCGGAATCGGCGCCGCCATGGGGCCGTTGATCGGCGGCGCGATCACCACGGCCATTAGCTGGCGGGTCGCATTCGTCTTCCAGGCGCTCATCATCGTGATCATCGTGGTGCTCGCCCGGGGCATCGCCGACCCGCTGCCCGCCGATCCCACCCGCCCCTTCGACACCGTCGGAGCAGTCCTGTCAGCGGTGGGCCTGGTCGTCCTGGTCGGGGGGATCATGGCGGCTGACAGCAATCTTGCGCTGATGGCGGTCCTAATCGTCCTCGGGGCGCTCATCCTGGCCGGGTTCTTCGCCTGGATCCGCAGCCGCGAGCGCGCCGGAAAGGAGGCCTTGCTGTCGACCAGCCTGTTCCGCAACCGCACCTCCAACCTGGCCCTGGTCACCCAGAACGTGCAGTGGGCGATACTCCTGGGCACGTCGTTCGTCGTGTCCGCCTATCTCCAGGTGGTACGGCATTACAACGCCATCCAGACCGGCGTGATCTTCACCGCCGCCACCGTGGGCATCCTGCTGTCCTCGCTGGCCGCTGGCCGGCTGGCCAAACGGTTCCAACAGCGGACGCTGATCCTGACCGGGTTCGTAGTCACCATCGCCGGGATCATCGTGCTGCTGGTCCTGGTGAAGGGCCACCCTGGCGCCTGGTACTTCGCCCCGGGACTGTTCCTCATCGGCGTGGGCGTCGGTGTCATGCTCACCCCGTCGGTCAACGTGGTGCAATCCGCCTTCCCAGAGAAGCTCCAGGGAGAGATATCGGGACTGTCCCGCAGCGTCTCCAACCTGGGATCATCGTTCGGCACCGCGATCGCCGGCACCATCCTGGTCGCCGGTCTGGCCGACCCCAAGCGGTCCTACGGGATCGCCATGGTCGTCCTGGCGTTCATCGGCCTGATCGGTCTCGGCGCGACGGTGATGCTTCCGGGCGGGGAGCCCTCACCAGGAGCCGACGCCGCCGGGTCCGCCGCCGAACAGCCCGGCTGAACAGACCCGGACCGGTCCCCGCTCGGTCAGTTCCGGGAAGCGGGGGCACCAAGCCCGGCTTCGGTGACCCGGACCGGCGAGACCGCGACATTTCCCCTGGTCTCCCGGTAGTGACCAGGCGATGAACCGAACTCGCGCTTGAACGCCTTGGACAGGGAGGCGTCGGTTCCGTATCCGGTGCGGCGGGCGATAGCTTCCACGCTGAGGCCGGTCGTGGTGAGGTAGCCGGCCGCCTGGCCGAGCCGGATCTTGGCCAGGTGCCGCATCGGGCTCTCGCCGACGGCGGCCCGGAACCGGGCCGCGAACAGTGTCCGCGACATGCCGGCCAGGCCGGCCAGGTCCGCCAGCGTCCAGCTCGCCGCCGGCCGATCGTGCAGCGCGGCCAGGGCCGGCCCGATCTGGGGGTCCGCGGCTTGCCGCGGTGCCAGCAAGCCCGCCTGCTCGGCACCGGCGAGGTAGGTACGCAGCGCCTGCGACAAGAAGACGTCGGCCAGCTTGGCGAAGATGGCCTGCGCGCCGGGTGCGTTGCTCTCTGCCTCGTGGCGCACCAGCGCGAAGACGGGTTCGAGCCAGGTTGTGATGTCGGCGGATCGCGAGTTCATCTGCAGCACTGGCGGGAGCAGATCGATCAGCGCCGCCGGTGCCGGGTCATCCAGGACGAACCCGCCGCACAACAGCCTGGTGAGGGCACCGGTGCCGCCGTAGGTCAGCCGCGCGTCCGGGTCCAGCGGATGACCGGCGACGATCAAGTCCAGGTTGGTCACCAGTGAGCCAGGGCGGTCGGTCATGACATGCCGCTCACCGCGGGAGATAATGATCAGATCACCGGCCTGAAGCTGGACAGGCTCATGCCCGGCGAGGTTCAGCCAGCACGAGCCGGAGAGCACCAGGTGGAATTTGGCTACGTTGGCCCCGTCGACCTCGAACCCCCATGGCTCGCGGAGTTCCGACAGGCAGTACACGGTGCTGCGCACCCGCAGCGTCCCCAGCAGTTCGGTGACCGCGTCGTGGGGGGCGGTGTTCAGTCGTTGCATGGACAAGCCTTTTCGGACGCCCGGACAAGCTTCCTGTCCTTTCGAACATAGCCAGCGGCATACGGCCGGCGCAATCATTCATACGGCACGACTGCGGGCTCTACGCCGCATGATGACGCGGAGCCTGGCTGATCAATCCAGAACCGGATGGCGGGCGGATGCCCTCGATCTTGGCTTCGCCGGCCCAGACAGATGGAGGTTCCATGCCTACGTACCTGATTACCTACCACGGTGGCGGCGGCCCGCCCGCGTCACCGGAGGCCCGGGACCAGATGATGGCCGCCTTTGGCGCCTGGGTCGCCAGCGTGGGCGACCACATGGTCGACCCGGGCGCGCCGCTCGGCGCTTCGAAGACCGTATCGGCGGAGGGCGTGAGTGACGGTGGGTCCGGGGCGGGCGTCGGCGGATACTCGCTGATCAAGGCCGCCGACTTGGACGAGGCAGTCGGCCTGGTCAAGAACCATCCGTTCGTCGCCCGGGGCGGTTCCTTGGCGGTCAGCGAAGCGGTGGCGCCATAGCCTGCCCCGGGCGCAATCTCAGGTGCGACCGGGCAACTTAGTCTGGTCTTGTCCCGTGACCTTCGCGGGCAGGTGGCCACCTCCGGCCAGCCGCGAGCGGTTTCGGCCGGTGGTGACCTGTTCGGTCACTTCCCTGCCATCTCCTCCTGGCGTTTCATCTCCTCACCGGGCTGCTCACCGGCCAGCTTCTCGGCGCTCGCAACGGTGGCGCGCTCGACCGCGGCCCGGATCACCGCGAAGATCGCGCCTTGCAGCGCGGCAGCGGTAAGGATCTCACCCCAGCTTCGCCGGGTATCAATGGCCTCCGGCGCCTCGTCATGGCCAGGCGTGAGCTTCCACACCTTCCCGACGATCGCTGAGGCCACCATCCCTCCGAGCATGCCGGCCAGCAAACCCAGCGCCTTGTACAGCATCTTGTTCATTTGCTGCGCGTACCCGGATACGGCCGCTCCTTAACGCGGGCTGCGGGCTGACCATGTACAGGGTTCACAGTCATCGATGATCATGGCCGGGTCCCGGCCACACCCGCCGGGGCCCGCGTACTCGTCCGGGCGTTGCTTTTAGTTCCTTTCCGCGAGTATTGGGCCGGTGCCACCCGTCCAGCCGACCGCGGTGCAGACCTGCGTTCCGGGGGTGCAGGACAGGGCGGTGAGATGATGGCCACCAGAGCCTGGGCTTGGCGTGGTGTCCTCGACCCATTTGCTGCCGTTCCACGTCTCGGCCAGCGTGTAGTTGTTGCTGGCGCTATCCCACTCACCGACCACGGTGCAGTTGCTGGCGCTGCCGCAGTGGACGGCGCTCCAGGTGGTGTTGACCGCTTCCGTGACGTTCCCGCTTCCGACCGGCGACTGCAACGCCCAGCGTGCACCGTTCCACGTCTCGGCCAGCGTCTCGATGCCTCCGCCGGAGGAGGAGGTGCCGACCGAGGTGCACCCGGTGCGGTAGCAGGAGACTCCGTGGAGCTGCCCGCCGTTAACCGTGGGCAGCCCTTGCGGAGACCACTTGGTGCCGTTCCAGCCCGCGGCCAGCCCGCCGCCGACGGCCTCACACCTCGATGCGGACGCGCACGCGACGGCATCCAGCACGCCCGGAACCGGGCCTTTCGCGCCGTTGACCGGCTGTCCGGTCCAGGTGCTGCCGTTCCACACCTCGGCCAGCGCGTGCTGCCCGAAGCCCTCATACTTCGAATAGGACCCGACCGCTTCGCAATACGATGCGCTGACGCATTTGACCGCGTTGAGGGAATTCCATTTCGTAGCCGGATTGTAAGCAGTGAGGTTGGACCACGAGCTGCCGTTCCACAGCCAGGCCGCCGCCGTCGAGCCGTGGTAGAAGTTCCAGCCGACGGCCAGGCAGTACGTGGCCGACACGCAGGATGTGCCGTTCAGGTTGCTTTCATCCTCCTGGCCGATCCTGGCCGACAGCGCCCAGGCCGAGCCGTTCCACTGGAAAGACTCCGGTTCTGGCCCGTTGCTGCCAAGAGCCAGGCAGAACGACACCGACGGGCAGGACACGGCGCTGAGACCATCGGCCGTGGCGCTCTGGTCATCTGGCATGACGGTCCAGGTCGCGGTGGCCGCGTTGGCGGTTAGCGACATCAGCACCACGGTGCCGATGACCGCGGCGATCAGGCCGAGCCTTCTCAGTGGGCTCATGGATGTCCTCCTTCAGACTGCCGGGATGGCGTTGCGGGGAGGAGCACTGCACGATCCGCCTGGGGGCGACTAGCTACTGTGAAGACGCGTTAGCCCAACGCGCGGATGACACGGCTTGCCGAATGCGAGCCGCCGCACGTGGCCGTCGCGGGAGGTCCCGGTACCTGACGGGAGTCATGTGCGATCGTGTGCTACCCGCCTCATTCTCACCATCAGGGCCGCCGACGGCACGACCTTTCCCGACATGTAGGTCGACAGACGAGACCGGGACGTGCCTATCCAGTCAGCGAAGTCTTGCCGGGACAGACCGGAGCCACTGACAAGCCTTCGCACCTCGGCGGCCACCTCGCGGCGCTCTGCATCCGTGGCAAGCTTGCGGGCACGCCCGACCACTCCTTCCAGGAGCTCGGTGGTGCCATATGGCTCGGCAAGGTGGACCGCCTCGAGAACTTGCTGGGCCACCGGGCCCCACGGATCGGCCTGGATGGCCTTCGCCAAGCGGCGCCAGTCGGGCAGGGTGCCCCGCTCGACTGCAGCGAGGATTCCCTCGAATGGCCATGTCTCAACCGGGTCATCCGGCGAGGCTGTGAGGTTGCGGAACTTGAGGGCGGTAGTCATTGCACCATCTCCACTGCTACCGACCGGCAAACATCGGTCACGCTTTTCCAGTCGGCCCAGCGGGCGTCAAGGCCCTTGTACTGGCCAAGCTGCGCGATCGTCCGAGTATCCACTGGCTTGGGAGCTGCCAGTTGGCGCGCGAGTTGGGTCGCGACACCTTCCGCTTCGGCACCTCGCTGGTCACCGTAATAGTCATCGAGATGACGGAGTACGTCCGCCGCATGAGGAATTCCGTAACGGTCGGATAGAGCAGCCACGTCGAGGTAGTCCCGCACCTGATTACGCCGGACAATCAGGTAGCCCTTGATTCGCAGGATCTCATCCGGTGTTGGTACGCGGAGCGTTTGCCCTGACGGCAGTACC
>Ga0306922_10005325_pt1 | contig 12278 bp, 9 predicted proteins | sample sta12Cox44000082_FD_203758 | JGI IMG/M metagenome (GOLD analysis project Ga0306922, IMG submission 203758) | Lab enrichment of tropical soil microbial communities from Luquillo Experimental Forest, Puerto Rico - statoxic.12C.oxic.44.000.082 (v2)... | ecosystem: Environmental > Terrestrial > Soil... | reverse complement strand
CGGCAGCGCCAGTCCCCAGAAGCGCTTTTTCGAAATCATCCAGTCGGTCATGTTGCGCAGCCAGTCTTGCTCGCGCGCTTCGCCTTCTGCCGGAATCCATTGGATACCAGGCACTACGCGTTGGATCCGGTCGCGCCAATCCATCCGGATGAACCACTCGTCTACCGGCATGAAAACTAGCTCTTCCTTGCAACGCCAGCAGTACGGATAAACGTGCGGATATTTTTCTCGGGCCACGAGCAACCCTCTGTCCTTCAGAGCCGCCACCACCTCGTCCGCCACCTGATTGGCGTTCTGACCAGTGAACTTTCCGAACGCGTCGATAAAAACAGAGCCCTCATCTAGCGGCGCAAGAAACGGCAGCTTGTTCTCTTTCCCTAACACTTGGTCCTCCGCACCGCAACCCGGTGCGATGTGCACAAGGCCCGTGCCCTCCTCCTCGCTCACTTCTTTCCATGCGATTACTCGGTGCGCTTCCGCCGCGCTTTTCCCTTCCCCAGTTTCGCCGTAGGGAAAAACTCCACCAGCCCTTTTCTGAGCGGGCAAATCATCAAAGGGTCCTTGATAGGTCAGCCCCAAGAGTTCGCGCCCGGGAAGCTCCTCGAGAACTTCGACTCCACCGCTCCCTTTCAAAATCGTGCGTATCGACGGCAACTTGTGCGTCTCGTGTTTCCCCTCGACTTGTAAGTCCTGCACGCGTTCGCGCTCGAAGTTCTCTTTCGCGACGTAATACTCCCAGTCGCCGTGCCGCACCTTCAGGTACGTCACTTCCGGGTTTACGGCCACCGCCACGTTGGACGTTAAGGTCCACGGCGTCGTCGTCCAAATCAAAAGCGCCGTCTTCTCTCGCCCCTTGACGGGGAACCGCACAAATACCGCCGTGTGCGTGGTGATCTGTCGCCCTTCCGCTACCTCCATCTGCGAGAGTCCCGTGCCACAACGTCCGCACCATGGCATCACGTCATGGCCGCGGTAGATAAATCCCTCGCGGTGGCATTTCTTTAGGAACGACCAAATCGTGTAGTTGTTCTCATCCGAAAAAGTAAAGTAGCTCCCACCGTACTCCGCGCAGCCCAGTTTTCGAACAATCTCGCTGGCCTTCGCCGTCTCATGACGCCCGCTCGGCAGCGTGACACTGACGATGCGATCTCCCTCCGCCAATGCGTCTCGCAGCCCGAGCAGGACTTTCGGATCGTCCCAGTCGCACCAATACCCCAACCTCACAGACTGCTCAGTCTGCCGCGCCGCGTACGTCAGCACTCGCTCTTTGCACTTCCGAACGAACTTCTCGATCCCGTAGTCGCGAATCTCCCGCTTCGTCTTCAGCCCCAGGTTCTTCTCCACCTCAACTTCCACCCACAATCCCTGGCAATCGAATCCGTTCTGGTAACGCAGAACCTGCCCGTTCATGCCGTGGTAGCGCTGGTACATGTCTTTGAGCGACCGTCCCCACGCATGGTGCACCCCCATCGGGTTGTTCGCGGTAATTGGCCCGTCGAGGAATGACCAATGCGGCCCATTCGCGTTCTGTTCGCGCAGCTTTTGAAAAATGCGCTTCTCTTCCCAGAAGCGCAGCATCTCGCGCTCTATGCCGGGGAAATCGGGCACTCTTGGCACTGGTTTGTACAGGTTCGCAGACATTCGTTTGTCCAGTTATAATCGCTAGTGCGCTGATTTTAGTGAAATTATGGCGAGAACGGAGAGCTTTTTGCGGAATACAGCACCGCCCATTCTTGCGAAACGGCACGGATACGCCGCTTGAACCTGCGGCGTGGCGTCTCCCTTCGAGCTAAGATCTTCGTGGTAGTGAAGTACAACAATGTCGTCTTTCACTGCCCGCTAGGATTGCGGCGATGTTTGCTTTTCTTGGTCTTCTTTGTTTTGGGTTTCCTTTTGAGTTGTTCGTTCTCCTCCTTTAGCCTTGCATTCTCCTGAGTTAGCTCGTCTACTCGATTACCCAAGCTGCCGCTTTCTTTAACCAATTCCGTCACCCGGGCCTTCAGCTGTTCATTTTCTTGCCGCGCTTTTGTATCCTCACACCCTATCAGCGACGCAACCAGCGCCACCGCGAATAGCAGACTGACCATGGTGTTCTTACGCATGCTTCCTCCGTTCCAAATGGCGCCACCAGTGTAGCAGCCGGCGTGTTCGCAATGGCAGCAAAGCGACTTCAAGATAAACCTTGAGCATCGCCGGAGTTAGGAGAGCCCTAGAAGCACCGTAATGCCGAATGGAATTTGATCCTTCAGGCCAGGAATTCGACTTGAGATTGAATTTGGTGAGCTGATTTCTCGGTCAGTTGAGTTTAGTTTCGGGCGTTGCCTGACCGAGCATGGAAGCACGCCCGCCGATCTGCCGGCGCACCGCCAAGTGTTCCACCCAGAGGTCTACTTCTTGAACGGATGATCGGACGCAAGATGACGAAAAGTGTGGCCAGAGAAGTAGGCAACGAAGGAGAGACGTCGGAAAGTATAATTCGCGTCGACTCGATCGTTCCGGATTTCAAAAGGCACAGTACGGCGGGAGGCAAGCGACAGGCAATGATCGAGAAATTCGTCCACGGGTGGCGAGTTTTGTGAAATCATCTGTCGGGATTTCTAGGATGCTGATATGAGAAGACTCTCTGCAGATGGCAGGCGAATGTTCGATCGGGTGCTCGTCGTAACCGCCCTCATGGCGCTACGACTGAGTCTCTCAAGCGCGGAGCCCGTACCGCTGAAAGATGTAGTCACTCCGTCGTCTGTGCTTATGAAAGACGGGAAGCCTGTGATGTTCGCGATTCACGGGTTCGTCGAGTTCCGCTCGCTGGCAGAGGCGTTTGCCTACATCGAATCGCAGAGAAAGCGGTGGAAGGGAAAGATCAGCGAGGAAGAATTGAACGGGCTGGAGAAGGCATTGCTGCGGGAGGCGGTGGAGAGCCGGGTGGTGTCGATGACCGACGAGCGGCCGCTGGAGGCGCTAGTAACGCATACGAGCGCAGAACTACAGGACGCGGTTGCGGCCGTGAAAGAGACGATGCCGGGGGGGTACGCGGAGGCGCTTCTGGCAGTGCAAGAAAAATGGCGGCATTCGCTGAAATGCTGGAGCGCTTCGCCCGTGATTGCGGCGAGAGTGCTTTCGAACTGGTATCCGATTGAAGAGGGAATCCGGTTGTATGGGGCGACGTATGATTCGACAGAGCATTTTTGGCAAGCGGTGAAGTACCACCCGGAGGTGACTGTCGGTGAAGTCAAGGAGTTGGCGAGGGTATTCGAAAGCCGCGATTGGAGCGGTTGGCTGAAGCGTGTAGATGACGATCCGAAGATTTACTTGCCGAATGCGTATGCGGTGGAATTTTTGCGGGCGAATCTGAAGGCGGAGAAAATGCGATGGTTTGTGGAGCAGCTCAGCGCGCACGGTCTTGCAGATAATGAACACGCGCGGCGCGCGCAGGAGCGAGTAAGCGCGCCTTTTCGATTCCGGGCAATCGGGGAGAAAGAGTTATGGGGCGATCTGGCCGATACGTTTCACCTGGTCTATGTGTTTTCGCCGAAGGGCGATCCGTTGCGGAACACTTTGGCTGAGCGCCATTTTGACGGCGTTTATCTGGGCGATCGAAAGATGGGTTTTCTCAGCGAGGAGTTTCGTTCGCAGATGCTCGAGATCTGGAAGGTGAAATATTTGGAGATCGCGAGACTCCGACTGGTGATCACGGGTATACCAACGGAGATACAGCTAGAACATTTTCTGAATGACGGAGATTCCCCGGATATTCCGATCCCGGTGTATGTGGGGTATCTGAACAAGATTCGGGAAATGTCGCGAGCTGGAAAAACGGATAATCGAAATTAGTTGTGATCGAGGCGATGCAGGGGCCGGTGTGTCCTTCGCCCGACCAACGATGAACTCCTCAGCCTCGGGTCCAGGTCCTTGTCGCGAAATGGGGCCGGATCGATGCAGTTGAAGAGCTGCTTCAATTCGCCGACGTGTACCTCAATCACGGCACACTTGGGCGGGATCGGATCGCCTGCGGATGCCTTATCATCGATCACTGAGGAGGTTTTTGCTGGATTCACTCGCGTCATTGGTCTGCCCGAGGAGCAACCATGAGCTGCTTGCCATCATACTCGGGATTTAGCCCCCTTCGGCGCGGAAATAATAGCGAGTTATGAACGCAAAGATAAGCCTCATGCGATCAGGCATTTCGAGATTCTGAGAGACACAAGTATAATTCGTGCCTGACTTCGTCGTCGCCAGCTCCCGAGGGTGTAATCGTCGATCGGTCTCGCGTTCCTCTTGATTTTGCGATTCGGACGCAGCGAGTTTTTCGAAATCGAAAAAAAACGCTGATGCGGATTGAAAAGGGAGTTCTTCAATGACTACAAGCAAACACTACGACGCCATCGTCATCGGCTCAGGACAGGGAGGCAATCCGCTGTCTATGGCTTTGGCACGGGCCAATCTGCGGACTGCTCTGATCGAACGCAGTCACGTCGGCGGGACATGCATCAACGAAGGGTGCACCCCAACGAAAACAATGGTGGCGAGCGGCCGCGTGGCATACCTGGCGCGGCGAGCCGCCGATTATGGAGTACACATCGGTCCGGTCAGTGTGGACATACAGAAGGCGCGCCAGCGAAAGCGAGATATCGTAAACAGTTTCCGGGGCGGAATCCAGCGGCGAATTGAGGCGATTTCAAACCTGGATCTCGTGTTCGGCGAAGCGAGTTTCAGCAGCCCTAAAAGCATCATCGTTCGCTCCAAGGATGGCGATGAAAGCACGTTTTCTGCCGAACGCATGTTCATCAACGCTGGCACGCGCGCTTCGCGCCCAAAGCTGGAGGGGCTCGAACAAACTGCTTACCTGGACAACGTTTCCATCATGGAGCTCGGAGAAGTCCCTGATCATCTTCTTGTTCTCGGTGGCGGCTATATCGGTCTTGAATTCGGACAACTGTTTCGACGGTTCGGTAGCAAGGTGACCATCATTCAGTCGCGGACGCAGTTGCTGGCCGGGGAGGATCCGGATGTTGCCGAAGAAGTTACAAAAATACTTCGGCAGGATGGCATCGAGATTTTTCTCGATGCGAAGGCTACTCGCGCTGAGGAGGCCGGCGGAGTTATTTCGCTGCAGGTAAGCACTCAGAGCAAGTCGGCTACTCTTACAGGTTCTCATCTACTGCTAGCCGCCGGGCGGGTGCCGAATTCCGATACGCTCAATCTGCAAAAGGCCGGAGTCGAAACTGACAACCGTGGATTTGTTCGCGTGAACGAGCGTTTGGAAACAACGGCAAAGGAAATCTACGCGCTGGGAGATATCAAAGGCGGCCCTGCCTTTACGCACATTTCATACGATGACTTCCGGATTCTCCGCGCCAACCTTCTCGAAAACAAAGTAGCATCCACCAAGGACCGCCAAGTTCCCTACTGTCTTTTTATCGATCCGCAACTGGGGCGGGTGGGGATCACGGAGAGCGAAGCTCGCGCACAAGGAAGAGAAATCCGCGTTGCGAAGTTGCCGATGACCTCGGTTGCGCGGGCCTTGGAAGTAGACGAGACGCGCGGGTTTATAAAAGCGGTCGTGGATGCGAAGACGAACCAAATTCTGGGCGCGGCGGTGCTGGGCATTGAAGGCGGCGAAATCATGTCCATGCTTGAAACCGCCATGATGGGCAAGCTTCCGTACACGGCGTTGCGGGACGCAACCTACGCGCACCCTACACTCGCAGAGTCGCTCAACAGCCTTTTCATGGCGATGGATACAGCCTAACAACGTTCATTCGTTCGACTTTGCCTCCGAACTGAGTCGAGTTCATGGATATTTACCTCATTGACGGGACCTACGAACTATTCCGCTACTTCTACGCTGTTCCGTCCGCGAAAGACGCTTCTGGTCAAGAAATTGCTGCGGTGCGCGGAGTCGTCGGATCGGTTCTCTCAATGATCGAAGCAGGAGCAACTCACGTCGGAGTTGCGACCGACCATGTGATTGAGTCCTTTCGCAACGATCTTTACTTGGGCTACAAGACTAGCGAAGGCGTGGATCCGGCATTGCTGTCGCAATTCCCAATTCTCGAAGACGCACTGCAATCCATGGGAGTAGTCGTGTGGCCGATGATCGAAGTCGAAGCCGATGATGCACTTGCTTCGGCTGCGACGAAGGCAGCTCACGATGATCGCGTTCGGCAGGTTCTTATCTGCACCCCCGACAAAGATCTCGGCCAATGCGTGGTGGGCTCGCGTGTCGTACAACTGGACCGCCGGCGCGAGACCCTCCGCGACGAGGCTGGCGTAGTCGCAAAGTTTGGAATAAAACCATCGTCGATTCCTGACTATCTTGCGGTGGTAGGTGACAGTGCCGACGGCTACCCCGGCATTGCAGGATGGGGAGCCAAGACCGCAGCGGCTGTCTTCTCGCAATACCCTCACCTGGAAGACATTCCGAACGATTGGCGTCGCTGGGATCCGATAATACGGAGAGCACGTCCCCTTGCCGAGTCTCTTTTCGCTGCGTGGGGAGATGCGCTGCTGTTTCGCACTCTCGCAACACTTCGAGTCGATGTACCCGTGTTCACCTCCATTGACGATTTGCTGTGGAAAGGCCCTGCTGAGGATTTCAAACGGACCTGTGAGCGGCTGAGGGCGCCTGACCTGTTCCGTCGCGCATTGGCAAGCAACTCAAGCCAGAAGTTTTCGTAGTCACCCACTCGACAAAAGTTCGCTGCCAGGGTCGAATTTGCTGCCGAAAAAGCTAGGTTCTCGACCTCCGAGGCAGTATGCGAACGGAAGAGCGAGCAGTGTCGTGAGAAGGAATAAGGGTCCGCTGGAATCGCCAAGAAAGCACAGGTCTCATGCGATCAGACATTCTCGAGACTTGATGCACCCTATGCTTGCGCCGCCGTGGGCCGCAGTTTGTGCCATCCCACGAAGGCCAAGTGAAAAAGCAAATTGGTGGGAACCATCAAGGACAGGTAGACAATAGGGATCATGTAGATGTTGGTCCCGGGGAAGCAATAGCGCGCGATGTATAACACGACGATCACACTACGCATGCCGCTAGAGGTCGCCAACACGCGACGCGACTCTCGGTCAGGGCCGCCCGTAAACCACCCGATCAGCATCGATATAATCAGCAACAAAAACATGGCCAGAATGGTCCCGCGGCCTGCGATCGCATACAGGGCTTCTCGACGCGCCATTCGTGTCTCCCACATCAGGAAAAGAAACACCGCGGTTGCAAGAATTTCGAGCGGCAGCACCAACCGAGAGGCCGGCTTCGGCAACCTTCGTGCTATCCACAATCCGGCGCACAAAGGCGTTGCAATGTACATCAAAATGCTAGTGATTAAGTTCAGTATCGGCCGTTCACTGTGCTGCGCTGTCTGCGGCATCACTTCGACAGCCACTGGTGTTAACGCGATGCTCATGACCGATAGCACGAAGGTCATCACGGCGGCGAACGCCAACCGCGTCCTGGCCATGCGGGTGAATTGCAAGGCAATTGGCGTTCCTGGGATAGCAGCCAGTAGCAGTATGCCGACAGTGGCGTCAGGTGTCAGCGGAAAGAGTTTCACCAAGAGGAAACCAATACCGGGTATGAGGACGCAATTTGCCAGCAACGTCCGCGTGAACAATGCGCGGTTACGTACAACTTCGAGCAGCTGTCCGCCGCTGACACGCAGCCCGATTGAGAGCATCACCAAAAAGACGAAGAAGTTGAGCACTAGCAACGGCCGAACCAACATGTCTTTCTCCGGGATTCCTCCAGGGTCGTGAATCTACACGCTCACCATTTGCTCGGCAATAAGCGCTGGCAAACGAGATTGCGGTAAAGTGTTTCCCAGTACAAAGCCACTGTAAAAGGGCGCCCATCAGCGGTCGGGTCCACTTTTCCCGAACACAAACATGCCTATATCCTGTGACGGCGACCAAGTTGGAGCTTGTGGTGAAGCTGCCGGTTGCTCCGCGGTGGGGGAGAATGGGCAAACACAATCGCTGGCGAAAAAAATAGCCCTGCGATGCGAACGAAGTTCCTCATTGTCGTCCTCCTGAGGCTTTCGATCATAAGCTATCTACTGACCTCTGAGGAGAATACAAAAACTAAAAAGCTGGGCCTTAAAGTTTACTCGGGGAACGTTAGACTGTCTGACAGGGTGAACAGCCGTGAGAAACAGAAGCGCGTCGGCAAATCAGCTGAGCAAGCCAACAGGATGGCTGGGCCGATTCACTTTGCGGCGAATGAATTTGAGCCATTCCAAGCTCACCGACTGGGGCTTGGCGCACATCTCGATCGAAAACCACGGCACAATCCTCGATGTGGGTTGTGGTGGCGGCAGGACAGTCGCGAAGTTAGCGGCAGTCGCCAAGCAGGGAAAAGTCTACGGCGTGGACTATTCCGAGGAAAGCGTCGCCGTAACAAAGAGAACGAATGCTCGGTGGATAGATCTTGGCCGCGTTGAGGTCCGCCACGGCTCTGTTTCTCGGTTGCCATTTCCGGACAACACGTTCGACCTCGCCACCGCCGTGGAAACACACTTCTGGTGGCCCAATTTGCCAGGGGACCTGCGCGAAATCTTCAGAGTCCTGAAGCTCGGCGGCAAGCTCATAATCATCGCGGAAGTCTACAAAGGAGGGAACACAATGGCTTCCCGGATTGCCGAAAAATACGCCGCGCGAACGGGCATGACGCTGCCGAGTGTTAATGAGCATCGCGAACTCTTTACAAAGGCCGGTTACTCGGATGTTCAGCTAATGGAGAATCGTGACAAGGATGGATTTGCGGTATAGGCAGAAAACCAGCTGCTAAACCCCCGATTTAATGGCGTCACTGGAAACCTAAGGCGCTGCCAGCGCAGTAAAATCGCAACCTCGCCCTCCAGATTCACAATAGCGCGGCGACGGCTGGTCAAAAGCGATATCGGACAACTTCGTTTTTCAATATGAAAGTGTCGCCCGAGTCATTCACAATTAGGATTCGGTACTATAGCAGACTGAGCTTCCGCAGGGATAGACGGGGGCTGCATCCATTGCCGTCTCAAAATCCAGAGTCCCCTTCATTAGTCGCGAGGAAGAGCAGGTTGAAGTCGAAGCTTGCGGCCAGCGCCGTTACACCGGTAAAACTCTGGATGAGCTGGGGATGTTCAGGATGACTGATGTCCAGAACGTTGATGGTCCTCGGAACTGCGGGCGCGCTCGGCTCGTTCAAGGTTTCCGCTAGCGCCAACCCATTGCCGATCATTTGGAGCGAGTCGACCCGGACATCTTTTGGCAAGTCCACATCTTTTATCAAAAAATAGCTTTTTGGCTTTGGTGATGTTTACCACTTATAATTCCCGGCTTGCCGGAAGTTTCCAGATAGAGATATTTTTTCGCCGCGCTGGCTGAGGTGGATCCCTCTCACCATAGCTCCGTCTAGGGCAAGCGACTGACCACCGTCGCCGGTTGGTCTAAAACCTTCGGAGGCTCGATTTGTGCAGAACAACACGGCGCACACCGGTGAGAACCGTGAGAACAAATGCAAAGCCCCGGCGGTTGGCGAGAAATCGAGTAGCGCATTGACTTCTCCTCGCTCAAGATTTACGCTAGCGCCACATTTCTAGGTGTGGCACCTCCAGTTCGGATACCCGGATAGTCACTTTTACATTATGTAGGATGCGATTACTGCAAGGTTCGATGTCGAACATTCTGGTAAGGGCAAGCTACCGTGATGTACGGCCATAATCATCACCAGGTATCGCGGTAGCGACGCTCCTTGCTGACCACGGCCGGCAGTCGGATAGGACAGCGCGTAGCAGGCTTCGAATGATGTCGAGGTTTCCACTACCTCCCTATCATTCCGCACGGCGGTGGGCCCGCACCTTAATCCGCCCTCGTCCTGATTGACGCGGCGCAAGGATGAAATTTGCAGAACATAGGACCCTACTCGGTAATTGGGCTCGGCCTTGCCTTTAAACAGGTCTATTTCGCGCTGAGCACACCTGGACGCGCTCGAACTCAGAGTGCGCCGGTGCCGCGCGCTCGCTTCATGCAGCTTTTTAAGGCAGCAAAATGGAACTAAAAATAACTGACCAGGGAAGAGCGCAGGTCCGCAGCCCAGAGTTTGCGGCGCGGCTCAACGATTTCATCCGAGAGTGGACCGGACCAAAGGAAATGGGGGCCGATCACATCGTTCGAATTATTGCGCTGGGAATGTGCGAAGTTGACACAGAGACTGGGCCCGCGCTCGATTCTCCGGAGTTGCTGAATTTCGTTAGCCAGCATCTAGACGAGTTGGAGACTGTAGGCCTAAAGTTTATAAGAACGCTCAAAGCGGCCAAGCGTACTAAATGAAGGAACCTTCAAGCGTCGAAATGGAACTTTAGGAGAGGGGTTTCCTACACGGCGTAAGGCCGACGCATTTGCTGCGAAACCCGATTGCATACCCACGCAGAACTGGCCCCTCCGGATGCTCCAAGTTAAATAGGCACTCTCGTTGCAGGCTCTCCGAGAGCCATGATTTACTCGTAGCGCAGTGCCTGGGTGGGCGAGATGTGGGATGCACGGCGGGCGGGGATATAGGCCGCCACCAGGGTGGCCGCAAGGAGCGAGGGCACGACGACGAGATAAGCGACGAGGTCGACGTGGCCAGCGTCGAAAAGCATCGCGTTCATCACGCGTTCGATGCCGAAACCCATCATGAGACCAAACACCGTGCCAATGCCGACGAGCATGAGGCCCTGGCCCATCACGAGGCGCAGCACGCTGGACCGTCCGGCGCCAAGCGCCATGCGAATGCCGATCTCCCGAGTTCTCCGGCTAACGTTGTACGCGATCAGTCCGTACAGGCCTATGATGGTGAGCACGAGGCCAACCGCGCCCATGGCGCCGACGAGGTCCACGGCAATTTGCGGCCCTCTGACGGCGTTGTTGAGGTAAAGGTCTTCGAAAGGCCGCGTCTGGAACATCGGCAGGTTGGCGTCGAGCCTGCGGACAATGCCCTTCAACGGCTGAATCAACTGGAGCGGATCGCCTCTGGAGCGCAACATCAGCGTCATTCGCGAGAGAGGATGCTGGGCCAACGGCACGTAGATCAAATCCATAGGCCGCTCGCGTGTGTCCTGATATTTGATGGTGCGCGCAACGCCGACAATTTCGAGCCGGACGCCAGCGGCGTTATCGAGGCGGATGTGATTGCCCACGGGATCGGCGTTGGGCCAGTAGTGTTTGGCGAACTGGTCATTGACCACGGCGACGCGCGGTGAGTCTGCGGCGTCGGAAGTGAGGAAGCCGCGGCCCTGCAGGATGGGAATGCCAATGGTATCGAAATACCCTTCATCCACGGTGTCCATGGGCGAGCCAAAGTTCGCGCGATCGCGCGGCATCTGAAAGCCTTCGGGAACGAAGGCGACCGCGTCGATGCCTTCCTGTCCAAACGGGACGGAGTGCATGAGCGTTGCGCTCTGCACGCCGGGCGTTTCGCGCACACGTTCGGTGAGCAGCTTGTAAAACTGTTTTGTCTGGGCCGCGTTGTACCGTTCGAGGCGCGGGTCGAAGCTGGAGATCAGCAGGTGGTCTTTGGCGAAGCCGGTGCTGCCGAGCATGCTGCGCTCGAAACTGCGCGCCATCAGGAAGGAGGCCGTGAGCAGCATCAGCGACGTGGACACCTGCGCCACCACGAGCATGCTGCGTCCCCAGGGGCGTTTGCGGCCGGGCATGTCCACGTCAGCGGACTTGAGTCCGTTGACGAGGTCGGTGTGTGTGCTTTGCAGCGCGGGCGCGAGGCCGCAAAGAAGCGCGCTCAATGCGGAAAGCGCGAGGCAGACCACGAGGACGCGCCTGTCCATTTCGAAGGGCACGCCGACGGGCAAGTCCGTCATGAAGACAATACTCTGTTTGGAGTGGAACCACGCGATGACGTCGTAGCCGACGGCGATGCCGCCCAGCCCACCAAGGCAAGCGAGGATGAGGCTTTCTGTTAGCAAAAGACGAATGAGGCGGAAGCCTGGGGCTCCGAGCGCCAAGCGAACGGCGATTTCCCGAGTTCGCGCGCGGGCACGGCTCAGAAGTAGGCCGGCCACGTTGGTGCAAGCCACGAGCAGGACAGCGAGAGCAAGAGTGACGAAAATTACGCCGAATTTCCAGCTGCCATCTTCGAGAATACGCTGCTGAAACTGGGTGTAGACTGCAGCGCCTCGTGTGCGATTGAGGTTTGGATATTCCAGTTCAAAATTCTTAGCGAGCACGGCGAGTTCATTGCGGGCCTGTTGCAGTGTGACGCCGGCTTTCAAGCGCGCCTTGACTTTCAATTCGCGGTCGTCGCG
>Ga0306922_10005320_pt1 | contig 12283 bp, 7 predicted proteins | sample sta12Cox44000082_FD_203758 | JGI IMG/M metagenome (GOLD analysis project Ga0306922, IMG submission 203758) | Lab enrichment of tropical soil microbial communities from Luquillo Experimental Forest, Puerto Rico - statoxic.12C.oxic.44.000.082 (v2)... | ecosystem: Environmental > Terrestrial > Soil... | reverse complement strand
GAAACCGCACCGGTTGTTTGACCGAGCGGGCGTCAGCGCGCTCGGCTCGGAGAAAGGCTCAGCCGACTTTAAACAGACGAGCGTCGCGCTGATCGCGCCGGCGCGGTGCTTTCGTGCTGCGCCGCTGTGGCTCACGGCGAAGCTGCTCCTCGCGGATGAAGGCAAGCGCGGCGCCGAGCCGTTTGTTCTCGACAATTGCGCCCTGGTCGACCTGTTGGATCTTGTCGAAGGTGCGGTAGGCCAACTCGATGCCCTTGTAGCGGATCGAGAGTCGGCCATCGGGGTAGTCTACCACAGTGACCCGCTTGCCGATCGCCGCCTTGGCCTGCTCGACCGGCTCCAGAATGAAGAGGATCTTGTAGTATTGCAGGGTCAGCGCCCGCGACAGCGTGCGCTCCTCCTTCCAGGTAAACGCGTCCTCGAGATCGTCGCCAGGGCCTAGCCGCCGGTGCAAATCCTTGCTGTTCGCCGGCGCTTTGGCAAAGCGCGCGTTGTAGTCAGCCATGAAGGCCGGGAGCAGGGCATTGCCATCCGCCAGAGTTGCCGCGCCGGCCAGCCGCTAACTCTTTGACCAGCCGATCCTGCAAAGTCCTGTTCGCACGTTCGACCCGACCCTTCGCCGGGCTCGAATTGGCGCAGATGATGTCGATGTTGAGCGCATGCAACGCCCGGCTAAACTGGGTCATGCCGTCGCCGCCGAGCGCGCCTGGATGGTTGACCCGGAAGACGCCATGCTTGTCGCTGTAGAAGGCGATCGGCTTGCCCCAGGCCTCCAGATAGGCGCGCGCCGCGTCGAAATAGGCAAAAGTCGACTCGCTCTCGACGAATTGCAGATGCATCAGCCGGCTGGTCGCGTCGTCGACGAACACCAACAAGGTGCATTGCGGGCCGCGATCCTCGAACCACCGGTGCTCGCTGCCGTCGACCTGCACCAATTCGCCGACACAGTCGCGCCGCGAGCGCGGTTGATGGATCCGCTGTTGCCGCTGCTGGCGATCAAGCCACAGCCCGTCTGCGATCATCCACTTGCGCAAAGTCTCGCTGGAGAATGAAAAGCCGTGCTCTCCGGCGAGCTTCTCGGCAGCGAGCGTCGGCCCGAAATCCGCGTAGTTGTGGCGCACGATCCACAGCGCCGCCGCGCGCACCGCCGCCGCCGTCTTGCGGTTGCTCGGCCGGCCACGCCTCTTAGAGGTCAAGCCCGAGACACCCGCAACCCGAAACGCCTTCAACAGCCGCCACACCTGGCGCTCGCTGCGCCCCAATACCTGCGCCGCGGTACGGACCGGCAGCCCTCCTCGATCGACATCCCGCAACACCTCGAGACGCTTCAGTCTGCATCGCTCACGCTCAGCACCGCCACCGCTGTCGCCCCCCACAGCCCGCCAAAAAGCCGGGGAGACTGACATTTTTAAATTGGACGGGACTGACATTTGCACGTTGGGCCTACAGGTTACCGACTGCGCTCTCCTTATTATGGAAAGTCGCGGTCAATTCTGGAAAATCGGCATTGCGTTTGTGCGGGCTGCACAAGGCGGAGGTGCCGCTTTGCGCTGCTAGAGAGTCGCGGGAAGTTATTATCCACAAAGGGCGCTCACTCGTGATGGAGGACCTCTGGACTCGCGTTCTGTGCAGGCCCGCACCAGTGACCGCTTGCACATATCTCTGAAATATACAAGCTTTTTGGCTTGTCGAAAGATTCTAGATAGATCGCTCCTCTAACGCGAAAAGTCGCGTCGGACCCTTTCGGGAAAATAGGCCCAAATTTTAGGCAATCACTAAAACAGCAAGAAGCCTTTTGGCCTAGGATCCCGCGGGCTGTGGGTTTTCAACAAAGTTATCCACCTTTTTCGTGGATGGAAGCACGCTTACGTACTGCGCGGCGACGATTACGATGGCCGGCCAGGTGGTTATTCACCTTGTTTCCGGCTTTTACAGGGTTCGGCTCACATCTTTTGAAGCGGCTTGGTCACCCGCACCAGGCCGGGATCTTTCGCATCGGCTCCGATCGTGAAACCGAGAGTCCGACACATCTGCAGCATGGCCGTGTTTTCGCGCAGCACTTCGCCGACCAGCTCGCCAATGCGACGTTGGCGCGCCACGTCGATCAGCCGCGTCATCAACAGATAACCGAGGCCGCGCCCCTTCCAGTCGCTGCGCACCTCGACCGCGTATTCGGCTTGTCGGTTATCAGGATCCGCGGCGAAGCGCGACACTCCAAGTATCTGATCGGCATCAGCTTCGAGCGCGATCAGCGCCATTTCGCGATCATAGTCGATTTGCGTCAGCCGCGCCGCGAGCTGATGGCTAAGCCCTTTCATCGCGGTAAAAAAGCGAAGCCGCAGATCCTGCGGGCTCATGTGGCTGGCCAAATCCTGCAGCAGCGGCTCGTCCTCGGGACGGATCGGACGCAGTCTGACGAGGGCCCCGTCGCGCAGCCGTTCCGTGGCTTCGAGCTCCCTTGGGTAAGGCGATATGGCGAGCCGCGCCAGTCCGGGCTCCGCCGACGCGACCCGCAACCGGGCATCGACCGCCATCACCCCGGTGGCGCCGGCAAACAATGGGTTGATGTCGAGCTCGCGAATTTCGGGATGGTCGATGGCGAGCTGGGCGACCCGGATCAAGATTTCAGCGACCGCATCGATGACCGCCGCAGGCCGGCCGCGATACCCTTGCAAGAGCCGCCACACGCGCGTGCGCGCCATCATCGCGTGCGCCAGCGCTTGATTGAGCGGCGGCAGCGCGAGCGCGGTATCCCGGATCTGTTCCACCGCCGTACCGCCGTGGCCGAACATCACTACCGGACCGAATACCGGGTCCTCGACAATCCCGATGATCAGTTCGATCGCGCCGGGGAACTGAGCCATCTGCTGCACGAGAAACCCGTCGAGCCGCGCTTCGGAGCAGGCGCGCGCGACGCGGGTGAGCATCGATCGCGCCTCGCTCCTCACTCGGTCCGGACCGTCGAGGTCGAGCGCCACGCCCCCGACATCGCTCCTATGCGTCAGATTGGGCAAGCGGATCTTGAGCGCCACCGGGTGTCCGATCTCGGCGGCCACTGCGGCCGGACCTTCTGCATCGGCGACGAATCGGGTTGCGGGTAACGGAACACCATAGGCATCCAGTACGGCCTTCAACTCAGCCATGTCGAGCCAGGTTCGACCCGCGCTTAACGCGCTGGTGATGGCGTTGTGCGCGCGAGCAATATCCGGCGCGAAATCGGCGGGCCTCGCCGCTGGCGTCTCCATCAGCAGTTCCTGGTTGCGGCGGTGCTGTACGCGGTGCATGAAGCCGCGCACGGCGCTGGGGTATCGTAGGTCGGGATCCGAGCGGTGACAAAGAGGTGTCTCGCCTCGGCAGCAGAGCGCTCGCCGAGCCATGCGGTGAACACGTTACGTCCGCCCGAGTGCTCACCGGGCCCCTCCGCGCGCGCTGCGGCAAGTGTGTCGATGACCGCGCGAGCGGCTTCACCGGGCGGCGTCAACGCCGTCGGGCAGTTGAGAACGAGGATCGCGTCGACATTGCGGTCGCGGAGCAATATCGAGAGCGCATTGGCATAGCGTTGCCCGGGCGCGTCGCCCATCACGTCGATCGGGTTACCGCGGCTCCAGCTGCGCGGCAGAACCCTGTCGAGCTGCGCAAATGTGTCGGCGGAAAGGGCGGCGAGCCGGCCGCCCCGCGCGATGAGGGCGTCTGTAGCCAACATGCCCGGCCCGCCGCCATTGGTCAGAATGGCGAGACAATCGCCTTGCTGCGCTCGCGTCAGGGCCAGGGTCTCGACCGCATCGAACAACTCCGCCAGCGTCTCGACGCGCAGCATGCCGGCTCGGCGGAATGCCGCCTCGTAGACCGCGTCGGCATCAGCCAGCGCTCCCGTGCGCGAGGCCGCCGCGTCGGCCTCTTCGACAAAGCGCCCGACCTTGACCACGAGTACAGGTTTGTTGCGCGCTGCCGCGCGCGCGGCGGACATAAATTTGCGGGCGTGGGTTGTTATTGCCTCGATATAAAGCAGGATTGCACGGGTGCCGGCATCGGCGGCGAGATAGTCGAGCATGTCGCCGAAATCGACGTCGACCATGTCGCCGAGCGAGACGACGTGCGAGAAGCCGATCTCCCGCGCGGCCGCCCAATCGAGGACGGCCGTGATCATCCCTCCCGACTGGCTGACGAAAGCTAAGTCGCCGGCCAGCGGTAGGATGTGCGAGAAACTCGCATCGAGCCCGACTGCCGGGACCATGATGCCGACGCAGTTGGGACCGACCAAGCGCAAAAGGTGGGGTCGTGCCGCGTCTAGCATTGCCTGCCGCAGAGCACGGCCGGATGCACCTTGCTCGCCGAAGCCGGCGCCGATGACGACTGCCGCGCGCGTTCCGCGAACACCAAGTTCGGCGATCAGCCCGGGCACGGTCTCAGGTGGGGTAGCGATAACCGCGAGGTCTGGAACCTCCGGCAGGCTCGCGATGTCGCGATGGACCGGCACGCCGCCAATCGACCGGTGGTCCGGGTTGACCAGCATCAGCGGCCCCCCGAAGGCGCCGCGCCGCAGGTTGCGGGAGAGCACGGCACCAAGTGAACCGTGGCGTGGCGTCGCGCCGATCAGGGCCACCGCCCCGGGCTTAAAGAGTTTGTCGAGGTTGCGGACGGACATTTGACCCCAGGGGTGTCAGAAGCTGCTCGCGGTGATTTTTACTCGACCAACTCCACTCGGATGCAGAACCAAACGAACGAGCGTATGCTCGGCCGTTCTGGTCGTTGCGCGACCTTCGCTTCGGAGTTAGCGTCGTAGGGTTAACCGCGGAAATGTTCGGCAAAGTGTTGGTATGACGGCAGCCGGTTCAAGTTCATCTTTCAGTGCTTTCGCCACGGCAGACGCGGGGTTCGAATACCTCGCCACCGCCGAGCACTACCGGCATCTCGCCAAGGGCATATTAGACGCGCTCCGCCGCGGCTGTCTGGTTCTCGTTACCGGCGACCCGCCGGCGAGCCCCCCGATGCTCGCCACGGCTCTGAGGGAGGCCGTGGCGCCGCGAGCGGTCATCGAGCTCTCCTGCGGTCCCGACCTCGATTGCGAGACCTTGTTCGGCGGCGGTTCGATGCGTGCAGACACGCCGGCAACCGCCGCGATCGGGGAGGAGCCCGGCCGCTCGGCACCGCCATCTCCAATTTTTGTCTTCGCAAATGCCGATCGACTCTCTGATCGTCAGATCGAGGAGTTTCGCGAGGCGGCGCAGACGATGCCGTCTGGGCCTCACGGGTTCGAAGCGGGCGTGCTGTTGGCGCACTCGGATTTTGTCGCCCGCGCTGAAAGTGCGGAGCTCCACCTGCTCGATGAGGGGCGCGTGGCGCACCTTCGTGTCCAACAGCTCGAGCGCGACGAGGTCGAAGCGTTCATTCTTCATCAGCTGCCGCCGGGGGAGGGTACAAACCTCCTTACCCCGCAACGAGTGGCGCTAATCGCGATAACCTCGGGCGGCAATCCGGCGGCGGTCAATCATCTCGCGCGCCGCATGCTCGAAGTCGAGCCTGACGCCTCTGCGGGTAGCCTGTCCGCAAAGCTGCTGCGAAGGTGGCGCCGCTACGTTGGAAAATCTTCTGGGAGCAGATCAGTCCCCTCGCCTGACGCAAGTACCGCAGGTGATGACATCACGCCGCCGCGCCTGACGCCGCACCGATATGCCGTTTCCCTGCGGCTGCCGGCCGGTATCGTTATCTGTCTCGGTGCCGTTTGGTTGGCCGCCGCCTTCGAACCGCAACGTCTTGATGTCCTGGTCGGTCTTGTGCATGACCGCATCTTGCCGCGCCACGAGCAAGTCGAACCGCCGGGCGGTCTAGGAGCGGCGCCATCGGCTGCGGCCGCCATCGGTTCGTCCTCGGTCAACGTCAATCTCGCCGCTGCGCCTCCGAGTGCCGCACCCGCCGGCGAGACAACGCCGGAACCGATGGCGACTAGTGCCGAGCACCCCGGTGCCACTTCTGCCCCACGGGCGATACCGGAACCAGCGACACAACCAGTGGCGGGCGGGCCGCGGCTGCCTGCTGCCGAGACCGCCGCTCTCGTGGCACGAGGCGACTCTTTCCTCGCCGCGGGCGACATCGCCTCGGCCCGGCTCTTCTTCGAGCGTGCGGCCGACTCGGGGGACAGCCGCGCTGCGATGCGCGTGGCGGTGACCTACGATGCGGCATTTCTCGACCGCGCTGGCCTGCACGGTCTGCGCGGCGATCCGGAGCAGGCTGCGCTGTGGTACCGGCGTGCCCGTGAACTTGGTGAGGGCAAGGCTGAGCCTCCGCACGGCGGCCTCGGGACCTCCGGTTCTGCCGAGCCCCTGCGCTGATAGCAAAGAACAAGGTCGAGCGGAAGCTGGCGTCACCAGGGAGGAACGCCGAACGGAGAGAACCGCCGGCATGGATATCGTGTTCGCCAATCCTCCGCCGCCGGCGACGTCGTTGCGCGCGGCGATCCGCGACAGTTGCCGGGAGGACGAGACCAAAGCCGTGGCGCGCATCCTCGCCGCCGTCGAGATCCCGGCGGACATGCGTGATCGTATCGCCGAGAGGGCGCGCGGCCTCGTCGCCGCGGTCCGCCGCCAGCGTCTTGGCAAAGGCGGCATCGACGCATTTCTACACGAATACGCGCTGTCGTCGCCGGAAGGGGTGGCGCTCTTGTGCCTCGCGGAAGCATTGCTGCGGATCCCGGACGCGGAGACTGTCGACCGGCTGATCCGCGACAAAATCGGCGAGGCGGACTGGGAGAGCCATCTCGGGCGGTCGGAGTCGATATTCGTCAACGCGTCGACCTGGGCACTGATGCTGACGGGCCGCCTGTTGCGCGCCGCCCCAACGGCCCACGATTTGCGCACCGCTTTGCGCCGCTTTGTTGCTCGCTCCGGCGAACCCGTGGTGCGCCAGGCGGTGACTACGGCGATGCATATCCTCGGCCGCCAATTCGTCATGGGACGCACAATCGAGGAAGCGCTCGGGCGAGCGAGCGGCGCTGAACAACATGGCTACCGGCATTCCTATGACATGCTCGGCGAAGCAGCACACACCGTGGCGGATGCCGCGCGCTACGCCGCTGCCTACGACGGCGCGATCGCCGCGATCGGCCGGACGCCTGGGGGCCGGGCTGTTGCCGAGGCTCCAGGCATCTCGATCAAATTATCAGCCCTGCACCCGCGCTACGAAATGGCTCAGCGCGAGCGGGTGCTGTCTGAATTGTCCCCGGTTCTCCTCGACCTCGCCCGCCACACGAGGAAAGTCGGCGTCGGTTTGACGATCGACGCCGAGGAAGCAGACCGCCTCGACCTCTCGCTCGATCTCTTCGAGGCACTGGGGCTCTCACCCGATCTTGCCGGCTGGGACGGGCTCGGCCTCGCCGTCCAGGCCTATCAGAAGCGGGCTCTCCCGGTCATCGAGTGGCTCGCCGATCTGGCCCGGCGAACCGGGCGGCGGCTGATGGTCCGCCTCGTCAAGGGCGCCTATTGGGACAGCGAGATCAAGTGCACCCAGGAGCGCGGCCTCGACGGATACCCGGTCTTCACCCGCAAGGTCGCGACCGACGTTTCCTATCTTGCCTGTGCGCGGCGGCTGCTGGCTTTGGGGCCGGCTTTCTATCCGCAATTCGCGACTCACAACGCGCAGACGGTGGCAGCGATTCTCGAGTTCGCGGGCGAGCGCCGGGATTACGAGTTTCAGCGCCTGCACGGGATGGGCGAGACGCTCTACGAACAGGTTGTCGGGCCGGAGCGGATGGGGCGAGCCTGCCGTGTCTACGCGCCGGTCGGCAACCATGAGGATCTGCTTCCCTACCTGGTGCGGCGGTTGCTGGAAAACGGAGCCAACAGCTCTTTCATCAATCGTCTCGTCGACGAGGCGCAGCCGATCGACGAGATCATCGCCGATCCGGTCGCCCGCCTGGCCCGACTGGCGTCGAAGTCTCATCCCCGCATCCCGCTGCCGCGCGACCTCTACGGCCCGGCGCGACAAAATTCGCGTGGGCCCGACCTTAACCATCTTCCGGCACTCGTGGCTCTGCGCGATGGCCTTTCCGAGGCGCTCGGCCGACCGTGGACCGCGGCGCCGATCATCGGCGAGATCGAGCAGCCGCGTCCGGTAGAGCCGGTCTTCGATCCGAGCGACCGGCGGCGGCAGATCGGGACCGCCGCCACCGCCGGCCCCCAGGAACTCGATCGAGCACTCGGGCGCGCACAGCATAGCGCGCCCTCTTGGGATCGCACCCCGGCGGATAAGCGGGCGGCAGTCCTGGAACGCGCCGGGGACCTCTACCAGAACCGGATGGTCGAGCTGATGGCGCTGATCATTCACGAGGGCGGACGCACGATCCCGGCGGCACTCGCCGAGGTCCGCGAGGCGGTCGACTATTTGAGGTATTATGCTCTGCGCGCGCGGGCCGATTTTGCTAACCCCGAACAGCTGCCCGGTCCGACCGGCGAACGCAACGAAATTGCATTGCGTGGGCGCGGCGTCTTTGCCTGCATTTCGCCGTGGAATTTTCCGCTGGCGATCTTCACCGGCCAGATCACCGCTGCACTCGCCGCCGGTAACGCGGTCGTCGCCAAGCCCGCCGAGCAAACGCCGCTCGTCGCCGCTGCGGCTGTGCGGCTGTTGCATGAGGCCGGCATCCCTGGCGATGTGCTCCACCTCCTGCCGGGCACCGGCGAAGCGGTCGGCGCGCCGCTGGTCGGCGATTCGCGCATCGCGGGAGTGGCATTTACCGGGTCGACCGAGACCGCGCGCCGGATCAACCTTGATCTCGCCCGGCGCCCGGGGCCGATTGTGCCGCTGATCGCCGAGACCGGCGGACAGAATGCGATGATCGTCGATTCCTCAGCACTCGCCGAGCAGGTCGTTGCCGATGTGCTGACCTCTGCCTTTGACAGTGCCGGGCAGCGTTGCTCATCGTTGCGCCTGCTCTATGTCCAGGATGATATCGCCGACCGGCTTTTGGCGATGCTGACGGGTGCGATGGCAGAGTTGGTGGTGGGCGATCCCGCACTGATCGCAACCGATGTCGGTCCGATCATCGATGCGGCGGCGCGAGAAGCGCTTGAGCGGCACGCACAGCGGATGATGCGCGAAGGCCGGCTGCTCTATCAGTGCCCCCTGCCGCCCGGGACCGAGCACGGCACCTTTTTCGCCCCCCGCGCCTTCCAGATCGACAGTGCCGAACGGCTCCCAAAAGAGGTGTTTGGCCCGATCCTGCATGTCGTGCGCTGGCGCGCCGACCGGCTCGACGCGGTGCTCGACGAGGTCACCGCTACCGGCTACGGCCTGACCCTCGGCATCCAAAGCCGGATCGACGAAACCGTACGCTACATCCTCGCGCGCTTGCGAATCGGCAACACCTACGTCAACCGCAACATGATCGGCGCCGTCGTCGGGTTACAGCCCTTCGGCGGCGAAGGGCTGTCGGGCACTGGACCCAAAGCCGGCGGTCCACGCTACCTCCACCGCTTTGCAACCGAGCGCACCCTTTCGGTCGACACCACCGCAGCGGGCGGCAACGCCGCCTTGCTGGCGCTGCAGGACGAAGCCTAGCTCGCACGGGCGTGCGCCGATGCCCGGAAATAGAACAAAAATCGCATTACTCGCCGTCAAAAACGTCCGGACGACCCGCCAGAAAATATATATATATATATATCAATAGTTTAGACCTCAAATTCGGAGCTTGACGGAACAACGAATTCATCCCGCCGGAAACAACTGAAACAACAACTTCGTGCGGCAACGGAACAACGAATTCCGATGGGCCGACTTCCGGTGTTCGGCTGGCTCGGCCGCGAGCGACGGTCTATGCTGGCCCCGGCTTCGAGAGCAGGAGCGCGGGGATGACTAAAGGGCGGCTCAAACACTTCGGCTGGGGTCGCGAGGGCGAGGGCTTGACGGCCGCGGAGGAGGCGGCTGCCCTCGATCGCTACCGCCAGCTCTTCAAGGTCGAGCATTTCGACGAGGCGATCCCGCCGTCGCTGTCCGAGATCGAGCTGCGGCGGCCGCGCCTCGTTCCGCCCACACCCCTGGCGCCCTGCTGCTCGAGCGAGCCGTACGATAGGATCGCGCATACCTACGGCAAGTCCTTTTCGGACTACGCGCGCGGCCTCCTGGGTGGTTACGACAATGCGCCCGATGTTGTCGCCTACCCGCGCAGCGAAACCGAGGTGGCTGCGATCCTCGATTGGGCGGGCGGCGCGCAAGCCGCGCTGACCCCGTTCGGCGCCGGCAGCAGCGTGGTCGGCGGCGTCGAGCCGAGGCTCGAGGGGACCGCGTACAAGGCCGCGATCACTCTCGATCTGCGGCACATGAACCGAGTGCTGGAGATCGATCGCACCTCACGCGCTGCACGCATCGAGGCCGGGGTTTTTGGTCCGGCACTCGAGGCCCAGCTCAAGCCGCAAGCGTTGACCTTGCGGCATTTCCCGCAGAGCTTCGAGTATTCGACCTTAGGTGGCTGGATCGCCACCCGCTCGGGCGGCCATTTCGCCACCCTCTATACCCATATCGACGATCTTGTTGAGAGCCTCCGCGTGGTCACGCCACGCGGCTTGCTCGAGACCCGCCGCCTGCCGGGCTCTGGCGCCGGTCCCAGCCCCGATCGCCTGTTCATCGGTTCGGAAGGGATTCTTGGGGTAATCACGCAGGCGTGGATGCGGCTGCAGGATCGGCCGCGCTTTCGGGCGGGCGGTGCGGTCCGATTTGATGATTTTTTCACGGCGGCACGTGCTGTCAGAGCCATCGCCCAGGCCGGACTTTATCCTGCCAATTGCCGGATCCTCGACCCGCAAGAGGCGTACAACACTGGGGCGGCGGACGGCACTTCGGCGATTCTGGTGCTGGCGTTCGAATCGGCGGATCATCCGCTCGACGCCTGGATGAACCGGGCGCTCGAATGCTGCGCCGACCATCGCGGTATCCCCGAACAGGCGCGGGCCGCAGATCGACATCGGGAGGGCGCCGCCGGGGTGTGGCGCAACGCCTTCATCCGCATGCCATACGCCCGCGAGTGCTTGGTGAGGCGGGCGATCATCGCCGATACCTTCGAGACGGCGATCACTTGGGAACGGTTCGAGGCCTTTCACGACACGGTCAAGGCTGCGACCGAAGGGGCGATTCGAGATGTCACAGGGCGCCCCGGGCAAGTCACCTGTCGCTTCACCCACGTTTACCCCGATGGGCCGGCTCCGTACCTCACCTTCCACGCGCTCGGGCGGCATGGCGATCTGCTGGCCCAGTGGCGGGCGATCAAAAGCGCCGCCAGCGACGCGCTGATCGAAGCGGGTGGCACGATCACCCACCACCATGCCGTCGGCCGCGATCACCGGCCATGGTATGATAGAGAGGGTCCCGACCTCTTTGCCGCGGCGCTGCGCGCGGCAAAGCACGCTCTCGATCCGCAGGGGCTGCTCAATCCTGGCGTTCTGCTCGACCCTTGAGATTCTGCCCCCGACGACATGCGACGCAGCCGCCGCGGCTTCGGTTTCACCGGACGTTGAATGGGGCGAGAGGGCAGGCGGTGCTTGGCAGCGGGATCGAGGCTGCGTCATAACGGCTCATTAGGTTGAGGCCTCCCGATCCTGATGCATCGTTCGATGTTGCGAAAAAGACGCGGCACGATGGCCGCGATTTGCCGGCTTAGACTGAAACTGTTGCGTGAATGTCGCACCACACGGTGTTCTGCACCCGTTCCCCCGGCGAGCGGCGCCGTTACGGCAAAAACCGTTTGCCATCGGCAACCGAGACGGGGAAAATCGGCCAACGGTAGCGGGGCGACCATCGTCACGCGCGTATTTGTGGCCGGAGGTAGGGGATGACAAATCGCTGTCTGCTAGGCGCCGGGGTCGCGCTTGCGGTGGCGTTCGGTGGCGCTCAGGCGCACGCGCAGCTTCTCCCGTGGAACCAGCCGGGGGTGCCGGGCGCTTGGTATATCGGCCCCGAGGGCGGCTGGACCCAACTCACAAACCAGACGGATACCACTACGCGCTCCCAATTCACCGGCCCTAACGGTGGGCAATTTACCATTAACAGGGCTTCTCCGACGGCAAATTTCAGCAGCGGCTTCAATGCCGGCGCTCGCGCCGGCTACCAGTGGGGTCCGTGGCGCCTCGAAGAAGAGTACAGCTACCGGCATAGCTCGCTGGACTCGTTCAGTTTCGCCGGGCCGTACGGCATCAGTACAAACCCGTCAAATGTGTCGGGTCAGCGCAACGCGCACGCGATCATGACCAACGCGATCTATGACTTCACCATAGGTTGGCCGGTCAGTCCCCACATCGGG
>Ga0306922_10005319_pt1 | contig 12285 bp, 9 predicted proteins | sample sta12Cox44000082_FD_203758 | JGI IMG/M metagenome (GOLD analysis project Ga0306922, IMG submission 203758) | Lab enrichment of tropical soil microbial communities from Luquillo Experimental Forest, Puerto Rico - statoxic.12C.oxic.44.000.082 (v2)... | ecosystem: Environmental > Terrestrial > Soil... | reverse complement strand
CGGGCTGCGCGAGGTCGCCGGCAAGCGCGACGCGCTCATCCTCGAGGAGCGCGAGAAGGAGGCCGCAGCCAAAGCCGCTGCCGCGGAGGCGCCGCAGCCGGCGCAGTTGCCGGCGGCGGAATAGCGCGCCGATTACAATCCGATTCGCGCCAAGGGGCCGCCTTCGGGTGGCCCCTTTTCATTGCCTCTCGTCGGCGGTGGAGCGCGTCACGGCGACGCGCCAGCAACGCAGTCTCGCCGTCATATTGGTGTGGCGGGGGAGAGCTATCCTGCGCAGGCCGAAGCCGCCGCCGCAGAGGTAAATTTCGACACTGTTTTCAATAGGATGTTTCCCGCCCGTCAACGAATTTGTCCGCTCTGTGTCGAGCCCTAATCTCGCGCCGCCGCCCCGCGACGGCAGACTGCAACCGGTGACTAAATTTATCCGTAGAAGGAACCAGACACCCCAAAAAGCCATTTTGTAACGCTGACTTAAGGGAGGGGCTGTTTTCACCTTTTAGCCGCACGCTCCGATGGAATCGATCCTGGTCAAAATCTTTGCGACCGCGCTGGCGCTCAGTCAGGTCACGACTGCGCCGGATGCGGTGAAAACGCGCTTCGATCGCGCCCAGGATCAGCAGCAGGTGGCAGAGCTTCTGCGCGCGGGCTGCACCCACATGCGCAAGGCATTCGACATCGAGGACATCAACCTCGAGGAACTGATCGCCACCGCCATGGACGACCCGCAGGCGGTCGCCGGCGAGAGCAAGGTTTTTCACGGCATTAACTTTGCCGATCTGCAAACCGCCTACCGGCAGTTCTGCAAGAACGAGAAAGTCGCGGTGTCGGCCGTGGATCTCGGCGACGTCATTGACTTCTACAACAAGGCGACGGCCGACCTGCCCGATCACGCCAAACTCAAGGGCATCAAGCTTCCGGGTGCGAGCGTCGTGCTCGACCGCAAGGGCGAGCGCTTCGCCGAGGTGTTCGAGGAGAACCAGCGGCGCGTGTGGGTTCCACTCGCCGACATCCCGGAACAGGTGCAAAAGGCCTTTCTCGCGGCCGAAGACAAGCGCTTCTATCAACACAAGGGAATCGACGAGCGCGGCTTGATCCGCGCCTTCATCGGCAATCTCGCCTCCTCGGGGCGCCCGCAAGGCGGCTCCACCATCACCCAGCAGATCGTCAAGAACCTGCTGGTGGGCGAAGATCTGACCTATGAGCGCAAGATCCGCGAGATGATCGTGGCGTCGCGGGTCGAGCATGCGCTCAGCAAGGCTGAAATTCTCGAGCTCTATCTTAATTCCGTCTATCTCGGCCGCGGCTCCTGGGGCATCGAGCTCGCCGCGCGCAGCTATTTCGGCAAGCCGGCGAAGGAGCTCACGGTCGAGGAAGGCGCGCTTCTTGCCGGCCTGACCAAGGGACCGAATTATTTCAGTCCCGACCGGCACCCGGGCCGCGCGCAGGAACGGCTCGCCTACGTGCTCAGCCGCTTGCAGGAGGATGGCGTGATCACCGCCGAGCAGTCCGGCCGGGGATTACCCGCGCTGCCGACGCTCGTGCCCTACGAACGTCCGCGCCGCGACATCGGCTTCCATTTCGTCGACCAGGTCGCGCGCGAAGCGAAATCGGTTGCGGGAATCGACGCCATCACGGCGCACTCCTACACGGTGCGCTCGACCATCAATCCGCAATTGCAGCGGGCGGTGGAGGGGGCGTTGCAGGAGGGGCTTTGGCGCTACGAGCGCAGCAACGGGCGCGTCCAGTTTCGCTCCGCGGAGGCGAGCCTCGCGCGAGCCGTTCAACGGATCGACGCGGACAAGAAGATCGGCGACAAGCGGCCGGCCTGGCAGCGCGCGCTGGCGAATGCGCGGCTGCCGCTCTACGACGTCCACTGGACGCCGGCCATCGTCCTGGAGAAGCCGGGCGGCAAGAAGGGCGAGGCTTGGCGTGTCGGGCTGACCGACGGACGCATCCTGCCGCTTTCGCTCGACAATGCGACCGCTCAGCGCAAGCTCGCGCTCTACGACGTGATCCTGGTGCGCGTGACCGATGGCAAAGGCAAGGCCGCCGCCCGCGCCGAGCTGCGCGTGCGCCCGCTGGTGCAAGGAATGGTGGTCGTCCTGGAGAACAGAACCGGACGCATCCTCGCCATGACCGGCGGCTTCTCGTATCCGCTGAGCCAGCTCAATCGCGCGACGCAGGCGGTGCGCCAGCCGGGCTCGGCCATCAAGCCGCTGAGCTATCTCGGTGCGCTGCGCAACGGTCTGCAACCCAACACGCTCGTGAGGGACGAGCCGATCACGCTTCCGCCGCTGGGCGGCGGCCGCGCCCGCGATCGGGATTACTGGACGCCGAAGAACTACGACGGCGGTTATGGCGGCATTCTCACGCTGCGGCGGGCGCTGGAGAACTCGCGCAATCTCGCCACCGTCCATCTGCTCGACGGCGGCATCGAGAGCACCCCGGAGGCGAGCCTCGACCGCCTATGCAAGCTCGCGGTGGAAGCGCAGATCTATCATGAATGCGTGCGCTACTATCCCTTCGTGCTCGGGGCGCAGCCGGTACGGCCGATCGATCTCGCCGCATTCTATGCGACCATCGCGAATGAAGGCCTGCATCCGGCGCCGCATGTGATCGATTCGATCGAGCGCAACGGCGTCGTGATCTATCGCCATGATCCGAAATCGTCGGTGATGGTCTCCTCGGTCGACCGCGCCGCCTTCTATCAGCTCAAGACCATGCTGCAGGGCGTGTTGGCGCGGGGCACGGCGCGCTCGATTGCCGGCCTTGCCCCCTACGTCGCGGGCAAGACCGGCACCTCCGACGAGGAGAACGACGCCTGGTTCGTGGGCTTCACCAACGACGTCACCGTCGCGGTTTGGATCGGCTACGACAACGCCGACGGCAAGCGCCGCACGCTCGGCGGCGGCGCAACGGGCGGCCACGTCGCCGTGCCGATCTTCGAGCCGGTAATCCAGGCGGTGTGGTCCAACGCCGCCCCGAAGGTCGCGCTCGCCCCGCCGTCGCCCGAGGCCAAACGCTATCTTGCGTGCAAAGCCATCGACCTCGAGTCCGGCGAAATGCAGAGCACGGGCGGAAGGGCGATCACCGAGTGCTTCCGCATCGATCGCAACGGCCAGATCAACGACACCCAATATCAGCTGGTCGGGCGGGAGGACGCTTATGCCGCGCGCGGCGGCTATTACAGCGTCGCGCCGGGTCCATTCGGCTACGGCATCAACCCCGAGCAGCGCCCGGGGTACTACTATTATGACAACAACGGCCGCTATCTTCCGGCGCCGCGGGACGTGTGGCGGCCGCCGGGACAATATTACGGCCAGTACGGACCTTACGGGCGTGATCCGCGATATCAGGCGCAGCCCCCGCGCGATCCCTACGGGCGCGAGTACCAGACACCGCAGCGCATCGATCCAGGCTACATCTGGGGCAATCGGCGATACTACTGAAAGACACCATGATGCGGAGCTGCAAACCCGCCGCTTTGCTCGTGGGCCTGGCGACGTTTGTCGTAACCTGCGGTGCTCAAGTCCGTGCGCAGGAGTTCCGCATCCAGGACGTCACCGCGCCCGCCGGGCTCGCGGTCGACGGGCTCAAGCCGAGAACCATCGCATTCCTCGATCGACCGAGCGACGAGCTGCTCGATCCCGATACCGGCCTCATCCGCTTCGAGGATTGGGCCCAGGCGCGGCCGCTCGAAAAGCAGTTCTTGACGCCTTTTCCGAGCTACCTCGAGCCGTATGTCGAGACGACCGTCGACGGCGTGCCCAAGCGCTTCAAGGAAAAGCTCCACATGTACGTGGCCGAAGCGCGCTTTGCGCTGGCGCGGCCGCCGGGCTCGATCGATCTCGCAAGCTTCGTGAGCCTTCCGTTCGTCGAGCGCATCGATGCGGCCATCAAGCACAACCTGATTGCGCCTGCCGATGCAGTGTCCGCCAAGGATCCGCGCGCCGTGCACAACCAGCACCCGCTGCGGCGCTGGTGTGAAACAAGGCCGGTCACGATCTGCATTCGCTCGCGCTACCAGTTCGAGGGCAAGTTGCCGATCGGCATCCAGATCGCCAACAAGCTCAGGGAAGGCTCGAAAAAAATCCCCGACTACCTCGAGTTCGAGAGCGAGCTCACGCTGCGGCCAGCCGCCGAGGTCGCCGAGATGGGTCTTGCGACCCTGACCGGGCTCGACACGCCGCCCGTCGGGGCGCTCGAACAGAACATCTTCTACGTCAACCAGGTGATGCAGTTCGGCAAGCTCCTTGCCGTCTTTCAGGGGCATCCGACCGACGCCAAACAGACCATCGTCACCGTCTTCGTGGCGCTCGCGGTCGAGAGCAATGTTTTGGCGAAGAAAAAAGACTTCGTGAAAGTGCCGGTGCTGCGAAATCTGGTGCCCGCCCAGGTGCTGGCCGGCAAGAGCTCGTTCAATAGCGGCAGCTCGATCAGCGCGGGGCTGCCGGTTTATGCGCGCAACCAAGTCAAGGCGATCGCCGCGATTCTCGAGCGCAAGTAAGCCTTCGCCCCGGACGACCTTCGCCTTCAGCCGAGCGAAGCCGCGGGGGCGTCTCGTCTCAATTTAGGCGTGCTCGTCATCATCCGGCGGGACCAGCAGCAGGCCTTCCGCTTCGGCCCAGGTGCGAAAGCCTTGGCGCGAAAGGCCTCGCCGGTGGCGTCGGCCTCTTCGGGGGTCAAGCGCCTTTGATCCGGTGCAGCAGTTCCTCGCCTTGCGATCGAGATGGTCGCCGGCGTCGCGGCGGATGACCTTCGCCGCCGCGTCGAGCGAACGAATCGGCTCGTCGGGATGAATGACCAGGTGGATGGGGGGGTGAATAGCGTGCTCCGCCATGGGCGGCCAACGGCGCCCGCGTAAAAAGTTCCATATCGCCATCGGCTGGAACTTGATCTGAAAATCCCGTTTTTCTCAAAATCCCGCCGTCTCATGATACCGAGTTCCATGGAACTCACAGGGCTTTTCTCAAAATTGCCGCGTTTGCAAACTCTCTGACACTGGTAGAAGCACGACCGCCGCCCTTTGTCGGGCATGACCCGGTGCGGCGCGGCGGAGAATAATGAGAGGGGTGGCCGATTGCACGGGGCACTCGGCCAAAAACCGACGCCGTAAATCCCCGACGGCGCCGGAGACATTGAGCTGTCAGCGTTAGCACTGGAGTTTGACGGCGGTCGGCTCGACCGTCGCGTCGGCGGAGGTTTTGCGTCGTCGGCGGCATCGAAGCAAACGCTGCCCGCGACACGCGATGCGGCGGCGCGGGGAAGTGCGCGCGGCCTCGACTGGTTCACGTTTTTCCTTGCCGACATCCAAACCGGTTTCGGTCCTTTCGTTGCGATCTATCTGACCGCGCACGCCTGGACGCAGTTCGACATCGGGCTGATCTTGACCACCGGCGGGCTCGTGGCGCTCGCCTGCCAGATGCCCGGGGGCGCACTGGTCGATGCGGTGCGCTCGGCGCGGCTGGTTGCCATGCTGGCGGTGGCGGCGATTTGCTTGAGCGCGCTCGCGCTTGCGATCTGGCCCTCGTTCTTGGTCGTCATGGCGGCCCGCGTGCTGCATGCCGGCGCGAGCTGCGTGCTCGGACCCGTGATCGCGGCGATCAGCCTGGGTCTCGTCGGTCATGCCGCCTTGGGGGCGCGGCTCGGCCGCAATGCCCGTTTCGCGTCCATCGGTAACGGCTTTGCCGCCGCGGCGATGGGCGTATGCGGATACCTTGTCTCCAATCAGGCGGTCTTCTTCCTTACTGCGGCGCTCGCGGCGCCCGCCATATTGGCGCTGGCCCGCATCCGCATGGCCGACGTCGAGCGTCCACGGCACCGCGATGTCGGCGCCGCGACCGCGACCGTGCGCAAGGTATTGAGCGATCGTCGGCTGCTGGTATTTGCCGGCTGCATCCTGCTGTTCCAACTGGCGAACGCGGCCATGCTGCCGCTGATGGGCGGTATTTTGACGCTGCGCTCGAGCCAATGGGCATCGACCTTAATTGGAGCATGCATCGTCGTGCCGCAACTCATCGTTGCGGGGTTTGCGCCATGGGTCGGCCGAGTAGCCGATTCGTGGGGACGGCGGCCGCTGTTGCTGTTCTGCTTTGGAGCCTTGGCCCTGCGCGGGGTGCTGTTTGCATTCGTGACCGATCCTTATCTGATCGTCGCCGTGCAAACCCTCGATGGCGTCTGCGCCGCTGTTCTCGGCGTGGCCCTTCCGCTCGTGGTCGCGGATGTCACGCGGGGAACGGGGCGGTTCAATCTTGGGCTCGGGGTCGTGGGGAGCGCGGTCGGTATCGGCGCCGCGCTGAGCACGACGCTTGCCGGTTACGCAATTGATCATTTCGGCAGCAGCGTCGCATTTTTCAGCCTTGCAGCCATTGCCGCTTGCGGCCTCGCATTGGTTTGGCTGCTGCTGCCCGAGACGCGGCCCGATGCGGAGCGACCGCGCGCCGCGGCTTGAATTTTTGTTGCAACCCTCGCGGAGGCTTGCGTGGATCGGAACGCTGCTATGCACCGTTCCGGCTGGCGGATTGTAAATCCCGTCAATTCCAACGGCGTGCGCCGTTAATTCTTGTAATTCTTGCAATCAAGTCGACTGCGCGGGTTCCCGTGGAACCTCAGAGGCGGTTCTCGCGTTGCATGAATCTTCTAGCGCGTGCGCAGCCGACTGGAGAGTTCCGGCCGAAATGGAAGAGGCTTGTCGCTACAGTGATCGCCCGCTTGCGTTTCTCGCTCGCTACGTGAGGAGGCGGCCGTTCACCCATGCCGCGATCCTGCTTGCCGTGGTCGCGGCCGTCGCCTGCTCGGTAGGCGCGCAGTACGGCGTGAAGGTTCTCGTCGATACCCTGGCGGGAGGACTTTACGTCGGCACCCATGCCAGGGACGCCTGGCTTGGCTTTCTACTCCTGACGACCCTGATCGCGGCGGACAACTTGCTGTGGCGGGTGGCGAGTTGGATCGCCAGCTACACCTTCGTCGCGGTCACCGGCGACCTGCGCCGCGACCTGTTTCGGCATCTCACCGGGCATGCGCCCAGCTATTTCGCCGACCGAATGCCGGGGACATTGACGAGCCGGATCACGGCCACCTCCAACGCCGTCTTCACCTTGCAGAACATGTCCATTTGGAACGTTCTGCCGCCGTGCATGGCGACGCTGATCGCCATCGCGTTCGTCGTGACGGTGAGCGCGCCGATGGCCGCGGTATTAATGGCGATTGCCGGTATTTTGGTATTGGCCATGTTCCGCCTTGCCGCCGCCGGGCGCCCCCTGCATCACGAATTCGCCGACCGAGCGGCGGCGGTGGATGGCGAAATGGTGGATGTCGTCGGCAACATGTCGCTGGTCTGGTCGTTTTGCGGGATCGGCCGCGAGCATCGCCGGCTTGACGTCACCATCGATCGGGAAATGACGGCGCGCCGACGCAGCCTTTTGTATCTGGAAAAACTGCGCCTGTTCCACGCCGTGGTGACCGTGGTCTTGATCATCGCGCTGTTGGCCTGGGCCATCGCGCTTTGGCAGAAGGGCGCCGCGACCGCGGGCGACGTGGTGCTGGTTTGCACGCTCGGCCTTTCCATCCTGCACGCCACGCGGGATCTGGCGGTGGCGCTGGTGGACGTCACCCAACATCTGGCGCGCCTGTCGGAGGCGCTGGCGACGCTTCTCGTGCCGCACCGCCTGCGCGATCACCCGCAGGCCACCTCGCTGGTGCGCTCGGGCACCACCGTCGCATTCGAGAACGTCGACTTTTGTTATCCCGACGGGCGCAGGGTGTTCAGCAATTTCAACCTGCGTATCGAGCCCGGCCAGCGCGTCGGTCTGGTCGGCCAATCGGGCTGCGGCAAGTCGACCTTGTTCGTATTGCTGCAGCGCTTCTACGACGTGCAGGGCGGGCGCATTCTGCTCGGCGGCCAAGACATTGCGCGGGTCACCCAGGAGAGCCTGCGCGCCGCCATCGCCGTCGTTCCCCAGGACATATCCTTGTTTCACCGCTCGATCATGGAGAACATCCGCTATGGTCGGCCGGACGCCTCCGACGCCGACGTACATGCGGCGATCGTCGCGGCCAACTGCGACGACTTCATCAAAAACCTGCCGGAGGGCGTTGCAACGATTGTCGGCGATCGGGGCGTGAAGCTGTCGCCCGGGCAGCGTCAGCGCATCGGCATTGCCCGCGCGTTCCTCAAGGATGCGCCAATTCTTCTGCTCGATGAGGCGACCTCGGCGCTCGACAGCGAGTCGGAGGAAGCCGTCCGCCAGGCATTGGATCGCTTGATGGGGGGCCGCACCGTCATCGCTATCGCACACCGGCTCTCGAGCCTGCGCAATTTCGATCGCATCGTCGTGTTGCAAGCGGGACGGGTCTGCGAAGACGGTCCGCCGCAGGTGCTGGTGCGAAGCAAAGGCGTCTACTGCAACTTGGTGCGGCGAGAGGTGGCGCGGCTGGAAAAGCAGGCGGCCTAGCGCGCTTGCGGCTGCACCGATATCGAGCTCGGATCGACTTTAAGATGAGCGCATCGCGCGCGGCGCGCGATTTCACGCGGAGCGTCGCACGCGCACGAGGGCGAGCTCGGCGCAAGTGTCGGAAACGCTGAAAACCTCGATATTTCGGCCTTTTACGCCTTGACTTCGCCCCAGCCCGTCGATACATACCGGCCACTTTTCGGCAGGCGGTGAGCTTCGCTTGCTCGGAACGGCGTGCCCCCGAGACCCGCTAAACCGTTGAGATCTTTGAATCTCTTTTGGCTGCGGATGGGGGCGTCACCAGCCTCGAGGAATGAAGCTCAGACGCTGCCTCTGACGACTGTCAGATGAGAAGTGCACGACCGCTTCGCGTGCGCGCGATGTGGTCCTCTGTGAAACGGGTGAGCGCCGAACGCACCGGGAGCGGAAGGCGCTCTTCCGTTTTGCGCGTTGGAACGAAGCCATCCTCTTCCTTCCGTGCGACGGGAGAGGCGAGGGATCGAAGACGAGACGATGCCGACGATCAATCAGCTGATCCGCAAGCCGCGCGTCACGCAGCATGCGAAGAAGAAGGTGCCGGCGCTGCAGCAGAGCCCGCAGAAGCGCGGGGTGTGCACCCGCGTCTATACCGTGACACCGAAAAAGCCGAACTCGGCCTTGCGCAAGGTCGCGAAGGTGCGGCTCACGAACGGCTTCGAAGTGATCGGCTACATCCCGGGCGAGGGCCACAATCTGCAGGAGCACTCGGTGGTGATGATCCGCGGCGGCCGCGTGAAAGACCTGCCCGGCGTTCGCTACCACATCCTGCGCGGTGTGCTCGATACCCAGGGCGTGAAGAACCGCAAGCAGAGACGCTCCAAATACGGAGCAAAACGACCCAAGTAATTGGGTCGTTTTGCGTAGATCCCCGGGCGAGCGAACCGAGACCCGGGGAACCCGAGACGCAAACCGCAGCCGGGAAGAGATAACAACCCGGAAGAGATAAAGAGACCAAGGACGATCCGATGTCCCGTCGTCACAGTGCCGAGAAGCGAGAAATCAACCCGGACCCGAAATACGGGAACCTGGTGGTCTCCAAGCTCATGAACGTGATCATGCGCGCCGGCAAGAAGTCGGTGGCGGAAAGCATCGTTTACGGCGCGCTCGAAATCATCGAGGGCAAGACCAAGCAGAATCCAGTCTCGATTTTCGAGCAGGCGCTCGACAACGTGATGCCCTCGATCGAAGTGCGCTCGCGGCGCGTCGGCGGGGCGACCTACCAGGTGCCGGTCGAGGTCCGCGCGACCCGCCGGCAGGCGCTCGGGATCCGCTGGATCATCGCGGCCGCGCGCGAGCGCAACGAAAAGACGATGACGGAGCGGCTCTCGGCCGAGCTGCTGGATGCATCCAACAGCCGGGGAAACGCCGTCAAGAAGCGCGAGGACACGCACCGCATGGCCGAAGCCAATCGGGCATTTTCGCATTATCGCTGGTGATGGCCACGAAGAAATTGAGGACTTAGCCGCCCATGCCCCGCAGCCATCCCATCGAGGACTACCGCAATTTCGGCATCATGGCCCACATCGATGCCGGGAAGACGACGACCACCGAGCGGATCCTCTACTACACCGGCAAGAGCCACAAGATGGGCGAGGTGCACGAAGGCGCCGCGACCATGGATTGGATGGAGCAGGAGCAGGAGCGCGGCATCACGATCACCTCGGCCGCGACCACCGCCTTCTGGAGGAACAAGCGGCTCAACATCATCGACACGCCCGGCCACGTCGACTTCACCATCGAAGTGGAACGCAGCCTGCGCGTGCTCGACGGGGCGGTGTGCGTGCTCGACAGCAATCAGGGCGTCGAACCGCAGACCGAGACGGTCTGGCGGCAGGGCGACAAGTACAAGGTCCCGCGCATCGTCTTCTGCAACAAGATGGACAAGGTCGGCGCGGACTTCTTCCAGTGCCTCACTGACATCGTCGATCGCTTGGGCGCCAAGCCGGTGGCGATTCAGCTTCCGATCGGAAGCGAGAACCAGTTCAAAGGCGTGGTCGACCTCGTGCGCATGGTCGGGGTGGTTTGGGACGACGAGACGCTCGGTGCCAAGTACCACGACGTCGAAATCCCCCCCGACATGCTCGACCAGGCCAAGGACTACCGCGAGCGCATGATCGAGGCCGCCGTCGAGCTCGACGACGGCGTCATGGGCGCCTACCTCGAGGGCAAGGAGCCCGACGAGGCGACCCTCAAGCGCCTCATCCGCAAGGCGGTGATCACCGGCGCGTTCTTCCCGGTGCTTGCCGGCTCCGCCTTCAAGAACAAAGGCGTGCAGCCGCTGCTCGACGCGGTCGTCGACTATTTGCCGTCGCCGCTCGACGTCCCGCCGATCAAGGGCATCGACAGCAAGGGCAACGAGGTCGTGCGCAAGCCATCGGACAGCGATCCGTTGGCGTTGCTCGCCTTCAAGATCATGGACGATCCCTTCGTCGGCACCATCACCTTCTGCCGCATCTATTCCGGCCGGCTCGAAAGCGGCACCGGCGTGCTCAATTCCACCAAGGATCGCAAGGAGCGCATCGGCCGCATGCTGCTGATGCATGCGAACAACCGCGAGGACATCAAGGAGGCTTATGCCGGTGACATCGTGGCGCTTGCAGGCCTCAAAGACGTGCGCACCGGCGACACGCTGTGCGATCCGCAGAAGGCGGTGATCCTGGAGAAGATGGAATTCCCCGATCCGGTGATCGAGATCGCCATCGAGCCGAAATCGAAGGCGGATCAGGAGAAGCTCGGCGTCGCGCTCGCCAAGCTGGTGGCCGAGGATCCCTCATTCCGCGTCACGACCGACCAGGAATCGGGGCAGACCATCCTCAAGGGCATGGGCGAGCTTCATCTCGAGATCAAGGTCGACATCCTCAAGCGCAGCTACAAGGTCGACGCCAATATCGGCGCGCCGCAGGTCGCCTATCGCGAGAAGATCACCAAACAGATCACGGTCGATTACACCCACAAGAAGCAGACCGGCGGGTCTGGTCAATTCGCCCGCGTTAAGATCGTCGCCGAACCGTTGCCGCCGGCCGGAGGCTTTGTGTTCGAGAACGAAGTCGTCGGTGGAACGGTGCCGAAGGAATACATTCCCGGCGTCGAGAAGGGCCTGGAATCGGTGTTGGGATCCGGCGTGCTGGCGGGGTTCCCGGTGGTCGATCTCAAGGTGACGCTGATCGACGGCGCCTATCACGACGTCGATTCGTCGGCGCTCGCCTTCGAAATCGGCGCGCGCGCGGCGCTGCGCGAAGCGCTGCAAAAAGGCTCGCCCGTCCTGCTCGAGCCGATCATGAAGGTCGAGGTGGTGACGCCCGAAGACTATACCGGCTCCGTCATCGGCGACCTCAATTCGCGCCGCGGCCAGATCCAGGGCCAGGACATGCGCGGCAACGCCAACGTCATCAACGCGATGGTGCCGCTCGCCAACATGTTCGGCTATGTGAGCAATCTGCGCTCCATGTCGCAGGGGCGCGCCACCTTCACCATGCAATTCGATCACTACGAACAGGTGCCCCAGGCGGTCGCCGCCGAGATCCAGGCGAAGTTCGCCTGAAGCCGGGGACGACGCGAACCGCAACGATGTGAACTATGCCGGGGTTGGAGTTTAGCTGAGAAGGATCCCAGAGGAGCCGAGCCATGGCGAAGCAGAAATTCGAACGGACGAAGCCGCATTGCAATGTTGGGACGATTGGTCACGTGGACCACGGCAAGACGACATTGACGGCTGCGATGACGAAGGTGTCGGCGGACAAGGGCTGGACGACGACGTTCGTGTCGTATGACCAGGTTGCGAAGGCCTCGGAGA
>Ga0306922_10005315_pt1 | contig 12289 bp, 8 predicted proteins | sample sta12Cox44000082_FD_203758 | JGI IMG/M metagenome (GOLD analysis project Ga0306922, IMG submission 203758) | Lab enrichment of tropical soil microbial communities from Luquillo Experimental Forest, Puerto Rico - statoxic.12C.oxic.44.000.082 (v2)... | ecosystem: Environmental > Terrestrial > Soil... | reverse complement strand
GCTATACGCGCACCAGCACGCGGTGAAATTGGAAACCGCACAGCACACGCTGTGACATAACGTGGCGATCGAGCGCAAGCTATGCTTATGTAGGGTGCGCGGCGCGCGCTGAGTTAACATGTATGTGGCGGACCGAACAATTCACAAGATGGCCGCCGGGCGCAATGTCGATGTACATCGATTCGAGCAGTCAGCTGCATCACGACCTGGAGAAGAATCTGGTCGTGACCTGCCCGCATTGCCAGGCAGTCGCGCACATCACTCCGAGCGCGGTGCCGCGCTTCGAGGATCTGCAGCTCTACCAGCCGAAACAGGTGGGACTCGTGTACCTGTGCGATGCCTGCCATATGCCGATCTTTCTGCGCTTCACGGTGCGCCTCTACAGTGGGACGCGCATCGAGCTGTCGCCGCAGTTCACCGAGGTGGAACGGGCGCGCGAGAAATTCAGTTTCGCCTACGTCCCTGAGGCCGTGGAGCTGCTGTTCCGCGAAGCGCTCGCCTGCTTCTCGCACGGAGCGTTCAACGCCTTTGCGTCGATGTGCCGGCGCACCGCGCAGGCAATGTTTGCCGACCTCGGCGAGGCGGGCAAGCTGCGCCTGTTCGATGAGTTGAATGCAGTACGCGGACTGGCGGACATCGCACCGGACATCTTCACCAAGATGAGAAATGTGCTGTTCGGCGCTGAGCTCGACGTGCGCACACCACTTCCCCTGCTCGATGGCTACGAGGCGGGCATCATGCTGGAGGTCGTGAAGGACCTGCTGTACGAGGCCTACGTGCGCAAGGGCAAGCTGCAGCAGGCGATGATGGTGCGGCGCTTCTTCCTGGAGGAGACCGGTAACCACATCGCGCCGATCAAGTCGGCGAGCTGAAGACTACCCCCCGGAATTGCGTTGCCGCGACCGCTCGGCCCTCATGCGACCGGCACGACACGCAATTTCGCGGGGACCTCCGGGACGATCACCCCCACGAGTCACCCGACGAAGCGCCGCGCGTTGCGGAACAGACGCATCCAGCCGCTGTATTCGCCGGCGCCCGCCGGGCGCCAGGAGTTCTGCAGGTAGCGGAACGAGCGCTCCGGATGCGGCATGATGATGGTGATGCGTCCATCGAGGTTGGAAAGCGCCGCGATGCCGAAGGGCGTGCCGCTCGGATTCGCCGGGTAGGTCGCGGCGAGCTCACCGGCGGCATCGACGTAACGCACCGCCACGAGCCCGCTCGCGACGCAGTCGCGTGCAGCCGCGTCGCTCAGGAACTCGGCCCGTCCCTCACCATGCGCCACGGCGACCGGCAGCAGCGAGCCCGCCATCCCATCGAGCAGGACCGAGGGGGTGGGCAGCACTTCCACCAGTGAGAAGCGCGCTTCGTACTGCTCGCTGCGGTTCCTGACGAAGCGCGGCCAGTGCGCCGTACCCGGAATGATGCTCTTCAGCGCGGCGAACATCTGGCAGCCGTTGCAGATGCCGAGCGCGAAGCTAGCGCTGCGCGCGAAGAAACGTTGAAACTGCTCACGTACCGCTTCGTGGAACAGGATCGACTTCGCCCAGCCCTCTCCGGCGCCGAGCACATCGCCGTAGGAGAAGCCGCCACAGGCGACGAGCCCCTGGAACTCTGCAAGCTCGCGCCGCCCGCTCAGCAGGTCGGTCATGTGCACATCGTGCGCCGTGAACCCGCAGGCATCGAACACCGCGGCGGTCTCGATCTGACTGTTGACGCCCTGCTCGCGCAGGATGGCGACCGCCGGCCGCACACCACGTGCCACGTACGGCGCGGTGATGTCCTCCTCCGGATCGAAGCTGAGGGCGACCTGGAGGCGTGGCTGTGCGGCGGATGTGTGCGCGGCAAACTCCTCGTCGGCACACAGCGGGTCATCGCGCAGCCGCCGCAGCCGCCACGAGGTCTCCGACCACGCGCGGCGCAGGTCCTGCCAGCTCTCATCGAGCCATGTGTCGCCGACGCGGATCTGCACGCGCAGCTCGCTCACAGGAGCGCCGAGGTAAAGCGCGGCCTCTCCCAGGCCGTGGCGCGCGAGAATCGTGAGGAACGCGGGTTCATCGCCCGCCATGATCTGCAGCACGACGCCAGGCTCTTCGGCGAACAGTTGCGCGAGTGCCGGCCCGCGCGCTGCCGGCAAGGCTATGTCCAGCCCGCAATGCCCGGCGAAGGCCATCTCGATCAGCGTCACAAACAGTCCGCCGTCGGAACGATCGTGATAGGCGCGCAGCAGGCCGTGGGAGCGCAGCTCCGCGAGCGCTGCGGCGAGTTGCGTGAGGCGTTGCGGCTCATCGAGATCTGCCGGCTCATCGCCGAGCTCGCCGTACACCTGCGCCAGCGCCGAGCCCCCGAGCCGGCTGCGGCCGCCGGCGAGGTCGACCAACCAGAGCGAGGTGGGCCGCTCATCCAGTTGCAAGACGGGGGTGAGAGTAGCGCGCGCATCGCGCACCGGCGCGAACGCCGACACGATCAGCGAAACGGGCGCGACTACGCTCTTCTGCGTCCCGCCCTCGTCCCAGCCGGTGCGCATCGACAGCGAGTCCTTGCCGACCGGTATGGCGATCCCGAGCTTCGGGCACAGCTCCTTGGCCACCGCATGCACCGTGGCGTAGAGGGCGGCGTCCTCGCCCGGCTCGCCGGCAGCGGCCATCCAGTTGGCCGACAGGCGCACCTGCGACAAGGGACCGATGTCCGCAGCGAGAATGTTGGTGATCGCCTCGCTGACTGCGAGCCGTCCGGAAGCGGGCGCATCGAGCACCGCCACTGGCGTGCGCTCGCCCATCGCCATCGCCTCACCCGCCGCGCCCCGGTAATCGGCCAGCGTCACGCCGCAATCGCTCACCGGCACCTGCCAAGGGCCGACCAGCTGATCGCGGCTGATGAGTCCGCCGACGGTGCGATCGCCGATGGTGATGAGGAAAGTCTTGTCGGCTACTGCCGGCAAGCGCAGCACGCGGTAGGCCGCCTCACGCAGCTCGATACGCGTGATGTCGAGGGCACGCCGCTGCGCTGCCACACTGCGCACGTTCCGTGTCAGGCGCGGGGTCTTGCCGAGCAGCACATCGATCGGCATGTCGACCGGCCGGTCCTCGAACAACGCATCACGCACCGTCAACTCACCGCGCGCATCGATCTCGCCGATCACTGCGAAGGGGCAACGCTCGCGCGCAGCTATGGCGGCGAACTCCGGCAGCGAAGCTGCAGCGATGACCAGTACGTAACGCTCCTGGGCCTCGTTACACCACAGCTCCATGGGCGAGAGTCCGCTGTCGGCGCTCGGGATGGCCCGCAGCTCGATGCGGGCGCCGCGGTGGCTGTGGGCCACCGCTTCGGGTACCGCGTTCGAGAGTCCGCCAGCGCCGACATCGTGGATGAGTGCTATCGGATTGCGCTCCCCGAGCGCCCAGCAGCGGTCGATGACTTCCTGTGCACGTCGCTGCATCTCGGGATTACCGCGCTGCACGGAGGCGAAGTCGAGATCGGCGCTCGAGCTGCCACTGCCGAGCGAGGAGGCCGCTCCACCGCCGAGGCCGATGAGCATCGCGGGTCCCCCGAGCACGATGAGCTTTGCGCCAATCGGCACCTCGGCCTTGTCCACCAGCGTACGGCGTACGTTGCCGAGGCCGCCGGCGATCATGATCGGCTTGTGATAGCCGCGGGTGCGCCCGGGCGGATCTCCGGCCGCGGGCTGCTCGAAGGTGCGGAAGTAGCCGCAGATCGCGGGACGGCCGAACTCGTTGTTGAAGGAAGCGGCACCGATCGGTCCCTCGATCATGATCTCGAGCGGTGAGGCGATGCGCGCGGGCGCTCCGAATTCCCGCTCCCATGGCCGTTCGTAGCCCGGGATGCGCAGCTGCGAAACCGAGAACCCGGTGAGGCCAGCCTTGGGTTTTCCCCCGCGGCCGGTCGCCCCTTCATCGCGGATCTCACCGCCCGAGCCCGTCGCTGCGCCCGGGAAGGGCGAGATTGCGGTCGGATGATTGTGCGTCTCGACCTTAATGAGAATGTCGATCGGCTCGGCGCTCGCGCGGTAGATACCACTGGCGGGGTCGGGGAAATAGAGCGCACCGCGATTACCGGCGATGACCGCCGCATTGTCGCGATAAGCGGAAAGAACGCCCGCCGGACTTACTGCATGCGTGTAACGGATCATGTCGAACAGGGATTCATCGCGCGGCTCGCCATCGATGACCCAGCGCGCGTTGAAGATCTTGTGGCGGCAATGCTCGGAGTTCGTCTGCGCGAACATCATGAGCTCGACGTCACTCGGGTCGCGCCGCAGCCGCGCGAAGCTCTCCAGCAGGTAGTCCATCTCATCGGCCGAGAGCGCGAGCCCGAACCGCCGGTCGGCGTCTTGCAGCGCTGCACGCCCGTGCCGCAGCGGCACGCGCGTCGCGGGCCGCGGCTGGGCGTGCTCGAACAGGCGCGCAGCCTGCAGCGGATCGAGCAGCAGTTCTTCGGTCATGCGGTCGAACAGCACCATCGCTGCGCGCCCGAGCCGCTGCGCACCGAGCGCCGGCGTGGCGTGCAGCCGATAGGCGATGCCACGCTCGATGCGGCGCACGGCGGCAAGTCCACACACCTGTGCAATGTCGGTCGCCTTGCTCGACCAGGGCGAGATCGTGCCTGCGCGCGGTACCACCAGCACCCGCTCGCCATGCTCGTCAGGTGCCAGCGGCAGTGTCGGTCCGTAGCTGAGGAGCTGCCGGAGGATTTCCTGCTGCTGTGGGGAGAGCGGCTCGGCGAGGTCGACGAAGTGCACGAAGCGGGCAGCGACCTCCGCGACCGTGGGCTCGAGCGCCCGCAGCCGCTCGAGGAGCTTGGCGAGGCGGAAGGCAGAAAGCGCTGCCGGCCCAGCTAGCTGCAGCATGGATTACCGGCGCTCATTTCTTCTCACCGGGGGGAGTCGAGTACATCGGCATCGGGAACTGCGCGACGTTGGCGGCAGCGCCGCTTTCCAACACGGTGATTTTCGCGGTACCGTGTTTCTTCACCTCATCGATGCGCAGGATGGAGTGCATCGGCAGGAAAGTGCGTTTTACCCCGGAAAACTCACTCTTGATGCGCTCCTCGGACGGGTCCAGCACCACGGACGATCGCTCCCCAAAGAGCAGCTCCTCCACCTCGATGAACCCGAACAGCTCGCCATGGCTGACCCGGCGGGCGTACACCTCGTAAACCTTGCCCTGATTCACGAACACGATGCGGAAAATGTGACTGGTTGCCATGGTTCACACGGGGGTCGCTGCTAGGTTTGACGCTGGCATTATATGTCCGGGGGGCACTGCCCGGGACCTTGCTGCGCCCCCAGGAAACGCACTACAGGCTGTCGTAAAGGGATCGCATTTGAGGCGGGGAACCATGCTCAGGCTGCGGGTGGTCAGTGAACAGCGGCGTTCACTGGCAGAGCGCAGCATTGCGATGTTCTCGGTGGAGGGCGGCACCATCGGCCGCTCGGCCGATAACGACTGGGTGCTGCCCGATCCGCAGCGCTACGTGTCGGCGCATCACGCCCGCGTGCAATTCCGCGAAGGTCACTTCTATGTGCAGGACGTAAGCACCAACGGGGTGTACGTCAACGACGACATGGAGCCACTCGCGAAGCGCGGCTCGGCCGGCTACCGGCTCGCCAACGGCGACGTTCTGCGCATGGGCGATTATCACATCCTCGCCGCACTCGAGCCGCACGGCGAGGCCGGGCATCAGCCCGCTGCGGTGCCGACCAGCATCCATGCGCTGCGCGCGCTCGGGCGAGCGGCCGATCGCGACATCGGTGCGAAGCTCAACGTCGAGGAGCTGCTGGTGCCGGTCATCGACATGGACCCGGTGCTGCCGGTCGGCGCCTACGGTCAGGCGGTGGACTCCGGCCGGGTGCAGGCGCTCGCGCGCTCGGAGCACCCGGTTCCTGCAGCGGCTCCGTCGGGCGAATTGGCCCTGCCGGCGGACGGCGAAGCGTCACCGCTCGGTGCCTCTCTCGCGCGGCTGGCCGAAGCGGTGAGCCGTGAGCCGAAAGCGAGCGGCTCGGTGCTCGCGCTCGAGGACGTGCACACCGGGCTCGATGCCTTCTGCCGCGGGGCGGGTATCCAACAGGAACGTCTGCCTGCGGAAGCGCAGGGGCGGCTGCTACACCTGGCGGGACGGCTGTTTCGCGAAGCACTGGTGGGATTCAAGGAGCTGGAGCGCACGCGCGCCGAAACCCGCAACCGCTACCGCATCGAGTCGCCCCCTCCCGAGCAGGATGATCCGCGCCCCTCGCTAGGGGATTCCATGGTGGAGGATCTCGCGGTCGAGCTCATCCTGCGACACGAGGGACGCCGGCTCGACTCAGTGCAATGGCTGCGCGATACGGTCGCCGCGGCCAGACTTCATGAAAGTGCGATCTCGCAGGCGCTGCGCGCCGCGTTCGTCGAGTTTCTTGACCGGCTCGATCCCGCCGAGCTCGAGGCGCGATTCGAGCGCGCCGCCCGGCGCGGCAAGGCGCGTTCCGCCGACAAGGCGCAGTACTGGGACCTGTTCACCGCCTTCTACCGCAACCTGATCGAGATGCCTGCGGACCATCTGCCGCACACTTTCGTGGAAGCCTTCGCAGCGGCTTACCGCGATGCATTGAAAAAGCCAACGCAGTGAGCGGCAGTGCCACGCGGCGCATGGCCGCCCCTCGGGGCCATCGGCCACGCCATTCCGGATGTCGACATTTTGCGTCAGACGACAAACGCTGGCTGTAGCGGTAGCCTCGGGGTAATGAAGCGATTGGCGGAGAGGGTGGGATTCGAACCCACGTGCCGGTTTTACCCGACCATCCGATTTCGAGTCGGCGCCGTTATGACCGCTTCGGTACCTCTCCGGCGATCCCCCGGGGATCAGGGGGCCGGTATTCTAGCGGAAAGGCCCCGCGGCGAGGGGAGGTTCGCGCGCACGTTCGCTCTCGCTGCACTGCTCGCGGCCGTGTGTGCCATCGGTGGCTGCGGCAAACCCGCGGCCACGGCGTTGGATTCGATCCGCGCGCGCGGTGAGCTCCGCGTCGCGACGCTGAACCAGCCCACCTGCTACTACCTCGGCGCTCAGGGCACGGAAGGCCTGGAATTCGAGCTCGCGAGCGCCTATGCGGCGCGCCTCGGGGTGAGGCTCATCATGTACCCGCTTGCGAACGAGAGCGCGCTGCAGGCCGAGCTCGCCGCCGGCCGGGCCGACATTGCCGCGGCCGCGCTCAGCAACACGGCCGCGTGGAGCCGGGTCGGCGATGCTGCCGAGGTCTATGCGCGCGTGCCGCAGCTCGTTGTGTACCAGCGCACTGGCGTGCGGCCGCGCGACACATTGCAGCTCGAGTCCGCGCGCCTCGCCGTACGAGCCGGCAGTCCACAGGAGAGCATCCTGCAACGCCTCAGGAGTACGGTGGCGCCGAGCCTCAAATGGGAGGAGACCGCACCGAGCGCTGCCGATCCGGTCGAGGACGTCGATTCGGGTCAGGCGCAATATGCAATCGTCGACGCGCGCGAGTTCTCCTTCGCCCGCCACCTGTACCCGAATGTACAGGTGGGCTTCGCATTGCCGGAGGAGCGCGCGGTGCAGTGGCTGGTGCGTCGCCATGCGCCGGGGCTGCTCGCGAGCGTCAATGCGTTCTTCCGCGACCTGCAGTCCTCGGGCCGCCTCGCGCCGCTGCTGCGGCAAGGCTCGGGCGACACGCGGCCTTTCGAATACGAAGAGTCGCGTGAATTCCAGGGACACGTCGCCGACCGCCTGCCGCAATATCGCGCCTGGTTCGAGAAGGCGGCGAGCGAGACCGGTCTCGACTGGCGGCTGCTCGCTGCCATCGGCTACCAGGAATCGAAATGGGATCCGCGCGCGCAGTCGGACGAAGGTGCGCGCGGTGTCATGATGCTGACCGCCGACACGGCACAGTCGCTCGGCCTCAAGGATCGCAGCGATCCTGAGCAGAGCATTTACGCCGGCGCGCGTTACCTTGCACAGGTGCGCGAGAAGATCCCGGAACGCATCCCCGAGCCCGACCGCACCTGGCTCACAATCGCCGCCTACAACGTCGGTTTCGGCCACCTCGAGGATGCACGCGTCATCACGCAGGCACTCGGCAAGGATCCCGACTCGTGGGCCGAAGTGCGCCTGCGGTTGCCGCTCCTGGCGCAGGAACGCTGGTATTCGCACGCACGTCGCGGATACGCGCGTGGCTGGGAGCCGGTGCAGTTCGTCGACCGGATACAGCGGTACCTGCGGCTGCTCGAGTGGCAGCCGGGAGAGAGCGCCCAGGCGACAGCTTCCGCGCCGGCCGCACCCGCGGGCGCGTATCCCACCGGCAGCTGATCACCACCCACGAAATTGCGCTCGACGACGTCGCCGAGCGAGCACCGTTTGAAAAGACGCGCAATTTCGCGGGGACCCCGGTTGGGAATCCCATGAAACTCGCGAGTGTCAGCCGCGGCGCTGCGCGAAAAACTGGCGTAGCAGCGCGGCGCACTCCTCCATCAGCACTCCGCCGAAGACATCGACCTGGTGATTGAGACCTGGAAGCGCGAAAACGTTGACGATGCTGCCGGCGCCGCCCGCGCGCGGATCCCAGGCGCCGAAGACCAGCCGCCGCACCCGGGCGTGCACCATGGCCGAAGCGCACATCACACACGGCTCGAGCGTCACGTAAAGCGTGCTGCCGCTCAGGCGGTAGTCGCCGAGCGCCTGCCCGGCAGCGCGCAGCACTGCCATCTCCGCGTGCGCCGTGGGGTCGTGACTCGAGATCGGCGCGTTGTGTCCGCTAGCGATGATCTGCTCGTCGCGGACCAGCACCGCCCCGACCGGCACCTCCCCGGCCGCCGCGGCAGCGCGCGCCTGCTCGAGCGCGACCTGCATGCAGGCCACGTCACGGCCCGCCTCAGCCCGCTCCGTCATGCGCCTCCGCCGGCGCTGCCGTGGCCGGTGTCAGGAAGAGCGCCGGATCGACGAAGGTCGCATTCAGCGCGACTCCGAAATGAAGATGCGGCCCGGTGACCCGCCCGGTCGACCCCACCTTGCCGATCACCTCTCCCGCCTCTACCTGCTCGCCGCGCTTCACTCCGATCTCGCTCAGGTGGCAATACATGGTGATCAGGCCACTGCCGTGATCGAGAATCACGGTGTTGCCGTTGAAGAAGAAGTTGCCGGTGTCGACCACGCGTCCGCCCGCGGCGGCGTGTATCGGTGTGCCGACCTCGGCGGCGATATCCATGCCGCTGTGCGGATTGCGCGACTCGTTGTTGAACACACGGCGCATGCCATAGGAGCTCGAACGCGTGCCGGCAACCGGCTGCTGCAGCCGCAGCGTCGCGGGCGCGCGCGCTGAAAAAGTGCCGTAGTCCTCGTGCAGGCGCGGCTGCTCGCGGTTGACGCGCGCAAGGGCGGCAGCCGACAGATCCACCTTGCCCGGTGCAACGGTCAGGTGCTGCACGCTGTATTGTTTGTCGGCGATCTCGAAGTCGATCGCCCTCCCCTGCGGCGTGCCATCCTCGACGCGCACCGACGCGTGCCCGACCGCCTGCGCCAGCGGAATGCCGACGACGGCCAACCAGTGATCATCGACCCGCGTGACGAGCACGCGTCGCCCATCGAAACTCACGTGCGGAGCACGATCGGCGGGAGCCTCGACCGTGAGCAGCGCGATCCCGCCTGGGACGCGCTCCTCCTCGGGCAACAGGGGAGGCGCTGGCTGCGCGCTCGAAGTGCCCATGGACGCCGCGTGCGCGAGGACCGCACATGCCAATCCGAGGAGCCGCCTCATTGGCTGCTGGTCACGCGAGCTTTGAGGATTCCGCGCGCGAGCCTCGCCTCGATCTCCTCGCCCACGGCGACCGTTGCCGCGTCGGTAATCACCGTCCCGTCGGCGCGCTTTACGATCGCAAAACCGCGCTTCACCGTGGCGAGCGGGCTCACCGCATCGAGTGCACGCTGCGCGAGTGCCAGCCGTTGGGCGGAGCGTGCAAGCCGTTCCTGCGCGGCCCGCTCGAGAGCTGTGCGCAACTGCTCACTGCGAGTTGTGGCGCGCGCCTGGTACTCACGCAGCGAGCGGGCGAGCCGCAGCTGCAGGGCCTGGGTGCGCGCACCCACCTCCCCGAGCGCATGCCTTGGAGAGTGCTGCTCGAGTCGCGCGCGTAGCTCCGCGAGGCGCTGACCCTCGCGGTGCAGGGTGCCACGTGTGCGGCCGGTGAGGCGCTGCGCCAGCCCATCGAGCCGCTGCACCTGCTGTCGCAGGCGCACGCCCGGATGCGCGAGGTCGAGGCGGCGGCCAACTGCCTCGAGCCGCGCGCGACCCACACGCAGCTCGCGGCGCATCCCTGCCTCCATGCGCTGCGCGGTGCGCCCGAGTGCCTCGAGCCAGGCGTGACGATCCGGCACCACCATCTCGGCGGCCGCAGAAGGTGTTGGCGCACGCGCATCCGCGACGAAGTCGGCGATGGTGAAGTCGATCTCGTGGCCCACCCCGCAGACCACCGGCCGCGCGCACGCCTGAATGGCACGCGCCACACGCTCGTCATTGAACGCCCACAGGTCTTCCAGCGAGCCGCCGCCGCGCGCCAGGATCAGCACGTCGCACTCGGCGCGCGCGGAAGCCGTGGCGAGCGCGTTGACCAGCGCCGGCACAGCCGCCGCGCCCTGCACCGCGGTCGGGTAGAGAAGCACGGCGGCCGGTGGAAAGCGCCGCGCGAGGATCCTGAGGATATCGTGCAGGGCAGCGCCCGAGGGCGAGGTGATCACTCCGATGCGCTGCGGGAAACGCGGCAGCGCGCGCTTGCGTTCCGGCGCGAACAGCCCCTCGGCCGCGAGACGGCTCTTCAGCCGCTCGAATTCGCGCCGCAGCGCCCCGACGCCCGCCTCCTCCAGATGCTCGACGATCAGCTGGTAGTCGCCCTTCGGCTCGTAGAGGCTGATGCGGCCGCGCACCAGCACCTGCATGCCCGCGCGCGGAGTGAAACCCACCAGAGAATTCTTCAGGCGATACATGGCGCAGCGCAGCTGCGCATCGCGATCCTTGAGCGAGAAATACCAGTGGCCGGAAGGCGGCTGGGAGAAGTTCGACAGCTCTCCCTCGACCCAGAGTACTCCGAGGCCACGCTCGAGCAGCACCCGCACTTCGCGGTTCAGACGCGAGACGCTGTAGACCTCCCGGGTGGGAGCAGCTGACGCGCCGATTTCGTAGCCTGCGGACATAAGAGAACCTTAGCACGAGGTTTACCGACGTGATGTGAGCGCTTACAATTGCGCATGCGCATCCTCGAAGAAGCTCTCACCTTCGACGACGTTCTGCTGGTTCCGGCTTACTCGGACATCCTGCCCCGCGAGGTCGATCTCTCCACCCACGTCACCCGTCGCATCCGGCTGAATATGCCGGTGCTCTCGGCCGCCATGGACACGGTCACCGAGGCGCGCCTCGCCATCACCATCGCGCAGGAAGGCGGCATCGGCATCATCCACAAGAGCATGAGCATCGAGGCGCAGGCGCTCGAGGTCGACCGGGTAAAGAAGTTCGAGAGCGGGGTGATCCGCGACCCGATCACGGTCTCACCGAACATGAGCATCCGCGAGGTGCTCGACCTGACGCGCGCGCGCGGCATCTCCGGCGTGCCGGTGGTCGTCGGCCGCAAGGCGGTCGGCATCGTGACGCACCGCGACCTGCGTTTCGAGGACAAGCTCGATGCGCCGGTGTCCTCCGTCATGACGCCGCAGGAGCGGCTGGTGACGGTGCGCGAGGATGCCTCCAAGGAGCAGGTGCTGGCGCTGCTGCACAAGCACCGCATCGAGAAGCTGCTGGTGGTCAACGGCACGCACGATCTGGTCGGCATGATCACCGTGAAGGATTTCCAGAAAGCCAATGAATTCCCGCGTGCCTGCAAGGACGAGGGTGGGCGCTTGCGCGTAGGTGCGGCAGTCGGGACGACCCCCGACACGCTCGAGCGCGTCGCAGCGCTGCGCGAGGCGGGCGTGGACCTGCTGGTGGTGGACACTGCGCACGGCCATTCGCGCGGGGTTCTCGAGACGGTGAAACGCATCAAGTCCAAATGGGCGGACAGCCAGGTGATCGCCGGCAACATCGCCACCGCGGAAGCGGCGCGCGCGCTGGCGGAAGCCGGAGCCGATGCGGTGAAAGTCGGTATCGGACCGGGCTCGATCTGCACCACTCGCGTCGTGGCGGGTGTTGGCGTGCCGCAGATCTCGGCCGTGGCGAATGTCGCTGCCGCTCTCAAGGATGCCGGGCTGCCGGTGATCTCCGATGGCGGCATTCGCTTCTCCGGTGACATCGCCAAGGCAATCGCCGCGG
>Ga0306922_10005313_pt1 | contig 12291 bp, 10 predicted proteins | sample sta12Cox44000082_FD_203758 | JGI IMG/M metagenome (GOLD analysis project Ga0306922, IMG submission 203758) | Lab enrichment of tropical soil microbial communities from Luquillo Experimental Forest, Puerto Rico - statoxic.12C.oxic.44.000.082 (v2)... | ecosystem: Environmental > Terrestrial >... | reverse complement strand
CGAAACGGCCCAACTGGCTGGCTACCCAGACGCCGAGCTCGAGGCCAACCTCCAGGAGTGGAACTACGGGGATTACGAAGGCCGCACCACAGCCGAGATCCGTCAGAAGATTCCGTCATGGTCCTTGTGGAACGATGGCGTTTCCGGAGGCGAGACGATCGAACAGGTGTCGGCGCGGGCGGGCGCTGTGCTCGCGAGAGCCGCGCGAGCCGCCGGCGCCGTGGCGCTGTTCGGGCATGGGCATATTTTGCGGATCTTAACTGCGCGTTGGCTCGGTCTACGGCCTCGCGACGGCCGGTTGTTCGCGCTCGGAACTGCTTCCGTGAGCACACTCGGCTACGAGCGTGAGATCCCGGTGATCATGCGTTGGAACCTGGCGTGCTAAGTGCGTGGTACGCCTGCTCCGCCAGGACCAGGGCGCCGAGCACTCCAGCGCGGGAGCCCAGTTGGGGCGGAACGATTTCGCCAGCCCGAACGTACCCGTTCAGTAGAACCGCGAGTTCCGCACGGATCCGCTCGAACAGAGTTGCCTGCCGCATCACACCACCTCCCAATAAAATGCGCTGGGGCGAGAACGCGAGCGCCAGACTGGCTAGGCCGAGCGCGAGATAGCGCGCCTCCAAGATCCAGCCTTCGTGATTCGCCGGCAAAGATTCGGCCGGCGCTCCCCAGCGCGCCTGCAACGCCGGACCCGACGCCAGTCCCTCCAGACAGTCGCCGTGATACGGGCAGCACCCGGGGTAAGGATCCCTTGTCCAATCGTGCGGAATCCGAAGGTGGCCCATTTCGGGATGGACCAGCCCGTGAACGAGCTTGTCGCTTGCGACCGCAGCGCCTCCGATTCCGGTGCCGACGGTCAGGTAGAGGAAATCCGTCAGCCCCCGCCCGGCGCCCCAGCGCGCTTCTGCCAGAGCCGCCGCATTGACGTCGGTGTCAAAACCTACTGGAACGCGCAGGCCGGCACGGATGACCCCCGCAATATCGAAGTCACGCCACGCGGATTTGGGTGTGGAAGTGATGCGGCCGAAGCCGGACGAAGCGGGATCGCGGTCGACGGGGCCGAAGGAACCGATCCCCACCGCTTCCATGCTGCCTTGCTGGTGGAAAAACTGAATCACCGGGGCCATGGTGGCCTCGGGCGTTGAGGTGGGGAAAGAAGCGAGCGTTAGGTCGTCCGGCCCGGTTCCGGTGCCACAGACAAATTTGGTTCCGCCCGCTTCTAAGGCGCCGAACATAATCTCTGCGCCTGTGCGCCGCTCGCTCTCCCAACCGGGTACTAACGGCCGGCGGCAGCGACACCCTTGACCATATTCGAAAAAGCTTGATACGCTTCCGCGGGCATTCGCTGAATCGCGGCGTTGCCGACGATCTCCAGGTTCTTCAGGTAATTTGGATTTTTATTGTTGGCCCGGACCTGGGGCACCGTATCCTTTACCTTCTCCCAGACAAACAGCAGCTCTCCATTGGTTTGCAGGAACAGGTCCTCGTTGAGAACGCCAGCGGTGACAAAGGCGGCAGCCATGTCCCAGTAGCTCGTTACCATTCGCAGATACGCGTTCTCCTGACTGCCCATGGGGGGCATGTCGGCGGGCGTCTGGGCCGAAAAAGTGGCGAACCATTGACGGGCTTTCCGCATGGTCTCCTCCCGCCTTAACTCGTACAGTTTCAAACACAGATTTGCATCGTCGTAAGTTGCTTGAGTTGCCATATAGGGTGATTATATCGGTGCACGGCGCTACAATGATTTCAGATTCGGTCATCGGATTATGATGAGGACGTTGGCCGAACAACTCGAACAAAGGTTCCGGCAAGCGGATTTGTGGCGGCGGCTCGACCGCAGCCGCGTCGAACGTTTCGCCGGGGGCCGTCGCTGCCTCACTTGGCCGCGATTTGCCGGCGTTTGCAACGTCCCGTACAACCGGGGCCGGGTGGGCCAGGTCGGGCAAAACGCCGCTCTGCGCCATGTCCATGCCGGCAACGCTCGAGCGCGTACTCGCGACCGGGAAAACACCTTTGGTCCCGTTTGTCGCCCGTCGGTGAGTGAACGGCGCGGCTTTCGAGAGCGGCGTAATCGAGTCTCCGCCCAAGGTAAGTGCCCGGATTGCGGCGAGGCTTCTGGTGTCTGGGGCATGCCGGACCGCAATCGAGACGAAACAGCGGATTGGTTGCCGATCCGCTGTGGGTGACTTTCATGTCCGAGGTACATCGTTCGCCGTTCATCGGGACGTGGTATCCGGCTGAGGCCGTCGAGCTGGACCGGCTGCTCGAGGAGAGGTTCAGAATCTCCTGCTGCCGGCTGGGACCTTTTCTGCTGCGAGACGGACTCGGGTTCGTGGTCCCACATGCGGGGCCGGAGTATTCCGGCGCTGTGGCAGCGTCCGTCTATCGTTCGTTGCGCCAGCAAAGGCCGGAGCGGCTCGTATTGCTGGCGTTTCCCCACCACGGCGATCTTCGGGGTGTGGCGGTTCCGGACGTCCGGGCAATCTCGACGCCCCTCGGTTCAGTGACGATCGACCGTTTTCTCTCCACGCGATTCCCGCGCGTCGCCGAAGCGCTCGTCTGCGATCATTCCTTCGAGATCCAATTGCCGTTCCTGCAGAAAGCGGCACCCAGCGCTCGTCTTTGCCCGCTCTATGTCGGGTACATGAACGATGGCGAGCGCCGCGCGTTGGAGGCACTTCTGGCGGCGGAGTGGCGTCCGGGCACGGTCTTGATCGCGTCCTCGGACTTCACGCACTATGGCCGCAGCTTCGGCTACGTGCCGTTTCCGAGCGACAGTCGGGTCGCGGATCGGCTGCGTGGGTTGGATTTCGAGTGTATGGAAGCCGCTGGCAGTTTGGATGCTTCCTGGTTTCTGAAGACCCTGGCCGCGACTGGCGCCACGGTTTGTGGGTCGGCGCCTATCTCGCTGATGCTGGGTGCTTTACGTCTCATCTGTCCGGAAGGGGTTTTTCAGGCCACGCTGGACTACCAGACGTCCGGGGAGCTCACTGGCGACTTCCGGCACAGTGTGAGCTACGCCGCTCTGGGCTACTACCGGAGTTCCTCTTTTGAGCTGGGATTCGACGACCGGGCCGCACTCCTCGCGAGTGCGGAAGAAACCCTCGACTGCTTCCGCGAGACCGGCAGTCGCGAGCCGGTCAAGGCGCGCGGCAGTGACGCCCTCCAATCGCGGCGGGGTGTCTTCGTCAGCCTGCATCGTGGCGACCAATTGTTGGGTTGCATGGGACATTGTCCTGGCCGGGAACCTCTGGCCGAAGCGGTCCCGGATCTAGCGCTTTCCGCTGCGCTCGAAGACCCTCGATTTTCTCCGGGCGACGCGCTCGCCAGCCCGTTCGAGGTCGAGATCTCCATGCTGACGCCGCTTCGCCGGATCGTTCACCCCGAAGATTTTCAGGTGGGCCGTCACGGCGGTTTCCTCAAGTTTCCTCCGTGGAGCGGCTTGTTGCTTCCGCAAGTAGCGACCCACCATAGCTGGACGGCTACCGACTTCCTTCGTGCACTGGCCGAAAAATGCAGCCTCGCGCCCGAAGCTTATCGGGACCCGGCGGCGCGGCTTTACGTCTTCGAAGCACAAGTCTTTTCGCGGGCCAAACCCTGAACTCGTATTCTCACCCGTCGCGCACCGCGATCCCTGCCGGTCCGAATGGAGTAGGCTGAAACCGTGGTTGACCCCGAACCTCTTTTTTTAATGTTGTGTGCTTCCGACGTCGTCGGCAACGGCGACGGAAGACGACGCGACCCTGAGAGGATCACCGGGGATCGGGTACGTGAGGGGCGGTGTAGGCTTTCGTGAGGGCCTCCTGGTATTCGCCGAACAACGCTTTGATCCCGTCGAACTCGCGTTTCACCGCGGCGCGGTAGTTCGGGTGAGTGGCGAAATCGTAGAGCAGCGCGGTCATCGCCTGGGCATCGACGAGGAATCCCTGGTGACCCGTTGCCGAAAGGGTATCGGCTTCCATTTCGTAGGTGTGGTTAGGTGCATTGGATGTGTAGGCCGCGAATCCCAGTCCTGGAATGGCGCTCGATACACTGCCGGTCTCTTCATAGCCTTGCGGCTTGCCTGGCGTCTCCGCGACATGCGTCGCGCCGAACCGCTTCATGTGGGCAAATCCGACTTCGGCCAGCGTGGCCTCGGAGATTCCGTCGCGGAGCCTGCCGTAGTTATCGATCTTCACTTTGGTGCCGGTGGCGAGCGCAGCGGCGCGGGCGGCATTGTCCACGGCCTCGCGCACCTCCGCCAGGTAGATGGCGTCAGGGTAGCGGATGTAGAAATCGGCCTGCGTGCGGTCGGGCACGACGTTGGGCGCGGCGCCGCCTTCGGTGATCACACCCTGAATGCGCGCCTCCGGCCGCATCGTCGTGCGAGCGGCGTCGATGTTGTTAAACAGATGGATTACTCCTTCCAGAGCGTTGCGGCCGGCCCATGGTGTCATCTGGTGCGCCGGCGCGCCCGAGAAAGTGTACTTGACACCATCGATGTTGAGGCAGCAGGTGCCGAACCCGGGAGCTGGGCGGTTCGTAGAATTGACGGCGTGGCTGCGGACGATCACATCCGTGTTGCTGAAGACGCCGGCGTTGAACATCTCCGTTTTGGCGACCGGCGGCATCATTTCCTCACCGGGGCATCCGAAGACGACCACGCTGCCGGGGGAATGCGTACGTTCCAGCCACTCGGCCATGGCGACGGCTGCCGCGATGCCAATGGGGCCTTGCGTGCTGTGCTGGTCGCCGTGGAAAGCGCCCTTGGTGCCGCGCAGAGCGTCGTATTCAACGATGATGCCGAGACTCGGCGCGCCTCGATTGCCCTTGAAGCGTGCCACGAAAGCGGTAGGGAGGTTGGCCACCCCCACAGTCACATCAAAATTGTGGCGTCTGAGGTAATCCGCCAGGATGCCCACGGAGCGTGTTTCTTCGAAGCCGATTTCCGGGTGCCGAGTTAGGTCGTCACCCACCGCGAGTAATTCTGAGTCCATAAGCTGCCGGGCACGCGCGGTGACCTGGTCGCGGGCGGCGTCGGCAGCGCTTAGGCGGGAGACCCAGCCGGGGACGTCGAGGGATTTTTCGAGCGCCGCCATTTTCTTCAGGACGTCGCTGGCGGCATCGCGTTCCGTCGCGGTCTCTTGGGCGAAGGAGTAGACAGCGAAAATAGGGATCAGAAAAGCCAGTCTCATTACCGCGATCTTAGCTCAATCTGTTGACGATCATCGCGCGAGACGCGTTTGATAGTCGATCGGCAGCACGAGGGCGGTGTCGGTAGGGCCGCCGGGAAGGAATATCTGACCCTCGGCGCAGCCGGCGGCAGCGGTCTGATGGCTGGCCGAGGCACTCCAGACCGGCCCGCCCCCGCTGCCCGGCACCGGATCGTCACATATGGGACGAAAACTGAACAACTAGATAACCGCTACGGTTCCCTACGGCGCCGGCCGGGAGCGGTCGGCTGGCGATCGCGGGTGATCGACCATGACGCCAGTAAAAGCTTGCTCCCATCAACCGATCCCGACCGCACGTCCTTCGCGATTGAAAAAGGGGGCTGGAACCCCGTGAATCGGATCGCGCTTCGATACGCAGGATTGCCTACCCGAGGCGCGTCGAAGACGGTTCGGCGATGCCAATGCGCCTTAATTAATTTAACGCAGCCGTTAGCTCCCCAACGAAGTCGGGAATCTCAAGTCCGTCGTCGGAGTTCGAGTCCCTTAGCGAACCGTTACGGCCCCGAGCGAGTATTCGGCAAGATCAATCCAACAACCGTTCAGGGTGTTTTGGACAAGCACGACGCGCTCCACCCGGAACCGCCGCGCGCCACGGTATTCGTGCCAACGGCGGACCGCAGTCGCGCGGGTGGCTTCAACATCCTGGGGCGCAATCTCCTGCGCCAGCGTGAGGTGAGGATGATAGGAAAACGGTTCACGGAATTCGAGTGCGCCTTGGCACATGGCGTTGTGCAGGGATCGCAGCTCGGAGGCGCCCGAGCCGAGCTCGAGGTAGATCACATCGGTCACGGGGAAGACCTTAACCTCCAGCAGTTCGATGTCAAACGGCGTGGCGAGGTCGGTAAGGGCGCGGACTTCGCGGGAGGCCACCGACCAGTCGACCATCAAGGGGCGGGGCGGCAGAATGCTGACGTGGGCACGGGGATTATCGTGAGGGACCAGTTCCCGGCGCAGATCATCCAGGAAGCGCCCCAGGGGATCGGGAACGTAACTTACTAAAGCAAAGAGGTTTAGGCGCTCTCGCAGGGGAGGGCCGAGGGGCGCCCCGTGGGGGTCAACATTCATGCTCTCTTTATGGTAACCATTTTGTGGGAAATTGCACGCTCCTCCCTCCGAGCACCGGGTCTCTAGCTGTTACCCTCAAGACAAGATGCCGAGCCCCGACGACGCCAATCCCCTGATTGGCCCTCAATTCCATATTCCCTTCGACCGCATCCACGCCACACACGTGAGACCGGCGATCGCTAAGCTGCTGGCTGACGGTCGCCGTCGGCTGGAGGCCTTGGCAAATGGCACCGGCGAGCGCTGCTATGAAAATACCCTCGAAGTGCTGGACGAACTGGCCGAGCCGCTGGACTATGCGATGGGCGTGGTGCGGCACCTGGAATCGGTGGCCACCTATGCCGATCTGCGGACGGCACTGAATGCCGTTCAGCCGGAAACGAGCGCGTTTTATTCGGGAATACCCTTGCACGCGGGCCTCTGGGCCGCTTTGCAGTCGTACGCTGCGACTCCGGACGCGGCTCGGTTGACGGGCGAGCGGCGGCGGTTCCTGGTCAAAACGCTGGAGAATTTTCGGCGTCATGGCGCCAACCTCGATCCCGCCGGAAAGAAGAGACTCGAGGAGATCGATGTCGAGCTGACCGAGCTCACCACTAAATTCGCCGAGAATGTCCTGGACTCGACCAATGCCTTCGAACTGGTGATCACCGATGAGCGGCAACTGGCCGGTTTGCCGCCTATCGCCGTCGCCTCGGCGCGAGAGAGCGCCGTGCACAAACACCTGGAAGGCTGGCGTTTTACATTGCAGGCGCCCGATTACTTCGCCGTGATGACCTATCTCGACGATGCCGCGATCCGGCAAACGATCTACCAGGCCCATAGCGTCCGTGCCGCAGCCGAGCCGTGGGACAACCGAGAGCACGTCAGCCGCATCCTGGCGTTGCGGCAGGAAAAGGCGGAACTGCTTGGCTTCCCCAATTTCGCGGACCTGGTGCTCGAAGACCGGATGGCGCACACCGGCCGACGGGCGCTGGAATTTCTGGAGGACCTTAAGTCGAAGACAGAGTGGCGCTTCCGCGAAGAAAACCGCGAACTAATGGAGTTTCGCCGTGCCCTCGAAGGACCGGCTGCTCCGGAACTGGCTCCCTGGGATGTCGCCTATTACGCCGAAAAGCAACGGGCGGCGCTCTATGCGTTCGATGAAGAAACGCTCCGCCCGTATTTTCCTCTGGAGCGGGTGGTGGCCGGTCTGTTCGAGCTGGCCAACCTTCTCTACGATGTACGCATCACCGAGCAGCCCGGCGTGCCCGCCTGGGATTCCGAGGTGCGTTACTACCACATCCACGATCCGGATGGTCGATTGCTGGGCGGGTTTTACACCGACTGGTATCCCCGCGACAACAAGCGGGGCGGGGCCTGGATGGACGCGCTCATTACAGGCGGGCCGGCGCCAGACGGCTTCCGCCCTCACCTGGGCCTGATCTGTGGAAATCTGACTCCGCCGGTCGGCGGCCGGCCGGCCTTGCTGACCCACCGCGAAGTGGAAACCATCTTTCACGAGTTTGGCCATCTGTTGCATCATCTGTTCAGCCGCGTAGAGGTGCGCTCGTTGGCGGGCACCAACGTGGCGTGGGACTTTGTGGAATTGCCCTCGCAGATCATGGAGAACTGGTGTTGGGAGCGCGAGGCTCTCAATCTGTTCGCACGGCACTGGGAGACGGGCGCGCCGGTACCGGAAGAGCTGTTTCAGAAGATGAAACGTGCGCGCACGTTTCGGGCGGCCAACGCGCAGATGCGGCAACTTGGTTTCGGCTTTGTCGACTTGCTGTTGCACACGCGTTATGCGCCCGAGAGCGATCCGGATCCAGTGGAATACACGCGCCGCATTCTGCAGGAATTCAGTCCGGCGCTCTTGCCGCGTGACCACGCCATGATCGCCGCCTTCACGCACCTGTTCGGCAGCCCTGTGGGATATGGGGCAGGTTACTATTCCTACAAGTGGGCTGAGGTCCTCGATGCTGACGCCTTCACGCGCTTCCGTGACGGCGGCATCTTTAGTCGAGCGACTGGCGGAGCCTTCCGCTTCCACATTCTGTCCAAGGGCGATAGCGAAGATCCGGCAGAGTTATACCGCCAGTTTATGGGCCGAGACCCGGACCCGACCGCGCTGCTGGTGCGATCCGGCCTGGCGTGACGTCGAATCGACCCACACGTCCTCGAGCGTCACCCCGTGGAGTGCCACATGCCTGTCAGCGCCGTTTGGTGCTTCGGTCGAGCCGATCCAATAAGAATCAGTAACGGAAGCGAACGGCTCACGGTCTCGTCTTGTCGCTTGGCATCGCGGGTCCCGGCTTTAGCGACTGTATTGCCGATTACCAAGGAAGAGAATCGGGGCCGGGTGGCCTGGGAGGGGGGCCTCGGGTTACCGAATGTTTCTCACGCGGACTGGGCCGAGACTCGCACCCGACCTCCGCTGGCGCGATCAAAGCTGGCGTGAGGGAGTGACGGCAGCAGAGGTGCTTGCGACCACTCCCAGACCAGGACTCTCACTTTCCTGACCGGCGAGCGATGCTCGCATCCTCTCGACGGCCTAGCGGCTCGAGCTCGCCCAGCATGGTCGGGACCAGCTCCGAGACAGTCGGGTGTATATGCATCGCGCGTTGGATCACCGTATAAGGCACTTTGGCATACATGACATCCAGAATCGAATGAATCACCTCGTCTCCGCCCGTTCCCAGTACACAAGCGCCCAAGATTTCGTTCGTTAGTCTATCAACCAGGACCTTCATGAATCCTTGGGTCTCGCCTTTCTCGACAGCGCGCCCTACTCGGGTCATGGGCCGCTTTCCAATCAGCGCCGGCCGCCCGGTCCGAACAACTTCCGCTTCGGTCAGACCGGCCCTTCCGAGTGGCGGATCGATGTACAAGGCATACGCGGGTATGCGGTCGCTGACGCGGCGGGGATCGTGATCGAGCAGGTTCGCTGCTACAATCTCCGAATCGTTAAAGGACGTGTGGGTAAACCCGCCTTTTCCATTGCAGTCGCCCAATGCCCAGATCCCGGGCACGCTGGTGCGCAATTGGTCGTCGACGGGGATGTATCCCCGGGCATCGACGGCGATGCCAGCGTTTTCCAGGCCCAAGTCGTCGGTATTCGGGCGGCGTCCGACGGCCAGCAGCACCTGTGTTCCGGTCACCTCGGGAGCGCCGTCTACACAGTCCACACGCGCGGCCACGCCGTCAATCGTTTTCGAAAACCCGATGCACTTCGCGTTACGGCGGATCTGGATGCCTTCGCCTTCCAGAATCTCCAAGATGGTGGCGGAGACGTCTTCGTCTTCGCGCTGAATCAGCTGCGGCCCCATTTCAATGATCGTGACCTCGCTGCCGAAACGCCTGTACATCTGGCCGAACTCCAGCCCGACGTAGCTGCCGCCCACGATGATCAGATGCTTGGGAACGAAGCTCAATTCCATCATGGAGCTATTGGTGAGGTACTCGATCTGATCAAGCCCCGGCAGCCGGGGCACCACCGCGCGGCCTCCCACATTGATGAAAATCCGCTCCGCGGTCAACCGCTCGGCGCCAACACTGACTTCCCCGGCGGATTCGAAACGGGCGTGGCCCTGGTAGACCGTGCAATTCGCCATTCCCTTCAGCCAGGCTTCAACTCCGGTCCGGGAGCGTCCCGAGATGTCGTCTTTGCGGGCCTTCACGCGCCTCATATCAACTTTCACGTCAGCGGCCAACATGACGCCGAAATCAACCGCCCGCCGCGCCAGGTGGGCGGCGTAGGCGCTCGCAACCATGGTCTTAGTCGGGATGCAGCCCGTATTCACGCAGGTCCCGCCGAACCATTTGCGTTCAATGATCGCGACCTTCATACCGGCGCTGGTCAGCCGCTGGGCCAGAAAGGGGCCCGCCTGTCCGGTGCCGATGATGATTGCGTCATAGGCGATGGGCATGGGACTGGAGCCGATTAGGCGACGCCGCCGCGCAACAAAGAGGCCGCCGTGGGTTGAGCCGCGCCCGCCATGCCAGACTTTTGCTCCGCCTCCGGCACCTTGTCGCCTTCGCCGGGCGCCAGGAACAGGTTGGCGTCTACGCCGTGCTGCCGCGTGTACAGATCGTAATACCGCCCGCCCAAGTCGTAGAGCGATTGATGAGTGCCGCGCTCTACGATGCGGCCTTGTTCCACCACCAGGATCTGTTCTGCGCGCCGGATAGTCGAGAGGCGGTGGGCGATCACGAAGGTGGTGCGGCCTTCCATCAAATACGCGAGACCGGCTTGAATGGCCGCCTCGGATTCCGAATCAAGGCTCGAAGTGGCCTCGTCGAGAATCAGAATCCGCGGATTCGCCAGAATGGCGCGCGCGATCGACACGCGCTGCCGCTGGCCGCCGGAGAGCTTCACTCCACGCTCGCCCACGATGGTGTCGTATTGCTTGTCAAACCGCTCGGCAAACTCGTCGACGTGCGCGATACGGCAGGCTTCCAGGATCTCCTCCTCGGAGGCGCCGGGACGCGAGAAAGCGACATTCTCGCGGATGGTGCCATCAAAAAGGAACGTATCCTGAAGGACCACCCCGAGTTGTGTGCGATAGGCGTTCAGGCTCACGGTGGAAAGATCGGTACCGTCCACCTGAACTACGCCTTCGGTGGGCGCATGAAAGGCTGCGATGAGGCTGATGATCGTCGATTTGCCGGAGCCCGACGGGCCGACCAGCGCGGTGGCCGTGCCGGGTCGGGACTCAAAGCTCACGTCGTGCAACACCGGCTTGGCTTCGTCGTAGGCAAAAGTTACGTGTTGGAAGGAGACCACACCTTGGATCGAACCGATTCTCCGGTTGCGCCGCGTGTCTCCATCCTCAGGCTTTTCGTGCAGAACTTCCTGCGTGCGGTCGAGGCCGGCTAGTGCCTCAGTTAATTGCGTGCCGATTCCCACCACCTGGAAAACCGGAGCCACCAGGAAGGCCAAAAACGCCGTGAACATCGTAAATTCACCGAGCGTCAGGGTGCCGGCGAAGACCTGGCGCGAGCCCAAGAACATGACCACCGCTCCCACTACCCCCATCAGCACCGTCGCCGACAGGCTCATCAACGAAATGGCCGTCAGGGATCGGAACACGTTTTCGAGCAGCCGTTGGACGCCTCCCGCGAAGACCCGGGCCTCCTGCGCCTCAGCGTGGTAGCCCTTGACGACGCGCACCCCCGCCAGTGATTCGGTCAGCCGCCCGGTAACCTCCGCCGTGATCTTGCCGCGTTCACGGAAGATGGGTCGGATACGCGAAAAGGCTTTATTGAGGACGAGGGAGAAGGCAACGATGAATAACAACGACGTGCTGGTAAGCAGGGCGCTCGTACGCAGGAGAATGATCAGCGACAACAGCGCCGTCAGCACTCCGCCTAGGAATTCCACCAAGCCGGTGCCGATCAGGTTGCGAACGCCTTCGACGTCGGTCATGATGCGCGAGACCAGCACGCCCGCCTTGTTGGCGTCGTAGTAGGCCACCGGAAGACGGCCGACGTGCTCCTGCACCCTGCGCCGCAACTGGGCGATCAGGCGCTGGCCCTCCTTAGAGAGCAATTGCGTCAGAGTGAATGACGTCACGCCTTGAATGATGGTAGCGGCCAACACCGCCAGCACGAGCGGTGTCAACAGCCGGACCTGGTGTTTCAGCATGACGTTGTCCACGAGGTATTTGGTGGAGGCGGGCAGTGCCAGCCCGGCAACGCTTTTGATCAACGTTAGGGCCATTCCGAACGACAGCAGCCGCCGGCGCGGGCGCACCAGCTCCTTCAGCAGCGGCAGCGCGCTGCGCAGGTGCTCACGCGACTTTTTCTTTAGTATGGTAGGAGCCACAGTTCCCCTTTTCTTACAGCGTACCGGGCCTCGCTTGCCTTCGCCACCTAGCCAAAGAGGCAGGTTCGCAAAAGGTCCGGCATGTCGTTGGCTTTGCTGACCTCGAGGACCGCGAACCCGGCGGCGCAACCGCTCGCCAGACCCGGCGCCGAATCCTCCACCACCAGCGGCGTGCGAGCCCCGAGCAGCCGCTCTGCCAGCAGGTACGGGTCA
>Ga0306922_10005312_pt1 | contig 12292 bp, 12 predicted proteins | sample sta12Cox44000082_FD_203758 | JGI IMG/M metagenome (GOLD analysis project Ga0306922, IMG submission 203758) | Lab enrichment of tropical soil microbial communities from Luquillo Experimental Forest, Puerto Rico - statoxic.12C.oxic.44.000.082 (v2)... | ecosystem: Environmental > Terrestrial >... | reverse complement strand
ATACCCCAGGCGGGCGTTTCTCTTTGATCAGCTCGCTGAGTTCAGCGATAGCAGTCGAGGCGTCTTGCATAGCAAAATGGTAAAGCCAAAGCGTAAAGTTATCAACCGGTTTATGGCTCCGCGTGCGCGGCAAAGAAGGTGAGTGCGCGGCGTTTCCGAGGATCGGAGTGTTCTTCTCGAACCGATCCCCGCATACCCTCGAACTCGCGCGCCGTTACCTGGCCGAAATTCAATCAGCGAAATCAACGCCTGCGGAAATGAAGTTCTGCCGTGATAAGGATTTTCATATACGCGCAATCCTTGAAGAGGACCTTGTGCTGATTGTATTTTGCCATTGCCAACCGGGGAAGCGGCTCGAGAATGGACACGTGTAAAAACAGGAGGGGAGTATGCACGATGACGTCGCGACACAAGTTCTATGGGATCACGAGCGCGAACAAATCCTCGCGGCTCTCGGGATGACAAAGATCGATCCTCGCGCCTGGTCTACCGAGGCGCTAATTGAGAAGATCAAGGAGTCGATCGTCGGCAGGGACCGGCTAGGCGACGTTTTAGTGGACTTTTCGCTCACCGATGGTGCGCTTCACGGGTTCGATGTGACACTTGATGAAATCGAAGACTGGCTTGATGACGTGCCGCTCTTTGACGCTTCGACACAGGTGGCCGGCAACGCGGCCCGGAAACTTCGAGGTTTTATCCGGTCCCGATGGGACCAGGAACGGCAAGCCATCTTGCGCGCCGTGGGGATTGACAACGTGAATTGCCAAACATGGTGCACGCAGGCGCTGGTCGAGGAGATCAAAGACTGCATCGACGGTCAACGGTTGCTCTCCGGTGGCGCCCAGTGGCTGGCGGGACGGCGCGTCGAGAGAATTGTGGAGCTTGATCCGCACGATCCCGAGCTCAAGCGGGCTTGGGCTAGTTTTCCCGATCCGGAAGCGGACAACTCTTGGGAATATCTCGCGACAGAGTTAATTGAAAAGCATTGGGTGCATATCTTTCTTCACCGGGGGACATCGGCTCGAGTGCCGGCGAGCTCCGGATGGGGGCCGTGAACATGAACACAAGCCGCGATTCGTTGGGGGCGACATCGGCTCAGGCAGGGCCCGACGTTGCGATAGAATCAGCGGCGACTCCCGAGATGTAGCGATCCCGAGCATATAAACGGTCCTGGTAAGATGATGTCTGCTTGAACCTGATCGAAATCGTCTGCACTATCGGCGCCGGGAAGTAGGTTTAACCCGCCAGACGCTCTACCGGCATGTCAGTCTCTGCGTGTGGACGGATGCAAACGTAAGTAAAGAACCCTCAAGGTTTCGGCGGCATTCGCACGCCTCCAAAAACACGCTCGAACGTTTCGATGACAAATTCAGCAACGTTTGGCTCTTTGCTGGCTCTTGGGCCGGCGACATTGAGAGTCTCGACCACGTTATCCTCCAGGAAAGCGCGGAGCCTTTGTGCGGCATCCTGCAGGCGCGCGTGAAGGTGCAGGCATGGCTTGTTATGCTTGCGGGCGAACTCGACGGTCTTTTTGGAGCCTCCGCTTAAGCTGGGACCTATGGAAAATAAAACAGTGGCGTCGCTATCCCGGACATTCCATTCAGTCCGTTGAAGGTACGAAGCTGATGGGGATTCTTTCAGCGGGTATTTCGGATCGATCGTTCCGTCCTCGGCTTTCCTGCCCTTTGGGCACCATCCGCCGCAGGGCAAATTGTGAGACAACGCCCAATCCAGCGCGGCTCGGTCAGCGCCCGTCTGCCCGCCGGAAACGATTTTGGGAAATTTGGCCATAAAGTGATCAGGGCGCCTTCTTTAGGCGTGTTTCTTTAGATAGGCGTGGTCGCTGACATGGCGGCGGGTTGCCTCACGGATACAAACCCAATTCGACCCACAACTTCCGGGCCTCAACCTGGTAAGCAATATTCATCTTAAGTTGTGCCACAGTAGCTCGACCCTTCGCCGTCTTTCCGTGCAATTCAAAAGTCACTCTGGCAAAGGCGAAATACTCTACCCATCGATCTTTTCGGGGGTGAAATAGCGTGACTTGTTCTTGCGTTTCGGGATCAAGACCCGACGCGTGATTGGATTTGGCTAGGTTGCAACCGGAGCAGCCAAAAGCCAAATTTGCTAGCTCATCTCCCCCTCCGAGAGATCTGGGAAGGATGTGATCGCCTTGGTATCGGCTGCCGGTCACTTCCTCGGGCGCGTGGCAGTACTCACAACGACGTCCCGCTCGTTCCCTCACTAATTCCCGGACCGCAGACGTGACCATTAACCAACCAGAGCCGCACTCTTCCGGTCACTTGTTTTACGAGCTTTTCTTCGTTTCTGTTCCACCAAAACCCGCGCGTTATGAAGGCTGATCCTCTGGGATTCATCGACTAAGCGGGTCAACTCCGCGCGTTCTGCTCTAGTCAGTTCCCCTGCGTTATTCTTCTCCATTAGAGCGTCGAGCCGCTGCTGTTTCTCAGGGGCCAGGCGCTTAAGTTCCCTCGTCGGCTTCTCTAGTTGGATGAGATCCCCCAGCTCAAGACCAAAAGTCTGACAAATCGCGTTCACGATACGGGTATCGATCTTCCACAAAGGCGCCGGCTCAGCGAGCCGATACAAGCTTTTGACGTTGACCGAGACGCCCCTCTTTTGGAGTGTCCTCTGGAGATCAAGGACGCTGAGGTTGCGTTGTGCCAGGATTAACCTCAGGTTCGACCAGGCGCCATGAGGTTGACCTTCCATACGGTATAATGTGCCATCTATATGGTAAACTGCAAACTATTGGCTAAAAACCGGCGTTCTTGGAGCAAATTCACTTGGGCAACGGGATGGGTTGCTAAAGCGATCGATCACATTTCCTTTAAGACGTTGGAAGCATCTCCTGTCATTTTTTACGCGTTTTTGCCCAACCTGCGCCGATACGGTGCACGGTCTGCCAAAGGCCAGCCAGCGCATCGAAGATTCCGTGGATCAGACGATCTTGTGGCTCCGACTTCGTGGAACTGGACCATCTCCCTGGCCAAGCTACATGAGAAGCCTCATCCACGAACCGCAACAAAAACCAGATGAACACCACCGAGAATATCTGGTTACGTGTTGCCAAGCTCTCGAAACATTTTGGCGCAGTTATCGCTTTGGAGGCCGTCGACGCCAGCATTCGGCTAGGCGAGGTACTCGCCTTAGTCGGTGACAACGGAGCTGGGAAGTCGACGCTGGTAAAGTTATTGTCCGGCGCATATTCGCCGTCGGCCGGCGAAGTAGCGATCAACGGCAGCCCCGTCACAATCGAAAACCCCAGGAAGGCACGGCAGTTAGGCATCGCGACAATTTTCCAGGAACTCGCTCTGGTCGAAAACCTCACGGTCTACGAAAACATCTTTTTGGGCAGAGAAATCGTTCGGCCCGTCATTGGGTTGCCCATTCTCGACAAGAAGAGAATGCGCGACCGCGTTGTGCAATTGATCGATGAACTTGGTTCGCACATCCCGTCGCCCTCCGCCTTGGTTTCGGACCTGTCCGGTGGTCAACGTCAGGCGGTGGCCATCGCGCGCGCGATCGACTTGGAAACCAAGTTGGTCATCATGGATGAACCCACCGCCTCGCTAGCCGTGGCAGAAACGCGCAACGTATTAAGGTTGATCGAGCAGCTACGCGACACCGGAAAAGCGGTCCTGCTTGTCAGCCATAATTTGAACGACGTTTTTGAAGTCGCAGACCGCATCGTTGTGCTGCGACGTGGCCGAAAAGTGGCCGAATGTGAGAGGGCAGAGACCGACCTTGATGAGGTTGTCAGTTGGATTACAGGAGCGAAATCCGGCCCGCAATTGAAGGTACCGGATTACAAAACAGCCCATGGAGGGGATCAACATTAAGAAAGGAAAGATGCGCAGACAAATTCACTGGTCCGCTTGGTTGGCAGTGGGCCTTACGCTGTTAAGTGCAGAGTTCGGGCTTGCCCAGAGTAAACCGAAAGTTGCGTTCGTGCCGCAGATTGTCGGCATACCCTACTTCAACGCGATGGAGGAAGGGGGCAAGGATGCCGCACAGAAGTTTGGCGTGGAGTTCGTTTACACGGGACCGACCGATACGAATCCAGCCGAACAGCTGCGAATCGTGAATGGGCTGATCGATCAGGGAGTTTCGGCGGTCTCCCTTTCGGTGCTCGACGCGAGTTCGATCGACCCGATTATTAAGAAAGCAAAGGAGAAAGGCGTCAAAATCTTCACCTCGGATTCTGATGCACCGAAGAGCGAGCGGGAAGTGTACGTTGCGCAGGCACTAGATCAGGATCTTGGATTTACTATCATTGACGAGCTGGCGAAGCGGATTGGTGAACAAGGAACCGTGGGCATCGTGTCGGGCGAAGCTACCGCTACAAACCTGAACACCTGGATCAACTTCATGCAGCAGCGCGTGAAGGAAAAGTATCCAAAAATTAATCTCCTGCCGCCGCAGTTCGCCGGAGGCACAGCTCAACGCGCATTTCAGCTAGCGACGGACCTCATGACGGCACATCCCGACTTAAAGGGGTTGATCGCGGTCGCTTCGACCACCTGTCCAGGAGTGGCTCAGGCCATCGAATCAGCCGGAAAGATTGGCCAGGTCATCGGCACCGGTTATGGTTCTCCCAATACGATTCGGTCTTACCTGAAGAGCGGTGCGTTCGGGTTCAGCGTTCTCTGGAATCCGCGTGACCTCGGTTATCTGACGGTCTGGGCTGGCAAGCAGTTGATTGACGCCAAGCCGTTTGCCGAAAGCAACGCGGTGCCCGGGCTCGAAGCGTCGGTAAAGTACGATTCTGCGACCAAGGTGCTGTTACTCGGACCTCCTGCTGTTTTTACAAAGGAGAACGTCGATCAATTCAAATTCTAGAGTGAACCGCTTGGAGGCAGGCTCACTTGAACTGCTTCGGACCCGAACGACCGTTGGAACCCAAACTGCACGCGCCACCGGAACGCCTTGGAGGCGACGGCTAAGATGAACTGGAGACGATTTGGCGGGCGCGAAGTAACGCTGGCACTGGCTTGCGTCGCCGTCACGATCCTTTTCCGGTTCTTGTCCCCCTATTTCCTGACAGTACAAAATCTGACCACGGTGCTTCGGAACAGTATTGAGCTTTTGTTAGTAAGCTTGGGAATGTCGTTCATCCTGGCGACGGCCGGAATTGATATTGCGGTTGGCGGAGCCTTAGGAATCTGCGCGATATTCGTCGGATGGAGTTTGCAAGGCGGGTGGCCCGTGGCGGCTGTGTTATTCATCGGGCCCATCGTCGGCACAACGCTCGGGCTTGTTTCATCGGCGCTGATTGTCTGGGGAAAGATACCCCCCATCATCGCTACCCTGGGCCTGTTCGGGGTTTACCGAGCAGCCATTTTCCTCCTCCTCGGCGGGAGCTGGATTTCGGGATTGCCTGACACTCTTGGACCCCTGGCGAACCAATCTGTCGGTGGGTTTCCGCTCGTGGGCATTTACGTTCTGTTGTTCTATACAGTGGGTTGGCTGATCATCCGGTGGCTACCGCTGGGCACCGCAATCCTCGCGACGGGGGGCAACGAGCGGGCAGCCAGACTTTCTGGTGTAGCAATCGGTAAGGTCAAATGCTTCGTTTATGGTTTCACTGGTCTGCTCGTAGGGTTTTCGGCTTTTCTCTACGTTGCCCGGTATCGAAACGTCGAGACCTCGACCGGCGGCCTTGTTGCCTTAGATGCGATCGTTGCTTCCGTCTTGGGCGGTGCTTCCGTCCTGGGCGGAAAGGCGAACCTTCTCGGTACGATGTTCGGAGTCGTTCTCGTCCGTCTCTTGCAGAACGGCTTCGTGCTCATCGGAGTGCCATCACTTTGGGAACAAGTCATTACCGGTGTTCTCTTGATTTCTGTATTGATCCTGGACGCGCTGGCAGGGGCCGGAAGCTCTCGCCGGCAGTAACGAACGTGTGAGAACCGCCCTTAAACAGATTCGGTTCAGCGGCCTGGGCATGCTCTGGCTGATTGCGCTTGCCGTGCTTGCCACCCGAGCACCTGCTTTCTTCACCCTGGCCAACTTCACTTCCGTTCTGCAGTTCTCGACCCTGTTGGCATTGGTAACCCTGGGCCAGACTTTCGTCATTCTCACTGGAGGCGGTGGCATCGATCTCTCCGTCGGCGGAATCGTGAGTCTGGCGGGCTTCACGATCGCTTTTCTCGTCAAACAGGGCACGCCGGCTTTCCTCGCCGGGATTGCCGGAGTTCTATTCGGTGGGATCCTGGGAAGCATCAACGGGCTTATCATTACACGATTGAGGCTGTTGCCGTTGATCGTAACCCTGGGAACATTTTACGCCTATAACGGTCTCGCCCTCGCTCTGACGGGCGGCGCGCCCATTACAGGACTGCCTTCCTCTTTTGGCATGCTTGGGCAAAATGCAGTACTCGCGATCCCTCTACACACCCTCGTGTTTGTTTTGCCCCTTTTCATAGTGATGATGTTCATCCTAACCCAAACGCCTTTGGGGCGATGGATCTACGCGGTCGGAAGTAACGAAAAAGCTTCCCGGCTTGTCGGTCTGCCGGTAGATGCGATTCGGCTGGGAGTTTATGTCCTCAGCGGGATGCTCGCCGCCTTGGCTGGTCTGGTGGCTGACTCCTGGCTCTTGAGCGCCCGTCCGAACATCGGTGACAACCTCGAATTGTTATCTCTCACTGCGACTCTCTTAGGCGGTACAAGCATCTTCGGCGGATCAGGCGGATTAACTGGCTCGCTTATCGCCGTGCTCTTCTTTACATCACTTCAAATTGGGCTCCAGATGTTGAACGTTAATAACATTTGGCAACTCGGAGTGGTCGGGCTCCTCCTCATTGGAAGTGTTCTCATGGATAGATTGGTTCGAACCGGGTGGACAGCTTGAAAGAGCAACTACAGCAAAGCATCATTAAAGCGGTTGACCATAACCGGGAACGAATCGCTCGAACGTTGCAGGAGCTGATTCGGTTCGAGAGTATCGTGATGGCAGACCCGACAAAGGCGGGTCCCGGCGAACGAGAGTGTCAGAAATACCTGGAGAGCAGGCTTTCCGCAGCCGGATTTGAAACGGATCTCTGGGAACCGGACGCAGACGCACTTTTGGAGAAGTACCGGGGCAAACCAGGAGCCCAACAGGGCCGTAATTTCCGAGGACGCCCTAATCTGGCGGCCACACTTCGTGGCTCTGGTGGGGGCAGGTCGATCCTTTTGACGGGGCACATCGACGTTGTTCCGGCAGGCGAACGCACGCACTGGCGTTACGAACCTTTCGCTGGAGCAAGGGAAGGGGATTGCATTCAGGGCAGAGGTGCCGTGGACATGAAAGGCGGCGTTGCGTCTATGCTATCAGCTGCTGAAATTCTTCGGGAACTGAATGTTCCTCTCGCCGGCGACATTTTGTTCGCGACGGTGGTCGACGAAGAGATTGGCGGAATGGGCGCATTGGCAATGGCAGATCGCGGCTATCAAGCTGACGCCGGGATCCTGACAGAGCCGACTGACAATCGGATTTCGCCCCTCTGTCATGGGATTCTTTGGGGTAAAATCGTCATCGACGGTATCGGCGGTCATGCCGAGCTGAAAGCGCGACACTGGGATGCTGGCGGACCTGTCGACGCCATCGGCTTGATGAGGTTTGTCCTGGATGGCATCGATGCGCTTAATGGACGGTGGCGGACCGATCCGCGAAAGAACCATCCGCTGATGGAACTCTCCAACCAGATCACCGTCACTCAGGTACGGGCTGGCGAACACCCAAGCTCGACGGCAGGACGGGCGGAGATCGTCATCGATGTCCAATATCTCCCCTCCGAGAAAGACGCGGATGGTGTTGGAGGCATAGTGAAGCGCGAGGTCGAAGCGCATCTTGTCAGGTTAGCTCAAGTCGACCCCTGGTTAGCCGAGCATCCCCCACGAGTCGAGTGGATCCTTGATGCCGATTGCGCAGAGGTGAAAACGGACCACCCAATCATCAATACCTTTGCTGAAGCGTGCGCCGTCGCGTCCCACCCGTTTCGGCTATGGGGCATGGGAGCGCACACCGACATGGGTATCCCGACTGAGCTTGCAAAGACACCAACTATAAATTTTGGGCCCGGTGACCCGAGCCAGGCGCATCAACCCAATGAATACGTATCGATCGGCGATCTTGTGACCTGCACGAAGGTCATCGCCCTGGCCATTGCCCAATGGTGCGGCTAAAGAACGCTCTTAATATGGAAACAAAGGTATTGTTAGTCGGAGAAAGCTGGGTCAGTGCGTCGACCCACCTGAAAGGATTCGATTTTTTCTCTTCAACCTATTACGCGACCGGCGGCGACTTTTTGATTGCCGCTCTGAGTTCGGCTGGCGTTCAGGTGACCCATCAACCAAGCCACGAGGCGGCAAAGTCTTTCCCGTTCGAACTTAGTAAACTGCAGGAGCACAACGTCGTAATTCTCAGCGATATCGGAGCGAATACGTTGTTGTTGCCGCCGGAGGTGTTTCTTGAAGGAAAACGTGTTCCTAATCGCCTCGAGTTGATCAGAGAATACGTGCTGCAGGGTGGGGGACTAGTCATGGCTGGCGGTTATCTCAGTTTTCAAGGGATCTATGGGTCTGCCCGCTACCACAGAACACCGATCGAAGACGCGCTGCCGGTTTCTATTTTGTCGATAGACGACAGGATCGAAAAACCCGAGGGCATTATTCCGAGCGTGGCTAAGAAAGATCATCCTGTCACAAAGGGCATCGACGGCGAATGGCCGTATCTTCTCGGTTTCAATGAAGTGAAAGCAAAGGAAAACGCGGAAGTATTGGCCACAGTAGGCGAATATCCATTGCTAGTAACTGGCTCGTTCGGGAAAGGACGCAGCGTTGCCTGGACGTCGGATGTCGGTCCACACTGGTGTCCGAAAGACTTCGTCGATTGGCCCGGCTACGGCCTGCTTTGGCAACGGATCGTCGCGTGGGCGGCGTTAAAGGTCTGAGTGAATCTGAATTACAACTTTATGGGTGAGCAAGCGACCGCCTCTTCGCCGACATCCGACCAGGTTCTATCCCCGCTGATTGCTTTTCCGGAAAGAGGCGATGCCAGGACGCACCGATACTGCAGAAGCAGGCCGGACCTATCCACTTTCCGCTCGTGGACCGAGGCCGACGGAATAACGCATGATTTTCATTGGAGTCTATACAGAGGCTCTCGATGTATCGGGAAAATATTATCATGCTCACTGCTTTTTAGAGGTCGTTTCGAACAGGGAAAATCTAACTTGATTCATTCGTTAGAGTTGAGAGTGATTCGGTAGGCGACGCAGGTGACGATCGATGATCACCCCTGAGATAGTAGAGCGGTATTTTCCCAAGGCAGTGCAATGGGTTACCGAAACGGAAAAGGCGATTTTGGAATGTGGCCAAGCGCTCTTGCCGCAGAACCGAAAAGATGCAGAAGCTATTGGTATTCGCCGAATCGACGATGTGCGTATTGCCGTTTTTAACGCTATTCCGCTTCCTGATGATCTGGGATTGCGGCAACTCGCGCAGCAGACGGGGCTGATATCGGGTTCGACGGGCGGAATGACTTTTGGGCATGGAATTGCGCTTAAGAATCGGGCGTACGACCGAGGATTGATTGCGCACGAACTGGTCCATGTAATGCAGTATGAAAGATTCGGCAGCCTTGAGGCGTTCCTAAAAAATTATGTCAAGGAAATCGCCTTTCCGCCCGGGTATCCGAACGGACCCCTGGAGCGCGAGGCAGAGTTAATAGCGCATTCTGTCTTGCAGAATCCCTGAACGGGGAAACCCAAGCCCGAACCTTCATCGGGATAAGCGGCGGCCTTAGAACCAGTCGAGGAAGATGTCTGTTCATGCTGTTGTCACCATTCGGAAATTGGACTTGAATCCCCGATTTGCGGCAGTCAAAAACTGATATTCACATAATTCTACCTTCTGCGGCCCTCGATGCGCTTACTTGAATGATTGGCACAGTTCGTTTTTCAAAGATTGTTGAAACCGTAGGGAAGCCTAGCGTTCACCTGTTATGGATAGACCCCGAGAAGGATAACATTCTGCAAAAAGCGATTAAGGCGAATCGCGTGATGACGATCCATCAACTCACAGTCGGTACGAAAACCGACTACGGAACGATAGGATTCGAGAAGAATGTTTCGGGACAAGTGCTGATTTTTCCAAAGTCGCTAAGATCATTCGCAGATAAGCGAGTTATTGGCGTGAAATATGACCTCCTTGAATGGGAGTCAGCTCCAAAAAGCCAACAAGCACCCAAGCCAGAGCCAGCCAAGCCCCCTATCAAAAGCAAACCGAAAGAAATTCCTGTTGCAGCTGTCGAGCCGCCTGTTGCCAAGGAGGGCGCACTTCCAAAAAGCCAACAAGCACCCAAGCCAGAGCCAGCCAAGCCCCCTATCAAAAGCAAACCGAAGGAAATTCCTGTTGCAACAGTCGAGCCGCCTTTCGCCAAGGAGAGCGCGCCTGGCAGAGTGGTAAAATTCCCGGTTCCGGAGGTCGAGGCTAAGGACCTGCCAAACGAAGATGTAGAACAACCCGAGCTTAGATTTATCGAGGGTGGCGCTGAGTTGCTAGACACTGTGCGACCGCTATGGGAGAAGCTGAACGCTTTGCACGCAGAAAAGTCTCCGCATTTCGCGGAAGCCTTTGCCAAGACAAGCTTTTTGGAACGAAAGGCAGACCTAGAAAATAAGGCGATAAAAGGAGCACTTCTCGTCATTTTGGCGGTCACAAAAGCGGATGAGTACATTGCCTATAGCGTCTGCTCGGTTGATAAAGAGAGTCGCGATTCCGGCACAGGCAAGGTAGGGGAGATTGACTCAATGTTCGTATCGCTACCGTACCGTCGGCAAGGAATCGGTCAGAAATTGGTGAAAAGGTGCATGGAGTGGTTTGAAAAGAACGAGGCGGAGAAAGTCATCGTCTTTGTTGGAGTTGGAAACGAGGAGGTACTTGAATTTTACAAAATTTTTGGATTGCTGCCGTTTGCGATCCGTCTTGAGCAAAAGAGGAGTTCAAAACCATGATATACTTTCGGGCCAGATCGAATAATCGACAGATTATATGCCCGGAACATTTCTGGTGTTGGGCGACATCAAATGCCGGCACAGAATCGCCTTTTTGCGGGCCAACCCGCTGCTGCGACGTAGCAGACCTGTGCCAGGCATTCTCGCAATTGTTCGCCGGTTCCAATTCGTGGAATTAAATCTGCCAGCGAATCGGCGGCGGACGCAAAGCCTGGTCTGCAAGATTCGAATGCCTCTCGCTTATCCAAAGAGCAGCAAGAGTGGAGCGAACCGTTTTTGGGTTAATGGAGCTTTCAGCGGGTACTTGGGATCGATCGTTCCGTCCTCGGCTTTGCGGCTTTTGGAAATCGCGGCCAGGCGTATCAAACCAATCAAGGCTTCGCGATCCGCTGCAAACGACTTTCGCGATGACAATAGACGGTGATTGGATTAGACAATCTGAATAGTTCTCAAGAGGACAAGCGCTCCCCGAACCCGAATACAACTTGAACAATCCGACAGTAAAAAACAGCGTTAATCCGGGGAGTGGCCAGCTGCCACCTGGCGTGAAGTTTATTCGCACTCTGCGGGGACATACCAATAGGGTCGGTCGCATCGCGTGGTCACCAGACGGACGCGTGCTGGCATCGCCATCGGCGGATAAGACTATCCGGTTGTGGGATTCCAAGAGTGGTGTATGCATGCATACTTTGAGGGGCCACGACGATATGGCATTCGCTGTGACGTTTGATCCAACAGGGCAGATGTTAGCGAGCGCAGGCAGTCTGGACGAAAACGTCATTTTGTGGTCCACCGAAAAACGTGAATTTCTGCGCAACTTAGGAACACATAAGGATGGCGCTTTCACAGTCGCGTTCGACTACAGCGACGGCACTCTATTCAGTGGTGGAAACGACTCGAACATCAAGGTGTGGAATCCGATCAACGGGGAACTACTGTTCAAGCTAGTCGGACATAACGGTTCTGTGAATTGTATCGCCTTTGACTCGGAGAACCATCGTCTTGCCAGCGGAAGTTTGGATTCAACGATTCGGATTTGGGACGTCAAGAAGAAGGAACTGCTCCATACACTACGCGGCCATCGGAGCAGCGTGCTAACAGTAGCGGTCGCTTCCACCAAACATATAGTCGCCAGCGGGAATCAGGATGAGACCATAAGGTTGTGGGATATTATCACCGGTAAGCTAATTCGCGTTATTGAAGGCCACACCGGAATGCTTCAAAGTATCGCCTTCTCGGCCAACGGCGAGTTGCTGGTGTCAAAGTCCGCC
>Ga0306922_10005311_pt1 | contig 12293 bp, 6 predicted proteins | sample sta12Cox44000082_FD_203758 | JGI IMG/M metagenome (GOLD analysis project Ga0306922, IMG submission 203758) | Lab enrichment of tropical soil microbial communities from Luquillo Experimental Forest, Puerto Rico - statoxic.12C.oxic.44.000.082 (v2)... | ecosystem: Environmental > Terrestrial > Soil... | reverse complement strand
GATCACGCCGCCCGCGCTCGATCCCGATCAATTTGCCAAGGAGCTTGAGGCGGCGCTCGCCGGCGGCGATGTCGCCTGCCTGCAATTGCGCCTCAAGGAGGTCGATGACGAGGCGATCCGGCGCGCAGCTCGGATCCTAAAGCCGATCGCGCAGGATCGCGATGTCGCCTTCATCATGAACGACCGGCCCGATCTCGCCGCCGAGCTCGATTGTGATGGGGTGCATGTCGGCGAAGAGGACATGCCCTACGCCGAGGCTCGCCGTCTGCTGGGCCCGGACCATATCGTCGGGGTGACCTGCGGTGCGAGCCGTGATCGCGCGATCACCGCCGCTGAAGCCGGTGCGGACTATGTCGCCTTTGGCGCGTTCTTCCCGAGCACGACCAAGGCCGCCAAGCACCATGCCGGCCCTGAGCTGCTCCGCGACTGGAGCGAGACGACGGTCGTGCCGTGTTGTGCCATCGGCGGCATCACGCAACAAAATTGTGGGCCGCTCGTAGAGGCCGGCGCCGACTTCCTCGCCGTGATCGGCGCGATCTGGTCGCACCCCAAGGGTCCGCGCGCGGCGGTCGCCAAATTCAACGAGGTGTTCGCCCGCTATGGGCGTGCCTATCACGTGGCTGAATCAAAGCGCATATAATCATCAGACGGATTCCAAGAGCACGGACGCGCAGTCGTTTGTCCACTTCGGGATCGGGCTCAGCCGCGCGACCCCCTTTTTTCCACCGGGAGGCGTTGAGTTTTTCGTTCCGCAGCAGGAACCGAATTGGCCCGGAGCCGCCGCGATACGATCACACTCGAATTTCTCGGTAGGCAGGTCGAGCGCCTGCCGGCCGAAATCGCCGGTATGCGGGATGACTTGCGAGTGCAGGGCGCAATCTGCACCCGGCTCGACGCGATGATGGGGCAGAGGCTTACCATTTAGACAGGGATGCTCGAGCAACTGCGGGCAATGGTTAAGCCGCACCAACGTTTTGCCGATCGGCTGCAGCACCTTGAGGAGAAAACCGAACAGCTTTGAGGTCTTGGGACAGAAGATCAAGTCGTACAGACCTGATAGATCTCGGCGCGCTCTTCAAGCCCACTGCGACTGAATAGGGTAAAGACCGACAGGTTGCGACGAGAAGAAGCAGGCACAGGGATGAACAGCAAACGATTGGCCGCCGGGCGACCGGACCCGGCCGCCGGAAACGGGCTTTTGGATCGCCGGCACCTTCTCGGCGCGGCAGCGACCGGAAGCATGGCAGCGTTGATTCCCCGCCCTGCCGTCGCCGCGGCGGGTGAGCTTGCCGTCGAGCCGTGGATGCGAGAACTCGGGTCGCCTTTTGTCGGCTACGGTCAGCCCTCGCGGTTTGAGGCAAAGGTCGTGCGGGTTTTTGCGACGGCGCCGGGCACCACCGGGACCGGCGCATCGCGCACCCCACATCATCTCCTCAACGGAACGATCACGCCAAGCGGGCTCCATTTCGAGCGCCACCACAGCGGTATCCCCGACATCGATCCCGACGCACACCGGCTGCTGATCCATGGCCTGGTCAAACGCCCGCTCGTCTTTACGCTCGAGGCCCTCGCCCGCTATCCGATGGTGTCGCGCATTGCCTTTATCGAATGCGGCGGCAATAGCGGGGCGCTCTACCAGAAGGATCCGGTCGCAGCCGGCGTGCAAATGCTGCACGGCCTGGTTTCCTGCGCCGAGTGGACCGGCGTGCGGCTTGCCGATCTTCTCGACGAAGCAGGGGTCGACCCGAAAGCGCAGTGGATCCTCGCCGAGGGAGCAGATGCGGCCGGGATGAGCCGCAGCGTACCGATCGCCAAGGCCATGGATGATGCGATCCTGGCGCTGCACCAGAACGGCGAGCGCGTTCGGCCGTCGAACGGCTACCCTCTGCGACTGCTGCTTCCAGGCTATGAAGGCAACATGAACGTCAAGTGGCTACGCCGGATCAAGGTTACCAATGGGCCGACGATGACCAAGGACGAGACGTCGAAATACACGATCTCGCTGCCCGATGGTAAGGCTCTGCAATTCGTCTTCCCGATCGAGGCCAAGTCGGTGATTACCCAGCCCTCACCCGGTTTGGCGATGAAGGGGGCAGGGCTCTACGAGATATCGGGGCTTGCTTGGTCCGGCTACGGGAAGATCAGCAAGGTCGATGTTTCTGCCGATGGCGGGAAAAGCTGGGCACCGGCGGTCCTTCAGGAGCCGGTATTGGCGAAAGCGCTGACCCGCTTCCGTATTGCTTGGCGCTGGAACGGCGGCCCCGCCATCCTGCAGAGCCGCGCGGCAGACGAGTCGGGTTATGTTCAGCCGACCCGCGCTCGCCTGATCGCGGATCGCGGCATCAGAACGATCTACCACTTCAATGGAATCGCCAGCTGGGCCGTCGGCGAAAACGGCGAGGTGACGCACGTCTATGCCTAGTCGCCTCGTCGCGATGGCTTCGGCCTTGCTCGTCCTTTCATCGGCCGCGCTCGCCGAAGGGCCGGGGATCGGCCGGGTCGCCACCCCGGACGAAATCGCGTCCTGGGACATCAGCATCGGCCCCGACGGCGCCGGGCTGCCGCCCGGCCGCGGGACCCCGAAGCAGGGTGAAATGGTTTACGCCGAAAAATGCGTCGCGTGCCACGGCGAGAAGGGGGCCGGCAAGCCCAACGACCAGCTCGTCGGCGGGCGCGGCAGCCTGAGCGGCGACCAGGCTCCGGTAAAAACAGTCGGCAGCTTTTGGCCCTATGCCACGACCCTGTTCGACTATGTGCGCCGAGCGATGCCGCTAAACGCCCCGAAATCACTCAGCGACGACGAGGTTTATGCGGTGTCCGCCTATCTCCTCCAGCTGAACGGCATCATCGGTGAAGCCGATGCCATGGACGCGCAGACACTGCCGCAGGTGCAGATGCCTAACCGCGACGGCTTCATCGTCTTCTCGCGCAACAAATAACGGGCGCAGCGTATTACTCGACGATGACCTGGCCGTACATCCAAGGATGCGGCGTGCAGATGTAATAATAGTTGCCCGGCTTGTCGAAGGTGATCGTCTTCGACTCGCCTTTCGCCAACGCGCCGGTGTCCCAATTGCCCTTCTCAAACGCCGTCGCCGAGTGGGGGAGATCGCCGACATTGGTGAAGGTTACCGCGGTCCCTGCCTTGACCCGGGTACGGCCGGGCCAATAGGCATATTCGACGTTGTTGTCGCCGATCTTGATCGTGTCGACGCCGTCCGCGACCGGCCCCGCTGGCCCGGCGACGCTCTGCGGCGCGGGAGGCGGCCACAGCGGACCCAATTGCCCCTTCAGTGAGAACACCCACACCGCATCGCCGTTCGCACTGAGCTGCGACTGGTTGCCGCCGGTCGCGATCGCGACATATTCCTCCCCGTTTACTTCGTAGACCGCAGGGGGAGCGTCAGCCCCAAACCCGGTTTGGAACCGCCACAACTCTTGACCCGTCTTCGCGTCGAGCGCGAGGAAGTTGCCGTCCGGCTCGCCGCGGAAAACGAGACCGCCAGCCGTGGTCGTCGACCCGCCGCCTTGACCGACGCGGTACGGTGTTTTGTGCTGCCAGACGATCTTGTTGGTGTTGCCGCCGATTGCGGTGAAGCTACCGCTCATCGGCGAGCCGATCGGCGCCGCCTGGGTGCCGCCGGTATAACGCAGCCCGAGCTTGTAGGTATCGCCGTAGCGGGCAAAGGCGCTGGTACGGATCGTGCCGGAAACGTAGAAGCTCCCGGTTTCCGGATTGTACGACATCGGCGCCCAGTTGGTGCCGCCGATCCCCGAGGGCTGGATCAACACCGGCTCTTCCCAGAACGCCTCGAAGATGCAGCCGGCCTTTTCGTAGCCGCTCGCCGGCATGGGCTCGGCACATTGCGGCACGATCGCGTCGCCGAGCGGGAAGGGCTGCGTCTTCGCCGTCTTCTGCCGTGGCTCCTGAGGCACTGCGCGCTCCTCGACACCGATCAGCGGTTTGCCGTTGGTGCGATCGAGGATGTAAACCCACCCGGTACGGCCGGCTTGAGCGATGCCCTTGCGCGGCTGACCGTTGATCGTCGTATCGAAAAGGACTACCGGGCTCGCTGCGTCGTAATCCCAGATGTCGTGGTGGACCTCCTGAAAGTGCCAGGCATAGGCGCCGGTCTTGGCATTCACCGCGAGAACCGATGCGCAGAACAGATTGTCGCCTTCTCGCATCGAGCCGTCGTAATCCGGTCCGCAATTGCCGACGGCGAAGTAGACGAGGCCGAGCTCCGGGTCGAGCGCTGGCGTGTTCCAGATCGACGCGCCGCCGCGACTGTAATGATCGGTGCCGGCCGGCCAAGTGTCGCCGCCGGGCTCGCCCGCCGCGGGCAATGTGTAGGCCCGCCACAGGATCTTGCCGGTCTTGGCGTCGAGCGCGGTCAGACGGCCGCGGATGCCGAATTCACCGCCGGTGATGCCGCTATAGACCATGCCGTCGAAATAGAGCGGCGCGTTGGTGATCCCGTAACCACTGTGCCAGTCCTCGACCGGGGTCCGCCACATCTCCTTGCCGGTCTTGATGTCGAGCGCCACCATATTGGCGTCGAGCTGGCCTATGAACAGCATTCCCTCGCCCATCGCCAGCCCGCGGTTCAGCCAGCCACAGCAGATGGTCGAGATCTGCTGGCCGATGCCGGACCAATGCTCCCACAGGATCTCACCGGTCTTGGCATTGAGCGCGAAGACATCGTCGTTGCCGGTGCTGATGTACATGACGCCGTCTTTGACGAGCGGGGTCGCCTCGAGCGAGTATTTACCGCCAAGCCCGGAGCCCTTGAGGCGGGTCATCCAGGCTCCCTTGAGCTGCTTGACGTTGGTGGTGTCGATTTGCTTCAGCGTCGAATAGCGCTGGTTGGTCAGATTGCCGCCGTTGGTGACCCAATCCTTGCCGACTGGGCTCTGGACGAGGCGGTCGATCTCGGGATCGGCAGCCTGGACCGGCATCGCCGCCAGCACGGACAAACCAAGCGCTACCGGCACGATTCGCAGAATGCGACACGGCATAGCTTCGTCTCCTCCCGTTTGGCCTAGCGTTGGGCCAGCCGATACCGTGAAGTTAACTTAGGGAAGCAGGCTCTTCCAGCACCTTCGTACGCTCTTCGAGACGGGTGCAGGGCTTCGAACTACAAAGTCAGCACCTGCTCGTGCCGGCACGGCCACTTACTCGACAATGAGCTGGCCGTACATCCAGGGGTGCGGCGTGCAGATGTAATAATAGTTGCCGGGCTCCGAGAAGGTGACGGTCTTCGACTGGCCCTTCTCCAATATTCCGGTATCCCAGTTGGCCTGCTTTATGTCTGTCGCTGTATGCGGCGTGTCGCCGACATTGGTGAAGGTTACGCTCGTCCCTGCTTTGACCCTAGTGCGGGCCGGGAAGTAGCTGTATTCGACGTTGCGGTCGCCGATCTTGATCGTGTCGACGCCCTGGGCGATCGGGCCGCCGGGTCCGGCGACCTTCGTGGGCGGTGGAGGCGGCCACAGCGGAGCCAACTGCCCCTTCAATGAGAAGGCCCAGACGGCATCGCCATAGGCTGAGCCGGATAGTGAGTTGCCGCCCGTGGCAATGCCAACATACTCGTCGCCGTCCACCTCGTAGGGGATCGCCGGAGCATCGGCGCCGAACCCGGTCTGGAAGCGCCACAGCTCCTCGCCGGTCTTGGCGTCGATCGCCAGAAAGTTGCCGTCCGGGTCGCCGCGGAAGACGAGACCGCCGGCGGTGACAGCCGAGCCGCCGCCGCCACCCATGCGATAGGGCGTCTTGTGCTGCCAGGCGATCTTGTTGGTCTTGCTGTTGATCGCCGTGAACGTGCCGCTCCACGGTGAACCGATCGGCGAGGCTTGCGAGCCTCCGACATAGCGCAGACCGTGCTTGTAGGTGTCGCCGAAACGGGTAAAGGAGCTGGTCCTTACGGTGCCCGGCACATACAAGTAACCGGTGTCCGGACTGTACGGCACCGGCGCCCAGACGGTGCCGCCGCCGCCGGAGGGCTGGATTACGACCGGTTCCTCCCAGAAGGGTTCGAAGATGCAGCCGGCCTTCTCAAAGTCTGGGAGCGGCTCGGCGCAATGCGGCACGATCGCGTCGCCGATCGGGTAGGGCTGCGTCTTCGCTGTCTTCTGGCGCGGCTCTTGCGGCACCGGGCGCTCCTCGATCCCGATCAGCGGTTTGCCGTTGGTGCGGTCGAGAATGTAGACCCAGCCGGTCTTGCCGGCTTCGGCGATCCCTTTGCGCGGCTGGCCGTCGATTACGGTGTCGAAAAGAACCACCGGGCTCGTCGCGTCATAGTCCCAGATGTCGTGGTGCACTTCCTGAAAGTGCCAGACATATTCACCGGTCTTGGCCTTCAGGGCGACGATCGAGACACAAAACAGGTTGTCGCCTTCGCGCATCGCGCCGTCGTAATCGGGCCCGCAATTGCCGGTGGCGAAATAAACGAGGCCGAGATCCGGATCGAGAGCCGGCGTGTTCCAGATCGTCGCGCCGCCGCGCATCGCATGATCGGTGCCGGCCGGCCAAGTGTCGCTGCCGACTTCGCCCGAGCCCGGCAAGGTGTACCACCGCCACAGGATCTTGCCGGTCTTGGCCTCGAGTGCAGTCAGCCGGCCGCGCACGCCGAATTCGCCGCCGGTGATGCCGCTGTAGACGATGCCGTCAAAATAAAGCGGCGCGCTGGTGATGCCGTAGCCGTTATGCCAGTCCTCGATCGGGGCCCGCCAAACCTCTTTGCCGGTCTTGATGTCGAGTGCCACGACATTGGCATCGAGCTGGCCGAGGAACAGCATCCCCTCGCCCATCGCCAAGCCACGATTGTCCCAGCCGCAGCAGACAGTCGAGATCTGCTGGTCTATTCCCGACCAGCGCTCCCACAGAATCTCGCCGGTCTTCGCATTCAGCGCGAAGACGTCGTCGTTGCCGGTGACGATATACATGACGCCGTCCTTGACCAGCGGCGTCGCCTCGAAAGAATACTTGCCGCCGAACCCGGAGCCCTTGACGCGGGTCATCCAGGCTCCCTTGAGCTGTTTGACGTTGGTGGTGTCGATCTGCTTCAACGCCGAATAGCGCTGGTTCGTCAGATTGCCGCCATTGGTGACCCAGTCCTTGCCGACCGGGCTCTGTAGCAGACGATCGATCTCCGGATCGGCAGCCTTGACCCCTATCGGCGCAAGCAGAAACGAGCCGACAACCAGCGGCACGACCGGCATAAACCGCCGTGGCATAGCTTTGTCTCCCTCCGTTTCTGCAGGCCAGCGCGAGCCAACCCTATTAAGTTAACTCGGGATAATAAGTCGTTCCAGCACCTCCGCGCTTTCTTCGAGGTGGATGAAGGTGCAGCTGGGGCGTTGAGCGCCGAAAGCCTTTGCGTGATGATCTCGGCCACAATTCGGGAGGCAACCCTATGAGACGCGAACCCACCCGGCGCTCGGTTTTAGTCGCCGCCGGCGCGGCTGCGGCCACGAGCGCGCTGCCTGCGGACACCTCCATCGCGCGCGATAATCCGGTCGAGCCGGCTTATCGCAGCGCGAGCGACCTTGTCGCGGCGCTCGCGAAGCTAGAGATTTCTGCCCACGAACTGCTCGATTTGGCGATCGCCCGCATCGAGGCGCTCGATGCGAAGATCAACGCGGTCGTCGTGCGCGATTTCGACCGGGCACGGATCGCCGCCGGTGACGCGGACGGCGCCTTGGCGCGCGGTGAACGCCGGCCGCTGCTCGGCTTGCCGATGACGGTGAAAGAGCAGTTCAATGTCGCCGGCCTGCCGACCACCTGGGGCGATCCTAAGTTCAAGGATTGGCGTCCCGACACCGACGCGCTCGCGGTGGCTCGTCTGAAGGCGGCCGGGGCGATCGTGATCGGCAAGACCAACGTGCCGCTCCGGCTCACCGATTGGCAGAGCTATAACGAGGTGTATGGCACGACCAACAATCCCTGGGATCTCGGCCGCACCCCAGGGGGCTCGTCGGGTGGCGCCGCGGCGGCGCTCGCCGCCGGCTTTGTGCCGCTGGAGCTGGGCTCGGACATCGGCGGCTCGCTGCGGACGCCGGCCCATTTCTGCAGCGTCTTCGCCCACAAACCGAGCCTTGATCTGGTGCCTCAGCGCGGCTCGGGTCCGCCGCAAACCCGCGCCATACCGGTGCGCGGCGATCTCGCCGTAGCCGGGCCGATGGCCCGCAGCGCCGCCGATCTCGCCCTCGAGCTCGAGGTGCTTGCCGGCCCGGACGAGTTGTCCGACGGGATCGGCTACAAGCTGGCGCTGCCGCAGCCGCGCCACGAGAAGCTGGAGGATTTCCGGGTGCTGGTGATCGACACGCACCCGCTGTGTCCGACCGCGAGCAGCATTGTCAGCGCGCTGAACAATCTTACCGAGCGGCTGGCCAAGCGCGGCTGTCAGGTGGTGCGCGAGAGCCCGAAATTGCCCGATCTCGCGCAGACGACGCAGATCTATTTCGAGCTACTCTCAGCCTTCACTGGTGTGGACCTGCCGCCCGCGCTGCGGGAGCAGGGGGAGGCCGCCGCCAAATCGTTGTCGCCCGATGACCAGAGCCTTTTTGCAAGCACCCTGCGCGGCCTGACGATTACCCACGCCGACTGGGTGCGCAAGAGCCGCACCCGCGCCGGGCTCCGAGCGCGCTGGCAGGCGCTGTTCCAGGACGTCGACGTCGTGCTGTGCCCGCCAATGCCAAGCCTGGCTTTCCCGCACGACCATGGGCCGCGGTTGGCGCGACAGCTCGACGTCGACGGCAAGAATATACCCTACAGCGATCAGAAGGCGTGGATCGGCGTGGCGACCTTGATCGGGCTGCCGGCGACCGTGGCACCTATCGGCCGCAGCGACAGCGGTCTGCCGATCGGCGTGCAAATCATCGGCGGCTATCTCGAGGACCGCACGACGATCGCCTTTGCCGGGATGATCGAGCGCGAATTCGGCGGCTTTGTCCCGCCGCCGCTGGACTGACGGCGCGGGTCGCGGCAAGGTGAGACGGAGCAACGCCTCGTGGCATGAGCGAACAGCCGCCAAAGCTCGTTCGGATCTTCATCTCCTCTCCCAGGGATGTGGCGGAGGAGCGCAAGGCTGCGGCTGAGCTGATCGAGCAGGAGCTCGCCAAGCGCGAGGCCTTCCGGAAGCCGCTCAAACTCGACGTCTTCCGCTATGACGACCCGGATTCGGACACGCCGTTCCAGGCGAACCGCTCGGCGCAGGCCTCGGTGGATCAGCGCCTGCAATCGGCGGACGCCGAGATCGTTGTTGCGATCCTTTGGGCGCGCATGGGCACGCCGGTGCGCGATCCTAAAGATCCCGCCACGATTCTTTATGAATCGGGGACGGAGCAGGAAATCGAAGAGGCGTTGACGGCGGGCCGCGAAGTGCTGGTCTATTTCCGCCGCGGACAACCTTCAGCGCCTGATGATGACGACGAACTCGATGAGTTCAAAGAGCAACGCCAGAAGGTGCGAGTCCTTCGCAAACGCCTCGAGGATGGCGGTCGCGGCGTCAACGAATATCAGGATGTCGAGGACTTTAGGCGCAGGCTGGCTCAGCATCTCGACCAGTTTCTGACCCGGATCCGTGACACAAGCCTGGCCCCGGATCGCCAGATGATGACCGCGCCTGAGCCATCCTGGAGCGGTGACCCCTATCCCGGCTTGCGGTCGTTCGAGGCCGAGGAAGCGCCGATCTTTTTCGGTCGTAGCGATGAGACCGCTGAGCTTGTGCGCTGGGTCGTCGAGGAGGGTCGGCGGTTTGTTGCCGTGGTCGGCGTCTCGGGCAGCGGCAAGTCCTCACTGGTTAAGGCGGGGCTGGGACCGAAGCTCCCGGAGTGGCCGAGCGCGATCGTGCGGCTCACCGACGCTGGCGGCGACCCGCTCCGCGCGCTCGCCATCAGGCTCGAACCGCTGCTGCTTCCATCACGCCGAGCGGCGTTTCGAAGCGATCCGGCGAAGGGGCTCGTGGAGCCCGGTTGGGTCGAGGAGGTTCTCTCCGAGAAGCCGGCAAGCAGCTGCCTGCTGATCGTCATCGACCAGTTCGAGGAGCTTCACGCTGCCGTTCCGGAGAATTTGCGCGCAGGGTTCGTCGGACTTCTTCGGAAAATGGCCGACCACGAACGGGTGCGCATCGTCGTCAGCTTGCGCGCGGATTTTGTGGACGCGCTAAGCCGCGATGAGATCCTGGCGCGGTTGCTCACCGGCAACGGCTTTATCCTGCATCCGCCGGGCGCGCCGGCGCTGCGCGCGATCATCCGCGAGCCGGCGCGGGTCGTCGGCGTCGTTGTCGAGGATTCGCTGATCGACGAGTTGGTCGAGGCAGCGCGCTTGGAGCCCGGCGCAGTGCCGCTGCTCGCCTTCGCGCTCGCGCGGCTTTACGCCCGCCGTGAGGGTCAGCGGCTGGCGCGGCAGGCCGTCGCCGGTTCGACGACCCTCGGCGCCATTCTTAGCGACTACACGGAGAAGGTCGAGGCCGCGCTGCCAGCGAAGCAATGCGAGGCGCTCGCGCGGCTTTTCCGTCATCTCGTTCGCGTCGAAGATGGCGGGCGCCGGGTCGTGAAGCGCCGTTGCCGCGCGGCCGATATCGACGACGACGCGACCTTGATCGCGCTGCGCGATCGACTGATCAAGGTCCGGCTGCTGACGGCGCTCGACGATTCGGCCCAGGGGGTCGAGCTTGCGCACGAGGTTCTGCTGCAGGCTTGGCCGAGCCTCCGAAAGTGGGTCGGGGCATACGGTAGGCATCTGGTGGTCCGCGACGATGTCGATCGGCTGCGTGCCGCCCGCGCACCGCGGCTCGAAGGCTGGGTGCTCGAGCGCGCGCTCGACCTCGTCGACGAGGCGCCAGAATTGCTCGACGAGGCACAGGCTGCGCTCGTGCAGCACTCCTTCGAGGAATACCAGGATTTCCTGCGTCGCGAGGCGAACACCGTGGCCGAGCGCGCGGCTTCCCGCGTCAGGGAAGGTGACTGCGCGACGGCCATCGCGCTTTGCCTCGAAGTCCTGCCGGCGACACCCCGATCTCGACGCCCGGCAACCTCGCTTGCCCTTTCTACACTCCACGAAGCCTGGCGATCGCTTCGCGAGCTGCGGGTCATCGAGGCCGGGCAGGGCCGGATGTTGGCCGCGTCGTTCAGCCCGGACGGGGCGCGGGTGGTGAGCGCCGGCGAAGACGGCATGGTACGGCTGTGGCCGGCCGACAGCACGGGTGAGCCGCTGATCCTCAGCGGCCACGAAGGTTGGGTGCGGTCCGTGTCGTTCAATCAGGACGGGGCGCTAGTGGTCAGCGCCGGCGATGACGGTACGGTGCGTCTGTGGCGTGCCGACGGCAGCGGCGAGCCGCTGATCCTCCATGGCCACGAGGGTCAAGTGTGGGCCTCGTCGTTCAATCCGAACGGGACGCTCGTGGCCAGCGCCGGCCAAGACGGCATTGTGCGGGTGTGGCATGCCGACGGCACCGGTGAGCCGCTGATCCTCCGCGGCCACGAGCGTGGGGTGCTGGCCGCTTCGTTCAGCTTGGATGGTGCGCGCGTCGTCAGCGCCGGCGAGGACGGCACGGTGCGGCTGTGGCATGCGGACGGCAGCGGTGAGTCGCTGATCCTCCGCGGCCACGAGAGCCGGGTACGGGCCGCATCATTCAGCTCAGACGGGACGCTTGTAGTCAGCGCCAGCGAGGACGGCACGGTGCGGGTGCGGCGTGCCGACGGCAGCGGCGAGCCGCTGATCCTCCGCGGTCACGAAGGTGCGGTGTTGACCGCGTCGTTCAATCCGAACGGGACGCTCGTGGCTAGCGCCGGCCAAGACGGCACCGTGCGGCTGTGGCATGCCGACGGCAGCGGCGAGCCGCTGATCCTCCGCGGTCACGAGCGTGCGGTGTGGGCCGCCTCGTTCAATTCGGACGGGATGCGGGTGGCCAGCGCAAGCAATGACGGCACCGTGCGGCTGTGGCATGCCGGCGGCACGGGCGAGCCGCTGATCCTCCGCGGCCATGACGATTTGGTGTGGGCCGCGTCGTTCAATCGGGATGGGACGCGGGTGGTCAGCGCGGGCTGTGACGGCACGGTGCGGCTGTGGCGTGCGGACGGCACCGGCGAGCCGCTGATCCTCCGCGGCCACGAGAGTTGGGTTCTTGCCGCGTCGTTCAATCGGGATGGGACGCGGGTGGTCAGCGCAGGGCAGGACGGCACGGTGCGGCTGTGGCATGCCGACGGCAGCGGCGAGCCGCTGACCCTCCGCGGCCACGCGGGTGTGGTGTGGACCGCGTCGTTTAGCCCAGCCGGGACGTTTGTGGTCA
>Ga0306922_10005308_pt1 | contig 12297 bp, 10 predicted proteins | sample sta12Cox44000082_FD_203758 | JGI IMG/M metagenome (GOLD analysis project Ga0306922, IMG submission 203758) | Lab enrichment of tropical soil microbial communities from Luquillo Experimental Forest, Puerto Rico - statoxic.12C.oxic.44.000.082 (v2)... | ecosystem: Environmental > Terrestrial >... | reverse complement strand
CCCGATCCGGGGGCATTGTCTACCCGTGACAGGCCAGCGCGCCAATGCGCAAGAAGCCGTTCTTCGATGCGCTCAACGGTCACCTCCCAGGGGGACAAGGATTGACACAGATTGGGACGCTGCGCATTGGCTCCGCCCCCGGTTTTACGTCCGAGAACTGCCGTTATGAGAAGCTATCTCCGTTCGAGCGGAAGCCGAAGCCTTGAGCCGTGCGTGTTTCTGGGCGCCGACCTGTTGGTTCACGAAGTATCGATGGCAAAGCCCGAAGTAGCGCAGACGGAGGCAGCCAAGCGCATTCTCGCCCATCATACCTCGCCGCAGGAGGCGGGCCGCGTATTTTCGACCGCAAAGCCGCGGCTTGCAGTCTATGCCCATATCAGCGCAGCCGGCGGCGCCGGGCCAACTGCGCCGCAGCCTGCCGAATACATCGCAGCAACGCGGGACACCTATAACGGGCCGCTCGAATTTGGCGAGGACCTGATGACGATCAATATTGGCGACGCTGTCACCGTAGAGCGGCCAGCGAAGAAGTGAGATTTCGGCGTGTGCCGTCCCGAGACCGTGTAATACCGTGTAATAGATGCAACGCTGATTTTGATTGATAGCGATGCCGAGCTTGCTCGCGCACGCGCACTCGTAGACCGGCTCTCGGAGTCTATTGATCCGGCCGGCCTTGCCCGGCTCCAGGTGCAGGCGCGGCGGCGAAGTAGCCACCTTCCTCCGAAGGATGTGCGCCTATGTCATCAATGAAGCGCCGATCATAATGGACGGAGATTTCACCAGCGGCCCCGGGAAATTCATTTGGCAGGCGGTCAATGCCAAGGTGCCGCATGATGCCGTCACGCCGCGTCGTCAGGTGGTTTGAGCGGGACCCCCGCCCTTGACCCCAGCCTCACGCAATTCCATGAATGCGCCCGCATTTCGTCCCGGCGTCGCCCTCGCACGCGCCGAGGCCCCAACGGAGCCCCCATGGCCGGCAAGAACATGCTCGACGGCGCCCAGGTGATCGTCGACTACCTGATCCGCGAGAAGGTGCCCTATGCGTTCGGACTATGCGGCCACGGCAACATCCAGTTCATCGATGCGCTCTATGGCCGGTCCAACGAGATCAAGACGATCTCGGTCCATCACGAGACCGTCGCCGGATTCATGGCCGATGTCTATTACCGCGTGTCCGGCCAGCCGACCGCGACCTTCACCTCGTGCGGCCCGGGCTCCGCCAACCTGCCGATCGCGCTCGGCAACTCGTTTCTGGATTCCGTGCCGTTCCTGGCGGTGACCGGGAACATCCCCACCAGCCAGTTCAACCGCGGTGCTTTCCAGGAACTGTACCGCCACTACCAGGCGGACTTCCCCTCCACCGTGCGCGCCTATTGCAAGCGGGTATTCCAGCCGACCCGCGGCGAGATGGTGCCGCTCGCCGTGCGCCAGGCATGGAAGACCATGGTGACCGGGCGGCCCGGGCCGGTGGTGCTCGACGTGCCGTTCGACGTGTTCCGCGAGGCTGCGGCAGAGGAGGCGCCCAAGCCCGAAGAGTGGAGCGCCAACATCTCCTGCCGGTGCGGCGCCGATCCCGAGGGCGTGGAAAAGGCGGTCGACATCCTGCTCGCCGCCGAGCGCCCGGTGATCCTCGTCGGGCAGGGCGTCAAGTATGGCGGCGCCGCCGCCGACCTGCTCGCGCTCGCCGAAAAGCTGCAGATCCCGGTGGCCTCGTCGGCGAGCGGCGTCGGCGGGATCGACGCATCCCATCCCCTCAGCCTCGGCCTCGTCGCCCGCAACGGGCCCTATCAGGCGAACCACGCGACCCGGCAGGCGGATGTCCTGCTCGCGCTCGGCGTGCGGTTCGACGACCGCACCTCGAGTTCGTGGCTGCCCGGCTATTCCTTCACGATCCCCCCGACCAGGCTCATCCATGTCGACATCGACCCCGAGGAGATCGGGCGCAACTATCCGGTCGCGCTCGGCCTGATGGCCGATGTGCGTACCTTCCTGCGCCAGGTGCTCGGCGCGCTGGCGGGCCGCAAGAACATCGGCGAGCGCGCGGCGGCGCGGGCAAAGTGGCTCGACGCGATCGCCGGCTATCGCAGGGAGTGGGAGGCGTTCGTCGCGCCCGGGTTCGTCGACGATACCTCGCCCATCAATCCCCAGCGCGCCGCCCATGAAATCGACAAGGCATTGCCTGCCGACGCCATTCTCGTCAGCGACATCGGCGTCCACCACAATTGGCTGCTCCAATTCTGCAAGCCGCGGCGGCCGGATTCGCTGATCGGCTCCATCGGGTTCGGCCCCATGGGCTTCGGCGTTGCCGGCGTGCTCGGGGCGAAGCTCGCGGCGCCCGAGCGTCCCTGCGTGTCGGTTTGCGGCGACGGCGCCTTCTTCATGCATGCGAGCGTGCTCGGCACCGCGGTCGAATACGATATCCCGGTGGTCTGGGTGGTGTGGAACAACTACGCCTACGCCTCGATCCGCGGGCTGCAGCGGGGGTATCTCGGCGGCCGCGAGCTCGCCACCGACTTCAAGCATCCCGACACCGGGCTGCCCTACAATCCCGACTTCGCCGCCATGGCGCGATCCGCCGGCATCGAGGGCGTGCGGATCGACCGCGCCGGAGACCTCGGCGATGCCGTGCGCAAGGCGATCGCCAGCGGGCGGCCCTATCTGATCGACGCGCAGATCAGCGCCGACCGCAATCCCGGCGGTGCCGGCGTGTGGGAGCTGCCCGGTCTCGGCCAGAGCCAGCCCGCCATCGGCGGCCGCTACACTGCGAATTGACCTCGGGGTGTAGGATGGGCAAAGCCAAGCGTACCCGCGTCTTTCTCGAGCCGGCGCTCCGCGTGGGCACGGCGCGAAGAGCGCGCCTTTGCCCACCCTACCGGCCGCAGCCACCGCACGTTGGAGGAACGAGATGAGCACACGCCAACCCGAAGAGTCCAAAGGCTTCAAGCTGCTCGGGCATGACCGCTCGGCCGCCTGGGGCGGCGGCAGCATCGTCGAGGTGCACAAGGGCTACGCCTATGTCGGGGCGGTCGGCGGCGCGAGCTATAACGGGCCGGAAGGGTTCACCGCCCATGACGTGCGCGACCCTCGCAAGCCCAAGAAGGTGTTCGAGTTCCGCGCCCCGCCCGGCGTGCATTGCCACAAGGTCCGCGTCGTCGGCGACCAGCATCTCTATGTCAACTCCGAACGGCTGGTCGGCGACAAGGGCAAGAACGCCCGCGCCGGGCTCTTTATCTTCGACATCAGCAAGCCTGACCAGCCGCGCGAAGTCGGGTTCTATGACACGCCCGGCAGCGGGCCGCACCGGTTCGGCGTCGACAACAAGAAGAAGCTCGCCTTCCTGCCCAACGACGCACCGGGCTGGAACAAGCGGGTGATTTGGACGCTCGATACCAGCAATCCGCTCAAACCGGAGGTCGTCAGCATCTGGGGCCTGCCGTGGCAGAAGTCCGAGGGCGACGGCGAGGGCAACGATCCGATGCCGGCGGAGAGCGCGATCACGCTCCACGGCCCGCCGATGATCCGCGGCGACCGCATGTATTGCGCCTGGTGGGGCGGCGGCATCTCGATCATCGACTGCACCGACCTGCGCGACATGAAACTGGTCGGCCACCTGCAATGGTCGCCGCCGTTTCCCGGCTCGAACCACACCTGCTGGCCGATCGGCAACCGGCCCTATCTCGTCGTCACCGACGAGGCGCGGGCACGACAGAAATACTGGGACAGCCAGTTCATGTGGATCGTCGACATGCGGCTGGAGACGAACCCGATTCCGGTGGCGACGTTCTTCCCGGAGCGGGAGAGATATTTCAACCGTCCCGGCCGGTTCGGCGCCCACAACATCCTGGAAAACATCCCGAGCGAAGGGCCGTGGGCCGACACCGTCTTCCTCACCTATTTCAATGCCGGGCTGCGGGCGGTCGATGTGCGCGATCCCCTGCGTCCGCGCGAGATCGGCTGCTACGTGCCGGAGCTGCCGGACGACCAGGAGGCGATCCAGTCCAACGACATCGGCGCCGATGAGCACGGCCGCCTCTATTTGATCGACCGCGCCGGCGCCGGCATGCACATTCTCGAATACATCGGCTGAGGCGATGGACCTCGGTCTCGCCGGGCGGGTCGCGATTGTCACCGGCGCGAGCCGCGGCATCGGCAAGGCCTGCGCCGCCGAGCTTGCCGCGGAAGGCGCGGCCGTCGTCCTGCTCAGCAGGGACGGCGCGCGCAATGCCGCGGCCTGCGCGGAGCTTGCATCGCAGGCGAAGGACCGCGTGGTCGGCGCGCCCGCCGATCTCAATGACGAGCCCGCGGTGAGCGCGGTGTTCGCGCGGACCATGGCTGAGTTCGGCCGGCTCGACATTCTCGTCAATTGTGCCGCGGTGGTCGGTCGCGGCGATTTCTTTGCGCTCGACGAGGCGAAGTGGGCGCGCATGTTCGAGGACAAGCTCGACGGCACCGCGCGCTGCCTGCGCCTCGCGGTGCCGCTGATGCGCCGGCGCAAATGGGGCCGCATCGTCAACGTGCTCGGCGGCGCGGCGCGTCAGCCGCAGCCGGCGGCGGTGTCGGTCGGGCTCAACAATGCCGCGATCCTCAACCTGATCAAGGCGGTCGCCGGCGATCTCGCCCGGGACAACATCCTCATCAATGCGGTGATCCCGAGCGTCATCCATTCCGAGCGGCTCGACCAGACGATCCGTGCGGATGCGGTGCGCACCGGCAAGCCGGAAGCGGAGATGCGAGCCGCGCGGGTCGCCCGCATCCCCCTCGGACGCATGGGGGAGAGCCGCGAAGTCGGTGCCGTCGTCGCCTTCCTCGCCTCCGAGCGCGCAAGCTTCGTCACCGGAAGCGCCTGGGCGGTGGACGGCGGCGCCGCCGCGGTGATCTGAGCCCGCCTGACGGGCTCTCGGCGGTCGTGGCCTAATCCCGCGCGATGATCTCGCGCTCGCGATAGACGGCGGCATTGGGACGGGGGCATCCCGGCTTGCGGCGCAGCAGGATGCGTGGATGACGCCCGGCGATCGCACCGCGGCAGCGCTTGCGGACGCTGGGCCTGTCGACGCGCACGGCACCCAGGTGGGGGAACGGCTCGCGCAGCGTGCCGTCTTCGCCGGCAACCAGCATCGGCATTGCGAAGGTGCGGGCCCAGGTCTGCCATTCGGCGAGCACGTCCAGGCTGTCGGTCGCTGTGAACAGGGGAACCGACAGGGCGGGATCGCGATGTTCGAGGATGACGGCGACCCGTGCGCCGCCGGTCTGGTCCGGCGGGAACAGCCGGATTGCGACGCCGAGAAACGCGGAGACCGGCAACGCCACGGCGATTGGAACGCCACGCACCGAGCGGCGCACGACCACGCCCTCGTGGTGGACCTCGACGAGCCGGACCTCTCCGTCGGCACCGGCATCGGCGGCGCGGAACGCCACCGGCAATGCGAGAGGGTCGAGCCGCAATGTGCGACTCGACCCGGCAGGCTTGGCCCCGCCGGCACTCATTCGACGCCTCACTAAACCCTGTCGCCCAGGGGGCTCTGGCGGCCCCTCATTGCCGGACCTTAGCGCGAGAACGTCCCGAACCCCTTAAAAAGCCTGGTTAATCCGGCGTTGCCGCAATCCGTTGCAAATGATGCTTGATAAGGTGTTGCCGAATTTTCGCAATTCCGCTTGCCAGCTGCGCACAAACCGGGCTCCGACCCCGAAGCCGTGCGCCCGCAGTGTCGCCTCTGCGCATCCATTCGGGCTGCTGGCGAGGATTTCGAGGCGGGGCACCGGTCGGCGGTTAGGCCAACCCCGTTGCTCCTAAGAATTGAAAACGGATATGTTCTCCTCCCAACACGGGGAGAGCATTCATGCGATACGCTCTGACGGTGGGGATCACGCTGGCCTTGGCGGCATGCGCGAGCGACAACACATGGACACGCGGCCCCGAAGCCGACCCTAACCTGAGCCTTGAAAAGCAAAGGGCTCAATGTTCCGCGACGACCTTCTCTGACGGCAAGGACGATGGTGAGCGATCCACTCAAGATTTCAACACCTGCATGCGGGCGAGCGGATGGCTGCGAGCAGATCGAAAGTGCCGGGCTGCTGGGGATTCGCGGCTGTGGCTGCCGACGTGTGATTGACGCGGCGCCGCCGTGGCGGGCTTCAAAAAGCCTATTCCGCGGTGACGGCGATCAGTGCTCCGCCATTGCCCCGTGGACCATGTAAGCGAACCAAAACGCGACATACACAAAACTCGAGCAAATCAAAACGATGTAAATGGTCTTTGCTAGCGACTGGTGTTCCTGATTTGTCATGGTGTCTCCTCCGCAGTACAGAAAAGCCCCGCAAAAGCGGGGCAGGCGTACCGAATGGGCACGCAAGGGGTAGGCTACCGCAGCGCGCGGCCTTGGTCCAGTCGGGAGGCCGCGGGATAGCCGCGGGATCTCTTGGCGCCCGTGGGCGGACCAAACATCGGCCGGCGCCCGCGCCTCGGGAGGGCAGCCCGGCCAACAGCCAGACCCGGAAGTTGTAGGGAACAAAGTCAAGACTGGCATTTGCAGCCGTCCGCACTCAAGCGCATGGCGACTTGCGCGTTTCGCACCCGTACGGCCCAGCGTCAGTACGCAGGTGTACGGCCTCGCCCCCATGCTATGCTCGTATCCCAGATGATCCCCAATGGGCAACGCCCTGGTGCTCCGCCGTCCGCCAGACTGTAGGAGCACTAGCAGCAATGATGACCAGAAAGCGTAAAAAGTCATGCAATATCAGGGAGGATGGCCGGCCGACCAATCCGGCCTCACCAAGATCGCTGAGCGCCTCGTCGAGGCGGCGCTGCGCCACGGTGCCGATGCGGCCGACGCGGTCGCGGTGCGCGGTATTTCGCAATCGATCGACGTGCGCGACGGCAGCGTGGAGGAATCCCAGCGCTCAGAAGGCGACAATGTCGGCCTGCGCGCCTTTGTCGGCCGCCGCCAGGCGGTGGTCTCGACCAACGACCTGTCGGGACAGGGCGCCGATGCCATCGCCGAGCGGGTGGTCGCGATGGCGCGGGCCGCGCCGGAAGACCGCTTCGCCGGGCTTGCCGATCCGAAATCGCTCGCCCGCGACCTGCCGGACCTCGACCTCCTCGATGCGGCGCTGCCGACCGTGCGCGACCTCGAAGAGCTCGCCCGCACCGCCGAGCGCGCCGCGACCGCCGTCAACGGCGTTACCAAGTCCGGCGGCGCGTCGGCCTCGGCCGGCATCGGCGGCATGGTGCTGGTGACGAGCAGCGGGTTTTCCGGCGCCTATCTCGGCTCCCGGCATGGCATTTCGATCGAGGCGATCGCCGGCCAAGGCACCGGCATGGAGCGCGACTATGATTTCTCCTCGGCGCGCCACGGCGTCGACCTCGAAGCCGCCGAGAAGATCGGACGCTCCGCCGGGGAACGCGCCGTCAAGCGCCTCAATCCGCGCAAGGTGTCGACGCGGCGCGTCCCCGTGGTCTACGACCACAGGGTCGCCTCCTCGCTGATCGGGCACCTGTCCTCGGCGATCAACGGCAGCGCGCTCGCGCGTAAGACGAGCTTTTTGCAGAAGGATCTGGGCGAGCAGGTTTTCGCTGCCGGCATCACCATCATCGACGATCCGCGGCGGCCGCGCGGGCTGCGCTCGCAGCCCTTCGACGCCGAGGGCGTGGCGACGGCGCGGCGGGCCTTGGTGGAAAACGGCGTGCTGAAATCCTGGATCCTTGATTGTGCCAGCGCGCGCGAGCTCGGCCTCACGACGACCGGCCATGCCCAGCGCGGGGTATCTTCGGTGCCGTCGCCGGGGGCCACCAATCTGCATCTGGAGCCGGGCCGCGCCTCTCCCCAGGAACTGATCGCGGACATCGAGGACGGGCTCTACGTGACCGACCTGATCGGCATGGGCGCCAATATCGTCACCGGCGACTACAGCCGCGGCGCCGCCGGCTTCTGGATCGAGCACGGCGAGTTGACCTATGCCGTCAGCGAGGTGACGATCGCCGGCCATCTCCGCGACATTTTCCGCACCCTGACGCCGGCCAACGACCTGACCTTCCGCCACGGCATCAACGCGCCCACGGTCCGGGTGGAGGATCTGACCGTTGCCGGGGTCTGAGCCCAAGCGCAACCTGACTGCGGTCGCGGCTCGCCTTGCCGACGCGGTGCGCAGCGCCGGGGCGCTGGCACTGGAGGCCTCCAGGAATCCGGTGAAGAGCTGGGTCAAGGGGCAGAATTCGCCGGTATCCGAGGTCGACATCGCGGTCGACGCTCTCCTCAAGGTGCGGCTCGAGGCAATCATGCCCGAAGCGGCTTGGCTGTCGGAGGAAACCGAGGACGATCCGAGGCGGCTTTCGGCGCGCCGCGTGTGGATCGTCGATCCGATCGACGGCACCCGCGCCTTCCTCGCCGGAAGGGTGGACTGGACGGTGTCGGTCGCCCTGGTGGAAGACGGCCGGCCGATCGTCGCCGCGCTCTATGCGCCTGCGAGCGAGGAATTCTTTCTGGCGGTCGCCGGCACAGGCGTCACGCGCAACGGGCTCGCGATCCGTGCCAGCGCCGGGGAAGCACTTGCAGGCGCCCGGATTTCCGGCCCGAAACGACTGCTCGACCAGATCGCCGCCGCCGCGCCCGATGTCATCATCGAACCCAGGGTGCATTCCCTTGCGCTTCGCCTTGCGCGGGTGGCCGACAATACGCTCGATGCGGCTTTGGCAGGCGGCGACAGCCACGACTGGGACCTTGCCGCCGCTGATCTTTTGGTGCACGAAGCCGGCGGCGCTCTGACGACGCTCGAGGGGGCCACCCTCTCCTACAACGGCGCGACCCCGACGCATGGCATGCTCGTTGCAGCGGGGCGGCCGCGTCATCAGGCATTGCGCACCCTTTTGTGCTCGTCGGACGCCCATCGCGTCGACGACTTGGCCCACCCGGCCGGCTGAGGAACCATCGATGACCGGCGACACCAAACCCAAGCAATTGCTTCATCTCGTGTTCGGTGGGGAGTTGAGCCGTCTCGACCAGACCGAATTCCAGGACCTCGACAGGCTCGATATCGTCGGCATCTATCCGAATTACGCCACCGCCTATGCGGCTTGGAGGGGCAAGGCGCAACAGACGGTCGACAATGCGCAAATGCGCTACTTCATCGTCCATTTGCACCGGCTGCTCGATCCCGATGCGGTCCCTCAGAGCGGGCACTAATGCAGCGATTTCATGATTTCGATGATATCTCAACGAACATGCACTTCGTCGTTCCGGGGCGTCGAAGCAAAGCCCAGACGAACCCGGAACCCAGTAACCCGCGCTGTTGATTACTGGATTCCGGGGTCTCGATCATTGGCCTTCGGCCGATGATCTCGCCCCGGAATGACCATGCATCTGGTTCGAAGTTCGAACCGCGGACACGCCGGACCGGCTAGAGCATGAGCCGGAAAAGTTGCAGACTTTGCGGACGAGATCATGCCCGAGATCAGGGAACGGCATGATCCCGGAAAATTGCAGGCTTTTCGACCGAGATCAGGCGCATTTTCGGCTGAGATCGGGCTCAAAAGCATACTGAGACGACAGCGATCTAACGGGGAGCGGACCGCTTCGCATGTTTTCCTCCAGGCGCGTTGCGCAGTCGCCGGCCGTCCAGAAGGCAATCGGCTTTCTCGCGGCCGAATTCCTGCGGCTGGTGTGGTGGACGAACCGCCTCGTTCTCGAGCCGGCGGATTTTTACGAAGCGGTCGAGCCCGACCTGCCGGTCATCGTCGGCATGTGGCACGGGCAGCACTTCATGACGCCGTTCTTTAGTCGCGGGCACCGCGTCAAGGTGTTGATTTCGCGCCATCGGGACGGCGAGATCAACGCCGTTGCCGCACGGCGGCTCGGCGTCGAGCCGATCCGGGGCTCCGGCGACCACGGTCGCCGGTTCGACCTCAAAGGCGGGGTTGCGGCGTTCAAGACGATGCTGTCGGCCCTGCAGGACGGCTACAACGTGGCACTCACGGCCGATGTCCCGAAGGTCTCGCAAGTGGCCGGGCAAGGCATCGTTCTGCTCGGCCGGCTCTCCGGGCGGCCAATCTACCCGGTCGCGGTCGCCACCAGCCGCCGCGTCACCCTGAAGAACTGGGACCGCTCCGCGGTCAATCTCCCGTTCGGCACAGTGGCGATCGTGGTCGGCGCGCAGGTGAGGGTCCCGACCGATGCCGATGACACATTGCTCGAACAGTGCCGCATCGCTGTCGAGCAGGAGCTCAAGCGGGTCACCGCCCGCGCCTACGCGATCGTCGACCGCAAGGACCGTCATGCCGATCAGGGCTGAGCAGATGCCGCTGACGCTTGCGGCCTACCGCAGGGCGGCCGCGGCCGCGACTTCGCTTGGGCAGCGGCTGCTCGACTACCGGCTGCGGCACGGTAAGGAGCACGAAACCCGCATCGGCGAACGGCGCGGCGAGCCGAGCGCTCCGCGGCTGCCCGGGCCGCTGGTCTGGATCCACGGCGCGAGCGTCGGCGAATTCATCGCCGTGATGCCGCTGATCGAGCGCATCTGCGCCCGCGGTTTCAACGTGCTCACCACCACCGGCACGGTGACATCGGCGGCGCTCGCGGAAAAACGCCTGCCGCCGGGCGCGGTGCATCAGTTCATCCCGATCGACCTGCCGCCCTTCGTGACCCGCTTCCTCGACTACTGGCGACCCGACCTCGTCCTGTTCGTCGAGTCCGATCTGTGGCCGAACCTGATCATCTCTGCGGCCGAGCGCGAGATCCCGATGATCCTCGTCAACGGGCGGATGTCGGAGCGTTCGTTCCGCCGCTGGCGCCGGTTCCCCAGGACGATCGAGGCGCTTCTGACCCGCTTCGACCTCTGCCTCGTGCGCACTACCGAAGATGCCGAACGGTTCGGCGCACTGGGTGCGCCTCGCATCGCCACCACCGGCAACCTCAAGCTCGATGCACCCGCCTTGGCGGTCGACAGCACCAAGATGACGATCCTCGCGAGCGCGACGAAGGGCCGGACGATCGTCGCCGCCGCTTCGACCCATCCTGGTGAGGAGAGCGCGGTCATCGAGACCCACCGCCGCCTCACCATCACCTTTCCCGACCTGCTGACGGTCATTGCGCCGCGGCACCCGGAGCGTGGCCCCGCCATTGCCGAAATCGCCACCACGGCACGGCTGCGGTCGGCCCTGCGCTCGCGGGGGGAATTGCCGGGCGGCGGGGTCGACATCTACCTGTTCGACACGCTCGGCGAACTCGGCCTCGTTTATGCGCTCGCGCCGATCGTCTTCATGGGCGGCTCGCTCATCCGGCACGGCGGCCAGAATCCGATCGAGGCGGCCAAGCTCGGAGCTGCCATCCTGCACGGGCCGCATGTGGAGAATTTCACCGAGATTTACGAGGAGCTGGACGGCTGCGGCGGCGCGAATTTCGTCGCCGACGCCGGAACGCTGACGGTGCGGATCGCCGCCTGGATCAAGGACGGCCCGTCGCGCGACCGCGCCGCCGTTGCGGGCGGTCAGTGCATCGACCGGCTCGGCGGCGCGCTCGAGCGCACGGTCGGCGCGCTCGAACCCTATTTCATGCAATTGCGGATCCGGGACCGCGCCGGCGATGCGTGAACCCGGTTTCTGGTGGCGGAGCGACGGCGCCGCAGCGCGGCTCCTCGCTCCGGCCGGCGCCGCCTATGGCTTGGTCGCGGCGCGGCGGATGGCGCAGCCGGGGCGGCGGGCTGCGGTAGCGGTCCTGTGCGTCGGCAACCTCACCGTGGGCGGCAGCGGCAAGACCCCGACCGCCATGGCCGTCGCGCGCATTCTCATCGAGGCGGGCCGTCGCCCGTTCTTTCTCTCGCGCGGCTATGGCGGAAGGCTCGCCGGCCCGGTGCGGGTCGACGCGCAACCGGCCGGCGACGTAGGCGACGAGCCGCTGTTGCTCGCCCGCGTCGCCCCCACCTTCGTCGCCCGTGATCGCCCGGCGGGAGCCGCGGCCGCCGTGCAGTCCGGAGCCGACGCCATCATCATGGATGACGGCTGGCAAAACCCTTCGCTCGCCAAGGACCTCGTCATCGCGGTGCTCGACGGCCGCCGCGGCATCGGCAATGGCCGGGTGTTCCCGGCCGGTCCGCTGCGGGCGCCGCTCCAATCCCAGTTCGATCACGCCGACGCCCTGCTGGTGATCGGCCCTCCGGGCGCCGGTGCCGAGCCGGCGATCGTGGCGGGGCAGCAGCGCAACCTGCCGTGGTTCGACGGCGAACTTGCCCCCGAGCCGGCCGCCCTCGCCAGGCTCGCCGGCGCGCGGGCACTCGCCTTCGCCGGCATCGCCGACCCCGGCAAGTTCTTCG
>Ga0306922_10005306_pt1 | contig 12298 bp, 15 predicted proteins | sample sta12Cox44000082_FD_203758 | JGI IMG/M metagenome (GOLD analysis project Ga0306922, IMG submission 203758) | Lab enrichment of tropical soil microbial communities from Luquillo Experimental Forest, Puerto Rico - statoxic.12C.oxic.44.000.082 (v2)... | ecosystem: Environmental > Terrestrial >... | reverse complement strand
GAATTGGCTGAGCGAGCTGAGCGCGTCAGCGTACCACTTCGATGTCCTTCTTGGCGAGCGTCACCCTCTGCTCGCCGCCGAGTAGCTGCAGCAGGATCTCGACCCGCTGGCGCGGTCGCATGCCAGCAAAAAGTCCCACATGGTCGGCAAACGGCCCATGCGTGACGCGCACAACCTCACCGGTGCGAAATTTCTCACGTCGGGGCAATTCGACCAGGCCACCGCGTTCACGGCCGCGGATTTCGGCGATGATGCTGTCGGCAACATGCGCCGGCGCATCCCCGTTCATGATCAGATTAAGAACACCGACGCTCCATCGCGCTGCATGCCACTGCAGATGGATCAGAACGAAGGCGTAACCAGGGAAAAGTGGCGGCCGCCGCTCGATCTTACGGCCGTTACGGACGCACTGATCCCGAATCCGCGGAAAGTACGTCGTAAAGCCGCTGGCCTCGAGACAATGCAGCGCCAGGCGCTCACGGTGCGGCTCGAGCCGCGCGCACGCCCAATACGCCACGGTCCTAGCCCGCCACCTTGAACGAGTTACGGAGGCGGCCATCCTCACGTGGATCGGGGGAGCCAATGGCCTCGGCAGAAATCAGTTTGCTTGGCCGGCGCCGCTGCGGTCCGAGATGATGGCTGGCCGCGTGATCGGAGGGTGGGTCCCAGTAGCCTCGCTGGAGCGGAGCTAGAACTCTGTATGCCGCCCCGATGCCCGAACAGCCAGCGGCCGCCAGGGCCGCGCGCGCGGCTGTTTCGAAAGCGGTGCGCTGGGATGGGGCTAGCGACGCACCGAGCTCAACCAACAAGGCATCGATTTCTGTGGACCAAGATGTTGCCATGAACGGCACTCCCGTGAGAAGGAAAGCCGTCGATGACTTGTGTGGTTACAGGGTGAACGCCTCCGCAAATTCCTCCCGCGGAGGCGTTCTTTTCTATCATTCGCTTCGTCGCTCATCGCTAAACCGAACTTTGATGTGCTGAGGGCGCTATCGCCGCCTCTAATTCCGCGGGCGTCAGCTTCGGCCCAGACAACCCCTCGGCACCTGTGAGGATGCGGCATTGTTCTGGCGGCGGCGGCCTGTCCGAGCACATGCAACACATACGACACCTTGCCGCTGTCACCCGCCGCTCACACCGACGGGCCGCTTGCCGCATCCACATCAGGATGGCCGGCCCCGCCCGGCGGAAGCGTTTCTACGCGTTTTCCAGCGCGCCCTGCCCATTGCCGGCGCAGCGAATGGGGGACGTCCGCCCAATCGAGGTGACTCTTCCGAGCAGCCGCGTCCTCGAGCGAGCAGGCATGCTCAAACTCTTTGTGCCAGCGGGCAACCAATTGTTCGCGTTCCACCTCCTCGAGCGCGTTGTGCTCAAACAAGTAGCTCGCCTGGTGGAAATAGCCCGGCCATTCCAGGCCCAGATTGGCCGCGTCGCCGAGATGCCACCACCCCATCGGCCGCTTGCCGTCGTGCGCCCAAATCCGCATGCAGACAGCACGACCACGAGCCCAGGCATCACGCAATTGCTCGGGACTGTCGAAGACGGAACCGCCGTTGCAGGGACCCAGCCATAACTCTTGGAGCTCGCTGAACGTCAAGCCGGACGCAGCAATGTCACTGCTACGGGCGCTCGCGCGCGGCACGGGCATGCTCCCTTATCAGTTTCTGGAACAGAAAATGGCGCGCCTTGGCCCGACTTGTGCTGCCGCCAACCAGGCGCGGGCGCACCCAGCCCAATTCAAGGGCGCAAGCGTGACTGGTGATTCGGCCGGCTTCGATAGCGTCGGCAAGATGGCTCAACCCCTCCGTCTGGCGCAAACGGGCAATGATGTAATCGCGACTAGTGCCGTGGAGAGCCATTGGCGCGCGGACGATTCGAGGTGAACGCCGATTGCGTCGATTTATTACCCCCGGTTTCAGGGCGAGAGCAACAGGAGCTTATGGCCCGATTTAAAATCGCGCGCGCGAAAAAAAGCATGCTTATTGCTATCAAAATGCGCGGGGTCGGCGAGCGCCGCGATCAACGGCGCGCGGGCGAAGCGTCACCCACCGCCCCCGTCATTTCTAGGGCGATCTAGGGACCTACAGATGCGCGTCCATGCGCCATCCGGTGCGGGGATGGCACCTGACACCGGGCGCTGAGCTCGCTGCTTGGCAGCAGCATCGACGGCCAAAGCGAGTAGCACACCCTCACCAATCGTGCCCTACGGCTCGTAATCTAAACTATCGACTCGTAGGCACGTAGGCGAATCGCCACCCCGAAAAACTCGTTCAGCATGCCTGCTAAGTCATTGATTTTACAGCTATCGGCCTAGGAGTCGATAACTTGCTTAGATCGTTTTTTCAGACGCTCTACACGCCTACGAGTCGATAGTTTTGAAGTAGGGGAGATTTCGACTCGTAGGGAATTGCTCAGTAGGGGGATGCGGTCAGTCATCGTCGACGGTATCAACATCCGTAGGCGTGTGCTCTCGCAGGCACCACAACGTAGGCGAGCCGAATTGGTCTTTGATCTGTCGATATGCAATAGCGCCGATGGCTTCTCGGGCGCGTTTTAATTGGCCCTTGCTAAACCCTTCGGTGGCGCCGCGCTCCAAGATGGTCTCTCGCGATACCGGTCCGCTGGCGAGGGTGTCGCGTAGAAATTCACGCACCGGGGCGGCACGTGCCTTGCGGCCGTCACCGTGCTTGGGTCTGTTGACCTCGAGCGCTTCGTCAGCGGTGAGGTCAATCGGCGTTGCGTCCCACACGATCCGCGGCACGTTGATGATCTCGAAGGTCTTGGGGTCGGTGCCAATGCACACGATCCCTTGCCGGAACGCTAAGGTTGGCATCATCTCACTATGGGACGGGCGCCGTGCGTGGGCGAAGAACACGCGCCCGGTCGGGCGACGAAAGCCGCGGTCATCCTCATCGCTTAGCTCCTCGATACAGTAGTGACCGACGCGCGCGGCGGCCAAGTAGGCTTGGCTGCCGATGAAGTTGTCCACTACCGCACGCCCGGCGGCGCCCTTGGGCGGGTGGGTAATCGCGCTGATAGCGATGTCCAGGTGCTCCGCTGCCACCTTCAACGGATGTAGCTGCGCACGCACGTCGGTCGCCCGATGCGAGTCAAAGCCCTTGCCACTACCCATGTAGGCGGTAATGGGGTCGATGATGACGAGTCGAGTATCACCGAGGTCGCGACAGGCCATTGCCAGCTTGTCGAGGTCCGTGGCCAATAGAAACAATTCATCGCGCCCATTGCGGCGTACGTATTCGAGCACGAAGACCTTGCTGCGGTCAGCATTCGCCGCTGCGAGCCGGCGCGCGTAATCTTCGGTACGGTCCTCGGCAGTCAAGATGATAACCGAGCCGGGCTCTGGTCCGGGGCTGCCATCCGGCCAGTTGCGGCCAGTGCTGGCACGCGCGGCGAAGTCGCATGCCAGCAGGCCCTTACCGAGCCCGAGTCCGCCCGCGGTCAACTCCAGGGCGCCGATCGGCAGATGGCCGCGCCACAGCCAGCGCGCCGCGTTAATGCTCACGGTGTTCACAGCGCGTAACACATAGGGCGCGGCGATCTTGGGTTTTAGTGACGCGTTCGCTGCGCCACCGCTCGCACTACCATTTCCAGCTGTGCTGCAAGGTTTTGGTGTCTGTGTGCTACTCGCGCCGCCATTGGTTATGTGTGCGGTGTCAGTGGTCGTTTCGTTTACGATGCCCGTTAGTGCTGCAATGACGCTGGTTGTTTCCCAATTCGGATTTGCTTCGTTGGCGAGATAGAACAAGGTCCCAGCGCCGATCCGATTTGGCGGACAAGAACGATAGGCTTCCCATTTGGCGCGAGTATTGCTCGCGTTGTATTTCTTAGACTTCTGTGAGAAGCGGTCGAAGGCCGCAAACCCGATTTCGCTGCCATTAGTTGCGCCATAATCCGCCATGCCTACGCGGTTCCAGGTTTCCCAATCAACGTCCGAATTGGGAATTACGTCCATGGCCATTGCCACCAGCGTCTCGTCGGCGACTAATGCTTTGTTGGACGTAGACGCTTCGTTCTCGTCGTCGAGCTCGTCAGAGCTGTCGCTGCTCGCCAGCGCAAGCTGCACGAGCCAATCCGGCGGGTTGGCCGGCGGGATGTTGTTGTCCCAAGTATAGGCGCCATCGCTGCGCAGGCTCGGCGGTGCCAGTACCATGCCGCCGCCACCGCGCACGTCGACACCGGGTGCTAGCTTGGAGGTACTGTTCTTGATGACAGCGCCGTTCGCCGGGTAGCGGAAGTAGCGGTGTAGAGAATCCGACGGACTGCGTGCCGTTAGCGTAGGCGGTAGCGGGCCGTGCTGCGCTTCGAGCGCACGTAGTGAAGCCTCGCCATCAACGCCGTGGCCTTTCAGGGTATCAGTTTCAACCACCCACACGCCGCTCACGGGGCCAGTGACGACGCCGCAGTTGGCGTTCGGCCAGAGCTGGTAATCGCGCTCGATCTCGATTGGGTCGATGGTCATGCCCCATTTGTGGCCATCGCTGTATTTCGCCGCCTTTAGCGATTTCTTGTCGCCGTTGGATGGTGCTGGAAATACGTGCCATCCGAGCGTCGCATAGACACGTGCACCGGCGAGGCAGCGTGGGCGCTGGCCGATGGTGAATGCGTTTGGGTCGAGATAGGTAGGCTCGGGTTTGAGGACGAGCTCATCTTTAGGCACGAAGCTCTGGCCCCCATCCGGCGTCCTCACTCGTGTATAGATTCGGCCGGTGCTGTCGTGCTGCTCCTCACCGGTCGGTGTGCACGGATAATCATAGTCTTTGGATCGCCAGATGTAGGAGAAGGATGGATCATCTGCGGCTTCGGCCGCATCGGGCTTGGCCACGATCTCGGGCTCGGCCGCATCGGATTTTGCAAACCGTAGCCCCTCGCGGACTTTAGCTACGATCGGCAAGCCGGCAGCCCATTCAGGAACAATTTCGATCAGGCGCTTGAATTCTTCGAGGGTGCCTTCGCCGTTCCGCATCTCGCAGACGATTTCGTCGTGCACGGTTAAGACGATCTTGTAGCCGGCCGCTTCGAGCCTAATCATCGCTTCGGCGAGCAGGTCGCGAGCAAATCCGGAGACAATGTTCTCGGCGTAAGTGCCGCCATAGGCCGAGCCTTTGTGATAGTCGACCCACTTGCCGCCGGCATTGTCCTTGAAGATCACTGCATCGCGATTAAACTTGTTCTTGACGATGCGCGGGAACGGATAACTGATCGATCGTCCCGACGGTAGCTTGATGCGCAGGTTGTTGTCTTCGCACAGCAGTTCGATCTTGCCGTAATGCCGGTAGGTACCGGGCTTGCGCACCGCTGCTACGGCGAGGTCATTGATGCGATACCAGAACCTAACAATCTTTGGATGGCGCGCTCGCCAGTCCTTTTGCAGGGCCTCGATTTCGGCATTGGTGCGGGTGTCGTCCTTGGGTGCGAAATTCTTGAACGCAGGAATGCCGCCTTGATAGCCGAACGCCAGGTCGTTGACTTTGCCTGCCTGGTAGGCTGTTTCCTTGGTGTGGCCGATTGACAGCCCCTCGATCATGTAGGGGTGATCGTTGCGATCGCCTGAGGCAATGAATTTTTTCCACTGGTCAATTTTTGATTGCTGGCCGGCAATTCCTGCCAGCACGATCGATTCGATGCCGGTGAAGTCGCCGATCAGGAGTCGGTAGTCCGGTCCAGCGACGATCATGCCACGTGAAATATCGCCAACTGCCTCGATCGGCGCATTGAAGGCTTTCATGTCACCGGAGAGGATCGCTGCAATCTTTGCGTCGGTTTGTTCGACCTCGCGTCGGAAGTTCTGTGGCTGCGGTCCTCGTCCAGCCCATCGACCGGTACCGGCGGCGTGAAAATTCAACGAGCCTCGTACACGATTATCGTCTCCGCACCACATTCGCAGTGCCGCGGCTTTGTCGGCGGAAGCGTGCGCTGTATCGCGCCGGATTTCCAGCGCGCGGCGAGTTTCCGGGGTGAGGTTCTTGCGTCGCAGCGCATGCCCGACGGTGGTTTTTTGCAGGTTGTTGATCTTGCAGTCGCGGGCCGCCAGCCATGCCATGAATTGTTTCAGGCAGTCTGGTGAAGGGATGTTGGTGATCTTGGCAAACTCGGCAAGTAATTCTTGGATCGCGGTTTCGGTCACTGCAATGGCGGCATCGATCAGGGCAAGATCGATTGCAAATCCTCGATCGTTGATCCGCTGATCGCAAAACCATAACTGCTGTTCGAACTCACTCAGCGGAGGCAGGCAGCGGTCTGCCTCGCGCTCGCATTCGGTGTCCTTGCAGCAATAGAGCCCCAGCGCTTTCAACGTTTCAGGGTCGTCGTGCCAGTAGATGCCGTTTGGGTCCTCGCCTTTCTTCGGCTTGCGAGGCTTTGCCAGCTTGCGCATGACGGCATCGTCTGCCTTGCGATGCTCGAAGTTGAGCGCATCGGCCAGCAGTCCGAGCTTTGCGGGTAACGCCATCGTTTGCGCACGAGCCATCGTGCAGCGCCACTTCTCCAATGGAATTTCGGGAAAGCCGTAGAGCGGCGTCAGCTTGTGCTTAAGTATCGTGCGCTCAAAAGCGGCGTTGTGAGCGTGGGCTTCGTCCGCTTCGGCAAATTCTGACGCCGGCACTGGGTCGCCGGGAAACCACAGCTTTACCGGCGCATTATCGAGCGCATAAGAGAGGCACCATATCCTTGTGCGTGGATCGGCGGCGTAACGGTGAACGCCAACCCCGGGTTTACCTGGACCGCCGAGATCAAGAATCCCTCCGCTCTCGATGTCGACGTGCAGTTTCGAAGGCTTGGCCATCTGGTTTTGGCCTTGATGTTTGGCGTTTTCGGGTGATCGTCTCCCCTCACCACCCGTATGCATCCGAGTGGCAAGAGGTGACGATCGGTCACTCAGTTAAGTGGTTGTTGCGGCCGCTCCACCACCGCCACTCGGAAGTTGTGGTGGCACATCGGTGTCGATTCCCTCGATCGGGGGCAGGTTTTTAGTTGGTACGTATCCCACGATCTTGAGAACTGGAACGCGAATTTCACCATAGGACTTGTTGCTGTGCTGATAGCTGTCGCGACCAAGATCAATGATCGGCGACTCATCGGGCTTCAGACGCAGGTGCTCGCCGTACCTGAGTGCGAGTGCGCCGAGCGCGTTGATCCCACCCTTGCTCGATGTCGAGAACGTGTAAAAACGCGGCTCACTCTCGGCGAGATCGACTAGGACCAGCGTGTTGGTGAACACCCACGGGTCCTTCTCACGCCCGTCTGGGAATTGCTCCCATTGAGTCTTGTCGAGGTGCCCGAGGGTATCTCGCTTGGGCGGGATATAGCCGCGAGCGACCGGTCCCATTATGAGTTCGACCGGGACGCTGTCTTCCCAGCGCTGCCACCCGACTGAGAAGCTATCCATATAAGCGTGGAGCTTCGTGCCGAGTGGGACTTCGATCTTCTCTTGGCCGGCGTGGTATTCGCCGTACTTGTCGAACAGCAACAAGTCGCCGACAAACGATCGACCTGCGGCGCTGCGGCCATACTGCGTGAAGGGATTGTCCGCGGATTGTGCATTGATTGCACTTCCGCTGACAGGCTTCTTAACAACTTCATTCATCTTACGTACTCCTGGTTTGACGTTTGACGCTTACGTTTGACGCACATCGCTTCCTAGTTTTGACAACCTCCTCTCGTTCATTGCCTTGAGATTTTCCGCCTCAGTTCCGAGGCACGCGTTTGAGTATTCGCACCACTCGCACTCGCGACCGCCGGACTGCAGTCCTTCCGGTGGCAGCGCTTCGGCGAATGGCGCGGTCTGAATTTGGCGCGCGCGGGCCATTGCGGTTTTGAAGATTTCAGGGTCGCGCTTGACAGCGAACTCGCGGGTGATGCTCCAGTCCGACGCATCGGTGTAGGAGATCAATGCGTATTCGGGCCGGTGCGCGGTTGACTCGCGGATCAAGCCCATTCCAACTTGGACTTGATACAAGTGCATAAGCTTTGGTTCGTCCAAGCGAGTAAAGGGGTGTATGGATTTGGCCTCGATGACGAGCGAGCGATCGCCGCCCAGGCTCTCGATACCGAGTGGGGACAACACGTCATCGGCAAGATCGATGAGCAAGCCGTCTGGCGTCGCGCTCAAATATTCTTTGACGAAGGTCCGCTGCTTGTCGCCGGCGAAGCGTAAGTGCCAGCCATATGTCGCGCGTAGCGCAGGCGCCCAATAACTCGCCTCAAAAACTGTGCCACGTGTAGGATTACCCCAACCCTCGACGAAATCGGGATTGCGAGGTGCGCCGCGCACCGGATCGCCTTTGTTCTTGCGATAGAACAGTTGCCTTGCGCAGCGTCCAATTTCAGACGCGCCGATGGTCTGTTCGCGCCCGACGAAAATGCGCCTTGCTTTGGACGCGTAAGCGGCGAGTGCGACAGTGATAATTGTCATTGCAGCAACTCGCGCAAGCTGAGGAAGGTGCTCGGCGGCTCGTGCGGAAGCGGATCGTCGAACGGATCGAGTCCGGCGCGCTCGCGCAGCGAGGTAATGGTGATGTTGATGAGCGACAGGACTTCGAACTTCGTGTCGGCGTTGGCGCGCTCCCAGCCGGCGGCGCGGATGAATTTGACCAGGCGCGCGCCATCATTGAGCGTCATCGTCTGCAGGAAGGCGACGAGCTCTTGCGCGGCAGCAGCGTGCGGGCCATTCAATAATGTTTCGAGCCGCTCGTGCCGCCACTTCTTCCACAGCCGAAGCAGATCATCGCGTTCAGCGAGCGCTTTCTCGGCCGCCGTAGCGCGCCGCTTTTCGGCCGCGCGCTGGCGCGCCTTAACCGCGGCTGGCGTCTGGCTTTCGGCGTATCTGATGAAAACATTCACGCGGCACCCCCGCGCGGAATTTTTGTGAGTAGCGCCGCCCACACGCGCCACGGCAATACAACCATCGGGTCAGCGTTATTCCGGCGCAGGAATAGCGCGTCGCATGTACCGAGCCAGGTTTCGAGCTGCACAAAGCCGGCGCCGTTCTTGCGCGCCTTCGACTCGGCGACGATCGGCGCCTCCTCGCGACCGAAGGGATAAAGATCGAGATCGTGGCCGGAGCCGCGGAATCGGCTGGCGCCACTCAGCGGATAGCGCTCGGCATGGACGCCAATAGCTTTATGCCGCTCGACCAGCTCGCGCTCGATCCGGTCGCCTTTCTGGCGATGGCGCGCGCCGCTCATGGCACGACCCTTATGCGATAGCCGCCGCCTTCGGAGCGCATCGTCAAACCGTGTAAAGCGAGCGAACGATTCAGCTGCGAGATGTGGACAAAAATGGTGTGCCGGCATTCGGGCCCACCCGAGGGATCGTCCCAGGCTATCGAGCGCAACTCCTCGGCACTGATCCCGGGGCGACGTTTCACGGCGTCGAGGATGCGCTGCTTGATCGGCGTCAAATCCCGGATCGGCGGCACGATTGGCTGTCGACAGGTCGGACAGATATCGGGTTGACGGGAGATCATGACTGGCCCTCACCGGCCCCCCAGTTCGCGATGATCGTTTTCAGTGACTCCCGTTCCGCTCTGTTGATGCGGTCGCAGCGCTCCCAGGCATCGGGCTCGATCTGCTCCTGGATCGCTTCCGTCACGATTTCGCGCAGGTCATTGGGGTCCATCGCGTCCAGCTCCCAGCACTGATCGCCATGGTTTTCGACGAACCACCGATAGCGCGGGTCCTTGCGCTTGTCGGTCACCGGGAACGACGGCAAGTCGGAAGCTTGGTATTGCGTCAGCGCGATGCGTCTAACTCTGATGTGATCGCCGTCGTATTTGTCGAACCGATTGGGCAGGTCCTCTTCCGACATGAACATGCCGGAGGGATCGAAGTCGCCGACGTAGAGAATGATCAGGTCGCGGCCGTCATCGTCTTGGGCGAGGTTGTAGGCCATGGTGGCCGACGAAAAGCCGTGCACGGCGAGGAAACCGACGCCGTATGCGTCGAGCACCGGCTTAAGCACGCCGCGGACGGTGCCCTTCTCGCTCACCACGATGACGCGGACGGGTTGCTGATCCCAGAAGTCACGACGATAGGATCGGGCGACGCATTCGGCATATTCTTGTGGGTTCGCCCAGGTCGGGACCCTTTCAATCTCGCGAGTCTCGTCGACGATCCACTCCCACGGGAGGATCCCTTGTTCGCGCGCGTATTTGAGCAGGCGATAGACACGCTGCATCTCGTTGGTCGCCATCGAGGCGATCTGGCCGGCGGTGAAGAGCTTGTAGCCGACGCCGCGACCGGTGACGGGCTGGATGACTGCGGTCGTAGTGCGCATCGCCTCGATCAAGGCGAGCGAGCTTGCCCCCATGCCCCGACCTTTTTTGGAACGGGTTTCAAAATACTCGTCGAGCGGGGATTTCGGGTTGCTCACGGCGGTTTCTCCGGAGTTGCAATGACCGGAGGAAACCTGCTAAAAGCCGTCTTGCGTCGACTTGGCTTTAGCTTGGCCCCTCCGGGGCAGCTTGATCCCAAAAACAGCAGCGCCGCCCTTTCACCAGGGCGGCGTTTTCTTTTAGACAGTAGTCGACGTGGTGGCGGCGTTCTTGGCGGCGGCCTTGCGGCGGCGGCTATGACGGGCTGTTTTTCCGTTTGCCGGTCCGCGTCGCGCCACCTTGCGGGCGTGGGCGGCTAGATCAGCGGGAAGGCCAGATCGCTTTCCGGCGCAGTCAAAGATTGGCCATCCCTCTTTCTGTAGTTTCGGGACCAGCCGCCGCTTGCTCTCGTCCTTAAAGATCACCCGCGCCAGCGGCACGTCGCCGCGAACAAGACCTTTTAAGCTCCCGACCATTGGCGGCCTCTGTGAATGGCGGAACAACCATACCGCAAGCCGGCCACAAATGTCAAAAGACCCATTGCTATCGCAGGGGGTTTCTGCCAGAATTGCCAAAACCGTCAGATCGTGAAGGCCAAAGATGTTTGAATGCGGATATGGCGCGGTCGAAGCGGCGCTCGTGCGGGCATATCGCATTCCCGGCGAGGCCGCAGGCGCGTTTCGCGCCCGTCTTGGCGCCCTCCAAAAGCAGGGGCTCTTGGGCGCCAAAAACCAGCCGGGCAAGGGCGTGGCGTTGCGCTACAGCAGCGACCAATTTTGGAGACTGATCCTCGCGTGCGAGTTACTCGAATTCGGCATCAGCCCGGCAATGGTGCTCCGAATCGTCGAAACACTGTGGCAAAGCCGACTTCAAAAGATTTTTAGCGATGCAGAAGACGCGGTCGTGAAACACGAGGATGCGGGACCGGATGACGTAATCCTGCACATGGGCGGCGTGCATTTGATGGTCGATGGCTGGTCAGACGCCGTGCCGAACGTAAATTCCTGCCCGCTTGGCAAGCTGCCCGACAACATGACGATGTGGATGTCGATAAAGCCCGACGATCCGAGTGGGTTGCCGCCCCGCGCCCTCGTCACAAATCTGTCGATGCGGCTGCGCGCGTTCCATACCGCGCTCGGCTCCTCCTATATGGACGAGTTGCGCGCAGAGCGCGCCGGGCGGACGGCGAGCAAGCAGCGCAAGCGACAGGGCTGATCCGGATGGGGATACGCCATGAGCAAGCCAGCGAAGAAGGTGTATAAGCGCAGACCGGCGTTGAAAGCCGCGCTCGAAGCAGCACGAAAGGCTGGCTTGGAAGTAAAGACTGCAACGATCGAACACGGCAAGATCATGCTCGCCTTCACCGACGGCACGACGGTGAGCACCAACAATGAGAACGAATGGAGCCGTCGATTGAAAGATCTGGGTTATGGCAAAAATTAAATTGCGGTACGTCAAGAGCTATATCAACCGACACGGCAAGGTCGACCACTATTTCCGCCGCCGCGGACAGAAGTTGGTGCGATTACCGGGCCTGCCGGGCTCCGATGAATTCATGCTGGCGTACAACACGGCGCTCGGCGCCCCGGTGGCGCAGGCCAAGATCGAGCCGGGCGCAACCCGCACCAAGCCGGGAACTGTCGCCGCATTGATCACCCGCCATATTGCGAGCGGCGCCTTCCAGATCGCCCGCGGCTCGACCCAAGTGCAGTATATGCGCATCCTCAACATGCTCCGCGACCAATTCGGCGACCTTGCAATCGGAAAGCTCGAACGCGCGCACATCAAGCTGATGCTCGAAGGCAAGGCCGCGACACCGACCGTCGCGCGCACCATGCTGCGCATCTTGCGCCTTCTCATTGTCGATGCCATCGACAGCGGCTTTCGCAGGGACGACCCGAGCATCGGCCTGAAGGTGAAACTCCCCAAGAGCGACGGATTCCCCGCCTGGGAAGACGACGAGATCGA
>Ga0306922_10005299_pt1 | contig 12302 bp, 13 predicted proteins | sample sta12Cox44000082_FD_203758 | JGI IMG/M metagenome (GOLD analysis project Ga0306922, IMG submission 203758) | Lab enrichment of tropical soil microbial communities from Luquillo Experimental Forest, Puerto Rico - statoxic.12C.oxic.44.000.082 (v2)... | ecosystem: Environmental > Terrestrial >... | reverse complement strand
GGCGGTTGCGTACAGGTCGATTTCCGATGAATCCGCTGTAAAGGCCTATGCGGCATTGGTAGGGCCAGCTGTTCAGGCATTTGGCGGGTGTTTTTTGACCATGCGTCAAACACCGAAACAATCAACAGCAAAATGCCAAAAGATGAATAAGGAGCTACTGCCGTGAAGAACCCGATCACCCCCGAGGGGGCTGCTTCAGCGCAGAACCCGCTGCCGCCTGTGCCGTGTGGTCCGCAAAAATCGCGTACGCTGTTCCGACGCAAACTCAAGGATCCCTTTTCCTCTGACCGGAATTCATGCATGTAACAATGCGTTGCGGAGCCCCCCTTATCTTGTTGATTTTAAGGTCGGACGGAGTTTTCGGGACCCACAGTGACCGCATTCTCGCTCTGAGCTTTCTGGAGCCGCTTGGGGAGCAGATTCAAGCGCACGGCCTCGGCACCCTGAGCGAAATTGCCGATGGTGAAATCCCTGCCCAAGCGTGGACAGTCGGCGAGACTCTCCGTGCTTGGCGGTCTTTGGTTAGCTGAGCCATCAACCGCCTTAGAAGTCCGCCATCAGGCCGCATCCAATGGCAAAGCGATTCGCGAAATTCATCAACGACACGACCAGCACGGTTTCGAACAGGGCTGCCTGGTCCCACCCGGCGGCATAAACCGCATCGATATCTGCTTGGCAGATGTCAGCCTCTTTTCGTGTCAACTTGTCGGCGAAGCGAAACAGCGCTCGGACAGCATCCCCCACCGGAGCGCGACCGTAGTCCGTGGCTAGGATGCGGCCGAGCGGCTTCTCGATCCCGAGGGGCCGCAGAAGTTCCAGATGAATCGCGACGCAATAGGAGGAGGTGTTAATCCCGCTGACAACGAGCGCAATCTGCCCCTTTATTGCTGCGGAGAGGGCGCCATCCCTCATGATGACTTCACGAATGCGCAACTGCGCATCCACCAACTCAGGAATGCGCCCTTGGGTCAGGAAATAGTTAGGAATGAAACCGAAAGTTCGCCGAACTTCCTCGTAGTGAGTCTTGAGCTCAAGCCCGGCCTGCTGCTCGAGAACGGGATCAACGTAAGGCATGCCGCTTCTCCTCAAGGAGCGTTGAGGGGCCTGTAGGGCAGTCGCCTGACCTGGAGAGCGCATAGTACCACGGGCCACCCAGGCCTCCAAGAGGGAGGGAGGCTCGCGGCCAGCGATCTTTTGAATCCTTGGTCGTCCGTTCGCATCCGATACAGGAGGTGGGAGACTAGAAAGGGTGCATAGACCCAATCGTGCTACTCTCGCGTGAGTCGGCTCTCTTCGTATGAGCTTTGAGTTTTGGCATCCCACCTGCCCTAGAGCACTAAGCAGAGCGGAGACACCTTATGAGTGATACCCCGTCACGAACCGCTACAAAGCGCGCAACTCCGAATCCAAAGACTTCACGGCTCGATGTACCTCGCACATCTATCCGTAGAGTCGAGGCCGACGGAGTGCAGATGTTCTATCGTGTGGCCGGCGAAGCAAACGCGCCTGTGGTTCTGTTGCTGCATGGATTCCCCACCTCATCGTTCATGTTTCGCGAACTTATTCCGCGATTGGCAAGCGATTACCTCGTGATCGCGCCAGACCTTCCTGGCTTTGGATTCACCGAAGTCCCCTCTGAACGAAAATATGTTTATACCTTCGATCAACTGGCCCTCACCATCGAGGCCTTCACGAAGGCACTGAAAATCGACCGCCACGCAATCTACGTGTTTGATTATGGCGCGCCGGTCGGTTTCCGTCTGGCGATGGCGCATCCCGACCGCGTCACCGCGATCATTTTACAGAACGGAAACGCGTACGAGGAAGGCCTTGGCGATGCTTGGGACCCCATCCGAAAGTACTGGGCTGCACCCACGGCGGACAATCGGGACATACTTCGCAAAAGCATTTTGACCGACGGAGGAACGCGCTGGCAGTACACCCACGGCGTAGCCGATCCGGAGAGTGTGGCGCCCGAGTCGTACACTCTGGATACGGCTCTGCTCGAGCGGCCGGGAAACAAAGAAATTCAGCTGGATTTGTTTCTGGATTATGCCTCGAACCTGAAGCTCTATCCAAGATTTCAGGACTATTTCCGCAAATCGAAGCCGCCTTTGCTTGCTGTCTGGGGCAAAAATGACCCCTTCTTCGTCCCGGCAGGCGCAGAAGCCTTCACGAAGGACATACCTCACGCCGACGTGCAGTTCCTTGACACCGCACATTTTGCATTAGAAACACACGTCATCGAAATTGCTTCGGCCATCAAAGACTTTCTCGCCGCGAACGGCATCAGGCGTCCGAGCGGAGAAGGCGCGGCTGCGCGATGAACTCGCAGAACTCCACAATCATTTTGGTCCACGGGGCGTGGGCGGACGGCTCCTGTTGGAAAGACGTGATTCTCCCGTTGGAGCGGAAGGGTCTAAACGTCACCTGCGCTCCGATACCGCTGACTTCGTTGACTGACGACGTTTCTGCGTTGGCGCGGGCACTGGAGAGGACGAGTGGCCCGGTCGTCTTGGTCGGCCATGCTTACGGAGGGGCGATAGTTGGAGCCATCCGCGATGAGCGAGTCAAATCGTATGTCTATGTCGCAGCACTGGCTCCCGACGAGGGTGAGACCGTGGCGCAGGTGTTTTATCGTGACGAATCCCATCCAGAACAGCCGAAACTCGTTCCGGACAAGTATGGGTTTATCTGGATGCCAGACGACGGGTTTGCCCGGGCAGTCGCTCACAGCGTTCCTACCGACCAGACCAAAATCCTGACCGCAGTTCAGCGACCAATTTCCGTTCAATGCATTCAAGAGAGGGCACCGGCGCCGGGATGGAAGACACGGCCATCGTGGTATTTGCTCGCGGAAGAGGATCGCATGATCAATCCGAAGACGCAGCAATTCATGGCCAGCCGAATGGGCGCAAAGGTCCGTTCAAGCCGTGTCGATCATAGTCCGATGAACACCGCGCCCGATCTTGTGGTGGACGTGATCCTGGAGGCCGCGCTCAGCAGTATCGGCGACCGAATCGTCGCCGACCGGGCTGCGAACAACTGAGGCATTCGGGGTCAGTGAAACTTGGAGGAAATGAGTGGAACGTCGTATGTTTCTCGAAACCCTTACATACGCATCTCTCGGGGCTCTGTCTGAGGGCTCATTGGCTGGATTCGCGCAAGCAGATCGCACCCTGCGAGTTGGCGAATCCTTTCCCGATCGCGTTGCTTTCGAGACCGCTCAAGTCGAGGTCTCAGGAAACACAATATTCATCCGTCGCTATGGAAAAGGACCGGCCATTCTTATGGTCCATGGCTTTCCACGGACAAGCCTGATGTGGCGATTCCTCGCCCCGAAGCTGGCGGAAAATCACACGGTGATCTGTGTAGATCTGCGCGCGTATGGCCGCAGCGGGACGCCTTCCTCTACGACCGACCACTTTCCTTACTCCAAGCGCGCCATGGCAAACGAGCTGGTCGAAGTGATGGCAAAACTCGGTTTTCCGAGGTTCACACTGATTGGCCACGATCGTGGCGGACGCGTCTCCTACCGTCTGGCTCTGGACCACCCCCGGTCAGTCGAGCGGCTTGCTGTACTCGACGTAATTCCGATCCTTGAAGCGTGGAACCGAACGGATGCGCGCTTCGCTAAAACGTATTGGCCCTGGATTCTACTCTCGCAGAAAGAGCCGCTGCCAGAGAGCTATCTGCTCGGCGCACGTCCCCATACCACTTCGCAGCCACCTCGAGATCGCCGACAAACACCTCCACGTGATCAATCACCTTCACCGCAAAGCTCATCGTTTTCTCCCAGGCCCGCCTTAATCGGAACGATTGTGTTCCTTGGCTTGCATGCTCTGCAAGGCTGGCGACACCACATGATCGACCAATCGAAACACGGCGAGTAGCACCGGCTCTTCATTTTTCGGGTAGTACTTGACCTTACCCGTTAGCGTTTGTCAGTCACTGACTTCCGTGCATTGCAAATTGATAATCCAGAGCGATTGGGTTAGCGCCTAATCGGAGCGAATCGAGGTCTCGCCATGAACGACCAGAAAATCTACCGCTGGGCCGGGATATGTAGCCTCGCTGCCCAGGCCTTCTTTTTCATCGAGTTCCCCTTCTATGTGGTGCGGACCCCCTTCCCGGGCATGGGGGACCCCGTGAAGCTCGCCGACTACACCCTCCTGAACGGCACGAACATCATGAGCTGCGCCTTCTTGGACTTCATCATCTTGACGCTCATCATGATCTTCCTCGCCGGCTTCCGTCACCTCATTGTCAAGGCCGATGCCCAGCAGGAGTTGCTCGGCACGCTCGTTTTGGGCGTTGGCTTGGTCTATGTCACGATGACGCTGATTGCCGATTTGCTGCAGGCCGGGACTGTCGTGGACGCCCACACCGTTCCCGCCAGCGGCGTCGTCATTCGCGCCATGACGGAGAGCATGTATCTGATGTACGGTTCCGGCGCCCTTTTCCTGATGTCGCTTTTCATGGCTGTGGGCGGTTATGCGGGCGTGGCCAGCCGGGCCCTTCCGCGGTGGAGCGGTTGGGTCGCATATCTTTGCGCACTTGGCTGCCTCGCGTTCGTGCCCTCGATGTTTGTCAGCAGCCCTGACTTCACGCGCTTTTACAATCCCATCGGCTGGGGTCCGATCATTGCCGAATGTTTGCCGCTGACGGTCTGGATGATCATGGTGGGTATTCTGATGATCCGTAAGGGCAAGGCGGTCGGAGATGCGAGGCAACTCAGCGCGGGGCGTGAAAGAGCCACCACCCCAGTGCATGCATGACCCACCATCGCCGCCAATTCCACGATACTCACGGGAACCCTCTCATCCTTTCCGTGATTCACATGAACGAAATCTATGCCCTCGATGTCGATCTACCATAGGATTCGAGTATTCGCCCAAAAGTCGCCTAAGTCCCGGGAGAGTCCTGCAAACCGGTAACATAGGTACCGTTACAAACGGGTTGCCACAGAGCATGTGGGAGGAGTGTATGTCACATGGTCCTTGACGGTAGCCTCCGGCCGCTGAGGCACTTCAGACCTCGCAGCCTGCTTGGACCCTCATAACCACCAAAGTCACGTCGTCGCGTTGCGGCTCGCCATGGGCAAAGTCAGAAACCTCGGCCAAGATGCGTTCAACAATCTCGCCAGATGTCATGCCGGTGCAAGAACGCAGCAGTTGTTCGAGTCTTTCAGGGCCCCACAGGTCGCCGGACCTATTTGCCGCCTCCGTAATTCCATCCGTATAGGCAACCAGAATGTCATCCTCCATCAATTGGAACTTCGTTGCTTCGAACCTTGCTTCCGCAAAGATTCCGATCGGCACGGCTTCGGCGCTCAATTGAAACAACTCGCAAGCTCCTTCCCGCGGCCGCACGACGATCGGCGGATTGTGACCGGCGTTCACGTATTGCAACTTCCGCGTCCCAGGCTCGTATTCTGCATAGAAAAGGGATGCGAAGAAATTCGAGGGAGAGGAGTCGTGGACCAGACGATTGACATCGCCGATGAGGGTTGTAAGGTCCAAATGCGGGTGCAGCGCCTGTGCCCTAAGAGAGGCTTGGAGACTGGCCATCAGCAGAGCGGCGCCAATTCCTTTTCCCGATACATCACCGATCGCGATCCCCCAACGGCCGCCAGGCAAAGAGAGAAAATCGTAGTAATCGCCACCGATACCGTGAGCCGGCTGGTAAAAGGTCTCACAGGCGAGGCAGGGAATAGAGAAGCTCTGTGGCGGGAAAAAGGCCTGCTGAACGTCTTTGGCGCCCTCCAAATCTTTGCGAAAAGCGCGGTGCACTCCTGAATCAGAGTCCGATTTCTTGAGAAGCTCCAAAAAAGTCTCGACATGATGGCGCAGCAGCAGACCAGCTTCTCTCTCTCTGCCGTTTCGGAGAGCATCGACGATTGGTTCGTGAGACTCCACAACCGTTGGAAGAACCTTAGAGACTCTTCCGATTGCGATGCGGATACGAATGTCGAACGCGAGAGCGTCCCACACGCGCAGTAATACCTTGTTACCCGAGGCTTTGAGAATACTTTTGTGGAACTTGGCGTCATGCTCGGCATAAGCGTCCAGGTCATTGGCAGCAACCGCGGCCCGCATGGCGTCCAATTCCTGCTCTAGCTCGGCGGTGTCTTCTTTCAGCACCGTCGCCGCAGTTTTTCCGGCGATTTCTTCGAGCGCGGCTCGTATCGCATAAGCGTCTTGCATTTCTTTTGGATTGGGTGCGTGAACGATTGCCGAGAAATTGCCGGACAGGGAAATCAACCCGAGGGATTGAAATTCGGTAAACAGCTTCAAAACGGAGTCGTTGTCCAGCCCGTACTTGGCCACGAAATCCCTCAATCGCACACGCTGTCCGGGGCCATAACTGCCGCAAAATAGTTCCGTAGCCACACGTACCCGCCCGAGTTCATTTAGGTGTCCATTCGTGCCAATGATGGAAGGGGCCGTGCTTCTACGACGGTTCGACAAAGTCATCATCTAGCTCTCTCCTTGAAGCGCTCAAATAGATTGTTTGTCCCTTTAGGGAACTGTGAATGGCGGAGGCGGCGCCCGGTGTGTGAACGAACGACTTGCAGGGGGGATAGGCACGAGCGAATAGAACTCGCTACGCGGAAATCCTGCATCGCGAAGCATATGACTCAGTTTTGAAAATCGAGCTTTCCATCCTGAGCAGTATTAATTGTTCTTTGAGATTGGATGCTGACAACGTGGATCGGGTTAGATAATCTTGGGGGTGCCGTGTGTCACCTCCGCGAACACCAGGACGCCACGGTGATGAATTGCCACCACCGCCCCGGAGTTCTTGTTGTCTACCGCAGTTGTCGACGAAAACATCCGCGACCTCGCAGGTTTTGGTGCGATGGAAAGTCATCGAGCGCTTGCCTCCACGAGCTTTTCCGCCACCTCGGCTGGGCGCGTGAATATGGCTTCGTGGCTCCCATTCATTTCGAGCAGTTTGAAAGTTCCGAGTCGGGACGACATTCCGGGGTGAAAGTAACCCGGAGGCATTGCCTGGTCGTGCCGGCAAAAGACGAAGCTCTTGGGGATATCGAGCGAGTAGAAGTGTTTCAAGTTTATGTTGTCCAAGTTGACCTGGCCAGGCTCGGGACACAATTGCTCCCATGTCGAGCGGGCCAGGGATTCCGGAGCGTCCTGGATAAAGTTGTCACGCCAGGTCTCCCAGGGCACCCTCGGGAAAATGTCAGTTGTGCCGTCCAAACCCGCGGACATGTGAGGGTTGCCGCTCTTTGGTGTAACTGAATCAAGAAAGACTTCCGGCAAAACATCGAACACGCACTCACCGTCCTTCAGGATTAAGGCATCCAAAAAGGCGAGCTGCGCGATCCGATCGGGGACTTGTTCGACCACTTTTTGAACGACCGTTCCTCCGAAACTGTGCCCGACGAGAACGACGTCGTTTAAGTCGCAGTGTTGAATACAAGCAACTACAGACTCGACACAATCCTGATGCGTAATTCCCAAGCGCGGCGCCCCGGGGCCATGACCAGCGAGCGTTGGTGCGTGCGCGACGTGGCCTTTCTGGGAAAGATTCTGAACGACATCTTTCCACGCCCATCCGCCATGCCACGTTCCGTGAATCAATACAAACGTCTTACTCACAACGCGTTTCTCCTTAAAGTGTTCTGATTTTCAAGCGGTGATCAACATTCGTTTGGAATTCAGCAGGCGCTCCGCATTACCGTGATAGATCAATTCGCGTTCAGATGGTGAGCAGTTGAGTTGTTCGACAAGTTCGGCGGGTGCATTGCAGCGACCAAAGGGATGGTCGGTGCCATAGAGCATCTGCTCGGCCCCGATGACCTTATAGCAACATTCAAGCGCCTCGATGTGGTAGCAAACCGTGTCAACATAGAGCTTGTGGAGATAATGCTCGATGGGATACTTCAGGAGGGACGCGTTAGGAAAGAAGGAGGATGGAGCGCTGTATGTTCCGATTCGTCCAATGAGGTAAGGGAGGACGCCGCCGATGTGGGCCACGATCAGCTTCAGATCGGGCGCTTCATCGAGCAACCCGCTCTGGATGAGGCGGAAAGTGTTCAAGCTGGTGTCGTAAGGAAAACCGAGGGGTAGAAATTGACTGGCGCTTTCCAGACCCACACGATTGAGAGGAATGGCCGGGTGCAAGTGAATCGGGACTCCGAGCATCCCAATATGTTTTAGAACTGGAGCGAACTCTGCAGAGTCGAGCAATTTGTTGGAGATATTTGAAAAGACTTGAATTCCCTTGAAACCAAGCTCCTTGACGCAACGATCCACCTCTGCGATTGATTGCTGACAGTCTTCAAAACCGATACTGCCGAACCCAACGAACTTACCCGGATAGCGGCTAATGATCTCTGCCAGGTTGTCGTTGATGCGTTTTGTCCAATCCTCCGCTTCCTGGCCGGCCAGCACGTCAGGGCCGAAAGGAACACCGTGACTCAGCACAGCGACATCGATTTTCATGTCTTCCATGTCGCGCAGCTTCTTTTCGATGTCGATCATCTTTGGGAACGCGGGTATGTTTAGGCCTGCGGCGCACTGGACGATATAAGTGCCGCCGTCAAGAAGACTCCTGGGCAAATTGCCAGGGCCATGCAGATGCTTGATAAAGTCCAGGCATTGAAAATGCGTGTGAACATCGATGCGCATCAGCCTTCCTCTCGTCCTCTGTTTCCGCTAACGCCTTTCAGCTCATGTAATTCGATTTGATGCAGATCTTTTGAATGGTTTGGACTCACGGCAGGTCACCAAAAGATTTGTTCGTCGGTTGTTAGAGACCCGCTGGCGTGCGTGCGGTTCTTCCTTCCCCATGCGGTCCACATCATCGGCGAAGGCATGAGAAAGTCTTCCTCGTCAATACGCTTTAGGTCTGCTTCGAACTCCTCTTGAGAGATCAGGCCAGAACTAATCATGGGTTCACGCATCTCCTCGAAATGGAGCTTCAGTAGCTTGGTGCCGATGGATTTCCCACCCCAAAGGGAAACGGCGGCGTCAACTCCAACTTGGACGAGCCCATTGGCTTTGAGTTCATGTGCTAACAAGCGACCGCAATGAAGATCAACTCCCCTAGCGGTTAGCGCTTCGTCGAAGGCGCGTCTAACCCGCAGGTTCACCTCACCAGGACTAATGGATGGATCAGACAGGAAAGTAAGAGCGTCGAATTCCTCGATGACAATCCATCCACCGGGTTTGAGGGCTTCGATCATTCTTCTCAACGCCACTTGACGATCCGGAAGATGGATCAACACCAATCGGGCGTGGGCGAGGTCAAATTCCTCATTCGGCAGGCCTTCAGAGCGAATATCGTGCCGACGGACTTCAAGGTTTTTGTAAGAAAGCGACTGAAGGAATGTAGGATCGAGATCCGTCGCGAGCACTCGCCCAGTGACGCCGACTCTCGCACAAAGCCATGATGCAATTGAACCCCCTCCTCCACCGACTTCCAGGCACGACCAGCCTCTGTCGATGCCCCGCTGTTCAATATGGCGGATTGTATTTTCGTCGTACAGTCGCGAAAGTTCGCGATACTGTGCCTCGGCCCTACTGCCCGCGTTAGCGAATACATACTCGGGCGCCCCCGTGGTGCGGGCCCCGTTTACTTGCGTTACTTTCACTTCCATCCTCCTCGTGAGTAATTTCGAAGTTGATCCAAGCGACCTTAAACCGTTCGCTTATCCAGGAGAATTGTCATGGGTCGGCTCTTTCCTTGAGAATCCACTCGCGAATATAGGGGGAGCAGTGCCAGAGTTCTGTCCCATTTAATTCGCAGAGCCCTAAAAAGCGGACAACTTCGCGGTCAACAAGTTTCACATCCTTCAGGTCAAGGGCGGCCTCTGGGCTTCCTTCCATTTGCATCTTCAATTGCTCCAGTTGTTGCGATTGAATTCGACCGCTCAGCCGGAGAATCGTGCGTCCTCCTTCGGAACCTCTATCAATCTTGAGAATCATCTTCGACCTCTCCCGGTCCCGACAGAGGACGAATTGCAACTGGGATGCCGTTATAAGTGATTGAATTTGCAGGCCTTTCTCTGAGCGAGAGGTGGCGCGTTCCGACAATTGGCGGATTTCCGACAGATGACCGGTACAGGGTCCTCGATGACTCAAGAAGATTCCATTGCATCCAACTTGCACAGGTAGGAGCTTTGACGCGCTACGCTGACCTCCTACAATTCGAGAAGAAAGCTGGGTTTCGGGAAGTAAATAATGGCTACGGGGTACAACAGTGCGGCGGATCAACGCGCCAAGGGACTAGGGCTCGAGGCAAACCCCGAAAGAGAACGCGAACTTCGACAACTCGTGGACGCCGTTCCGCAACATATCGTGGTTCTTGCTGCGGACGGCCGGCGTCTTCATGCCAATCAGGTTGCGCTGGATTTTCACGGGTTGACCCTCGAGGAGTTTCTGGCTGAGGTCACTCCTGCGGACCGCGTTCATGCGGAGGACCTCGAGAGATACATCAAGCTGCGCCAATCCGGAATAAAGAGCGGAGCACCATGGGAAGTGGAAATTCGCCTGCGCAGAAAAGATGGGCAGTCTCGCTGGTTTCTAATTCGTGCCAACCCGCTTCGCGATGAACGGGGACGCGTATTACGTTGGTACTTGGCGGGAACCGACATCGAGGAACGAAAGGCGGCGGAACGGGAGCTACGACAGCTCATCGATATTGTTCCTCAATACATGTGTGTCGATGGGACCGATGGAAACGTTCTCTATGCGAATGATCGGTTGCTCGATTATTTCGGATTAACTCTAGAAGAAGCGCAAGCAAACAACTTTCGTACGAGGGTGTTTCATCCCGAGGATCTCGATCGAGTGCGGCTGGCCCGCGAAGATGCGATATCCCGGGGGGTAAGTTGGGAAGTCGAAGCGCGAATACTAAGAAAGGACGGGCAGTATCGCTGGTTTCTGATTCGTTTCAATCCCCTTCGGGACGAACAAGGGAACATCGTTCGCTGGTATGCCGCTGGGACCGATATCGAGGATCGCAAGCAGGCGGAGCGGGAGCTCCGTCAGATCATCGATGTTGTTCCTCAGCATATCTTCGTATTAGGTGCAGATGGAAATGCCCTGTACTCCAACAAAGTCAGTTTCGAATATCTTGGAGTCGGTTCGGAGGTCATGCAAGAGAGGTCGCACAGTGGCCTGAAAAGGCTCCTCCATCCAGACGATCTAGACAGATATTGGCACGAACGACAGGAGGGGATCTCCCGTGGGCTTCCTTTTGAAATGGAAGCTCGCTTACTCCGAAAAGACGGGCAGTATCGGTGGTTCCTGCTGCGGTTTAATCCGCTGCGCGATGTAGAAGGACGGGTTGCCAAGTGGTATGGCACGGCGACAGATATCGAAGAACGAAAGCAGGCGGAAGACTCGCTGCGGCGCGGCGAAGCGTACTTGTCCGAAGCGCAAAGAATCAGCCATATTGGGAGCTTTGCGTGGAAAGTCTCCAGCGGAGAACTCTTTTGGTCGGAAGAAAATTACCGAATTCTTGGATACGAACCAGGAACCAAACCAACCCAGGAACTCATCGACCAGCGAATTCACCCGGAAGACATTGCGCTGGTTCAGCAGGCTCGGGAGCGCGCCGCACAGGACGGAAAGGATTGGGATCATCAGGTTCGAGTCCTGATGCCGGATGGTTCGGTCAAACATGTTCGCGTTCGGGCACACGCCACTAGAGACGCTTTGGGCAACCTCGAGTTCGTCGGCGCGGCCGCGGATGTCACCGAACAGCACGAGTCGAGAGCCTCTCTGGAGAGGGCCTTCAAGGAAATCGAGAAGCTAAAAGAGGAGCTCTTCAGGGAAAACCTGGCACTGAAGGAAGAGATCGATCAAGCTTCGCTATTTGAGGAAATCGTCGGCTCGTCCGAACCCCTACGACGCGTCCTGACGCAGGTAACAAAGGTTGCGCCGACCGACTCCACGGTTCTCATCACCGGAGAAACCGGCACTGGAAAGGAACTGATCGCCCGGGCCATTCACAAACGGTCTCCAAGGTCCTCCCGAGCCTTCGTGAGTGTAAATTGTGCAGCGGTACCGGCGGCGCTGATTGGATCCGAACTCTTCGGCCACGAGAAAGGCGCTTTCACCGGTGCAACACAACGGCGTCTGGGTCGTTTCGAGCTCGCGGAAGGCGGCACCCTCTTTCTCGACGAGGTCGGAGACCTTCCCGCCGAAACGCAGATTGCCTTGTTGCGTGTACTGCAGGAGCGCCAATTTGAGCGCATCGGCGGCAATCAGTGCATCACCGTTGACGTGCGTATTATCGCTGCCACCAATCGCGCCTTAAAGGCCGCTATC
>Ga0306922_10005298_pt1 | contig 12303 bp, 7 predicted proteins | sample sta12Cox44000082_FD_203758 | JGI IMG/M metagenome (GOLD analysis project Ga0306922, IMG submission 203758) | Lab enrichment of tropical soil microbial communities from Luquillo Experimental Forest, Puerto Rico - statoxic.12C.oxic.44.000.082 (v2)... | ecosystem: Environmental > Terrestrial > Soil... | reverse complement strand
GCTGGCAATCCATAGCATGGTAAAGAGCGTCAGGTTGTATCCAACGTGCATGAGAAACGAACTGGCCACTGAACTGGTTCGCTGGCGAACCGCGGTGAAGGCAACGCCCACGAAAAAGATGCTGACGATAGGCCCCCACGCATAGCCGAGTTGTGCGCCGTGAATGCTGGCAAACGCAGCCGATGTCAACGCGACGGCCATCGTGATCCCAAGCCTCCGCCGGAATAGCGGATACAACATGCCACGAAAGAACAACTCCTCCAGCAGGGGGGCTAGGGTGATCCCGAAGATGGCCATCAGATACGCGCTGCTCGCTTCATTGAAATACCGGTCCATGGGCAGGGACTTGGGAATCGGCAAGAAGCGGGAAAGCGACTCAGTGACGAAGGCCAGCAGGATCCCCAAAAAAATGAATGTTGCCGCGGTGTTTCCCGGCCACCGCCACTGGATCGCTTTGGCGAACGGTTGCGCAGAACGCGCGCGGACCAGGCCCACCATAAACACAATCACCACGGGATAGGCCGCGGCCTGGGAGCCCACTATCACTTTGGCGTTGGTCGCAAGCTCTGCTATCGCAAGATGTCGATAGGCCGGAAACACATGGGCCACCGCCAAAGCGGCCACGCTGAAACCGAAGACCGCCAGGACTGTCACCAACAGCACTGCGATCGCATCCCAGCCGGACCACGCTGGGAAAACTGCGACCGGGGAGGAAACCAGCTGCGGCTCGTGGGGCGCAAAGGCGGGCGGTGCGGCAACGCCGGGTTGCGGCTCGGGAGCTTCTCTTTCGGGTTCTGGTAGAAAACCAGGGGGAAAAGACATCAGTTTGTTGATTCCATTTCCCAGCTTGACGATGCGGAAACGCGACCTTCCAGTTGCCGGTTTCCGTTGCCCTTACCGTTAGACGGGTTAGGGAGCAATTTGGCCAATATTTGTCCGGTGTAGGACTTCTTTGCTCGCGACACCTGTTCCGGCGTGCCCTGGGCGACAACGCGCCCGCCCTCTTCGCCGCCCTCCGGCCCCAAATCAATGATCCAATCGGCGTTGCGGATCACATCCATATTATGTTCGATGATGACGATGGTATTCCCTAGATCCGTTAGCCTGTGAAGCACTTCCAACAGCTTGCTGACATCATCAAAGTGTAGACCCGTCGTTGGTTCGTCGAGCAGATAGAGGGTTTTGCCGGTCTGGCGCTTGCTCAGTTCGCGCGCCAGCTTGATGCGTTGCGCCTCTCCACCTGAGAGGGTCACTGCTGACTGCCCGAGGTGGATGTAGCCTAATCCTACGTCCGCCAGCGTCTGCAACTTCTGCTTGATCTGTGGAATATTTTCCAGCACCGGCAACGCATCGGCGACCGCTGTCTCCAGCAAATCGGCGATGGAGTAGCCTTTGTACTTCACCGCCAGCGTTTCGTGGTTGTAGCGCTTTCCGCCACAGACCTCGCATTGCACATAGACGTCGGGCAGAAAGTTCATCTCGATGCGGCGCTGGCCCTCACCCTGGCAGGCCTCGCAACGCCCGCCGGCCACGTTGAAGGAGAAGCGCCCAGCCTTGTAGCCTCGCTCTCGTGACTCCGGCAACATGGCGTACAGATCGCGGATGTGGGTAAACACGCCGGTGTAGGTTGCAGGATTCGAGCGCGGCGTGCGGCCGATTGGCGATTGATCAATGCAGATGACCTTATCGATGAACTCTGTTCCGGTAATAGCCTTGTGAGTCCCGGGTTCCTCGCGCGAGCCATACAGTGCCTTGGCCAATGCACGATACAGGATATCGTTCACCAGGGTGGACTTGCCCGACCCGGATACCCCCGTCACCAGTATCATGACGCCCAGCGGAAAACTCACATCCAGCGTCTTGAGGTTGTTTTCGCGTGCGCCCAAGATGGTGACAGCCTTGCCATTCGGTCGCCTGCGCGTATGGCGACATGTGATCCGTTTCTGCCCGGAAATATATTGACCCGTCAGCGAACATGGCACATTCTCGATGTCCTGCGGTGTGCCCGTTGCCACCACTTCTCCACCGTGCCGACCCGCACCTGGCCCCAAGTCGATGACATAGTCGGCACGGCGAATTGTGTCCTCGTCATGTTCCACGACCAGAACGGTGTTGCCTAGATCGCGCAGTGCTACCAGTGCGTGCAACAGCCGCGTATTGTCGCGATGGTGCAGCCCGATGGACGGCTCGTCGAGGACGTACAAGACACCGCGCAGCTTGGACCCGATCTGGGTTGCAAGACGGATGCGCTGTCCTTCTCCGCCGCTTAACGTCATGGCCGAACGGTCGATCGAGATGTAACCCAAGCCTACAGCATTGAGGAAACCCAGTCTCTCAGCAATCTCCCGGCGGATACGGCCCGCAATTCGGTCCTCGCGATCCGTAAGCTTGACCGCCTCGATTGCCTCCACTGCCCGCGACACCGGTAAAGCAGTGAAGTCGGCGATCGACATGCCGTTCACTTTGACAGCCAGGCTCTCGGGACGCAAGCGCCTTCCATGACATGCAGGACAGGTGGTTGCCGACATGTGCTCGAGCAGCCAGTCGCGGTAGCCCTCGGACGAACTCTCATCCATCGCCCTTCGCAAATAAGCGAAGACGCCGAGAAACCCACCCCTCTTCTTTTCTCCGTTTTGGGGGCCGTATAAGACCAGATCCTGCGTCTTTCGCGAAAGTTGCTCAAAGGGCGTGGCCAGATCGAAACCATAGGTCGCGGCCGCGAGCTGCAAAGTGTGAATCAGGTTTTGTGAGGCCGAACCTGGGCCGAGAGCGCCATCCAGCAATGGCTTGGACCAATCTGTGATCACCTTGGCAGGATCGAAGTCATATTTGCTACCTAGACCATTACACTCCGGGCAAGCCCCATAAACACTGTTGAATGAGAAGGAGCGCGGCTCCAACACTGGAACATTGATACCGCAATCCGGACATGCCAATTTTGAAGAATAAAGCTGCTCATTGCCGCCAACGACTGCAATCTGCACCAACCCGTTGGCCATTTTCATGGCGAGGTCGACAGACTTGTTCAGCCGGCCCTCAATATCCGGCTTCACCAACAAACGATCGACCACGAGCTCAATGGTATGGTTCTTACGTTTGTCGAGCTGGACTTCCTCGTCGACGATGTTTCGCAACTCGCCATCGATGCGCGCCCGTGTGAATCCTTGCTGCGCTAACTTGTCCAGCTCCTTCCTGAACTCGCCTTTGCGTCCGCGCACGATCGGAGCCAGGACCATAACTCTCTCTTCCGGCCTCAACTCCATCACCCGCTGCACGATCTGATCGGACGATTGCCGCGAAATTGCGCGCCCGCAGTTGGGGCAATGCGGCACCCCGATGGAGGAGTACAAGAGCCGCAAGTAGTCATAAATTTCCGTGATCGTGCCCACCGTGGAACGCGGACTCCGGCTGGTCGTCTTCTGTTCGATCGCGATGGAGGGGCTGAGGCCGTCGATGCTGTCCACATCGGGACGCTCCATCTGGTCGAGGAACTGGCGCGCATAGGCCGAGAGGGTCTCGACGTACCGACGCTGACCTTCGGCATAAATCGTATCGAACGCCAGGGAAGACTTCCCAGAGCCGCTGAGACCGGTGATCACCGTCAGCGTGTTGCGGGGGATTTCCACCCCGATGTTCTTTAAGTTGTGCTGCCGCGCACCCCGGACCGTTATGCTGGTAATTGCCATCGCCTGGAAGACCCTGAGAGTTGCGGTTCCCACCGGCTTTCAACGAGGACACAGTGGCAACTGAGTTCGGGCGGACGCCCCGAATCTTGCCATTGTGGCGGCTCTGCTGCTCTGAATGCTTTGTTGGTAGGAGAGCGCAACTCTACCCTTTTATCTTACGTGGCGGCACCTAAGTCGGCAACGTCCGGAAACCCCATCTGGGGGTAAAGTTGCATCAACCGGGATGAGTTGCCGCGGGGTCGCGCTGGTCTCCTGCTGGGCAATGCTGCAGCAACCGCCGCGATTCGCTGCAGCATCTGGTTCCATCATCCTGCGAAGGAATCATGACAAGCACATTCCTGCTCCTGGCGCTGATGGTCTTTACCACTGGCGTTGCATTCGTCCTAGGTCTGACTGTCAGCTACTGGATCATTTGCGGGGTTCTCAACTTTTTCAATCCATCTCGCATTTCACCGAAGCCAGCCAGGCGTGTGGCCCTCGCGCCGACTCACAGCGGAGACTAGCCAGGAGCGATTTCCGCGCTCGCCGCAGTTGGGTGTTGGCTCACCGTTTGGCGTAATATCGAGTACAGATGTTCCAATCCACTGCACACGTACGCAAATGGCTGATGGGCTCAGGCGTGGGCCTGATTGTCATCGTTAGCCTGGCGTACTGGATCTCGACCTCCCGCCCAGCCCCCAAGCTGCACAACATTCCGCAGCAGCTTGGCCTCGACATTCAACAAACCAGCGAGGGGTTTTCGATCTCGAAGTCGGAGGGAGGCAGGACGATTTACACGGTGCGTGCCTCCAATGCCGTGCAATTCAAAACAGGCGGCCGAGCCGACCTGAAGAATGTGCACATCGTGATTTACGGCAAGGCGCATGACCGGTATGACCAGATATACGGCAACGAATTCGTCTATGACCAGAGCACAGGTGATATCACCGCATCTGGCGAGGTTCATATCGATTTACAAGGCTATGCTGAAGGGCCGTCAAAGCCTGATCAGGCCCCGCCTGACGAGCTGAAGAATCCAATTCACCTGATGACCCACGCTCTCACCTTCAATCAACAGACGGGCATTGCTCAGACCGAGGAGGTAGTTGAATTCCGTACCTTGCAGGCGAATGGGACAGCGAAGGGGGCCTATCTCGACTCCAAGAACAACAGGCTCCTTCTGAAAGCCGACGTGCATGCAGTGACGACCGGCAAGACTCCGGCGACCATAACTGGCACAAGCGGCACGATTCAGAAAGACCCACGCGAAGCCGTGCTGGAGAACGGTCGCATTGACCAGCCCGATAAGACTTTGACGTCCGACCAGATCACCATGCTCTTCGCGCCCGACAACACGGTACAGCATATGGTGACTGAGGGTAACGTTCATATCGAGAGTCGCGGTCCCACCATCATCGATATTGTGGGGCCGCACGGCGATGTCAACATGGGCCCCCACAACGCAATTCAACAGGCAATTCTCTCCGGTGGCGCAAAGTTCGACACGCGCGGCGAAAACCTGACCCACGGCGGAGCAGACACGTTCATCCTCGACTTTGAAGCTGAGAATCAGCCATCGCTCTTCCACATGGTGAAGAATGCATGGATGAAGCAAGATCCTCACCCTGACAAGTCTGGTAGCAGTGGACAACCCATGCAGATTGATGCGGATCAGCTCGACTTCAAGCTTGAGAACGGCAACGAGCTGAAGACCGGCGACACCTTCGGCAAGGCCAAAATCACGATCCTTCCATCCCCGCCGAAGTCAAAGCACGCTGCCAGCGCCAACGCCAAGCATCAAGACATGGGCTCGAACGCCACCACGGTTGCTACTGCTGGCAAGTTCCATGCGAACTTCGGAGACGACAGTCGTATACAGACCCTGCACGGTTCACCTGACACCAGGATTGTGTCGACGTCCCCCGGACAGCCGGAGAAGGTCAGCACGTCGCAGGATCTCGACGTGACCTTCGACGCTGATGGTGGAGTCGAAAAGCTGGTACAGACCATCGATTTTGCTTATCACGAGCCGTCGCCCGACCCGGACACAGGTGGCCGTTCAGCCTTTGCCGACGTAGCAACCTACACGCCAGGCGACGAGGTTCTCTTGCTGAACGGCTCTCCCAGGGTAATTGATGGCGGTATGACCACGACGGCAACCGTTATTCGAATCAACCGCCAGAGCGGAGATGCATTCGCCGACGACGATGTAAAGACAACCTACAGTGACCTGAAGCCGCAACCTGACGGAGCCCTGCTGGCTACCTCCGATCCGATCCATGTGACCGCAGCCCACATGACCGGCCGCAATCAACCGGGAGTGGCCCACTACACGGGCAATGTCCGCTTATGGCAAGGAGCGAACGTAGTGCGAGCGCCAAAGATTGATTTCGACAACAGCAACCGCAGTATGGTGGCACTTGGCGATCCCTCGCATCCTGTCATGAGTCTGTTTGTCCAGCAATCGCAGGACGGCAAACTCACACCGGTGGATGTTACCTCGAACAGACTGACCTACCTCGATGAGGAGCGGCGAGCGCGCTACACTGGCAACGTGTTTGCCAAAACGACGACGGGCACCATTAGTGCTGAACAAATCGATGTTTACCTGAAGCCAGAACAGGCGGCTGGCGACAGCTCCACCATCACGCCGAAGAAGCCCCAGGTACCCGGGGCAGAAGGACCCAGCAAGATCGATCACATGGTCGCCGTCGGAAGGGTAATCGTCACCGAACCGAATCGCCGCGCCGTGGGTGATCGCGTGGTTTACACCACCGACGACGGAAAGTATTACCTAACTGGTAAATCGCCTAGCATTTTTGATGCCGAACACGGCACAGTGTGGGGTGATTCGTTGACTTTCTATAGTCACGATGATAGGGTTCTGGTAGAAAGTAAGGCTTCCTCCCCCACCATCACGCGTGCCCGTACGACTAAGTAAATGAAGACCTTATCAGCGGAGGGGATTGGCAAGAGTTACCGCGGACGAAGGGTCGTCAACGGTGTCTCGCTGTACGTCAATCAGGGCGAAGTTGTGGGGTTGCTCGGACCCAACGGTGCGGGAAAAACCACCAGCTTCTATATTATCGTCGGGCTCATTCCGACCGACACGGGACAGGTTACCGTCGACGGCGAGGATGTTACTGGTGTGCCCATGTACCTACGGGCGCGAGAGTTCGGCATCAGCTATCTGCCGCAGGAGCCTTCGATCTTCCGCAAGCTCAGCGTGGAGGACAACCTGCTGGCTGTGCTGGAGGCACAACCGATCTCCTGGCACGAGCGCCGCGAACGCATGGAGACACTGATTGACCAATTGGGTCTGGGCATCATCCGTAAGAACAACGGCTATGCCCTCTCAGGCGGGGAACGGCGTCGGGTGGAGATCGCACGATGTTTGTGCATCTCACCATCGTTTATTTTGTTGGACGAGCCGTTTTCGGGAATCGATCCTATCGCCGTGCTCGACCTGCAAAAGATCATCGCAGAATTGCGGGACAGCGGCATCGGCATCCTGGTGACGGACCATAATGTGCGGGAGACACTTTCAGTCACCGATCGTGCCTACATCATTAACGACGGACGTATCTTCCGCGCCGGTACGCCCGAGCAGCTAGGCAATGATCCGGAAGTAAAACGAGTTTACTTAGGCGAGAGCTTTTCCTTGGTTTAGAATTTGAATAAGGGCTTGCGCCCCCAGGTTCCGTAGCATGGTTTTGTTGCAGCCGAGACTCAACCTCAAGGTCGCTCAGAAACAGATTCTGACTCCAGGCCTCGTGCAGATGGTCAGTGTTCTGGCACTCAACAAGCTTGAGCTGGCCGACATGATCAATGCCGAGCTTACGGAAAATCCTGTCCTTGAGGAGCTGGAGAACTCGGTTCCGTTGCTCGACGAGGTTTCCGCCCGGGAAGAGCGCCTGCAACGAGAGAGTTCGGCTACCGCCCAGGAAGAACCCGCCACCACTGCCCAGGAGAAAGATCCCTTCGACGAGATTGACTTCGGTTCTTTTTTCCAGGAGTACCTTGACCCCGGCTTGCGTACCTCGATTGAGATGGAAGATAGCGAGAAGCCTTCCTTTGAGAACTTCCTCTCCAAGCCCACGACACTTACCGATCACCTGGTGTGGCAGCTCGGTTCTTTACACGTCAAGGAAGATGTCTATCGGGCCGCGGAGCTGATAATTGGAAACCTCAACGAGGATGGTTATCTGACCGCTACCGAGGACGAACTGCTCGGGCTTATGGAAGAAGAGCCGCCATCTGCTTCCGGGCAACTGAGGGTCGTCGCCAGCAGCGAATCGATTGGCGAAGGCGTGACCATTGCACCGGCAGCCCTGGTGGAGGCCGCCGAACCCGAGACAACGGTGGCTGTAGCGGCTGTGGCAGAAGATGACCTCTCCTCCGAGACCCCTGTCGGCCCCCTCGAGGGGGCGCGTCCAACCCTCGTTCCTCCCCGCACCACACCCGCTCGTGTTCCTTTCAGTCGTGATGCCTTGCGCGAAGCAATCGACCTGGTGAAGCAGCTGGACCCGATCGGGGTAGGGTCTCGAGACTTGCGGGAATGCCTCCTCGCCCAGTTGCACAACCTCAGGCAGGTGCAGCGGAAGAATGGTAACGGCCATCATGGCGAGGAGTGCGAAACCCTCGAAGACGCCATTGGGCTGGTGAGCGATCACCTGCATGCTTTGCAAAACAAGAACTATAAGGAAGCTGCGAAGGCGATTGGCCGACCTCTGGAGGCAGTGATGCAAGCCATGGACTTCATCCGCACCCTGGATCCGCGACCCGGCCTCCGCTATAACAAGGTCGAAACCCGCCTAATCGAACCGGATGTGGCTTTCGTGAGGCAGGGCGAAGAATACATCGTCCTGATGAACGACGAAGAGGTTCCGCAATTACGCCTTAACCCGACGTACCGGCGCCTTCTGAGCCGCCAGGCGGCCGAGAAGGATGTCCGCAACTACGTCAAGGAACGGTACAAGTCGGCGATTCAACTCATCAAGAACATCGAGCAACGCAAGCAAACTATCCTGCGTGTTTGCTATGCGATCGTGAATCGGCAGCGCGAATTTCTCGACCACGGCATCGATCATCTGAAACCGATGATGATCAAGGAAGTGGCGGAAGAAATTGGAGTTCATCCGTCGACTGTGAGCCGCGCCGTAGCCAACAAGTATGCTCACACACCGCAAGGCGTCTTCGAACTGCGATACTTCTTCAGCGAGAGTGTCAACGGGCCTGAGGGGAGCACTACTTCTCTGCTGATCCTCAAGCGTCGCGTGCGCAAGCTCATCGAGGAGGAAGATCCTGCCAAGCCGTTAACCGACGAGCAGATCACCCGCATCCTCCAGTCTCAGGGCATCCAGGTCACTCGCCGCACGGTTGCGAAGTACCGGGAAGATATGCGCATCCCGAGCACCCACCAGCGCAGAGTCAAAAATTAGCTGCTGTACCGGCGGCCGTCGGCTAAGCCAATCGGCGGTAGCCGTTGTTGGTGACAACCGCCGCAGCTGGAACCAAGACGAGCACGAGATGAGTGCTGCGGCGAGGAGGGAGCTCAATGAACATAGAGTATTTTGCGAGGCAGTATGAAATCACTCCCGCCATTCGCGATGAGGTGGAATCCGGCCTCACCAAACTTACAAAAATCCTGGGTGAAAACTTCACCAGCAAGGTGATTCTCACTGCTGAAAAACATCGCAATATCGCGGAAATCACGGTGAAGCGGCGCCGTGGCCATGTCGTCGGCCTCGCCGAATCGACGGACATGATCGTAGCCGTCAACCAGGCGCTTGAGCGCCTGGAAACGCAAGTGCTGCGGCACAATGGACGCCGGCGTGCTACCAAGCGCAAACCCAAGGACAAGACATGGCAGGCTCCAGTCGAAGCCGAGGCGGAGATGCAAATTGCTGTCGGGGCCAGCGCCGCCACTGCCGTCCCGGTCGTGGTGCACAAATTCCCTTCCATAGCCCGCACCACGGAAGCCCACCTGGTAAAGTCCAATGACTCAATCGCTCTACGTCCCATGACGGTGGAGGAAGCGGTAAAGGAATGCGAGTTCCGTGATCGTGACGTGTTCGTCTTTCGCGACCCCAAGGGCAAGGTCAAAGTGCTGCATCGTCGTAAGGATGGCAAGATCGAGCTGATCGAGGTCCCGTAGAGCTGATCGCGCCAACCGGCATGGTCAAGAGCGCCCGCCGAGGCGCTCTTTGCCTTGTGGAAAATTGCGTTCTCCTGTCGTAAAGCTTCTTTTGCGGGTTGACTAAGAAGTTAACCGCCATTCAGCTTCTCAGCCTCATCCAATGAGTGAGCATGAAGGCTGCATCTTGTCGCCCGCATTTTCATCCCACAGATATGGCACCCGACTGCCGGCGGCGAACAACTCAGCATAGATCGTTCTCCATCTTATTCACACGCCATAGTCTCTGGCGTTTTGCGGAGGCGGGCCAGTAACTGGCAATCATCATGAAGACCGGACTGAATGCAACCCTTGATCCTACCCGACGCAGCAACGAAGCGCAGGGCTTCGAGACCGCTCTGCGACGCAAAATCGTAGGGCAAGACGCTGCCATCGACAAGGTCGCCGAAATATACCAGATGTTCCTGGCCGGACTGAATCCGCCCGGCCGACCCGTTGGCAATCTCTTATTTCTTGGCCCAACGGGGTCAGGCAAAACCCGCGTAGTCGAGGCAATGGCGGAGGCGCTGTTCGGCGACCCACATGCGTGTATCAAGATCGACTGCGCCGAGTTTCAACACTCTCACGAGATTGCCAAGCTCATCGGATCTCCTCCTGGTTACCTTGGACATCGCGAAACCCATCCTCTGCTCACGCAGGAAGCACTCAACCAGTGGCATACAGAGAAACTCAAACTGTCGATCCTGCTCTTCGATGAGATCGAGAAGGCTTCTGACGCGCTCTGGCAGCTCTTGCTGGGCATCCTTGACAAAGCCACACTCACCCTCGGCGACAATCGCCGGGTCGATCTTTCGCAGTGCGTCATCATCATGACATCGAACCTTGGCGCCTCCGAGATGAGCGAGCTCATCAATGGCACGCTAGGTTTCGCGCAAAGGCCGACTCAGGACGATGCCCGGCTTGACCAGAAAATCGATCGCACCGCGATCGAAGCTGCACGCCGGAAGTTCTCGCCCGAATTCATGAACCGCATCGACAAGATCGTGGTCTTTCGCACGTTGCGGCCAGAGCATCTGGAACAAATCCTGGAGATCGAACTGGGGATGGTGCAGCAACGCATCCTGCAGGCAACCGGCAATCAGCAATTTGTCTTCAGTTGTACACAGGCAGTGAAGCAGTTCCTGCTTCGCGAAGGCACCGACATGCGGTATGGGGCACGCCATCTGAAGCGCGCTATAGAAAGAAACATCGTCTTCCCGCTGGCGAACCTGGTGGCTACCAGCCAAGTCAAGTTAGGAGATTTTATCCGTATCGACATGGATGCAGCGGCTAAGATTACCTTTGTGAAGGAAGCCGAAGGCGCTCTGGTGCCGGTCCTGCTGGAACGCTATGGTCCAGATGCAAATACCCTAGTTGCGGCCGCTGGCAAAGGGAACAAGGCTGCGTCCTCGGGCCGCCGGGAGCTCGGTGTGGCTTCGCAAAACGACCGCAAGTAATCCGTGCTGTTTAACCGCCGGCTGCGGCGGTTTCGCGCTGGGCTTTTACTCGTGCACTGTGCTCCGCCGCGGAAAGATAAGCTCCGCCGAGTAGAAGCATTCCACTCAGAAATGACCACAAAATCAAGGTTACCGAAACCGAGAACGGCCCATACACTTCCTGAACGTTCAGCCAAGGCAGCACGAGTACGTAACCATATTTCGCGGCTTCGGACAACAGCCCGGTGATAATGGCGGCCGGAAGAACAGCGCGTGCGGGAACTTTGCCGTGTGGTAGCAGCCAATAAATCAGAAAGTAAATGCCAATGGTCGCCAGCATCGCCGAAGCCTTCATCATGACGAAACCTGCGGACCGAGAGACGACACTGTGGTCGCTGATCACTGATCCGAGGATCCGCAAGTCCTGAGCAGTTAACGCAATCGAAAGCATGGCCAGGACTCCGCAGGCGACCGCCAGCCCCAGCGAGATCAGCTGATTCATCACGTAAGAACGGTTCCTCTGGAATCCCCAAATGCTGTTGAGCGCCACTTCCAGAGGCAGAAAGATTCCGGTCGAACTGATCAGCAACATGACGCCGGAAAGAATCTGACCGCGTCCCTTTACGCTGGCGAGAAACTGCAGGTTGCGAATCACAAAGTCCTGATTGCTGGGCAGATAGTCGCGTAAAAGTTGTAGCACGACGTTGTACATCGCGGTGGAGTGAAACACCCGACGGATGACGGTCAACAGCAGGACCATGAAAGGAAAGATCGACAGAATTGCATTGGCCGCCACGGAAAATGCATACGTATGAACCTCGGTCTGCATGAGAAACCGTAAAGTTGACCAGCCGTGACGGCGAAGCCGTCCTGTCAGGGTGTAGTGAACGTCGCCATCGAAGCCTTGCTGCTGATCGTCTTCCTCGAGGAGGCGCTGGGCAGGAACCTCAGGCCGAAGGGGGGTGGCGTGGAGCTCAGCGATGCTGTTGGAAGCAGGTGCGGGCACAGGTCTCACCGTTGAACTCTG
>Ga0306922_10005297_pt1 | contig 12303 bp, 10 predicted proteins | sample sta12Cox44000082_FD_203758 | JGI IMG/M metagenome (GOLD analysis project Ga0306922, IMG submission 203758) | Lab enrichment of tropical soil microbial communities from Luquillo Experimental Forest, Puerto Rico - statoxic.12C.oxic.44.000.082 (v2)... | ecosystem: Environmental > Terrestrial >... | reverse complement strand
GTTGCCGAAACCTGTGAGCTCCAAAAGCTCAACATCCTGGCTTATCTCTCAGCCGCAATTGCATCGCGCCGTCGTAGTGAGAGACCGGCCTCACTATTACCGAGCCGACCAGCCTGAACTGTTACCGCTTTTCATTCGCGCGTCTCTTGGCTCGAATTGCGTGATATGAACAGGCTTCTCTCCGCCAACAAGCGACCCGAAGCGCGGATTTGGGAATTGCGACACTTCGCCCTGCATCCGGTGGCACGCAGGCATATTGAATAATCCAACCAGCTGGTCAGGCTGTGCGCGCGTCAACAGGCAGCTGCGACGATTTTTCATGTTTAACGTGTCCACAAACGCCTCCAGTTGTAGCACAATGGAATTTCAAATCCCGATGCATTTCTACAGGTGGACCATGGCATTGGCGCAGAACCAGGACCGTAACCGACTGCCGTTGGAGCTTCGAACCCTTGACCGGGTCACGCTTGGACTAGTGGGTACACTCGTCATCTTTGCTTCGCTTGGAATGGGCGAGGCCGTCTATCGGCTCGCTTTTTCGGACTTTGACGGGGCGACCGACCGCCTCCCCATCGAAATGTTGTTTGGTTTGGCGTTTGCCTGGATGACGATGAAGCTCGTCAGGCGGATCTACCAGCACCGTTTGGAGACTTCGGCGAGAATCAACTTGATATGGGACCGGAATCACCGTATCCGCCATGCCGTCGAGGCAATCTCGCCCGCGCCGTATCCTGGGGATCAGCAGGCTATACGGGTGATCCGCGAGGAAGTGGACCGCATCGAACGGGCACTAGCCGATATGCTGCCCGAGTAGTGCCTGCGCTTCCCGGACTCCGCGACTTGGAAGCGAGACGCGCATGTGGTGAAATTGCACGTTTGCAGCAACGGACTCGCTTGTCCGGCGTAAGGCGAATCCCTTTCCTATCGAAGTTGTCCCCGCAGCACGAATGCAGAACCGTTTCGCGTCTTGGCGGCCCGTCGGGCGCCTGCCCGCTCTCGACGTTCCGCTGGTTGCGCTCCACCACGCGGCAGCCCTCTCGCAGCTCGAGCTTACCCAACACCAGCGCTTTGCTGTCCAGCGTACACATCACGGCGTCGAGCTCGTCATGGTTCGCTTCTTCGAGCGGAACGCTCCGCCCCACTTCGTAATACGTGATCGCCAGGACCTCATTCGCATGAGCCAGCGAACAGGAGATAAGCTTGTCGGCATCGGACCGGTCGTGGTCGTTGGCTTTGGTCAGCGGGCGGTCGATCTAGTCAAACCTCGCCATAACTTTACTCGTGGTGGGGGTTACCACAAACTAATCTGAGGCTCTCGATCTGATCCTGGATGATCACCACATCAAGGGCCCTTTGGGGTTTTGAGGTGTACCTCCTTGAGTATGGCTTGAAATTCGGTCCCATGAGAGGCCAGTCGCGATCGTGACCTCGCTCGGAAGGCAGACGGGCACCCTGATCTGAAGTAGCCGTTGGGAGGACCGAACGGTCATGCATGGCCCTACCAGTCATCTCACCATTTTCAAACCGGACTCCCCGGCCAAACGACGAATATTCTTGTATTGCCGGAAGCCACCTGGCTCGTACAATGCAGGTAGGGGAGGAAGGTGAGGCGTGCGTGCACGCCGAAACCCCAACAGTAACCATAAGTGATCTGAAAGCCAGGAATATGACACGCATAAGTCTTGACTTATGAAAACCTTACCGACAACCGCCCTGGATGGAACGTTTTGCAAGGCTTTTTTGCCTGTGGCAAAGAAAACACGAGGCAAAAGGGGGTAGGGTTGGTGCTCGTTATCGGACACAACCTTACCATCCTCCCGGCTTCCCCGTTTGGTGCATCAGCGTGACGAAATCGTTCCAGCTCCGCGACCTGACCGTTGGCGAAGGGCATCTTTTTCTCATTGCCGGGCCATGCGTCATCGAGAGCGAAGGGCACGCGCTGAAAATGGCCGAAGCCATCGCCGCGGTCGCCCACGGCAAAAACCTGCCTCTGATCTTCAAAGCATCCTACGACAAGGCGAACCGCACCTCGGGGCGCAGCTTTCGCGGGCCAGGCCTCCAGGAGGGTATGCGGATTCTGCGCAAAGTACAGGAAACTGCCAATCTTCCAGTTCTCACTGACGTCCACAGCGCGGAGGACGTTCCCCGAGTGGCTGAAGCAGTTGACGTAATTCAGATCCCTGCCTTCCTGTGCCGCCAGACCGACCTGCTGGTGGCCGCTGGCAAGTCTGGGCGCGCGGTCAATATCAAAAAGGGACAATTCGTCTCGCCTTGGGACATGCGGCATGCCGTCGAAAAGGTTCGCGAGGCAGGCGGCGAGCGGCTCTTCCTCACGGAGCGCGGTGCTTCTTTCGGCTACAACAATCTCGTAGTTGACATGCGCTCACTGGCCATCATGCGCAAGTTCGCGCCGGTCGTATTCGACGCGACGCATTCTGTGCAGCTGCCTTCCGTCGGCGCTTCCAATGGTGATGGCTCGGCTGTGGTGAGTGGCGGTCAGCCCGAATTCATCCCGCTTTTATCGCGCGCGGCGGTAGCCGCCGGCGTCGATGGCGTGTTTATGGAGGTGCATGACAATCCAGCCGAGGCGAAATCGGACGGTGCTAATGCGCTTGACCTGAGACTCCTGCCGCAGGTGCTGGATCAACTCATCGCTGTGCATGAGGCGCTGAATTGAGCACGTCCACAGGGAGCAGCGCTCTGGAGTGGCAACGTGGGAACTGGGAACCGATGGGGCATCACTCCGAAGCAGAAGTAGAGCCTCGCTTTGGGCCAGTTCGCGACCAAGACTGAGATACGTGACCCCGGCTCCCGGCGAAATCGTTCTAGATCTCGGTTGCGCGAGCCTTGACCCTGAAGATCGCGGACCCAAGCTGATGATGGCGTCGCAGGGGTTGATCTCAGCAAGCAGGACGTTGCACGCCGGCGCAGTTTCGCTTCCGGTCTCGAGAACCTTGAGTGGCGACCTGCCCAGCCGAGGACTCGGATCGGGATCGATGGCCGAGCCTTCCAGCTTCTTCACCGATCTTCAGAGAGACGGTGTCACTGAACGCGTCGAGAGGCATTGTTTTGAATTCAAGGGTTCAACTTCACCGCATGGAGGGAATCTTTTCGATCGTAATTGATGGCCGCATGTCCCGCAGAGCAAAGATTCAGCCGCGCAAGAAGAAGTCTGGCGAGTCTTTTTGGCAGGGGCGGCGATGGTCCCCCAGCTTTTCAGCAGGTTGTGCAACATCTCATTGGGGTTAAGACACATAGCTCGGGTGCGGAGGGTCTGAACTGAGCCTAATTTTTCAATGCAGATTTGCACCTTTGGCTGGCCCAAACCGCCCTTTAGGCTTTAAAATGTTGAGAGTATCCCGGAGAACGAGTATCGTTCCCAAAAACCTCCGATTGACCACGGCACCATCCCCAACCGAAGTGCTTAGCGTCGCGAGACCACGAAGGAGCTTTTACTTTGTCCAAGAAGCGTTATCTGTTTACCTCTGAGTCGGTGACGGAAGGTCATCCCGACAAAATCGCCGATCAGATTTCCGATGCCATTCTTGATGCCTGCATTAAAGACGATACCTACAGCCGCGTGGCTTGCGAGACGCTGACCGCGACCGGCTTGGTTGTTATCGCCGGCGAGATCACTACCAAGGCTTATGTCGACTTCCAGACGCTGGTGCGGGGCGTGGTGGCCTCCATTGGCTATGACAACGCCCTCTACGGATTTGACTCCAACACGTGCGCAGTCATCTCCAGCATCAACAAGCAGTCGGGCGATATTGCTATGGGCGTCGACACTGGCGGCGCGGGCGATCAGGGCATGATGTTCGGCTATGCGACCAATGAAAACAACGACTACATGCCAACCCCAATTCACCTGGCACACAAGCTGACCCAACGCCTTACTGAAGTCCGCAAGAATGGTTTACTGCCTTACCTCCGGCCAGACGGCAAATCCCAGGTCACGGTCGAATACGATCAGAACCACCGGCCTTTCCGCATCGACGCGGTTGTCATCTCCACCCAGCACGCTGAGACTATCTCGACCGAAGAGCTGCGAGCCGACGTGCTCAAGCACGTGATTCAGGCGGCGCTGCCGGCCGAGATGCTCGATGAAGACACCAAGTACCATATCAACCCAACCGGACGCTTCGTCATCGGTGGGCCGATGGGGGATACCGGATTGACCGGACGCAAAATCATCGTTGACACCTACGGCGGTATGGGCCGTCATGGCGGCGGGGCGTTCAGCGGCAAGGATCCGACCAAGGTCGATCGTTCCGCCTGCTACATGGCGCGCTATATCGCGAAAAACGTCGTTGCGGCTGGACTCGCGGATCGCTGTGAAGTGCAACTAGCCTATGCCATCGGCGTAGCTGAGCCGGTAAGCGTATTGGTCGACACCTTCGGCACCGCCAAGGTAGATGAGGTAAAGATCGCCGAATTGGTTCGCAAGAACTTCGTGTTGACTCCGAAGGGCATTATCGAGTCGTTGAACCTGCGCCGTCCGATCTATCGCAAAACCGCGGCCTACGGACATTTCGGCCGCAGCGATGCCGATTTCACCTGGGAGAAGACGGATAAGGCCGTTGTCCTGCGCGAGCAGGCCGGCCTCGGTGCCAGCGCCGAGAAGACGGCAAAGGCCGCGAAGTAGGCAAAATTGTCGGTTATCAGTCTCAGTTGTCTGGGGAGACGAGAAGCAGAAGTTCTCCCCGACAGCCTGCTTGAATTAGAGTTGAGGCAATCTGTACGCCCTACGGCACACCTGAAGTTGTGCCCTTTCCAAATTGACTAGGAGCTTATGTCGACCACAACTACAACGCACACAATTGGCGACATCGCCAACATCGAACTGGCGGATATGGGCAAGAAACGGATTGACTGGGCCAACCAGTCGATGAAGGTTCTGCAAATTATCCGCAAGGAATTCATCAAGAACCAGCCGCTCAAGGGCATCCGCATCTCCGCTTGCCTGCACGTCACCGCCGAGACGGCAAACCTGGCGATCACGCTGCGTGATGGCGGGGCCGAGGTCGTACTATGTGCCTCGAACCCGCTGTCCACACAGGACGATGTGGCTGCCTGCCTGGTGCGTGATTACAACATTCCAGTCTTCGCCATCAAGGGTGAGGACAACGACACCTACTACGCGCACATCATGTCGGCACTTGACCACAAGCCGCACATCACGATGGACGACGGTGCGGACCTGGTGACGACTGCGCTCACCAAGCGCACAGAATCCCTCGACAGTATCATTGCCGGGACCGAGGAGACGACCACCGGCGTAATCCGTCTGCGCGCCATGGCGAAGCAAGGCGTGCTGAAGTATCCCATCATCGCGGTGAATGATGCTGACACCAAGCACCTGTTCGACAATCGTTATGGCACCGGACAGTCCACCATCGATGGTATCGTCCGGGCGACGAACTTCCTGCTTGCAGGCTCCAAGTTCGTGATCGCGGGCTACGGCTGGTGCGGTCGCGGGCTGGCGAGTCGTGCGCGTGGTCTGGGCGCGGAAGTGATCATTACAGAGATCGATCCCACGAAGGCGATCGAAGCCGTTATGGACGGTTATCGCGTAATGAGCATGGATGAGGCTGCGAAGATCGGCGACGTTTTCTGCACCGTTACGGGCAACAAAAATGTGCTGCGCAAGCAACATTTTGAGGTGATGAAGGATGGGGCAATCGTTTCCAACTCCGGACACTTCAACGTCGAGATCGATATTCCGGCGCTCGAGAAGATGTCATCGTCGAAGCGCACCACCCGCAACTTCGTCGCTGAGTTCTCGCTGAAAGATGGCCGCAAGATCAACCTGCTCGGTGATGGCCGGCTCATCAACCTGGCATCGGCTGAAGGCCATCCGCCGTCCGTGATGGACATGAGCTTTGCCGATCAAGCGCTCTCCGTCGAATACCTGGCGAAGAACCATGCTTCTCTGGAGAAAAAGGTCTTTCCGGTTCCGGACGAGCTCGACAAGCGGGTTGCGAAACTGAAGCTGGAGTCAATGGGCATTAAGATCGATCGCCTGACTCTAGAGCAGGAGGAGTACCTGGCCAGCTGGTCGGAAGGAACCTAAGAAGAAGCAGCCAGTGATCATTAGCTAAATGGGGTGGCAGCCATGCCGCCCCATCAACGTCGTCCTACCCGTCAGTGAATGCCGCCCCGAGTCTCTGTGAATTGTTCGACGATTGGCGAAGCGGCTACGCGATAACCGATGGCTGGGAGCTGACGATGTTCTTCTCTCCGCTCGCGAAGGCCAGCGCCAGTGCAGTTGCTGCGACGCTCATCAACAGCCAGACACACGCGCTCCACCCATCCGCGATCCACGTCCAGCCTGTGACGATCGCTCCCAAACTTCCGCCTACGTAGTAGAAGGTGACATACAAGCCCGCGGCCGAAGAGCGCGCGCGTCCGGCAACGAATCCCGTCTGCACCGTTCCGACCGCCTGAAAGATGAAGATGCCCGTAGAAAACACCGCGAGCCCTGTGACGATGAGTGCCACCGAATACACCAACGTCAACAGCAGGCCGAACACAGCAAAGCCAAGGGCAATGACCGCTGTCGTCCGAACCCCGTAGTGGTCGAGGCAGCGCCCGGAGAGTGGTGTTACGACAAAGCCGAGAAGGTACACCGAGAATACGCTGCCCAATTGCGCCGAGTTGAGATGAAACGGTGGATCGGCGAGATAGAAGTTCGCGTAGGTGAATGCGCCGACCAGGCAGAACAAGGCCGAGAATCCCATGCCGAAGACCGCTAAGAGTCGCGGGTTTCGCAAGTGCTGCAGCCCTTCGGAGATGGAGGAACGCACGCTGGTAGCGCGCAGGAAGTGCCTCGCCCGGGGCAACGACCGCTGGACGATGATCGCGCCTGCAAGATTGATGAGGCCGACGACTAGGAATGCCTCCTGCCAGTCGAAGCGATGCGCCACGACACCTGAAACATATCGTCCCAAAAAGCCGCCAAGTATCGTTCCGGAGATGTAAGCCGACATCGCTTTGCCGACACGCTGCAACGGAAACTCCTCATTGATGTAGGCCATGATGACGACGATAACCCCAGGCACAAAGATGCCCTGCACGAATCGCCAGAAGATGAGCTGGTTCAGGCTGTGCGATGTCGCAGCCAGCAGCGTCGGCGCGGTGAGCACATAGAGAGAAGGAACAATCACCTTCTTGCGACCGATCGATTCAGCCATCAGTCCAACGACCGGCGCCGCTAGCGCAACGCCCAGGATGGTCGCGCTCACGGTCAGGCTGACCGCAATCTCGGACGCGTTGTAGAGCTGGCGCAAGTACGGAAGCAGCGGCTGGGTGCAGTAGACATTCAGGAACGTACACATGCCGGCAAGCATGCACGCGAATACCGCAGCACCTGAAGGGGAACGGACTTCGTCGAGACCGGCGCGCTCCGTTGACGCTGTTACGTCCATCGTGCGGTGCTTCCACTATCCTATGATGATGGACGTCATTCGAGATGGTGTCGAGGAGAGTCCAACCAAGGATTATAGGAGACCGTCACAAATAACGGCAGGCGGACGTTACAACACCACCAGCGTAATCCCCTTGTTCCCCTTGCCGAGATCGATGTCGCCCTTGAGTTCAGGCATGCGCTTCAACAGCCCCCACGAACGCTCGTCGCTGGTGCGCCAGTTCTCACCGAAAATGCAATCACCGATCTCGTGATTCTGAGCCATCTGCCGCAAGGTTGCCTGCAGTGCGATGCGCAGGTCACCTCCGACGCCCGATGAACCGTAGCCATGAACCAGCTTCAGCACCTTCACACCGTTGCGGCGCGCCAGGTCAATCTCCGTATTTAGCCGAGCGCGAGCCTGAGGAACGCTTGGCATGCCATCTTCAACGTCCAACACCCTTAACATGCGGTCCTTTGGCATTCGGCAGTTTCCCAGCAGTCACGATATCATCTCACCGCGGTGACCGGATGAGAGATCTTGCTTCCTGGGCGCTGGAAACGGCCAAGCTGCGAGGTGCCTCGCTGGCCGAGGCGCGTATCGTGGACGAGCGCAGCCGCACACTGGCAACGAAAAACGGCAAGCTCGGCGCGGCGTCGGATTCCGAGTCGCTTGGCATCGGGATTCGTGTTGTCGCCCGTGGCGCTCTTGGGTTCGCCGCGACCGACGTGCTGACACGCGCCTCCATTCAGAGCTGTGCTGCACGAGCCGTGGAGATTGCGAAGGCTTCAGCGCAAGTGAAGTCGCAGGAGCTGGATCTTGTCCCAGAGCCCGCGGCAAAAGCAGATTGGTTGTCTCCCTGCAAGATCGATCCCTTCAACATTCCCATCGAGCAGAACCTGGGCCTCCTTTTTTCCATCGACGCAGAGATACGCAAAGTAAGAGGTGTCACGCTGGCCGAGACGAGCATGAACTTCCGGCGCTACGAGCAATGGTTCTTCTCGACGGAAGGTTCGGAAATTCACCAGGTGATAACCACTACGGGTGCCGGTTACAGCGCATATTCGTTTGAGGGGAGCGAGATCCAGAAGCGCTCGTATCCCAATTCGTATGGCGGCCAATACCAAAATCGGGGATATGAGCTAATCGAAGAGCTGAAGTTGCTCGATCATGCGGGTGAAATTGCCGAGCAGGCGGTCGCTTTACATTCCGCCGAACAGTGTCCGGAAGCCACGCTTGACATCGTTCTCGATTCAGACCAGCTTAGCCTCCAGATCCACGAGTCGATAGGTCATCCCATCGAGCTCGACCGCGTGCTGGGCATGGAAGCAAACTTCGCAGGTACGTCTTTCCTCACGCTAGATAAGCTACGCCGCCTGAAGTATGGTAGCGAGATCGTAAACGTGGTGGCCGACGCGACCGAGGCACACGGGCCAGGGCTTGGGACCTTTGCGTACGACGACGAAGGGGTAGTGGCGCAATCCATTCCGATCATCACGAACGGGCTGTTCACCGGCTACCTCAGCTCGCGCGACACCGCGGCTGCGATCGGCGCAACACGCAGCGGTGGATGTCTGCGTGCTGAAGGCTGGAACCGCCTGCCCATCGTACGCATGACCAACGTCAGCATACTTCCCGGGGAGACTCCTCTGTCGCTGGACGAGCTGATCGCTTCAACCGACCATGGCATGCTCATGCAGACCAATCGCTCGTGGTCGATCGATGACAAGCGTTATAACTTCCAGTTCGGTTGCGAGATTGGCTGGGAGATCGTTGGCGGCAAACGCGCCCGTATGCTGAAGAACCCCTCGTACTCGGGCATTACGACTGAGTTCTGGAACTCGATGGATGCTATTTGCTCGCGCGAGGCGTGGAAGTTGTGGGGGACTCCGAATTGTGGCAAGGGGCAGCCACAACAGGTGATAGGAACTGGACACGGCGCGTCTCCGGCGAGGTTCCGCGGGGTGAAAGTTGGCATGGCTTACAGGGGAAGTGAGTGACGATGCTGACACGGGACCAGGCCGAGTCCATCTTCGACAGGATTCGCCACCACTCTTCCGCCGATGAGGTTGAGTTACTCATTTCAGGTGGCCGGAGTGCTCTGACACGCTTCGCCAACAACACCATCCATCAGAATGTCGCCGAGGAGTCGTACCACATTTCCGTGCGTACTTCATTCGGTGCAGGTTCCTTGACCGGCGGTCGCACGGCGCGGGCCAGCACCAACAAACTCGATGATGAGAGTTTGCGGCGGGTGGTGCAGTCGGCCGAGGCCCTGACGAGGGTACAGCAACCCGAGCCTGACATGCTGGCGATGCCTTCGAAGGATGAAGTCACGACGGCTGCGATAGATTGCAGCCAGCGTCCGCAGCGCTATTTCGAGGCGACTGCGCGACTCACCCCGGAAGAGCGGGCCGACACCGTCTCGCGAATAGTAACGATTGCCAAGAAACATAGTCTGGCAACCGCTGGCGTCTACTCGAATGCGGACGCTGTCGAGGGCATATTCAACTCGCGGGGCGTAGCCGATTGGCATGAACAAACGTTAGCGGAAGTCTCAATCACCATGCTCGACGCCACGTCTTCCGGATGGCAGAAAGCCAACGCTGCCGATGTCGCACAGCTCAACCCCGCGCACTTGGCCGCGGTAGCTGCCCAAAAGGCTGTCGACTCTGTCCACCCACGCGAGTTGTTACCTGGCAAGTACACCGTAATTCTTGAACCAGCTGCGGTTCTCGATATCGTTGGGTTCATGTTCTGGGACTTCAGCGGCTCAGCCGTGCTGGAGAAGCGATCGTTCCTCAGTGATCGCATCGGGATGCAGCTGTTCGGCGAGAACATCACAGTTTGGGACGACGTCTATCACCCACTCCAAACCGGCGTTCCATTTGACGGCGAAGGGGTGCAACGTCATCCAGTCAAACTCATCGACAAGGGTACGGTGCAAGAGCTTGTGTATGCCCGTGCGAGTGCTCGCCGCATGGAGGAGTCCGAACTGCGGGAAAAGGTTGGAACGATTGGGCCAACTGGTCACGGCTTCTCTTTGCCCAATGAGATGGGCGAGGGGCCCCTGAATATCGTCTTTGCGCCGCCGGAACAGAGCCAGATCCAGACGACGGAACAGATGGTAGCCTCGACAGAGCGCGGCCTCCTGGTGACACGTTTGTGGTACATCCGGGAAGTCGATCCTTACCAGAAAATTGTTACGGGCATGACGCGTGACGGGACCTTCCTGGTCGAGGACGGCAAGGTGAGATTCGGGGTCCGCAATTTCCGCTTCAACCAGAGCCTGATCCAGATGTTGCAGAATGTCGAACGTATGGGTCAGCCGCAGCGATCCAGTGGTGAAGAATCGCTGGATATGATTGTTCCTGCCATGACTGTGCGAGACTTCAACTTTACTGAAACAACAAAATTCTAGATCTACCCAAACATATTTGAAATTTTGATCTCCATCGGTTTTTTGTCCGATGATCCTGTTGTCCACGCAAGAGTCAACGGAGGAAACTGATGGAGACCGTTGCAAAGCTGTTTGGCAGCCTGCTGGCCTTGGTATATCACTGCTTCGACCGCATCGTCATCCTCGGCCATCTGCCCCTGCTCACCCGCCCGGAAAACATCGTCCATTTCTTTCGCGACGTTCACCACGTCAAGACCATCAGCAAAGAAGTCCTGCGGCAGCGCACCAAGGATTACAACCGCTGGGTGGAGGCGTTTGCCAAGAAACGTAACATTCCCCTGGAGTGGGCGGAAAAGGGCGTTCGCAAGGAAGACTACGTTCGTCCCCACTTGCGACGCATGGAGCGCCGCCAGCGGTTCGGCGTATATTTCATCCTCCAGAGCATGGAGCTGGGGCCTTCGTTTCGTTCCGCGGTCCCTCGATTTCCGGTTGACGATCCCCATTACCGCATCCTCGCCCGGCAGCGTTCCCGCTATCGGCACTATTACTTCTATATTCGCGATGAAGTGCTAGGGACGATGGCCTTGTGCGTGGGCTCCTTCCTGCCTTTCTCCATTACCTATTACTTGAACGGCCATTCCTTTATGCAACGCGAACTGGAGCGCGCTGGCATGGCCTTTCGCAAAGACGACAACGCCTTTCTCTGGGCCGCCGATCCGCAAGCCTTACAGGCCGCGGCCGACCGTCTCAGCCCGCAGATCATTCGCCAGCAACTCGACCACTGGACTTGGGTGCTAGGGCCGAGGTTCTCCCAGAAAGACCGCGCCGCCATCAACCTTAGTCGCCACTACTCCCTGCAACAGGTGGAATACTGCCGCAACTTCGTCTTCCATCGGAACTTTCCCATCCATAAACTCTTCGAGCGCTCCTGCGACCTGGGGACTGTTTCGCCTCTCGGCCGACAAGCTCTCGCAAATGTTCGGCTTTCGCCTCCACAAGCGACCGCGTGGCCAACTCACCACGGTGTTGGAAAAGGTCGAACACGGCCATCACGTGTTCCGCGCCTGCGGCAAAAATGCCGTGTTGCGCATGTACGAGAAGTTCTCCACCTTTTTGCGCCTGGAGGCCCTCAGCAACCATTTGCAAGATTTCGGACTGAAAAAGTCCCTCGACAACTTAGAAACCGTGCGGCAGACACTGGCTGCCGTTACCGATCGTTTCGCTGCCTTCGAAGCTCAAGCTCTCGATGTCCATGTCGATTTCCCACTGTTCCAGCGCTTGGCTCTCCCCATTCCCTCAGGAAACCCTAAAATCCCAGGCATCAAGATCCACGACGCCCGCATGCTCCATCTGATGGAAGTATTGCTCCACCGTGGCACTCAACTCGGGGGCTGGCGCTCCCGGCAAATCCACCAAGCCATCCTCTCCAGTTTTCAGCTCACCCCCGACCAGTACACCCTGACCCAGCTCCGCTACGACCTCCGCAAGCTCAAAGCC
>Ga0306922_10005293_pt1 | contig 12307 bp, 7 predicted proteins | sample sta12Cox44000082_FD_203758 | JGI IMG/M metagenome (GOLD analysis project Ga0306922, IMG submission 203758) | Lab enrichment of tropical soil microbial communities from Luquillo Experimental Forest, Puerto Rico - statoxic.12C.oxic.44.000.082 (v2)... | ecosystem: Environmental > Terrestrial > Soil... | reverse complement strand
GACACCTGCACTCCTTACATCGTCGAGCTCGGATCGGCCACGCAGAAACAGCGGTGGCTGCCAGGAATCGCCGACGGCGAGCTGATCTGCAGCATCGCGATGACCGAACCATCGGGCGGGTCGGACCTGGCAGCGTTGAAAACGACCGCACACCGCGACGAGGACGGCTGGGTGATCAACGGCGCAAAGACGTTCATCACCAATGGCTTCGGCTGCGACCTGGCGATCGTGGCCGCACGCACCACGCCTGGCGCCGGCGCGAGGGGCATCACCTTGTTCGTGGTCGAGGACGGCACCGCCGGGTTCGCTCGCGGACGAAAGCTGGACAAGGTGGGCCAGGAAGAGGCTGACACCGCCGAGCTCTTCTTCGAAGATGTGCGGGTACCCGACGCTAACCGCATCGGCGAAGTCGATCGCGGGTTCGCGGCGATGATGCGGCTGCTGCCCCAGGAGCGGTTGGCCTCGGCAATCACCAACGTGGGCAACACTGCTCAGATTCTCGCCGAGACCATCGAGTATGCGAAAGAACGCAGTGCGTTCGGCCAACCCATCGGGTCATTCCAGTACAACAAGTTCACCATTGCCGAGTTGGTCACCAAGGTCGAAGTGACTCGAGCGTTCCTCGATCAGTGCGTCATGGCCCAGGTTCGAGGGGACTTGTCGCCCATCGATGCGGCCATGTTGAAGTGGTGGTCGGCCGAAATCCAGAACGACGTGTTGGATCACTGTGTTCAGTTGCACGGCGGCTACGGGTTCATGAATGAGTACCGCGTCGCACGAGCCTGGCGAGACGCTCGCATTAGCAAGATTTGGGGCGGTTCCAACGAAATCATGAAAGAGCTCATCGGCAGGGATCTGGGTCTGTAGCCCGGGAACCGTTGCACCACAGGAAAGGACACGTCATGTCACTGCCCGTCGCCGCGATCACAGGCGGCGCCAGCGGTATCGGGCTGGAGTTGGCTCGGCGGCTGGCGCCGACGCACCGCGTTGCGCTGCTCGACATCAGCCTTGAGCGGGCCGAGGATGCCGCGGCCGAACTCGGGCCCAATGCCGTCGCCGTCTCTTGCGACATCACCACGCAGGCCTCGGTGTCGGCCGCGGTGGCAACGGTCGTCGAGCGATTCGGCGGCATCGACGTGGCCGTGTCCAACGCCGGAATCGGCACCGTCGGCGCAGCCCGCCATCTCGATCCCGACGTGCTCGCCGCCCAGCTCGACGTCAACGTGACCGGCAACTGGCGGTTCATGCACGCTTGCCTGCCGCATTTGGTGCACAGCCGCGGCTACCTCCTGGGAATTGCGTCAGCCGCGGCGATAACCAGCCCACCGGCGGAGGCCTTCTACAGCGCCAGCAAGGCCGGATTGGAGGCACTGCTCAACGTGGTGCGCGTCGAAGTCGCCCACCTCGGCGTCGCTGTCGGCATCGGCTACCTGATGTTCATCGATACGCCGATGGTCCGCGAAGGTGACCGCCAGCACAGCGACCTCGCGACGATGCGTGCGATGCTGCCCGGCCCGGCAGGAAAGACGTATCCGGTCTCGCTGGCAGCCGATCGGCTGTCGAAGGGCATACGGCGTCGAGCTAACCGCATTTTCGTGCCGTCCTCGCTGCGCTGGCAGTACTACTTGAGGGGCCTGCTCGGCCCAGTGACCGACCGCGGTTTTGCGCAGGCCGCCCGTCACGTGGACCGGTTGACGCAGGCCAAGGTCGCCGAGAAGGGCTCTGTGGCGGCGGCGTTCAACAGCGACCGGATACCCGAGGCGTAAGTGCGCACGCCGGTTACCCAAATAGGCAAGCACGGTTGCGTTCGCAGACAAGCGTTCCAAACGCCTCGCGAGCAAACTGATCACACACTATGAACTCCATTGCCCACCAACGACCGCTGGGAACGACAGGAGATGAGACCGATGCTCAACGCACTAGGGGGCGCGCTGACAATAGCGCCGGTGACTTGGCCTCTCGCCGGCTTTGTGCGGTTGTCGAAGTGAAGCCGCACTCCGGCCCGTCGGGTTCGCGGCCCACCGAACCCGCCTGGGTGGTGGGTGTCGGCATGACACCGTTCGGCGTGCGCCCCGAAGCGTCGGTCAAAGATCTCACCCGGGAGGCCGTAACGGGCGCCCTGCGGGATGCCGGCGCACAGCTCGCTGACATCGACGCCGCCTATTTCGGCAACACGGTGCAAGCCGTGCTCGAAGGGCAGGTGGTCGTGGCCGGGCAGATGGCGTTGCGCAGCATGGGATTTGAACGGATTCCAATGGTCAACGTCGAGAACGCTTGCGCCACTGCGGCAACCGCCCTCCACCAAGCCGTCCTGCATGTCCGCTCTGGCGCGGGCGACATTGTGCTGGCCGTCGGTGTTGACAAGACAAACATTGACGACAAGGACAAGATGCTGGCGGTCTTTGACGGCGGCGTCGACGTCCATGATGGCGATGGCGTGCGTGCGATACTGCATGAGCTGGGTGGCGATGTCACAGCGGGCGGCGCCGAGCGCCGCAGCCTCTTCATGAACATTTACGCTGCTCTGGCCCGCTCCCACATGGAGACCTTCGGGACAACAAAGCACCAGTTGGCCATCGTCTCGGAAAAGAATCACCTGCACGCGGTGCACAACCCGTTGGCACATTTCCGCAAGGCAATGTCGGTCGATGAGATCCTGACTGCGCGAACCATTGTCGAGCCACTTACGTTGCCGATGTGTGCGCCCTTGACGGACGGGGCGGCCGCGGCGATTGTTTGCAACTCCGAGGGCCTTCGTCGGCTCGCCGCCACCCGACCGATACGGGTGCTCTCTACGGTCATTCAGACGGGATCGCGGCGCACCCTGTCGGACTGGGCCGCCTCGGTCAGCAGGCGCACCGCTCAGGCGGCCTACGAGCAAGCCGGTGTTGGACCGCATGACGTATCGGTCGCCGAGGTACACGACGCGTCGGCGTTCGGCGAAGTCCTGCAGACCGAAATGATGGGGTTCTGCGAGATTGGGGCAGGCGGGAAGCTTGGCGAGTCGGGCGCGACCACGCTCGGCGGCAGCATACCTGTCAACACGTCGGGCGGCCTGGAATCCAAGGGCCACCCGATGGGAGCCACCGGGCTTGCACAGATCTATGAACTCGTTGGACAGCTTCGCGGCGAGAACGGAGCGCGCCAGGTACCCGGCGCACGCATTGCTCTCGCCGAGAACGGCGGCGGTATGTATGCCGGCGAAGAGGCAGTCGCAGCGGTGACCATCCTGGGAGCATGACCGTGTTCGCTCGAACGCCGATCACGTTCCGGAGAGATCCGCACATTTTCCAAAATCCCTGCATCACTGGACCTTTAAATGCGCTGTCGCCGCTACTACCGGCTGATCGGCAAATCTTCCCCGATCCACGTTATCCCGCAGCCGTTTTCCTCTCGATCTCTGGAAGGAGCTTGTGATGCAGCAGCTATCCATGACTGACGCGTTCATGCTGGCGGCGGAAACCGATAGGCAAAAGCTGCAGATGGCGTCCGTGTCCATCCTCGCGCCGCCGGCGAACAATCGTCAGCGACTCACCCGCAAGCGGTTGCACGAGCACATCGCGAAGCGCATCGATCTCGCCCCGATGCTGCGACGCAAACTCATGCACGTGCCGCTCGGCCTTGACTTCCCGTACTGGGTCGACGCCCACGACCTCGATTTGGACTATCACATCCGTGCAACGAAGTTGAGCAGCCCTGCCGGCGACGAAGAGCTTGCTGCGGCGGTCAGTCAAATCGTCTCAGAGCCCTTTGACCATTCGCATCCGCTGTGGCAGTTGCATCTCATTGAAGGATTGACAGGGGATCGCTCGGCATTGGTGTTCAAATTGCATCACGCGTCCGTGGACGGGATCTCGGGTATAGAGCTGCACTGGGTTGTGTTCGATCCCTCACCCGAGACCCGCAGAATGCCGCCTGCGGCCGCGCGCACGGCGCCACCGATCGCTCCATCCACTGCAACGATGCTAACGAACGCGATTACCGCCCTGCCGGGGCAGGCACTCCGCGCAATCGTCAGTACTGCGCGATCGCTGCCTTATCTGGATCATCTGATGCCGTATCGGGTGACCCCGGGCGTCCCCACCGTCGCGGCGGCCAGTCGGCGCATCCTGGGCTTACTGCCAGGGGACTACAAGCCCGTCGTCCTCGAGGGAACCGCGTTACGCGTCCCGGCGACCGTATTTGACCGCCCGGTGAGTGGCCAGCGGCGATGGGCTTTCGCCCGGCTGTCTCTTGAAAGTGCCCGAAAGTTGAAGCATCACTTCGGAATCACCCTCAACGATGTGATCGTGGCAACGATGGCAGGTGCGGTACGCAGCTGGTTGCTGGAGTCGCAGGAGCTTCCCGACGAACCCCTTGTGGCGGTCGTGCCCATCTCCGTGCGCTGCGAGGACGCCGCGTTCGGCGGGAACGAGGTTCAGGTGATGCTCATCGAGCTGCCCACCGACGAGCCCGATGCGCAGCGGCGGCTGATCCGAGCTCACGAGGCACTGCGTTCGGCGAAGGAGCGGCACAACGCCGTACCGGTCGCCGCGATGCGGGCAGCGAACGACATGCTGATGCCAGCGCTGTTCATCCGGGCATCACGAGCTGCAATGCTGCTCACCGGGTTACGCGGTCCCAGCGCCAACCTGATCGTATCCAACGTTCCGGGCCCAACCAAGCCCGTGTACGTCGCGGGCACGCAAGTTGAAGCCCTCTACCCGGTCGGTGGCGTGGTCGGCGGATTCGGTTTGAGCACAATCGTTTTCAGCTACTGTGATGCACTCCAGTTCGGTTTCGTCGTCGACGCCAACTGCCCGGCCGACCCGTGGCGTCTGGCCGATGCTTGCGAGCGCGAACAAAAGGAGCTATTGAGCCTCTTGCCCAGCCTCGACTAAATATCCGGGCATTACCCTTCGCGGAGGGCATAGGACACCGCGTCGTCAAAGCGCAGCGTGCGGCCCTTCTCGCAGGCAGCGTCGTGGGCTCTCGCACCGATCGCATTACGCACGCGCTGGTCGCATTCCTTGTGGAAGACAGGCAGATCCGGAAAAAGGAAGGCGTAATTGCCGGCGGTGCCCCCCATTGCCTCTGCGACAGACAGCATGACCGCGGCGCGCTTCGGCTTGTCGTCCTCGGCAGCGAGCCAGGCCAGCACCTCCAGGTACGACGCGGCCGTTCGCGCATCTCGCAGCTGCTGGGCCACCTGGAGACCCTGTTTGAGCATCTCGGTGGCACGTTCGCGATCACCCTTGCGCCAGCGTTCGATGCCGATGCTCCATAATGCCCATGAGCGAAACACCGATTCACCATGCGCATTTGATAATTCGAGCACTCTTTGATTGCAGGCGAGTGCCGCGTCCGCATCGCCGCGCGATTCGTGTGCCCGTGCAAGTAGTGCCAAAGCCATGGCCTGCGTTGTCAGGTCAGCGCACTCATCCACGACGGCGTCGAGGCGTTTGTTTGCGTAATCAGGGTCGCCGCCCACCAGGGCGGCGAACCCGTCGGCAACGGCAATGAACTCGTGCGCCGCGGGGTCGCTTAGCCGCTGGGCCAACGCGTCGGCTTCTTGCACCCGAGCTACCGCAGCGCGCACATCACCCTGGGTGCTGGCCAGCATGCTCGCGTAGTAGAGCGTTTGAACCCGTTCAATCGTGGCCGTGGGCGCCGTTGCTGCCAAGGCCCGGTCGAGCCAGCGGCGTCCCTCACCAACCAGGCCGTGGGCAGCGCACAATAGGGCCAGCCCGCTGGCCATCCTGGACGCGGTCTCGGGAGAATCCGTCAGGCTGAACTCGATTGCCTCGCGCAGGTTTGGCAGTTCGCGGTCGAGGCGCTCGATCCAACCGATCTGGCGCGCGCTGAACCATTCGGCTTCGGCATCACCGGTCAACCTTCTGTACCAACCGAGGTGCCGTCGACGCAGTTCGAGAAACGCGCCCGTTTCCTGAATCTTCTGCCGGCCGTAATCACGAAGGGTGTCTAGAAGCTGAAAGCGCACCACGCTGTTGGATTCGGCGCGGATCAGAACCGATTTGTCCACTAACGAAGTGAGTAGATCAATCAGATCATCCAAGTGTCCGCTACCGCAAATATCTTCTGCTGCTTGAAGTTCAAAGCCGCCGGCGAACACTGAGAGCTGCAACCACAGCTGTTGTTCGGCCGGTGTACACAAGTCATAACTCCAGCCGACGCTCCATGCGAGGGTCTGTTGACGTTGCGGCGCGCCCCGATGGCCCCGGGTCAGCAGCGCGTACCGGTTGTCCAGCCGCTCAAGAATCTGTTCGGGCGACATGGCGCGCAGCTTCGCGGCCGCCAGCTCGATCGCCAACGGCAGCCCGTCGAGTCGCGAGCAGATCTCTGCCAACGTGGCCTCGTTCCCAGCCAGTGCAAATCCTGGTACCGCGGCCGCCGCGCGCTCCGCAAAAAGCATCACTGCATCGTCCGTCAGCGGGGACAGCGGCAGCACCGCTTCCCCGCCGATACCCAGCGCCTCGCGGCTCGTGGCCAGTATCCTCAGGTCGGTACAGGCTCGCAGTAGCGTCTCGGCAAGCTTCGCCGCGGCGTCGACCACCTGCTCACAGTTGTCCAGGACCAGTAACAGCTTGCGCGCGCTCAACCGTTCGATCAGCATCTCCGTCAACGGAGTGGCGGCCTCATCGCGCACGCCCAAGCTCGCGGCGACGACATCGACCACCGCCGACCCGTCGCGTAGCTCACCCAATTCGACCAGCCGCACTCCATCATGGAAGGCTCCGACCGCGTCGGCCGCTGCCCGCAGCGCGAGCCGGGTCTTACCCACTCCGCCGGTCCCGGTCACCGTGACCAGCGGGTAGCTGGTCATGAGCTTGTTGAGTTCGGCCAGTTCGGAGCCACGACCAACGAAACTGGTCAACTCGAGTGGAATGTTGCTCAGCGTGCGGCGGTACCCGAGCGACGCGATCGGGTGCCGCGCCGGTTGGTCGAGCTCGTCCCTGCCCTCAAGTGCCAGCTCTTCGACGGGAAAGCCGTGCCGTTCCTGGAGCTCTCGGAGTTGCTCACCCAGCGCCAGTGCGGACAAACGGCCTTGTGGGTCGCGGGCCATGGCCTTTTCGATGACGGCGGCAACATCATCGGCGATGCCGCTGTCGCGCAGATCGGGGGCCGACTCGGTGGCAATCCGCAGAAACTGCGTCACGACCTGTTCGCCGCTGCGACGCTCGTAGGCCGCATGCCCGGTCAGTGCGCAGAACAGAGTTGAACCCAGTCCGTAGACGTCGGAGACCTTGCTCGGTGGATCACCACTGAGAATTTCCGGGGCGGTAAACGCAGGCGAACCGGTGAACGTGCCGGTGGCCGTCTTGAACGCGCCGGTGACATGGGCGATTCCGAAGTCGCTCAATGCCGGCTCACCGTAGTCGGTGTACAGGATGTTGCCCGGCTTTATGTCGCGGTGCAGGATCTCGGCGCGATGTGCGGTCTCCAGCGCGCCGACCATCTTCACCCCGAGTCGCAGAACATCGGCCAACGGCAGCGGGCCCTGCCCGCGAATCCGCGTCTCCAGCGAACCGCGCCGGTAATACGGCATCACAAGATACGGATAACCGCTCTCAGTTTGACCGACCTGCAGCACGTTAACGATGTTCGGATGGCCGGTCAGTCGACCCATCGCCCGCTGTTCGCGCACAAACCGCTCCCGGTTTTCGTCGAGATGGGCGGTGAGCACCTTCACCGCAACCGCGCGGTCCAGTCCAACCTGGACGCAGCGATAGACGATGCCGAATCCACCACGCCCGATCTCCTCGGCCTCGTCGAATCCGGCCGCATGCAACTCCGAGGCGACGGCGAGACCGACATCGCGTTGCGTCGTGAACGGATCGGCGTCCGGCATTGGTTACCTGCTATTCACCCCGGTTGCAGCATCAGCGTACCTCCGAGAGCAGGCCAAGTGACCTGGTCCGTCACACGACTGGAGTCCATCGAGGCGGCCGCGGAACCCATCGACAGCGCGGCTGCTCTGTGCAGCACAATGCTTTTTCGTCCCCGGCTCCGGCGGCCGGCCGACCATCGGTGCGATACGCCGGTCCGTTACCGAATCCCGTCACTCCTCCACATTGGAGTCGACGAAGCGCGCGGCGTGGCGCCTGTCGAACGCCGCGGCGAAGGGCCCGAGTTGCTCGACCTTCTCAGCGGTGAGCGCATCGACCTGAGGCACCATCGGAGCGAACAGGCGATCCATCACCGGGCCGAGTACCCCCTTGAGTGTGAACTGGATTCGCAAGGACGGCGGTACGAAGATGCGCGCAGAGCGGCGGCGGACGCCTCGCTCCAGTAGCGCAGCGGCGTACTCCACCGGATAGGTCTTACCTGCCGATCCGGGTAGCTGTTTACGCATCGTGGTGAAGTCGCCGTGTTCGTCTTCGCCATCGCGGAGCATCGGGGTGTCGACGAACATCGGATAGGCGATGCCCACCCCGACACCCAGGTGCTTGACCTCGACGCGCACCACATTCAGAAGCGCTTCCAGTGCGGATTTGCTTGCACTGTAAAGGCTTTCGGATGGAGGTCCGAAGACGGCGGCTCCCGAGGCAACGCCCAAGAGATACCCCTTGCTGGCGATCAGGTATGGAAGGCAGGCATGGATGAAGCGCCAGTTTCCGGTGACGTTGACATCGAGTTGAGTGGCGAGCACGTCGGGGTCGAGGTGACGTGCCGTGCCGATGCTCGCGATACCTGCATTGGACACCGCGATGTCGATTCCGCCGAATTTGTCGACCACTGTGCTGATAGCGGTAGTCACCGACGTCTGGTCGGTGATGTCGCAAAGAACGGGCAGCGCCGGTGCTCCGATTTCTTCCGCTGCCTGTTGGGCGCACCCGAAGTCGCGGTGGAGGACGCCGATCCGATGGGTGCCGGCGAGGCGCTTGGCAAGTTCGAGGCCGATCCCCGATGCTGCCCCGGTGATGACGACAACTTGTTTGGTCATGGCTGTCGGCTCTCGCGCGCGGTCGGGTTGGCGTACCGGCGACCATCGAAGAAGTCGAGTGCGGCCACTGTGTGTCCTTCCCTCGTTGTCCATTGCGCTGAGCAACACCTCACGGCGCCGCACAGGTGTGACGCGGCCACACTGACGGTAGTGCCGCATCCGGTCGTGTCGCATGTTCGGGCGTGCAAGCTCGCTTGCCCGTTCGCGCACCGCCCCCCAAAGCCGCTTTACGAAACCGTCACGGTTTGGGCCTCAGCCAAGCAGTCGATCCGCCGCCGCTCGTGGTGTCCGGTGCGCGCCCCGCTTGCACCGACTGGCGACTCGTGGCAGCCCACGATTGCGCAAACCGGCACCTGCCTTTGCGCGCTCAGGCAAGCGACGGCCGCGAATGGCACTCAGGCTGTGGGGAGGCCGCAACAGTGTGCCCAGCGTCCGCACACGGCGAGAACGTAACGACGAATGCTGAGCCGCGACCTTGCCCCAACACAGGAGACGGACCGATGAAAAACCGCCAGTGGCTGCTCGCACACCGCCCCAAAGGCGCAGTCAAGCCCGATGACTTCCAATACGCAGAAGGCGCGGTGCCCGTGCCGGGTGATGGTGACATCCTCGTGCGCACTCTGTATTTCGGCTACGACGCGAGCCAGCGCATCTGGCTCACCGACGATGGCGGTTACCTACCGCCAATCCAGGAGGGCGACCCGATGCGCACGATGGGTATCGGTCAGGTGGTCGAGTCACGCAACCCTGACTACGCCGCCGGTGATCTGGTCGAAGGATTTATGAGTTGGCAGGACTACGTGGTGGTCCGCGCTGACGGCTGGATGCCTTTACGCAAATTGCCGCCCGCGGAGTACCCACTGTCCTGGAACCTGGGTGTCTTCGGGGTCGGGGGCCTGACCGCTTACTTCGGAGTGACGGACGGGTTGCAAATCAAGCCCGGTGACACGGTGGTCGTTTCGGCCGCCACCGGTGCCACCGGATCGCTCGCCGGGGGCATCTGCAAGGCGCTCGGCGCCGAGACAGTGATCGGAACTGCCGGAGGTCCGCAGAAGAGTAAGTGGATTGTCGACAAGGCCGGATACGACGCTGCCATCGACTATAAGAGCGAAGACCTTTCTGAACGATTAGATGAGTTGTGTCCCAACGGCGTCGACGCATACTTCGATAATGTGGGCGGCGACATGCTCGACACGTTGCTGCTCCACATGGCGCCCTTCGGGCGGATCCTGATTTGTGGCGCGATGTCGTCGGGATACACCGATGTTCGCCTGCAAGGTCCGACCAATTACATGCGAATCTGCACGCAGATGCTGACGATGCGGGGCATCCTGCTGACCTTCTACGATGCCGACCGCCTACAGCAGGGTGCTCTGCAGCTCGGCCAGTGGGTGCTGGAAGGCAAGCTGCACGTCGAAGAGCACGTCGTCGACGGCTTCGAGCAGGCACCCCATCTGTTGCCGACGATGTTCAGCGGGAAGGAGCCCGGAAAGCTCGTCCTGAAGGTCGCCGACCCGGAATAGCTCCACCCTTGAGTCAGCTATCCCAGTAAGCGCCACACCCGACACTGTTCATGGATAACCGCTGTTATCCATCCGGCATGCCGCCCTCCCCTGACGTCAATTTGTGTCACACCCGTCCGGCGTCGTCCCGGGACTAGGGCCGTAGCGCGAGCCTGCTGCGGGACCGGTTTTAGCTCTTTAGCAGTGAGCTTTTGAGTAAAACTACATTTTGGCAAACGACAGCCGAAAGCGCCGCGGAGCAAGGGAACGCCATCGTCCTCGGCCAAAAGGCTGGAATCTAGCAACGAAGGCACAGGTCAGTTAACTAGTTAACCCAGCTAATGTGTCCAAATACGTGACCATCGGGCATGAAAATGACCCCAGAGGTCGCACCTCTGGGGTCATTTCCGCTGGTAGCGGGGACAGGATTCGAACCTGCGACCTCTGGGTTATGAGCTAACCGGTCACCGTCTTCCGCACTACGCTCGGTCTCATAGCTCCAGGTCAGCGACGTTCAGCCGTCCACCCTGTCTCGCCGCGTCCCGCGTGTTCGCATCGGTTCCACCGTGTTCCGTGTCCAAATCCGTGACCACACCGTGCAAGATGCTTCCCCGAACGCATTGTGGGTTCCAGGGTCGACTTGGTCTTCATCGCGGGCTGCGCCAAGGCAAGATGTACCAGGTGAGTTGGACGAGGTATGACGGCAGGGCGCTCGCTGACATAACTCTTCAAGGCGGCACCCTACTTGCTGAGCTCGAAGACTATATCCGCCTGCGCAATCCGCATTTCACCGACATTCGGGTAGAGCATGCAACCGCTACCGAGGGCTATCACACCGGCGTTCGGCCACCTAGACGATGGTACAAAGTCACCTACTTAGCGGATGACACATAGGTCGCCCCGGCCTTTGCCATCTGCACGCTTCGAGTGGAGCGGCCCGGCGGCCGGAGGTTCCCCGGCCCGCACCGCGCCGTGCCTGTCGCCCTGGGCGCATGGCGCCGGGACCTGATGGCTGCTGAGAGAAGAGTGAGTCGGCGATGCGCGTGCTCGTCTCGTGCTTGGACAGAGGCCGCATGTGGTCCCATCCCTCGATCACCAGCGTCGGACTCTGGTCTTGGCCGCTGAACTCCTCCAGGAAATAACGGAGGGACTCACCTGTCGTGTGATCGACGAGAGGCACGCGCGAGCTCAAGTGCAGATGCACCGCCTGTGTATCCTGCGGAAGCTGCCCCAAATCTGCGGTTCAGCGGATCGCTCGGCGGTGCCTTATGGCCCCTAGCCCATGTGGACGGCGATGGTGTGCAGCCTGCCACGGATTGCGGTCTGCTCGATGCGAACGAGTCGGCATCGGCGTTTGTTGACATTGATCGCGTTGGGTGCAGACCAAAAACCCCAGGTCAAACGGTTGAATGCGTTGGCTGGCAATGAGCGTCGGAGCTATTGCGGACGCTTTGGAGATTCGATTCGATCGAGAGAGAAGGCGCTGGCCGGTCAATGCGGCGTTTGGATCACTTCGGGGTTACCCCCCACCCCTCACACCGACCCCAAGCTCCGCCAAAAGTGTTTGGACGCGCTGGTCGATTTCGTCTCGTATCGGTCGAACAGCTTCCAGCGGTTGGCCCGCGGGATCGGGCAGAAGCCATTCCTCGTAGCGACGGCCGGGGAGGACCGGGCAGGTGTCGCCACAGCCCATGGTGACCACTACGTCAGCGGCCTCGAGCATGTCGTGAGTCCAGCGTTTCGGTTGTTCGGCGGTGATGTCGATACCCTTTTCTGCCATCGCGGCGACAGCTGACGGGTTTACTTGATCGGCTGGTTCGGAGCCGCCCGAGTAGACCGCTGCTTGATCCCCGGCGTGGTG
>Ga0306922_10005291_pt1 | contig 12311 bp, 7 predicted proteins | sample sta12Cox44000082_FD_203758 | JGI IMG/M metagenome (GOLD analysis project Ga0306922, IMG submission 203758) | Lab enrichment of tropical soil microbial communities from Luquillo Experimental Forest, Puerto Rico - statoxic.12C.oxic.44.000.082 (v2)... | ecosystem: Environmental > Terrestrial > Soil... | reverse complement strand
CGAGGTTTGCCCACGTCTGTCCGAAGCGAGTGAGCCCGAGCATGAATCGGTCGCCCAGGGCCCAGAAGCTCGACATGGCGGCGAGGTTGGTCGTGCCGTCGGAGTTGAGAGTGCTGATCACGGCGACCGGGGTTCCGAAATAGAGAATCTCGGGAGTGATCGCCATGAATTCATCTGCTGCGGTGTTCATACGCAGGAGCTTGCACCGGGAAGTCCCGGATCGTTTCAGATCGATCTGTAGCATCCCCGCCCGGCCTTCTGGGAAAATGGGCTCATGCAGCGCACCAGCGAACTGCCCAATATCGCGCGCATCGGCGCCTTAATCGGCAATCCGGTGCGTGCGCAGTTCATCGGCACGCTCATGGATGGCAGCGAGCGCTCAGCAGGCGACCTGGCCGCGCGGGTGCACGCGACGCCCCAGTCGGCGAGCGCGCATCTGGCCAGTCTGGTCGCAGGCGGACTCTTGGCGGTTCGCCCTCAGGGCCGCCATCGCTTATACCGCCTGCGCAGTGAGCAGGTCGCCGCGGCAATCGAGGTCTTATCATTGACCGCGACGGAGACGCTGCAGCGGCCAGCCTTCCCGCAGCAGGTCAGAAGCGCTCGACGCTGCTACGACCATGTGGCCGGGCGTCTCGGCGTCACGATCTGCGACTTTGCCATCGCGCGCAAATATGTGATCGCTGGCGGCGAAGGCATGACCCTGTCGAAGGCCGGCGGCTGCTGGCTGGCGTCGCTTGAGCTCGAACCGCCTCCAGGGATGAGGCGTCCCCTGGTTCGGTTCCATCAGGACTGGACCGAGCGCAGACCACATCTAGCCGGTTGGCTCGGAGCCGCGCTGTGCCGTCGGCTCGAAGAACAAGACGTGATCAGGCGCCTGTCCGACTCGCGTGCACTGACCGTGACGCCACCGGGCCGAGTCATTCTGGCGCGCCTGTTTGGCGTAAAGTCGAAGCACCTCGACGGTCAAGACGCCCGATAGGGTCTCCCTTTTATCACCTCTACGGTAAGCGCGAGAAGTCGACCATCGGCGCCCTGACTCATGAAATACGCCTCCTCCCGCCTGACTTGGCGGGAGGAGGTGACCAAACAAAATGCCTAAGCGGTGTTCACCGGGGACCTAGCCTGGGAGCGCAGCGGCCACAGCGGCGGCTAGGGTGGTGGTCGGACGGCCGATGAGGCGGCTGAGGTCGCGAGACGCGGTGTACACCTCGTCGTGGCGAGGACCCGCTGCGGCGGGTCCTCTGATTTCAATTGTCGCTCCTTCTGCGAGATGCGATGTTTCACCTGAGGCGAAGGTCCAGTTGCCGAGCCACTCGCGCGGGAATGCCCTCGCACCACGATGCACCGTGTCCGCGATTACGTCGGTGCTGCTATGTACACCCTTTTGTTGCTGCAAGCGGTGCGCTGGACAGGATTAGGCTGTCGGCAACGTAGGAGAACCCGTCGTTGACAACTGATAGGTGCCCGTCCGAGACCGTTACCGCGATCGAGCCAGTTATCGCGGAATCGTTATGAACCTCAGCACAGCTCGACATGTTGCCGTTGGAATCAGTTTTCACCAGCCATAGCGAATTGTCGCCACCGTTGACCTGGTTCGTGGAGCCCGCGGCGATGAACCCACCATCGCTGGTCTGCTGGAAGGAGTGGAAGTACCGGTCGGAATACTGAACGTCTGGACCGTAGATCTTGTCCCACTGCACATTGCCCGCGGAGTCTGTCTTAACGAGCCAGGCTCGCTCGGTATAGACGGTGTTCTGGAAGTAATAACCGGCGAACGCGTATCCTCCGTCGGTTGTTTGCTGTACGCCTGCGATGTTCAGGTCGCTAATGTCGCCAGATGGACGAATGGTCCGGGCGAATCGCATGTTCCCGGTTGAATCGAGCTTCAGCAGAAGGACACTGCTGGTGTAGGTGGTTGGAGTTTGTGTGCTGACCTGCCCGATGACAATAGCTCCGCCGTCAGAGGTTAAGTCTAGGGATTGGAAGTAGGCGTCTGCTCCCGCCGCGTAGTCGCGCTGCCAGACTAGCGTTCCTGTCGAGTCAAGCTTGAAGACGGTGATTTCGGATTCCGTGTAAGAGGATGTGATGGTGTAGCTTACCTCGCCGCCGACAATGTAGCCGCCGTCTGTTGTCTGTCGGACTGAGTAGGCTGCGCCGTATTGACTCATCGCGTCGACGAATACGTGAGTCCACTGTATTTGCCCGGCGGAGCTCAATTTGACAATCCACGGGTTGTAGCTCTCGCCGGGCGCGTTCGCGGAGCCGACGAGGACAAATCCTCCGTCAGTCGTCTGCTGAATGTCGTAGACGCCGGTATTAGGGGACGAGTAGGGAGCGGCGCTGGTGGCGAATAGCAGGTCGTTGGCCCATTGAACTTTCCCGGTCGAGTCGACTTTTACGATTGCCCCACAAGCGTTCAGGTTCTGAGCTGGACAGCCGGATTGAGGTTGGCCGGCGAAGATGGCGCCCCCGTCCGAGGTCGCCTTGAGAACATTGAGCGCGGTGTTTTGCGGACGGTTTCCATAGCTGTATTGCCTCTGTGATTGTATGTTTCCGCTCGAGTCGACTCTCAGCACTGTTGCGGAATCGTTAAGGTCGCAGTTTGGAGTCGTAACAGCCGCTGCACTGCATCGTCCGCCCACAACGAAACCACCGCTGTTCGCTTGGCTAATGCTCTCGGCGACCGAGTAACTGTACGGGACACTGTAGGCTCTGGCGAAAGAGGAGCCGGTCGAGGGCGGTGGTGGGGGCTTCGCCGCCTGAGTCTCTGGGGAATACTGATTGGCGGCTACGAAGGAGGCCGCAGCCACTGGCCGTATCCCAAGGTTCCCGAGCAGCCCAGCCACAAGCAGGGCGGCACACGATACTGTGCAGGCTCCTCTGACATTCAGTGGTGTAACACGCATTGGAATATCTCCCTTGCTGGGTTGCGTTGTTGGCAGCGGCGGCGGCTGCGAGAACCGCTCAAATGTAGGGAGTGCCGGCTTGCTCATCGCACACTCGCATAGCACCCGCGCCAAGCGCTTGCGGGTACGTGCCCGACACTGGCGGGTCGGTTCACCGAAAGCTCAAAGGCCAGCGTTCCCCGCACAGCTGACCCCGCGGGCGGTCTCTCGTCCCGTGACGGCGAGGTGCGCGTGCCACTTCAGCTCAGTGGCGCCGCCTGAGCTAGGCTTTGAGAGGTTCGCTCACGATCGGCCGCGACGTCTGTGCGTAGACGCAATCCTCTCGAGCTCGGGTGTCAGGCGACCGCGTCGTTCGATCAGCGGGCCCTCAAGTTACCGGGTTTCATAGTTGCCTGAAGTGCGCGACTGTGGCGGCACCGAGCGTAAGACCAAGCGTGACCAGGTGGGTTGCTCCGCCAGATGCGACATGTTGGTTCGTAGGCCCGGACGCTCTCGGGCCAGGGGCCGAGCAACAGTGCGTCCGAGGGGTCGGGTTGACTGCGGGCACGCTCACAAGCTCGCGCCGCGATCGCGTCGCCGCCTGACCTCCTCGCAGCGGTTGCCGCGGGGTCAGTTCGCGTAGACGCAGCGGAACTTGGCGAACATGTAGGGGTAGTTGGGCTGGAACCAGTTGCGGAAGCTGCGGCGGATCAGCTGTGCGTCAGTTGCCCACGATGCGCCGAGCAGAACGAAATGCTGACCGTCGAAGAAATCGGCCGAATAACCCGGGTAGCTGGCCATGCGCTCGAACCCCTCGAAGGGCGCGAAGGCGCTTCCCGTCCACTCCCACCCGTTACCCACGAGCTCCAGGACGCCCCATTCGCTTGCCCCAGCGCGGTGGGAACCGACTGGCGTCGGTGACCAAGTGTTGAAGTCGAAAGTGCCCCGCTCGGTACTCGGTGGGGCAGTCCCCCAGGGGAAGGGGCGTACCGATGGGGAATCGTCGCCGTAGGCGGCCCGGTGAAACTCCGCCTCCGTGGGCAGGCGGCCTCCTTTCCACCGAGCATAGGCGGCCGCTTCCGCCCAACTCACATACACAGGCCAGTCGCTCACATCCTCGAGCACAACCTCTTCAAACAGCGTGCGACAGATCCAGCCGCGCGCCGTGCGCTTCCAAAAGAGAGGGTGACTCATCCCGCGGCGGATTCGCCACGTCCAGCCCTTCTCATCCCACCAGCGGCGCTCCTCGTAACCCCCCGCTTCCACAAAGCGAAGGAACTCGCTCTGCCTCACCGGCGCCGCGTCGATCTCAAACTCCGACACATCGACGGGACAGGTGGGGAACTCGTTGTCCCAGCCGAACGGAATCGAGCCGCGCGCGGTTCCGAGAACGATGTCCCCCGCGGGGACGTGAACTCGCCCCATTCTCGCGCCGTGTCCCCTGGGGAGACGCGGATGACCGGCGGGCCTCCGTTTCTGGTCGAAGGGGAGCTGCTGCATCATGTAGAGGAGCGTCTCCTGATGCATCAGCTCGTGCTCGAACACCATACGCACCACCTGCTGCCCAGAGCGAGGAAATGATGCATCCTCGAGCGCGGAGCGCAGATCTGTGCGGACATGGTCGCGGTAAGCTTCGACCTCCTGCCGTCCAGGCCAGGAGTTGGCGGGGACGTAGGCGTCGACAGCCACTGGATCGATGCCACGCTCGAAGAGCTGCTCAAACGAGCTGTTCAATGCAGGTCGTCCCAGCACCCGACGACCCAAGGTGTTCCAGGCGAAAGCCGGCAGGTGGCCAAGGTAGAAGACGAATGGCTGCCGCAGCGGAATCGGTTGGGCGAGCATTGCGTCTTCCGCCAGCAGGTCGAAAAGACGATCGGAGCGCTCCCAGGCCCGCTCCAGCGCGCTGCGGGTAGCCGCGACGTCCCCAATCTCCACGGCTGTGGCCATTCCCTCGTTCGACCGAAGCTGGCGGTGTTCACAGAGCACGGCAGGCCTTCATCAAACGTTTGCCACAATGAGTGCCGCCGCCAGCGGGCTGCGAACGTGTTTCGCATCCACGAGCTGGGCCATCCGCTCTATCGGGTTGCTCAAGAGCGGAGGCACGCTGGCAGTGAGCTAGCGATGTTCGGCTGAGGTTGAGGTCCTGGCCTGGCCTGATCGGTCGGACAGGCAGTCGGGCCTCCGGTAAAGCTCTCATCGCCACGAAACCTGATCGCTTGTCGACAGCGGTGGCCCGGCCACGATAGCCGTCGGGCGGCTTGGCGATCTGTGGTCATGACTTGCAAGCTTGACAATTTCGCGCGAGGCGGTCCCGGCTCTCGGAAGCCGGGGACAACATAACGTCTTCGCGCGGGGGCGCCTATGAGTCGAAAGAGAGAGCGTGACGCGGGACGGTTGACGGAGCGTCGTTCTCGAGCCAACCCGTGCGCTTAAAAACTCGTACGACCCTGGGGGTCATGCAAGCGCGCACTGACGTCCGAGACACTCGAGCCGCGCGCAACTCCGCGGTATCTGCGCGCCTCGAGGTCGTATCTCCGTGCGCCGTTGGCCACGAGCAGAGAGTGCTCTTTCACGCGAGTCCTCGTTAGTTCTGCAGCCAAATGCCCCCGCAGCGGGCAGGCCTGTAGATGAGTGCGTTCCTGCGGGGCCTTGTATAGCAGGATTCAGGGATCGGGCGGGGCCGCCACGTCGTCGCGCGTCTTATGGCCCAGGATTTCTTTGCGGCCTCTATTGCGCGCGTGCCGCGTGTGTCATATTGCCCATCGGCTGAGGAGTCAAGCGTTTCTCGACCGCACCGCCCTCGCGCTATCACGAGAAAAATCATGACGGCAACAGCACAATCCCAGGGGAAATCCTCCGCCACTCTGGCACAGCTGGTTGAGGGGATCATCGGCGGCAGCATCCGCGTTGTGGATCTTACTGTACCGCTGGAACCGGGAACGCCGACGATCCCGCTCCCGCCCCAGTTCGCGCCCTCAAAGCCATTCACGCTGGAGGAGATCTCGCACTACGACTCCCGCGGTCCCGCGTGGTACTGGAACAACATCGCTTGCGGGGAGCACACCGGCACGCATTTCGACGCGCCGATTCATTGGGTCACGGGGAAGGACTACGCGAATAACGCCACGCACAACATTCCGGTCGATCGCTTCATCGGACCAGCGTGCGTCATCGATGTTGCGCAGCAGGCCAAGCGCAATCCTGACTACCTGGTTACGCGTGAAACGGTTGAGGAGTGGGAGCAGCGCTTCGGCCGGATTCCCTGTCACGCCTGGGTACTGATCCGCACCGATTGGTCGCACCGCCTGGGCGCACGCGATTTTCTCAACATTGCGGCAGACGGTGCTCACACTCCCGGCTTTCATCCGCAGGCGGTGCCGTTCCTCGCCCGCGAGCGCGACATCCTCGGCGTGGGCGTCGAAACGGTGGGGACCGATGCCGGTCAGGCTCCCACATTCGAGCCGATGTTCCCGTGCCACACGATCATGCACGGGTCGAATCGCTTTGGTCTCGCGAGCCTGACAAATCTAGACCAGCTGCCTCCTACCGGGGCGGTAGTCATTGCGCCGCCGCTCAAGATCGTCAACGGCTCGGGGAGCCCGCTGCGTGTCCTGGCATTCGTACCCAACTGAGGCACGAAAGTGGCCGAGCGTTCATTTACGAAGGAAGTCCAGTCGCTTCGCCTGGGACGGGGCAAGGAGTTCCGCGGCGAGGGCATACTGGCTGTCACCAAGGCGTTGTTGCAATCGGGCGTAGCCTACGTCGGCGGATATCAGGGTGCACCCATTTCGCACCTGATGGATGTACTGGCCGACGCCCAGGACGTACTCACCGAGCTCGGCGTGCATTTCGAAGCGAGCGCTTCGGAGGCGACCGCGGCTGCCATGTTGGCGGCTTCCATCAACTACCCGTTGCGCGGTGCAGTGACGTGGAAGTCGACCGTCGGCACCAACGTGGCCTCGGATGCGCTCTCCAACCTCGCCTCGGCAGGAGTCAAGGGCGGCGCCCTGATCATTCTCGGTGAGGACTACGGTGAGGGGGCCAGCATCATGCAGGAGCGCACCCACGCTTTTGCGATGAAATCGCAGATCTGGCTACTCGATCCTCGTCCCCACCTGCCCGAGATCGTGCGAAGTGTCCAATTGGGGTTCGAGCTTTCCGAGGAGAGCCATACGCCAGTAATGCTGATGCTGCGCATCCGCGCCTGTCATGTTTACGGCCGGTTCATAGCTCAGGATAACGTCCGGCCGGCCTTCTCAGGCGCTGACGCGCTCGCGCACCCGACGCGGGACTACGGGCGCATCATCCTGCCACCCTCAACCTACGCGCAGGAGCGGGAGAAAATCGAACAGCGCCTGCCGGCTGCGCAGCGTTTCGTTGCCGAGCGCGGACTCAACGAGATGATCGATGGCGAGTGCGAGGACATCGGCATCGTTATGCAGGGCGGCCTGTACAATAACGTGCTGCGCGCACTGGAACTGCTCGGCTGCGCGGACTCGTTTGGCGCCAGCAAGGTGCCGCTGTACGTGCTGAACGTCACGTATCCGCTCGTGGGCGAGGAATGGCGGCGCTTCTGCGGCGGGAAGCGGTGCGTGCTCATCGTAGAGGAGGGCCAGCCGGAATACCTCGAGCAGGCGGCGAGCCAGATCCTGCGGCAGGGTGAGATCGCCACCCGCATCGTGGGCAAGGGCCTCCTGCCGATGCAGGGTGAATATACGGTGGACGTGCTGCGCAAGGGGCTCGGGGACTTTCTCGATCAGTGGGCTCCCGAGCTGCGAACCGCAAGAGAGGTGACGAAGACCCGAGAAGTCCCGCTGGTTTCCGCGGCGAAGCTCGCCACGCTTGTGCCCGCGCGGCCCTCGGGGCTCTGCACCGGCTGTCCGGAGCGCCCGTTTTTCTCGGCGCTGAAGCTGCTGCAGAAGGAAATCGGGCCCCTGCACATCAGTGCCGACATCGGCTGTCATTCCTTCGCGACGCTGCCACCCTTCAACATGGGCAACAGCATCATGGGTTACGGCCTGGGTGCCGCCGCCGCGTCCGCCTTCGGAGGCGAGGGTGGCAAACGGGCGGTATCCGTCATGGGCGATGGGGGCTTCTGGCACAACGGGCTCACGAGCGGTATCGGCAACGCGGTCTTCAACAAGCACGACGACCTGACGGTGATCATCGATAACGGCTACTCCGCGGCGACCGGCGGCCAGGATATTCCATCCTCACGCGCGGCGGGCCTTCATCGCCAGGGTAACAACTCGATTGTGGATGCGGTCAAAGGCGTCGGCGTCCTGTGGGTTAAACGCACGCACACCTACAACATGCGCGAGACGCTCAAAGTGCTGCGCGAGGCTCTCAGCACCGACTATCGCGGGCCCAAGGTGATCGTAGCGGAGGGCGAGTGCCAGCTGAATCGCCAGCGGCGCGTCGCTCCGTTGCGGCGCAAGGCGATTCAGGACGGCGAGCGCGTGGTGACCGAGCGCTTTGGCGTCGATCCGGATACCTGTACGGGCGACCACTCCTGCATCCGCCTGTCGGGCTGTCCGTCGCTCACCGTGAAGGAAAACCCCGATCCGCTGCGCACCGATCCGATCGCGCACGTCGACAACACGTGCGTCGGCTGCGGCGTCTGCGGCGAGGTGGCGGACGTCGCCGCACTTTGCCCCTCCTTCTATCGCGTCGAGCTGATCCACAACCCCTCACGCTGGGATCGCTTCCTGCATGCGGCGCGCGCGGCGGTGATCGGCCTGTTGCAGCGGCGCAGCGAGAGCAGACGCCTGCGCTACGTCTTGTAGGGTGCGTCGTTCATGACCGTGCGACCCATAAAATTAACGATCGCGGCGCTCGGTGGTCAGGGTGGCGGCGTCCTTACTGACTGGCTCATCGCCGTTGCAGAGGCCAACGACTACATCGTCCAGTCGACTTCCGTGCCGGGTGTGGCACAACGAACCGGCGCCACCCTCTATTACCTGGAGTTCTACTCGCGTCTACAGGCCGAACGCCATGGCGGTGAACCCGTGATGGCGCTCATGCCGGTCGCCGGGGATGTCGATTGCGTCGTCGCCTCCGAGCTCGCGGAAGCGGGCCGTGCCATTGCGCGCGGACTGGTGAGCCCCGAGCGCACCACGCTCATCTCCTCGACCCACCGTTCTTATGCGATCGGGGAAAAGAGCGTGCTGGGCCGGGGCATCACTGACCCGCAGCAGTTGCTGGAGCTCGTGCGCACTCAAGGCAAGCGCTCGATTCTCTTTGATATGGATCAAACGGCGCAGAAGCATCACAGTCTGATCAGTGCCGTTTTGCTCGGTGCGATCAGCGGCGCGGGCGTGTTGCCCTTTCCCAAAGACAGTTTCGTGGAGGCGGTAACCCGGAGCGGACTCGCCGTCGCCACGAATCTCGCCGCATTCGAGGATGCGCACCTGCAGGCAGCGAGTGGTGGGAGGTCGGGGGACGCCCAGGCAAGCGCCAGGCTGCGCCCGCTGCCGGAGAAGGCACGCACCGCCGCGCTGCAGCCGTTGCTCGATCGCGTGCGGCGCCTGCCCTCCGCAGTGCAGCCGCTCGTGCTGGAAGGTGTCCGTCGTATCCTCGACTATCAGGACCCCACGTACGCGGATCTGTATCTCGAGCGCGTTGAGCGCTTTGCGCGACTCGACGCGCAGCAGATGGCTCCGGAGGCGGTCTCGCTCACCCAGGCCGTTGCGCGTTCGCTTGCGCTGTGGATGACGTTCGAGGACACGATCCGCGTGGCGGACCTCAAGACCCGAGCCGACCGGTTCGCGCGGGTGCGCACCGAGATCGGTGTCGGCCCAGGTCAGTTGTTCGGCATCACCGAGTTCCTGAGACCCGGAGTCGCCGAGATTACCGGCACACTGCCCGCGCCGCTCGGATCCTGGGTGCTGCGTTCGCCACGTCTCACGCGCCGGCTCAATCGCTACACAGCCGGCAGGCAGGTTCGCACCACCACCGTGAGCGGCTTCCTGTTGCTGCGTGCGGTCGCGGGTCTGCGGCGCTGGCGACGCGTCACCTGGCGCTTCCGCCAGGAAAACGCCCGGATCGAAGCGTGGCTGGCCGCCATCGAACGGCACGCCGCGACGCGCTATGCGCTCGCCGTGGAATTCGCACGGTCGCAGCGTCTCCTCAAGGGGTACGGTGAGACCCACGAACACGGCTGGCGCAATTTCTGCGCTCTGACTGAGCAGCTCGAGCTTCTCGCGGCGCGCCCGGATGGCGCGGTGCTACTCGCTCGGCTCCAGGAGGCGGCGTTGGCCGACGAGGAGGGAACGGCACTCGCCCGCGAGATCGAATCTCTTACCAGCGCCTCCGTGCAGGAAGCCGGCTGCGCTCGCGCCGCCGGCCAACCAGCCTGAGGCAACGCGCGCATGTCAGACCCGGTGGTGGCCCGGCCGAAACCCTGTCTGGTCAGCCTCAAGAGCGGCCGCACATATTTCTGGTGTCGTTGCGGCCGCTCGGCCAATCAGCCGTTCTGCGACGGTTCACACAAGGGCACTGGCCTCGAGCCAAAGACTCTCGTCGCGCGCGCCGACGAGGAAGTCCTCCTGTGCGGCTGCAAACACAGCGCCGATGCGCCGTTCTGCGACGGCACCCATACGAATCTTGCCGGCGGCTCGCCGCTCGATGACCCCACGAGCCCGGACAACCGCAGCATTCCGTGGGTGACCGATCGGGAAGGCCCGCGGCTTCGACTGAATGGTGCCTGCTACGTGGTCTCCCCGCCACTCGCCGAGAAAGCCAGCCGCGGTGACCTCACCTACAGCTATCTGGTCACGCCCGAGCTCGGTGCCACTTACCAAACGCAGATCCTGCTGGAAGTCAGCCGCAGTGCCTCGCCGGTGACATCACTCGGCGATCGTGATGTGATCTTCTTTGTGATCGCCGGCCGCGGCACGATCAACATCTCGGGTCGAACGTTTGAAGTCAAGGCAACCGACGGAGTCTACGTGCGTTCCTCCGAGGCATGGCAACTGCTTCCGGCACGATCGCAGACGCTGAGGGTGTTCGCCCTGAGCTGTCCGCCCGGCATGCTTCAATGGCACGAGTCGATGCCAGGAAACTTCGACGCGAGGTACGGGCAGCGCGTCGCGCCGGTCGATGAGGCGCAGCGCCGGGCGACCGGGCCGCGCTACTTTCAGCTCCTCGTGGACAAACGCATCGGCTCGCAGGTCATCACGCAGTTCATCGGGCACATACCTCAGTCGAAGGCCGCACCTCACCGCCATCTCTACGAGGAAGCGATCATCGTGCTCTCGGGCGAAGGCTGCATGTGGACCGAGGATCGCAAGGCGCGGGTGCGGGCGGGCGATGTGATCTTCCTGCCGCGCAAGCAGTTGCACTCTCTCGAGGCGACCTCGGCCGAGGGCATGGACGTCGTCGGCGTGATTTGCCCGGGGGACAACCCCAGCATCACGTACTACGACTGAGGCGTGCCGTTGCGTCCCCGCGGAATACCGCAGCGCCATCCTTGCTCCCTTCGTCTGCGCAGCGCATGAAATCTCTTCCGATCAGCGAGCGTGAGACTGGACTGCAGCGCGGTCTCGGTAAAACGCAAATCGTCATGATTGGGCTCGGCGGGGCCATTGGGACCGGTCTGTTCATGGGCAGCGGGCTCGCCATCGGCTACGCGGGCCCGGCCGTGATCCTCAGCTACGTGCTGGCGGGACTCGTGGCGCTGGTGATGGTCTTCAGTCTGTCGGAAATGGCGGTGGTGCATCCGACCGCGGGATCGTTCGGTACCTACGCCGAGGCGTATCTCAATCCCTGGGCCGGCTTCGTGGTGCGCTACACCTACTGGATCGCGCAGGTGATCGCCATCGGCGGCGAGGCGGTTGCGGCGGGACTGTATATGGGGTTCTGGTTCCCCGGCGTCCCGGTGTGGCTCTGGGCGCTCGGCTTCTGCCTGGTGCTGCTCTATTTCAATTCGCGTTCGGTGAACAACTTCGGAACCGTTGAATCCTGGTTCGCGCTGATCAAGGTTGCGGCGATCGTGCTGTTCATCATCCTGGGGGCTGCGAGCATCTTTGGCGGCGGAGGCGCGGCGAGCGCGCTGCACAATCTCACCGGGCTACCGGGCGGGTTCTTTCCCAGGGGATTCGTGGGAATGTGGATGGGCGTGATCGTCGGCATCTTCTCTTTCAACGGCATCGAGGTGATCGCTGTGACTTCGGGAGAGGCGCGCAATCCCAAGGTGGCCATCCCCGCGGCGCTCCGCAGCATGCTGGTGCGGCTGTTCGTGTTCTATGTGCTTGCGGTGACGATCATCGTGACGACGACGCCGTGGACGGCCACCGGCGTCAGGGTCGTGGCTCAGAGTCCGTTCGTGAGCGTGTTCCAGCATTCGGGCATCGCACACGCCGCCGGTGTCATGAACTTCGTGGTGATCAGTGCCGCGCTCTCAAGCATGAACACCAACATCTACCT
>Ga0306922_10005287_pt1 | contig 12313 bp, 11 predicted proteins | sample sta12Cox44000082_FD_203758 | JGI IMG/M metagenome (GOLD analysis project Ga0306922, IMG submission 203758) | Lab enrichment of tropical soil microbial communities from Luquillo Experimental Forest, Puerto Rico - statoxic.12C.oxic.44.000.082 (v2)... | ecosystem: Environmental > Terrestrial >... | reverse complement strand
GACGCCAGCGACGCACGCTCTTGCCTCCCTCATCTGTTTCGACGCGGCACGCCTGCCGGCGCGGGTCGACGCCTCGGGCCAGCTTAGCTCGCTCTTCGACCAGGATCGATCTCGCTGGGATTCACACCTGGTCGATGAGGTACAAAAGCACCTCGATCTCTCAGCGACGGGTCCCGAGCTAACCGAGTATCACGTGGAGGCCGCCATCGCGTGGGTCCATGCCATGGCGCATCGAACCGAAGACACTGATTGGACAAGAATCGTTTCCCTATACGATACGCTGATGACGGTACGGCCCTCGCCGGTAGTAGCACTGAACCGTGCGATTGCCATCGCGCAACGTGATGGGCCGCAACGCGGACTGCAAGAGATTCATGCCATTGCGAACCACAGTCGCCTTGCCACGTATCCCTTCTACCATGCGGCCCTCGGTGAGTTTGAATTCCGGAGCGGAAGACATCAGACTGCGCGCGAGCACTTCCAAGCAGCTCTAGCCCTCGCACGGAACCCAATGGAACGCCGATTCCTCGACCAGCGTGTGACCGCGTGCGAACGAGGCGTGGCCAACGACTCTGACCGTATGATGTAGCGCGTTGCAACCGCCTCGCGTGTCGAAATCCGGCAATTGTCGGAACCCGTCATTCCTCATCAACGAGAAGTATTGTGAGTTCACTTACTTAAAGGCTGGCACCGCCATTGCATCCTTTCTTTCTGAGGAATTCGGAGACCGGCAGATGGTGCTGAGAATTGAGAAAGTCTCAGACGGACTACTCATGATTTTGCGCCTCAGTGGCCGGCTTCAATCGGAGCACGTCGATCAGTTGAGGGACCAAATCGAACGGAGCACACACAGAGTCATATTGGACTTGGAAGAAGTGAAACTCGTCGACCGGGATGTGGTGCGCTTCCTCGGACTCTGTGAGGCAAACGGTGTCGAACTTAATCAATGTTCTCCCTACATTCGCGATTGGATCGACATGGAGAGAGCGAGCGAGCCAGGGTGATTCGTGATCCAAGCGGCGTGTTGCCTCGTTTCTTTGGAGGAAATAAGTTGTATGAATCTGAGTCGTAATGCTGTTTCTTTCAAAACGGGTGTGACCCGTCCCAGGGGTGAACTCACCCGCCTGTACCACCAGGCCCGCGAGAACGAGGCGCGTCTGGTGGACGATCTGGACATCGCGCGCGAGGTTCAGCAGCAACTGCTGCCAAGAGCTAATCGTGCCTTTCCCGGTCTCGATCTCGCGGCTGCATGCGTTCCCGCCCGCGAGTTAGGCGGGGATTTCTACGATTTTCTCCCCTACGGCAATGGGCGTCTGGCACTTGCTTTGGGCGATGTCTCCGGTAAAGGCACCGCCGCCGCGCTTCTCGGAGCTTTGACAATTGGCATTCTTCGAGCACACACCGTTGATCACCCGTGCGCGCCGGCACGGCTCCTCGCAACGCTCAATGAGCGAATCAACGCGGCGCGGCTCAACGCACGATTCGTTGCGATGCTCTTTGCGGTACTCGAATCGAATGCACGGCAATTAACTATCGCAAACGCCGGCAACCCTTATCCTCTCCTAGTACACAAAGGAAGAATTGAGGAAATCCCACTGACAGGAATTCCCCTCGGCCTCATGGCGGGTACAAAATATGAACCGGTGTCGCTCGATCTCCAGAGCGGCGATACGATTGTCTTCGTTTCGGACGGCATCCTCGAATGCCAAAATAGCAAACACGAAGCCTTCGGCACCGAGCGTCTCGCGGCGGTCCTAACTTCATTGCCGTCCGACGCCTCAGCCGCCGAAATCTCTTCCGCCATTCTTAGCGCGACGGATGTATTCAGCGGTCAAGCCTTAGCCCAACACGACGATCGAAGTCTTGTTGTCCTCAGAGTGACCGAGGACTCGTCGTCGGACCGTTCCCGAGTTCCCGTGATTTATTGAATGCAAGTAAAGATGCAGAGGGATTCGAAAGCTACACACAGTACACAACGATCTGGGCCAACCTGGCTTGAGGCGGTTGGTAAGGCAGAACGACAAACGAATGCGAGGAAAAATGAACATCGGAATCATCGGAGCCGGGAATCTCGGGACTGGGTTGGCCAAGCAATTAGTTAAGAAGGGCCACGAGTGACAGAATTGGTCTGTTTCGCTTTCACGGCACGGGTAAGTGCTGCGGATGGTATCGCTAAATCGCAACGACTTTGCGTCGTTGCAAATAGCGTTTGCAATCAGAATGTTGGGGCTAATTATGATAGTCGAATACACGCGTTACAAGATCAACGAAGAGCGCCAAGCTCTCTTCGAACGCGCCTATGAAAAAGCTGGTGAAGCACTGAAAGCTTCAAGCCATTGCCTCGGCTATGAGCTTTCTCATTGTACGGAAGATCCCAACTACTACGCGTTACGCATTGAATGGGATTCTGAAGAAGGGCATCTCAAAGGATTTCGGACCAGCCCAGAATTCAAGATTTTCTTTGCATTAGTTCAGTCGTATGTCAAAGACATTGAAGAAATGCGCCACTACCAGGTGATTTCGGCGGATGAGAGATCTAATTCAGCCACTTCGCATACCTAAGAGTGCCAGTTTTTCAAGGCAGCCACGGACTAGAACACGATTTAAGGTCAACGGTAGGGCGGTGGAGCCCGAAATCGATCCACAATCGCTTATAACAAGAAAGGGGATTCAAACGCTGCCAATTCGGTGATGGACGAGGCATTGCATCTGAACAATCGGAATGTTATTGCTCGTGAAATTCGATCTGGGATTAGATAAGGGCTTTGACGTCCATGACCGGTACAGGCATGCCAAGAGAGCGGCGATTGCGGTCCTTAGTTACCCGCTATCCAGTTACCATCTACTTTGTCGCTACCTTTGCGATTTCCTGGACTGGCGCCATGGCGGTTGCAGCGCCAGCATTGATGCGTGGAGCTCCCCTGCCCAAAATGGCCGGCCTCATGATGTTTCCGATTATGCTTTTGGGTCCGTGCCTGACGGGAGTCGCCTTGGCCCGAATCGCTGGGGGAGCGAGTGGTCTGAAGGAACTTCTTACGCAAATGCGGCGAATCCGGCTTGGAGGCTGGTATGCAGGTCTGCTCATCCCTCCGAGCCTGATTTTGGCAGTGCTGCTGTTCTTGAAGACGTGCGTCTCGTCGGTATATGCGCCGAACAAATTTTTCATCGGCATCGCCTTTGGTGTGATCGCCGGATTTCTGGAAGAAATTGGGTGGATGGGCTACGCTTTTCGCGCATTATCAGTACAGCGTTCTGAGTTTTCGGCCGCGGTTCTGATCGGGTTGCTTTGGGGATTCTGGCACCTGCCTGTCATTGATTTTCTGGGAACCGCATCGCCCCACGGTTCCTACCTGATTCCGTATTTCCTAGCCTTCATAGCTGTGATGACAGCGATGAGAGTACTTATTGCCTGGCTTTATGCCAACACCAAGAGTAGTGTTTTCTTGACACAGCTGATGCACGTCAGTTCCACTGGATCGCTTGTCGCGCTCAGTCCGCCTGCTGTGACAGCACAGCAAGAAGCGATGTGGTACGGAATCTACGCAGTTATTCTGTGGGTTGTTGTGGCGCTCCTTGTGCTTAAGGATGGCGTTCGCTTACACGTGCGGCGTACTGCGTCCGAACTCCGTGAGATTTGTTAGTCTTCTTCGTAGATGCCGAGCGGATTGTCGGCTTTACCAGCTAATCTCTGCCCATTCTGGGGGGCCCTGTATCGCTGCAGCCTGGAAGAGAACCATGAATCTCGGCTCTCCGAGATACCGCACTGGATGCGGCGCCTTAACCTGCAAGACGATTCCTTTTATCCAGCCGACCTTTTTCGTCGTGGAAGGCTGCATCATCGGCTTATTAAGAGATCCGCAGAGAGAATCCGAGCATTGCGCCGAATGTTATTCTCAGGCGCCCAGGAGTCGGTTCCAATTCATCGTCCCACCTGCGCACGGGCAACTGTACCAATCTAGTCCACATGGTGGCCATCTGACCGCCATTTTCGTATTCACGTTTGCACTTCCGACACGCTGTGCGTTACGGCTGCCGAATCGTCATGGAAACAACGGCCGCGTGAACCAAGGCGACGCCAAGTATCAACACGGAAAGGGCTAAAACCAGGGCACCCAAGTAGACCAACCGGATCGTGCCATTCGGGTATTCGGATCGCGGCGACGCCACGGACAGAAAGAAACCCGCCGGGATGAGGATTGCAGCGGCAGGGACACCGATACGCACGACCCAAGCAATCGGCCCGGGAAGAATGATCGAGTCAACTAAAAGCTGGCAGATGAGTGAAAGAATCACGATGACCCCGGCGTGAGCATGCCCCGCGCGAAAAAGATTCTGACGGAGGGGATTGTCCAAGTACCCGGGGTCGCGGGTCCGGAGCATCTTCAGGAGGAATGCACCTCCGAATTCGAAGTTGCCGGTAGTCCACAATTCACACACGTCAGCGTCGACGATTTTCGCGTGGTGCATGCAAGTCTCACCGGCAGAAGACGCGTGACGACGGGAAGACAAGTTCCGTTTTGTCTTTTTGTCGATCCGGAATTGGCACACTTGGGACTCAGAGAGCGCGAAGCAAAAGCACAAGGCATCGCTTACCGCTTGTTCAAGATCCCGATGGAAGCGGTGATGCGCGCTAGCACGGTTTCGGAGACACCGCGGATTTCTAAAGGCTTTGGTTGAGCGAAAGAGTGATCGCATTCTTGGCTTCACGGCCTTTGGCGTTGGCGCAGCCGAAATCATGACTTCCGTGCAGATCGCAATGAACGCCGGCGTGCCGTACACCGCGCTGCGGGACACGATTCTGACTCACCCAACGCTGGTGGAAGGCCTCATTCCGTTGTTCTCTTCTGCCGCGTCCACACACGAATCGACGGTCGAGGTAGGTCACGCTGGACTTAAGCAGAGAGCACCCTCGCGGTGAGTTGGAGGCCGTGGCTGGTTAAAGGTAGGACATCCACCTGGCCGGAAAACGCTAGTCAGAATGGAATGACCGGCTACGAATCATCACTTTCGCGGCCCACTTCTTGTCCTGACGGCCCTGCGTCGAAAATTCCACGGCTGGGCGTCCGCGTCAATCGACTCTATGTCGGTCTCAACAAAGGGAATTTCACGAAATCCCTTTACTTGGATGAGGCAGCCCTCGCTCGCGACCGCTTGCGGGAAAACTCTGCCGTCCTTCAGTCTTACCGAAACAAACTGGTAGCCGAAATCTTTCAAATCATCCTTTTTCAAATGCTTCAAGCTCTCAGGCGGGATCGGCACCAGTTTCTTCATGCTCTACCTCGGCGAAACTCTGCGACATGAGACCAGCGTGCTACAACAGAGTTAATGCCGTGTGAACGGGGCGGTCGCCGGTATTTGGCCGACGGCGACAGGGTATTGCCGCCTGTCCGGTTACCAGGATGCAGGCTTTTCCAATTCTCGGCGTTTCCTTGACGCCTACGCTACTCGGCGCTAGTCTGCCCTCACGAAGGTCGGGATTTTTCTACTCACATTGTTGAAAAGCCTTGTCACGAAGGTCAGAGAATTCCTCAACAGACCCACAGACGTACGCTACACAAGCGCTCCACTCTGGAGACCATGGCGGGACTTCTAGTCTTGTCCAGCGTTTGAGCCGAACGCAGTAGGCCCGGTTAATCGTGCCGGACAAATCGGGAGTCAGTGCGAAAAGGTCGCCAATATCCGTTGGCTTTGTTTCAACGGTCGGGCCGTGCAGCAGAGCAGTGCGGGCTCCGGCAATGCTAAGAGGCATATTACTAGTCGAGCGCTGCGGTCCGTTTGAGTCGGGTGTGCGAGTGTAATCTGTCGCGACTCAACGTCAAACTATGGCAGTTCCAGATCGAGAGCGTAAATTTCGTCAGTACTCAAGTCACGGACGAAGACAGCAGAGCCGTCGGGGGCAACATTGCTCCAAGGACCAGCGGCACGACTCTTGAATCTGGTCAGGGCCTTCAAATCGGCCAGAAGCTCTGAGCGAGTCTGGCCGACCTGTATGCGCCGAAAAGTGGGATGGTCGCTGAACGCAATGTCATAGTAAAGGTAGTGCCCGTCTGGTGACCAGTTGGGGAATCCGAACGCTCTCGGTTCCGTGATCCAGTTCGACCATTTCTGGGTTTTGAAGTTGAACAGGAGAAGTCTTGTAGAGTCCTGGCTGAGCGCGGCCAGATATTGCCCATCGGGCGACCAACGGGGACTGTACAGATTTTCCGAGCCGGGGATGGTCGAGGCCTGCCGAGTAGCGAGGTTCACAATCTGGATCAGTAGTGGTTCCGTCTGTCCTGTTTCCTGGGTTCGACCCAAGGCGAGCTTCTTGCCGTCGGGGGACCAACTCGGATCTACCTGAGTGTGGATATCTGGGAGAACTTCCTTGGGCGAACCACCTTGGGCGGAGATCAGAAAGGCCTTCCAGGGCCGGCCCAGCTGGGTGTCAACATACGCGATCTGCGTGCCGTCGGGAGACCAGCGAGGCAGACCGGCAGAAACTGGCGGGTAGGTTAGCTGCAAACGCTCACTGCCGTCCGTGCGGCTACGCCAGAGCGTGTATTCGGGGTAGGAAACGTAAGTGACCCAACGGCCATCGCGGGAGAAGTCCAGTTCTCCGGCTGAAATCCCGGAAAGAAAAGGCACAAACTGATAAGACTTGACATCGTAGCGGACAAGTTCGCCGCGACCCTGCGACCCGTGCGCAAACAATTTCTTGCCATCTGCACTGGGCGTCAACGAGGTGAAGGACAACGGACCGGTGGTCAGTTGAAAAGGTATGGAAGAACGCCTGCGAAAAAGTCCTGCCGTTTCGCGTAAGGCCCAAACGTCGCTTCCGGGAAAGCCGCTCACGAAAAGATAGTAACGGCCATCCGGCGTCCATACGCCGCAGCATTCGACCGGCGGACTGCGCCATCCCGGAAACATGGGATGAAGATCGCTTCCATTGGAACGCATCTCCCAGAGTGCGGACGAGTCGCTCTCGGGCCTTGCAATGGAGAAGCTGATGCGAGAGCCATCCGGGGAAAAGTGGAGTCCGTTGGGCTCGCCTGAAACGGTGGCCAGCTTGTGCGGATCGGTGCCATCGGCGTTAGCCTGATAGATGTCTAATCCAGTGCAGAACACGACGTGCTGACCGTCGGGTGACCATGTGGCGCTGTGGCCGGCAAGATCGCCGAGACGGCGAGGAACTCCGGAAGGCAGGGGTACAATCCAGAACTTCGACTCGGCCTCGCTGCCCACGCTATCTAGGACCAAAAGCTGGCTGTGATCGGGCGAAATCGCCTTAACGACTGGGTTGGCAACAAATGGAGTGGGAATGGGCGAAGTCTCGCCCCCGCTCGTGGAAGCCTGTACGATCCGGTCCGCGTTGCCCGCCTCAGTTGTGTACAGCCGTGAGCCATCGGTCAGCACTCCGACCTTGGGGATGCCATCGCGAGTGAGTTGCGTGGTGGCCGTCACCCTGGGCGGAGGCTGCGGAGAGCGGAGCCAGGCAAATGCCACGGCGCCGACAAGGATTACCAGTATGACTGCGGCCGCCCACTGCAAGGTTGACTTACGCGCTCGACGGGTTGGGGCCTCGACCTTCCCCGAGGTAGTATCCGGGCTGATACGTTTCAAATCGCCGTGCAGGATATCCTTCCCAAAGTCGCTGTTCGGCAAAATTGGCGCTGCTGCAGGATCCTCCTCCGTGACCGGGGCGATGAACCGATAGCCTCTCTTGGTAATTGTCTCTATAAATTCAGGATTGTCGGGCTTGTCGCCGAGCGCTTTGCGAATCTCCAGAATGTATTTCCGAAGAACTTCTTGGTTTACATAGGTTTCCGTCCAAAGTGATTCCAGCAACTCGTCTTGGGTAACAAGACGCCCTGCGCGCTCCACGAGATACCGAAGAACATCGAACGCCTTGGGGGTTAGAGACACGCGCTCGTCTCCGTGCAAGAGGAGATGATTTGCCGTGTCAAGCCGGAATGACTGAAACGATTTCATTTGCCAAACTCAAACCCGACCAGGTCGGCCTACCCCAGAACTGCCTTGGTCCGGATTGATTCTAACAAGTACAGCTCAGCGTACACGAAAGCTCCAGGCGACTCTTGGGGTTCGTTTCCGAGGTTCGTGGGGCGTTTCTGTCAGCTTTGCGCAGTAGAACAGAGATTCAACGGGAACGAAACGGAAACGTCACACCTTAGATTGGCCCAGCTTCTACTCTTTGTAGCGATTTACCGTGGTTTGCCCGAAGGAAAGCAACTCCCCACTGCCCATATTTTGGCAAAAACACCGACAAAAAGCAGAAGCCGAGTGCGTCGGCAGAGAAGCAGAGGAAATGTATGTTAGGAGCATGTGCGATGGATGTTTGGAAAAAGGACGAGTACAAGGCACTTATGGGTGCTTTGTGGAATGAACAAGGGAGCAAATACGGGCGCGGTCGATTCGCCCGAGAATTGTTTACTGGGCGGTATCAACCGGGTGAACTGTTAGGGCTGTCCAATATCGCCGCGACATACGAAATCGACGAGGACGCATTGCAGAACATATTTTCGGAATGCCAGTCGCTCGGTTGGCTGACGATGTCGAACAAGAAAACTGCAACGGTGTGTGCGCCAAATCTCAAAGAGATGCTGGAGGCTTACGAAATACGCGCCGGTTTGGAAGAAATCAGCGGGCGAACTGCAGCGACTGTGTTCAAAGGGAACACCGGACGGCTGCGCTATGAGCTAGCCGCTATGCGAGCTGCGCTCGAAGAGCGCGATCTTGACGCCTGCGCAGAACACGACGTGCGATTCCATCGAGCTATTCTGCGGGCTTCACAGAACGACGTGCTTTTGCGTGTTTGGGATGCTTTGGCAGTCGATCTCCGCATGCGAGCAACCATAGGAAAGGTGACGCAAAATCTACCTGCGGTGGTGGATTCTCATCAGCCCATTGTAGAGGCGCTTGATCGCGGGCAGGGCAGAGAAGCCGGATTGCTGCTGCGTAATCACGTAGAAACCGTTATGCAATTCCTAAAGAAGCCGGATTTCGACTCCGGAGCCCAACGGTTAGTTGTCAAGGACCTGGAGACCGCGAAGGATATTCAAAACGCCTTTTTCCCGCCTCAGAGTTTCACGATTCCTTGCCTCTCTTGTGAAGCCTTCTACCAGCCAGCTCGTGGCATCGGCGGCGACTACTATGACTTCCTTTCTCTGTCTGCCGGACGTTGGGGTATCGCCATTGGAGACGTGTCCGGAAAAGGAATTGGTGCCGCCCTGCTCATGGCCAGTCTACAGGCCTCCCTCAGAGCACAAGCGCTACACCCACATTTGGACCTTTCGGCGATTATTGGGGGCGTCAACCATCTCGTTCACGAATCATCCCCCACGGGTGTTTTTGCGTCACTCTTCTATGCGGAGTACGAGCCATCGAGTCGCAGGTTGCAATATGTGAATGCTGGCCATAATCCGCCGATCATCGTGAGGCCCCGGACGCAAAGCTGCGAACTGTTTCACTTGCGTGCACAAGCTGTGCCGATCGGCATGTACGCGGAGGTTCAGTTCGAGGCAACGCAGTTCCAAATGGCGAAAGACGACATTCTGGTGGCATACACAGACGGAATCACGGAGGCGGCCAACCCTTCTGGCCAACTCTGGGGAGTGGAGAGGCTCGAGAGTCTGCTGCGGTCTTGCAGCCAAATGGCGCCAGGGGAAATCGTTGAACGCATCCTGGCCGAAGTATCCGAATTTGCAAATGACGAGCCACAGCATGACGATGTAACGCTTGTGGTAATGAAGGTTCAGGAAGGGTGCGACATTTGAGGTTGCTTGATAATCTCGAGCTGTCGCTCGTATTGTCGGCAACCCTTCCCTTACGTGGATTATGGAAGAGTTGTCCGTTATCCAACCAGAAGAACAAACCCGCAGCTCCGGCGTTGGAAAGCGGCGTGTCTCCGACCACTCCTACACCCTGGCGTGAGGCTTCGCATTCATTGAGCGAGGGGCAAAAGCCGGCTCATGCCTTCAAGGCATGCATGCCGGTCTGAAACAATTCTTAATGCTTCTGCAAATCGTGGTACAGCTCGCACCGCCGTCTCCGCAGCGCCGCGTGTCGTCGTCATTGGAAAACAGATACCTAACGCACCCAAATCGAGTGGTAGTTTCGCCCGCCAACTTGCAGCGTTATCCACCGTTCGGGGAACGCTGTTGGGGACCTTTTTATGCGCCGCCTCGTTGGGGTCTATCGATGCGGGAGTATCTCGATCGCGCAGATGCGGAGGTCCTAGCCATCGGTACGATTGAGCATATTGATGCCATCAAGTCGATTTCAGAGATCGTGTCCACACCGGGGCTTGATCTCGTGTTCATCGGACCTGGCGATTTGGCAACGTCAATGGGGCTGAAGGGCGAGACAGAGCATCCGGAGGTCCTTGCCGCTATCACCGCGCTTGAGGAATCGATACGCGACAGTCCCGTGATCCTTGGGGGTGTAGCCACGACTCCTGACCGAGCCAACGAGATGATTGCGCCTGGCGCTCGGCCTCCGCGTGAACCAGGGGAGGTTCAAGCTAATGTGCTGACCCTTTCACGCAATTTGCTCGCCTGTTACGTCGATCCAAGAATGCCGATCCCGCTGCCGTCACAGAAACCACACATCGCCCGCTCCGGTCTTGCTTCGCAACGAATTTGCGATCATTGGCCTCCTCCCAGATGGGCAGCTTCGGACAGGACGTGCGCCACGCGTCCATTACCTCTTCATAAGTCCTCTCTCGCATAACGATCCATTCGAGCAGTTCAACGATCAGATTTTCGACGACTGGATCAACCACGTCGGCATCCTCTCTTGTTTGAGTGGCTCCCCCAACTCTGGAAATTAGGCAGCAGTCGTCGCATGTACTAGTTGTAACTCCTTCTTCGTCGCCAGTCGCGTTCGCGACGCAACGACTCTTGCAATCCGCGCTGCATCCCTGCCGACCCCATGGACCGTCGCCGAAGTCATGGAGTACAGGAACTGCAGCCCAAGAAAGTACAGCCCGGGTTTGACGGCGACCACGCCGAGATCGTGCATTGGATCGCCTGCTTCATCAAATACCGGAAGGTCGATCCACGAGAAGCCAGGCCTAAACCCCGTACACCAGATCACATTCCTTACATCGAGCTTGCGACCGCCTTCCAGCAAAGGCAGTCCGTCTTTTACGCCTACCACTCTGTCAACGCGCTGAATACCGGCAGCTGCGAAATCCTGCGGTTTAACACGGATGAGCGGCGCGGCACGGTGGAGAAACTTCGGGCGTTGTTTTCGGCCGATTGGAGTGGCTAACGAAAGAATGTGATGGCCGATGAATCGAATGAGGCGGACAAAAACAAATCGCCCCATGAAGCTTTCGATCCGGTATGGAATGCTTCCGCTTTCTTTTCCGGACAACCACGTTGAATGGTTACCTGCAGTATCGATGGCGATGTCGGCTCCCGAATTACCCACTCCAACGACAAGTACTCCTCCCGCTTGTAATTGAGAGGGATTTCGATAGGAGTGGGCGTGTAGTTGCTGAATACTGGGGTCGAGATCTTTTGCGAAAGCGGGGAGTCGCGACGTTTGGTAGTCGGCCATCGCTACGACCACGTTCTCAGATTCGAACCTCTTTCGTCCTGCCGTTACGACAAACCGATCACCTTGCCGTGAGAGGCGATCTACTCGTACTCCGGTTTGGACGGGCAGACGGAAGTGCTTGGCGTACGATTCGAGGTAGTCTGCCATCTCGTCTTTCCTTGGGAAGGAATCTCCTGGGGCAGGAAAACGAAGACCCGGAAGAGCGTTGTATCGAGCAGGAGTAAAGAGGCGAAGTGAATCCCAACGGTTTCGCCATGCATCTCCGATTCGCTGATTCGCGTCGAGGATTAAGAATGGCACGGCACGTTTTGCCAAATGATAGCCGGCGGCAAGACCGGCCTGGCCACCCCCAATCACGATTGTATCCACATGTTGTACAGCTTCTTCACTACTCATCATTGACTCCTCCAAATTGTCGTGCATACCCTATTCGAGTCGCTTGTTTCTGCGCATGTGCCATCTTGCTTGGTACACTCTTTCTTGGGCAATGACGCGACGCGACAATCGAGTGACTCAATGCGACAAGACGGGAAAGACTTCGGCACCCGGCGGTGATTCTCACCAGGTCGGGGAGCTCAGGGGCATGCTCCGAACTCTTGAGCGATTGGGCTATGATCTCGACTCCTTACTGGAGGGTGTGGGACTGCAGCGCAGAGACGTTGAAAATCCAAATGCCTACATATCGCCTCGCGCGTGTTCCATGCTCTTTGCCCGTGCCAATGAAGAAGAGCGCCTACCGAATCTCGCGCTGCAG